>JAABUM010000308.1_pt1 | contig 93387 bp, 60 predicted proteins | sample 5559161 | NCBI WGS metagenome assembly JAABUM01 (sample SAMN10711868, study PRJNA513369) | rock metagenome | isolation source: Antarctica rocks | place: Antarctica: Victoria Land, Siegfried Peak nord
CAAGGGAGATGGGCAGCCAGGATGGCAGACACTCTGGCGTGGGATGAACCGCTTACAGACTCTCGTGGAGGGCGTGCAACTCGCCCGCAGGCTTCATCCAGGATTTGGGTAAGGACAAGGCTTTAGCTGTGGGAGTGTCAATCGCCTGTGAGGTCGCGCCCGATGCGCACGCTGCGCCCTCCGCCCAGCTCGCGCGGCCCGCCCAGCTCCTGACCGCCCAAGCTGCGCCCGCCACGGCTGCCCGCCACGCGCAGCTCGACTTCGGGCGCGGGGATGGGCGCGGGGAGTAGAAACTCGGGAGGCGTGGGCGCTTCGAGGAAAGCCTGCTCACGCTGCAAGTCTTGTTCGTCTTGAGGCTGAGCTGGAGCTTGGGCGGGCTCGGGCAGGCGCACCTGCCAGCCGATGCAGCCTCCTATAAGCAGAGCGGCCAGCAGGCGAGCGGGCACGTCTGATTCCAGCAGCACGGAGGGCAGCACGCTCACGATGACGCAGGCAAAGGCCACGCCTCCGCTCAGGCCACCCCAGAATCCGCCGCGCTTGCCGTCGCGAGAGGGCAGGTGGATCGGGATGAGTTGCCCCGAGCGCCCTCCCACGAGGCTGGCCAGGACAATCCATGCCATCAGGCGCCAGGCTTCCATGGCCCAGGGAATGCCCTCGCTCAAGATCGCGAAGCCAACCTGGGCCAGAGCGCCGTAGCACGCGCCCCACAAAATCGAGCGCCCCACGCGCCGCCACAGCTGCTCGCCCGTGAGCAGAGGGCGGCCTCGCCTCGCCTGGTACCAGTGATTCAGGCCGCCCAGCAAGGCGCTTAGGAGGGCCGCGCTCACCAGGGCGCTCCACAGTGCAACTGAGGCCAGGCCTGCCCAGTCCACGGCGCGCTGGCCGATCATAGTCGGGGGCGGCGTGTCGATGCGGAAGGTGTACACGCGCTGAGGAGGCAGCAGGTTGACGGGGTTGCTGAAGCTGGAAACCTGAGGCGCCTGGTAAACGGCCTCGCCCGAAACCCAGTCGACGCGGCCCCTGTGCAACACACGCAGGCGAAAGGGCGTGCGATCAGGCCCATCGTTGCGCCTGTAGGCGTGGACATAAACCGTGTATTGTCCCTCGGGAGCCGAGCCAAAGGGCCAGAAGATGTTCTCAACCGAATCGTTGGACCAAGGCCCCGCTCCGGCGTTCATGTCGAAGTCGAGCCGCCCGCCGCTGGCCGAGCGTCTGTGCGCGAAGTAGATGCGCTCGCCACTTGGATCCTCGCAGTGCAAATCAAGGTCGGCGCTGCCCTTCCAGCTCAGAGTAAGCTGAACATCGCCCGTGCCCAGGTTCTCGCGCGTCGTCTGTTCCTTGGCCCTGTGATAGAAGAGCACCACGTTTGCCGCGTTCTGGTGGAAGTAGCGGCCCGCGCCCGAAAGCCCGAACACCAATTCCAGCAGCAGAGCAGCCGCCAGTGCCGCCACAGCCCCCAGCCGCGCGAAGTGCCACCTCGCCCTCCTCTGCTCCGGCGAAAGCCCGCGCCGCCTGGATGCAGCCGCCGAATCTGAAGCGAACCCTTGGTCTGCCATGCTGAATGGTGTGCAAGTACTTGAGAGGTCGCGGAGCTTGAAGCCTTCTTGCTGTTGCTCCTTTGCGTAGGGGCGCATAGCAATGCGTTCTCCGCCATACGCCCCTACAATACGCTCTCACTTCAAGTACTTGCAGCCCTCACCCGCGCCCATTCGCCGCTCCGTTTGGGCTCGCTCCGTTGCCGTTGGCTCCGTTGGCGTTGGCTCCGTTGGCGTTGAGTCCGTTCAGGCCGAAGTCCTGAATCATGTGCAGCGTGGGCATGGGCATGGCGCCATGTGAGTACACAACCCATTCGAGCATGGCGTGCAGCAGCTCGGCTTCGGCGACTGCGGCAGCGCGCGCGTTGTCCAGGCGCTGGCGCAGCTCGCCCCGCTTGGCTTCCATCTGCTCGATGAGATAAGCCAGCTGGAACAGTTCTTGAACCCTGGGCTCGCGGCGCTTCTCCTCGAACCACTCCTGGCGCTGGCGGGCCAGCCAAGGGCGCATCGTTTCCATCTCCGAGCGCCGCCACGTATCCGTGCCCTTGTAATACAAATAGGCGCCCGAAAACAGCACGCCGATCAGGTAGAAGATCCACATCGCGATCGGGTGGGCGTTGTATTGGCGCTGCTGCAGCTGCGACATATTGGCGACGCGCAGGTCGTTAAGCGTCTTCAAGCCCGTGCCCTCGCCGACAGCTTCCGCGATGCCAAAGGCCAGCAAGAGCAACACGCAGCACGCCACGATCAAGCGCCTGCGACGCGGAGCGGGCGGCGTGTGGGCACGCCACGAGCGCAGGGCCTTGAAGCCTTCTTCATCCGCGCCCACGGTGGGAGCGGCGCGAAAGGGCATCGAGAGGTGGTCGAAGAGGGTGCGTATCGTGGATTCCATGCCCTTGCCCAAGACCGAGACGATCACGCCGCCCAGCAGAACAGCCAGCACAAACTTGAACACCTTGGCCGCATCCGGGCGACGCGTGAGGTCTTCGATGTCGAGCAGGCCGCTCACGCTGCCCAGGCACAGAGCCACCATCAAGCCCAGCACCAGGGGAGCCAGGCGCAGCATCGTCGCGGACAGCGAAGACAAAGCGCGCTGCAAGCCGCCCGCGTTGTCGCCGTCCTCGCCGTGCCACTCGGCCTGCGGGTAGCGCAGGTGGTGCATCCCGGCCAGCTCGGGCACGCTGGGAGCTTCGCGCTCCAAAGCCGCTTCCACCAGGCGCGGGCTGATGTACCCGGCTTGGGGCTGGCGTGGCGCTGAGGGTGCCGCTGCAAGTACTTGAGGCGCGGCTTCGTCGGCCTGGCCGCGCCGCCTGAACTTCGAGGGCGCAGCGGCTTGAGCCACTGGAGCCGAAGGCTGTTCGGGCGCGGGAGGGCTGGTCTCGACATAGAGCCCGGCTCCCGCGGCGGCTGAGGTGAAATCGTGGCGCGCGCGGGCCAAGAGAGCTTCGAGCGTGATCTCGGGCGTCTGGCCCAGCGTGGCCTCGTCGCGCAGAGCGTTCTGGGCGGCCTGGCGCGACACGTCCGAAGTGGCTCTGGCTTCGCGCAACAGAGAAGCGTAAGAGCGAGCCGAGGCGCGCACTTCGGCCAGCACATCTTCCAGCTCGCGCTGAGCGGCCTGGGCTCGCGTCTCGAAGAACCAGCGCAGGTACCAGCTCTGGTAAGGACGCGCCTCGCCGCCCCAGGGCGCTTCGGGGTTCGAGTGAGCCGAGGTGATCTCGTTGAGCAGATCTACCACGGTCTGGCGCGAAGTCTGGTGCGCGGGCAGAGGAGGCTGCCAGAGCTTGGTGGAAAGCCCCGCCTCATCCAGAGGGCGCTGCCAGAACGAAGCGTCGCGCGCGCCCTGCCCGTTGCCGTTCGAGCCCGGAGCGTGACCGTTAAGCGGGGCGGAGGAAGTGTCGGCGCCAAGGGGCGCGCCGTTGGAATCAAGCATGGGTTCTCCAAGTACTTAAGGAGGAAGGCAAATTTTGGGCTCGGCTCCAACGCAACGAAGCAGTTCGCCCGCCTGCAGCGGCTCAAGCCACGCTGAAGTTTATGCGGCGTGCAGGATGCTCCGCGCCGTGCGTTCAGGACGAAGCGCGAACCGGCCTTCTGCGCAGCGCTCCACTGATTTCGGCGCTGATCGGCTCAAGCCAATAGTGCGCCTGCGCGCACTACACCGTTGCAAGTACTTGCACTTCAAGAGGCGGGCGATAACCGGTTCTATCCACTTGCGTGGCCAGTTGGCTTGAGCCGATCAGCGCCGAATTCAGTCGAGCGCTGCGCTGCGGCTCGGCGGCTACGAGCCGAGCAGAGCACGGAACTGGTCGGCGTCGCGATCCGAGACTTCGGGGCCGCAGACAATCCTGCGGTTTTGCAGAGGAGCCAGCGAAGCGTCCAGCCTGTCGCGCAGGTACATTCGCGCCTGCGATTCCATCTGAGCGCCCACCACAAGCAGGCCGCGGAAGTTGGGGCGCGCGGCCATCTTCTGTGCCTCGCGCGTGGTCGAGGGCGCGTCTTGATCCTCGCCATCTGTGAGCAGCACGAAGGCCACAGGCGTACCGGACGGCAGAGAATCGGCCTCGCGCTCCAGGCGCGAGAGGGCCAGAGCCTGGCGCGTGCCCTTCTCGGGGCGAGGAGGATACTTCACGAAGTCGGTCGAAACCTCGTCCAGATCGTGCGGCTCGTTGAACTCGATGACGCCGGGCCGCGTGCGCGCCTCGCGATCGTAGAACACGAAATGCACCGGCGTTCCGGTGGGAAGAGCCTGCTTGAAAGCGAACTTCAAGCCGTCCATGGCGCTCTGGCGCAAGGCCGGGTTCACGCTGCGCGACACATCCCCGGCCACCAGAACTTGCAGCTTGTCGCTCGCGGGCTGAGCTGAGGGCCTATAGGAAGCACTGGCCGCGTTGGAAACCTGCGCATTCGCAGCCGAAGAGGGCGCCTGCGAGTGCCGCAAGGCCAGTCCTCCAACAGCCAGAGCACCTGCAACCAGCAGAGCCGGAACAAGGGGCGAGCTCTTGGGCGGCTGAGATCTGGGCGCGGGCTGAGGTGAGCGGGAATTTGAATCGGGGCGAAAGCCTTCGCCCGAGGGCCGCGAGCCCGAGGCAGAGGAACGAGACGAGTTGGAGGGGCGGTAGGGATCGTTCGACATAAAGCGTCTTGCGGCAGAAAAAGGTTCTCAGCGCGCCACCACCTTCATCCAGGGCCGGGCGGCGCTTGGGAGGGACGAAGCAGAAGCATTAAGTTCCCGCGCCGCTTTGTGCGTAATGCTCAATAGTATGGCGAATCTACCGTCGCTGCACCTGCTCGGGCTCAGGGCCGCCTCAAGTACTTGCGGCGCGTCCTGAATCTCAAAATTAAGACGCGGCCCGCTTCTTTCCTGAAGCGGGCCGCGTCTTGATGAACTGTGTTCTAACTGCTACTTCGCCACGGCTGGCGCAGCGGCTCTGGGCAACGCCTGAACCGGGAGCGCTGCGGGCGCGGGGTCGGGCGCGAAGTGCTTGCCGCTCAGCTCATCGCGCCACCAAGCGAAGAGTTCTTTGGTGTAAGCCTCGCGCTTGGCCTCGAAGAGCGGGCGCGCCGTCGGAGGCGGCATGGCCGCGATGAGGTGGTGCAGGGTGCGGTAGGCCAGGAACGAAACCTCATCGTCCGGGTCGTGCAGAGCCAGCAGCAGGTACGGAATGCTGGACGCATCGCCTGATTTCTGCAGCGCCTGAGCCGCTTGACGGCGCAGCTCAGGCTTCTTCTCGAAGAGCAGCGGGTTGAGGATGCGCGCGGCGTCCTCGGGCTTGATGCGCTCGAAGTCGATGAGCGGCGCGGGCGGCTCGTCGGGTGCTTTGGGGTGCTTGCCGCTCAGCTCATCGCGCCACCAGTTGAGCAGGCGCGTGGTCTCGGCGTCGCGGTTCTTCCAGAAGTCTTCGGGTGATAGAGGCTTGCCCAGCGCGGGAAGAACTTGGTGCAGGATGTAGTAGGCGGATTCGGCGTTCATCTTCTGCGGCTCGGGGTCGAAGAGGGTGAGCAGGAGGTAAGGGATGCTGGAACGGTCGGCGAGGCGGGAGAGCGAGGAGAGGGTGTTGATGCGGGCGAATTGCTCCGGCGAGAAGAGGGCCTGATTGAGATAAGGCCGCGCTTGAGGAACGGTGAACTTGCCGAGCATGATGACTGGCCCGCCGCTGTACATCCCTTTGGACTCGCGCCACGCAGTTTCGGACATGGCCACGATACGCGGGATCACCGAGACCTGCTGATTGAGCGCCATGTTCTCGATGACGTGCTCTCGCACACGCTCATCGGGATCGTTGATGTAAGGCGCCAGGCGGGGCACAAGCTCGGTGTCTGCCACGTCGCGCAAGATGAAGGCGTGCATCCGCCGCAGCGAAGGATCGGCCATCGACGCCAGCAGCAGATTGTAGATGCGGTCGAGGGGCGTGTAGCCCTCTTCGGTATTCTTCGGCTCGTCTACTGCCGCTTTGCTCAGAGGAATCAGCGGGCGCCAGGGATCGAGCGGCTGCAAGGTGTTCTTCGCATCGCGCACAGCCGTCAGCAAAACCGCGTCGCCAGGCCCTCTGTGAACCGCGGAATCGTAAGTGAAAGAGTAAATCGGCGGTAAACGAAGCGACAGTTCAGCGGCGCCAGTGCCCTTCAAGTACTTGAGCACACGGAAGCGGTATAAACCTGCGTTCTGTTGTTTGGACGCTGCAAAGAAGAAATCTGGCCCTGTAGACATCGTCGTAAAGGGTTTTCCTGGTGGAAATATAGAAACCTCTGGTGCTTTAGGCGCTTCGGGATCTTTGTCTCCTTGATATGCCTCGACCTGAGCCACAACAACAACTTGGCTTTGCATAATGGCCACTGGAATTGGCATTGGCTCAGGCATCCTGTATGCAAATGCACTAATACGCCAAGAGAACATCCAGATTAACAGACTTGCAGGGAAGATAATGATGTGCTTCATATCGGTGGAGCGAAGCGCCCGCCCTCCTCGCTTCAAAGAATGGGGCGGGCACTTCGGGGACACTTCAGAAACGTGAAGTAGCACCTTGCCTTTTACCCTCCGCCACGTACGGTGTTGAAGAGATACTTCGTGATGTGATGAGACCCAAGCGCGACTGGCCCCGCAGGAGGCTCAAGATGAGTCCAATTTTGGTCGAACTCCTGAATCACCTGTCGCCGCCGAGCCAAGTCAGGAAAGGAATTCTCCTCCGCAAGCCAGCCGGGGGTTCCTACAGGGTATAGACCAACCTGGTGGTTAAGGATCATCGTTTGGTAATCCTGGAAATCCGGGGCGGCCCACCTACCGAGTGCTTTGCCGCCGTTGGGCGAGGAACCTTGATATGGCGACTGGAAGCCCGAAAAGCCCTCTTCAACGACTCCATAAGGGTATGGCTCGTACGAGGCTTGGTTGTCCACAACCTGTAGATCGTAAATCGTCGAGTGGCCCCAGCGGCTTGGGGCAGTGCCGCCAGGACTCATTACGCCTCGATACGGGCTAGGCCCGAGGGGGTAACCGTCGATCGTCAAGGAGTCATTCGGAGCGTCGCCAACATACCTTACCCGTGTTGGCCAGAGGACGTTGAACTGGACGGTGTCGTCCTTGGATGCCGTGATCGGCGTCTCTTTGCCGGTCTTCTTGTCCCTGCTGATGTAGGTCACGGTGCAACTCACAGGCACAACGAACAGCGGAGTTGTCTGTGTGCCTGGGTAAACAGGTGGCTCGCCGCTGTCCAGAGTCACCTGCTTAGAGGTTGTTGAGATGAACTGAACGGAGCCGTTGCCACCCGACCACTGATACGTCGGGCCAGTGATGGTCGCCTCATCGGTTTCTGTTGGCGCGTCGGCCACCACTGCGGTTAGATCGGCCCCGAACCTCATGGCGTGCGAGATGGGCACTTTCGTGCCGGCGCCCGAAATTGTCAACGACAGCGGTGGGGGAATTGGCCCATCAGCCCGTGCCCCAAGCTCTCCTGCCACCGTGAGCACAAGCGTGCCCAGTAACATCCAAACGGCTTTCTGCTTCTTCATCGCATTCTCCTTTGCGTGCTGAGCACGCCTCCAACAACCAGGTGTCAACAAGTACTTGCGTTAGTAACCTGTGGCGCTTCTGGGATAGAGTTCTAAGTCCTCTTTGCGCGCTTGGGCCATCATCTGCGCCCACTGCCTGCGGTCTTCAGGCATCCACAGCGCCAGCTTCCAGCGCCAGTTCGCCGCAAGTACTTGCGGCGCGTTTGCAGCCTGGGCCGTACGCAGAGCTTGGAAGCGTAAGGCCCAACCTTCCAAAGCTGCCTCGCGCGTGCCTTGCTTCTCCTCGACCGCGTTCCACAGGCGCCGCGCGGCTGCTACAACCCGATCTCGCGCCTTGTCCTCATCCGTCTTGGGCAGGGGCGTGACATTCTGCCCAGCCAGCACCCGGTCGAGTAGGAAAGGATCAAGGGGCGGCGGCGCGTCCGGGTCGGGCGGCGTGTCACGCACGGTGCCCATAAAAGTCGCGCCGACATCATCCCCGCGCGTCCTGGGGCCAGCGAGCTTGTCCAGCATCACCGAGGACACGATGGTGTTGAACGAGTAGTTGCGCGCCACCTTCACCCAATAAGTCGCGGGCCCGGCGATCACGAACGACTTATAGACGCCGCCCCAGAAGTCGCGCACGCGAGCCTTGGCTAAAGGCGGCTGGGCTTCGAGAGGTTCGAGAACCTCCTCGCGCTGCTTCCACAAGTCGGTGAAGTGCTTGGAGAATTGAGCGGCGGTTAAACCTTTGGGATCGAAAGGCTCGGGCTCACCTCGCAGGTCATCGGGCGCGCGGCGCAGCTCGACGAGGTAGTCGCGCATCCGGTTGTTGCCGTCGTGCCCGTCTTTGTTCATGAAGTACAGGCTCAGGCGGTGCGCGCCCTCGGGAATGCGCAGCGTGATCCACACGTCCGGCCCGTCCCACGTCATCGGGTAGGTTTCGCCGTGATCATCCCACTCGGATTGGCGGCGCACGCCGACCTGAGGATCGTACAGCACCTTACTCAGGTCGGTCTGCTTCCAGTGCAGCCAGTGACGCAGCGAATCATCCGGCGTGCGATGCGGCCCCAGCTGCCCGCTCAGGTGATTGTAGCCTGGCCCACGGAAGACATCGTGATCCAGAGGCGAGCCCGCCGCGCACAGAACCGCGCGCTGGCGACCGTAACGGCTCACCCAGTCGCCTCCGGTGCGCCAGTCCTCCGTGTTTACGACCGCTTCGCCCGGCGCGAGCGGTGTCTTCCACTTGCTCACGCGCGCCGTCAGAGCGTCCAGTTCAGGCACCCCAAGTACTTGAGCAGGCGATGGCAGCGGCGCGGCTCCATCCTCATTTTGGGGAGCGCCTGCGTTGGGCTCATCGGCCAGGGCGTCAGCGGCGCCGGGGACTTCGGCTCCCCACTGCAGGCCGCCGCCGTACACCGCCAGCAGCGGCGGGCTGTCCGGGCGCGGCAGGATGGCCGAGATGTAGGGGAACTGCTGCTTGTCGTCGCTACCGCTGGTGTAAAGGGCGCGCTTGTCGCCAAGATCGCGCACTTCGTAGCCCTTCTGCCGGAAGCCGATCCACACCCGCCCGCGCCCATCGCGCGCCAGGCACGACACATAATCCTCGCGCAGCAACAGCGCCGTAGCCACGCTCTTCTCGGGAGCCAGCGGATGATGCAGGCCTTCGAGCTTGGCCTGCCAATCGCCGCCGCGCTCGAACTGCCAGCTCTGCCCTTGATCGTGCGAGCGAGCCAGGCCGCGCGTGGTGGCGGCCAGGATGACATCGTCGCGTCCCACGCTCAGGTCGTTGATCTCGTTGCCCGGCAGCCCCTCGCCCTGAGCCGAGCGCGGCAGGCCCAGCGGCCCGCGCACGCTCTCGAACTGGCGGTAATCCGAGTCGGGCGGCGAGATGGCCAGGCCGTCGCAAGCCGTGCCCACATACAAGTTGCCGAACGAATCGAAGGCCAGGGCCGTGGCCTGATCTGAGGGCAGCCCATCGGCTCGCGTGCGGTAGCTCCACTTATCGGTGGCCAGCGAGTAGCGCGCGAGACCGGCGCTGGTGGCGGCCCACACATCGCCGTCTTGAGGCGAAGTGGCCAGGGCGAAGACGCGCTCGCCCAGCGGCCCCTCACCAATGTCGAAGTTGCGCCACTGCGCGCCGTTCCACACGCTCAGCCCGTGGTTGAGGTGGCCCACCCACACCCGCCCGCGCCGATCCAGCGCGATGGCGTAGCCGTTGTCATCGCCCAGCCCGTCCTTAGTCGTGAACTGAGCCCACTGCTTGGTCTGAGGCTGGTAGCGCCACACGCCGTTGTCTTCGGTTCCGGCCCACACCTCGCCGCGCGCGCCCGAGGCCAGAGCCACGATGAAAGCGCCCTGCTTGTTCGAGTCCCAGCCAAGCGCAGGTGTTGAAACAACGCGCACCGCTTCGCCCAGCCGCCCGCCCGCGCCGATAACTTGAGCCCGCGCCCCAGTCGCGAAGCCGCCCAGCACGAGAAGACCTGAAATGCAAAGGGAAGCACGCCTGAACTGGAGCATTCGGATCGGCAGAAAATGCAGCAGGAATAAGTGCAGCCAAAGCAACGTCGCCTTGATTACATCAAGGCGCGAGGCGAAGCACAAGGGCTCGGCGGCCACGCAGCGGTATAATCGGGCGCTGCAAGTACTTGCGGCGCTTCGTTACTTGCGGCGCTTCGTGCTCGGGCTCAACTTCTTCGCCCGCGTGGAAAGGGCGCTGTTATAATCTTGTTACTGTTGTGCCAAGCTCCGTCCTCACGCGCCCGCTCCGGCTGCCAGCACTTCTCAAGTACTTGCAGCTGGATGCGGCGCCGATTGCGAAGCGGCACGCCGCGCGGCGGCCCCTGCGCCGCGCCCTCCCGAGAACTTTCCAGCGCCGCGCCGCCTGATTTCCCAAGCCTTTCCAGGCGCGGCTTCTAAACGACATCGGCGCTCCTGAGCGCTCCTGTGCTTCCCTCCGCTTGCGATCCCGGCGCTTCGGCGTGCCCTTCGATCGTGACCGGAGTTCAACCGCGATGCCCTCCGGTCGCGCGCCTTGATTCTTCTCCGCCATGCTTTCACCCCTCCTCGCTCTGCTCGCCCTCCTGCTGTGCGTCCTGCCCACTGCTGCATCGCTGGCCTCATTCGATGCTCAAGTCGGCGCGCCCGCAGGTCCTGGCGGCGATCAAGCGAACGGGCCGGGCAGGGTTCAACAAGAAGCCGGGCGCGCCAGGTCAGGAGAACGCAGGCTCGCGCGTGTTCTCAAGCGGCGTGATCGTTTCGCCGGGCCGCTTCTCGTCTTACACACGAGAAGGCAGGCTCGGTTTCGGGCTTTGCGCCGCGCTCTGTTATAAGAGCGCGGCGCGGGCGAGGACGGTTCTTCGGCGCGGCTTCAATCGCAAGGAGAACCGAAATGAACTCAGGGCCTTACTTAATCGCGGCCATCGTGGGCGTGTTCGGCGTGCTGCTGGGCATCGCGGCCATGACCGCGCTGTCCAAGAAGAACGCGCTCGATTCCGAGCGCAAGCTGCGCTCAGTCGAGAGCGAGGCGCGCCAGGCCGAGCAGAAAATCGCTCAGGCCGAAAGCCGCACGCGCGAGGTCGAAGGCAAAACACGCGAGGTCGAGCAGCGCTTCGAAACCGCTCAGGCTGCGCTTTTGAAATCTCAGCGCGAAGCCGAGCGCGCCCTGGATGAAGCCAGGCGCCTTTCCTCGGATGCGCAGGGCCAAATCGAAGCGCGCGGGCGCGAGCTTCAATTGGAAGCACGCGAGCAGATCCAGGTCGAGGTCGCGCGCCTGCGCGAAGGGCTGGATCGCGAGGCTTCGGAGCGCCGGGCCGAGGCCAAGGAAGCCGAGCGCCGCCTGCGCGAGCGCGACCAGCAACTCGATCGGCGCATCAAGAGCCTGGATCAAAAAGAGCAAGTACTTGCCGAGCGCGAAGCCGAAGTCGAGTCGCGCCGAGGTGAAATCGCGGCTCTCATCGAAGCTCAGCAGCACGAGCTGGAGCGCGTGGCCAGCCTGAGCGGAGCCGAGGCGCGCGACATCGTGCTGCAACGCGCCTCAGAGCAGGCGCACGATGAGGTGAGCCACTTGACCAGGCGCATCGAGGAAGGCGCGCGCGAAGAAGGCGAGATGAGAGCGCGCAAGATCATCTCGCTGGCCATCCAGCGCTGCGCGGTGGATCAGACCTCGGAGTCCAGCGTGGCCGTCGTGACCTTGCCTTCAGACGACCTCAAGGGTCGCATCATAGGCCGCGAGGGGCGCAACATCCGCACCTTCGAGCAGCTTTCGGGCTGCGACTTGATCATCGACGACACGCCCGAAGCCGTTGTGGTTTCGAGCTTCGACCCCGTGCGCCGCGAAGTCGCCAAGATCGCGCTGGCCAACTTGGTCAACGACGGGCGCATTCATCCCGCTCGCATCGAGGATATGCTCAACAAGGCCAAGGCCGAGGTGCAAACCAAGATGCGCGAGGCCGCCGAGAGCGCCACGGCTGAGGTCGGGGTGCGCTTGCCCAAGCCGATGCTGGAGATCTTCGGGCGGCTCTTGTATCGCACGTCCTACGGCCAGAACATCTTGCGCCACTCGGTTGAGGTCGCGACATTGGCGGCTTCGATGGCGGCTGAGTTGGGCGCAGATGTTCAGGTCGCCAAGCGAGCCGCGCTGCTCCATGACATCGGCAAGGCGCTGGATCACGATCAGGAAGGCTCGCACGTGGATCTGGGCGTCGAGCTGATGCGCAAGCATCGCGAGGCCGAGCCCGTGGTCGTGGCGGCTGGCGAGCATCATTTGGATGTGGGAGCGATGAGCAGTTTGGAATCGGTGATCGTGCAGGCCGCTGATGCGATTTCGAGTTCAAGGCCCGGTGCGCGGCGCGAGAACGTCGAGACGTACATCAAGAGGCTGCAGAACCTGGAGAAGATCGCGGACTCCTTCGAAGGCGTGGAGAAGTCCTATGCGATCCAGGCGGGGCGCGAGGTCAGGATTGTGGTGCGGCCCGAGAAGGTCGATGACCTGACGAGTTTGAAGATGGCGCGCGAGGTCGCCCAGAGGATTCAGGACGAGATGACCTATCCCGGCGAGATCAAGGTCACGGTCATACGCGAAACACGGGCCGTGGATTACGCGCGTTGAAGCGCGCTCGATCAGCAAGAAGGGCAAGTACTTGGGTTAAACAATAGGCGCAAGTACTTGCACCGGACTCTCTGCACTTCACTACTTTTCTTCATCGCAGCCTTGCCGCAGCATCGGTCACGGAACTGGATATGCAAACCTTACGAGTCGGAGCCGCCAGCAAACCCAACACGGTGGCCGGAGCCATCGCGGGCGTGATCCGCGAGGAAGGCATCGTCGAAGTGCAGACGGTCGGGGCCGGAGCCTTGAACCAGGCGATCAAGGCCGTGGCCATCGCGCGCGGATTCTTAGCTCCCTCGGGCCTGGATATAGTCTGCGTGCCCTCGTTCTCCGACATCGAAATTGATGGGGCGGAGCGAACGGCGATCAGGCTGCTGATCCAGCCGCGCCACCCGAGGTGAGGAGCTGGAGCGCTCGAATGAATTCGGCGCTGATCGGCTAAAGCCAATTGTCCACCGAATTCATTCGAGCGCTCCCTCACAAGCTGGAATAGACAAGCTACTCAGCACAAGGCCCGCTTAGCTCATGGCTCACTTCCTCTTCATCGCCAATCCAACAGCCGGGATCGCGGCGGGCAGGGGATCGCGGATGCGGCCTCTGGAAGTGGCGCGCCTGGATCTGGAGCGCAACGGGCACACCGTGGAAGTGGTGCTGGAGAAAGATCCCGCTCGCGTTTCAGCTCTGGCTGAGCAGGCGGCTCGTGACAAGGTGCCGAATGTGGTCGCGGCTGGCGGCGATGGAACGGTGAACGCGGTTGTCAACGGGCTCATGGCCGTGGCGAGCGGCAAGCCCCTGCGCGTGCACAACACCAACCTGGGCATCTTGCCTCTGGGCACAGGGAACGTGTTCGCCTTCAACCTGAACATTGGACGCAGCACGCGCGATGCCTGCCGCGTGCTGCGCTCGGGAAACACGCGCGCCATTGATGTTGGCCTGGCGCGCCAGCTCAAGACGCAGGAGTCGCGCCACTTCGTCTTGATGGCGGGCATCGGCTTCGACGCCAAGGTGATCGAGGAGACCAGCCTGCGCCTCAAGTTCGTGCTGCGCGACTTCGCCTACGCGCTCAAGAGCCTGCAAAACGCCGTCTTGCACCAGGGCACCCAGATGACGCTGCGCTTCCACGACGGGCGCCTGTTCTCGGATTTATCTTGGCTGCTCATCGTGGGCAACGCGGCTTCTTACGCCTGGGACATCCGCGTCACGGGCCAGGCCAAATTAGATGATGGCCTGGTTGACGTGTGCTTGCTGCCCTACGAAAACAAGCTGTTCAGCGTGCAGCAGGCGATGATGATGCTGATTGGCCAGCACGTCGAGCGCGGCACCGCCCACTACTGGAAGACCAAGAGCGTCAAGATCGAAGCCGAGCCCAGCGTGCCCATCCAACTCGATGGCGACGAGTGGGGCCGCACTCCGGTCGAGATCAAAGTGCTGCCCGGCGCGCTGCAAGTACTTGCGCCACCTGAATAGGCTGTTTTGAGCGATAGTGTGCGGTGCCTTCGGGCGGCTGCGATTTTGGCTCGCTAAACTTGGGGCGATGCCCTCAATCTCTTTCTTCGCCGCGCCGCCCGCTCAAGTACTTGACGACAAAGAAGCTCAGCTCCGCGACTTGCTGCGCTCTTTGAATCGCGTGGTCGTGGCCTTCTCGGGCGGCGTGGACTCGGCTTACCTGCTCTCGGTTGCGCGCGAAGCTCTTGGCGATGAGGCGCGCGCCGTCATCGGAGTCTCGCCCTCGCTGATGCCCGAGGAGCTCGCAGAGGCGCGCGGCTTAGCGGCTAAGATCGGTGCGGACTTGCGCGAGGTCGAGACGCACGAGATCGAGGACGAGCGTTACGCTTCCAATCCCTCGAACCGCTGCTACTTCTGCAAGAGCGAGCTGTTCGATGTGCTGGGCGCAATTGCGCAGGCCGAGACTTCGGGCGTGGTTTGCGACGGAACCAACTTGGATGACCTTCAGGAGTGGAGGCCAGGTGCTCAGGCCGGAAGTGAGAAGAACGTGCGCTCGCCTCTGCGCGAAGTCGGGCTCACCAAGCTCGAAATTCGTGCCTTGTCGCGGCGGCGCGGGCTGGAATCGTGGGACAAGCCGGCCATGCCTTGCCTGGCTTCGCGCATCCCGCACGGCACGCCCGTCACGCGTGAGGCTCTGCTAATGATCGGCGCGGGCGAATCGTTCTTGAGGCAGAAGGGCTTGCGCGAAGTGCGCGTGCGCCATTACGTCGAGGGCGACAAGGCGCAGGCCCGGCTCGAAATCGCGCCCGATGAGTTGCCGCAGGTGTTCGGGTTCTATGAGGAGCTTGTCGAGCACTTGAAGGCTCAAGGCTATGCTCAAGTGCTGCTCGATCTGGAAGGCTACAAGCGCGGCAAGCTCACGGCTCATTTGATGGAACATTAGAGCAGCATCAAAAGCCCGCCTCAAATCTTTTTGAGGCGGGCTTTTGCGGGCGCGTGGGAATCATGGAGCAGCAAGTACTTACGGAGGCACCATGACGAAGTGGATGAGGTGGAAGAAGTGGCTCGCCCTATCTCTGGCGCTGGAATTCGACGAGCCTCGCGAGCGACGCGCCATCGCTGTGGGAGCAGCTTGTGCCCTGGCTCATGTGATTCTGGCCTCTGTGATTCGCGAGATCAGCGAACCTGAAGCCATAACTATGGCGTGTCTGTTGGTGTTCCTCGTGGACCTTCCCTTCAGCGTGCTCACTTGTGCTCTCTTCTTCGTGCTGGACGGGCTAGGGTTATGGCTGCATATCCTGGGCATTCGCCTGCCGGAACGATGGATAGAAGGAGGCCTCACCTCTGAATTCCTCTTCTTCCTGAGCGTGAGCGGCACAGTTTGGTGGTTCTACGTAGGCCTGTAGTTGGGACGCCTGTTCCACCGAGGAAAATAGAGTTACTTTCGCAATTCCCATGATCCGTCTTCTTCCTCTATCCTTCGCCCTGCTCGCCGCTCCTCTGGCCGCTCAAGCCCAGATACTTGCGCCGCTGCACGATTTTGAATCCGCTGGGGATATTTCCCGTTGGAAGCCCACCGGCACGCGCGTCGAAGCCACTTCGCAAGGCGCCACGAGCGGCAAGGGCGCGCTCAAGATCACCTTCTCACCCGGCGTTGAGTGGCCCAATGCTCAGGTCAAGCCAGCCCAGCCTCTCGATTGGAGCCGCGCCGGAGCGTTGGCCTTCGATGCCTTCAACGCTGGAGCTTCCACCATTGCTTTGGGCGTGCGCGTGGATGATGACGCCGCTGCTGACGGCAACACGCACTGCCGCACCGGAAACGCTTCGCTGGCTCCGGGCGAGAAGAGCACCCTGGTGATGTCGCTCTCCAAGGTCTCGGCCATGGACTTCGGGATGCGCGGGCTGCCGCCATCTGCGGCTTCCAAAATCGGGCGCGACATCGGCTCGAACGGGAGTGGGGCCTTCGACACCTCGCACATCGTGGCTTACCAGCTCTTCACGCACGCTCCGGCCAGCCAACAAGTACTTGTGATCGACAACGTGCGCCTTTTGCCCACCTCGCCGCTCGATATGAACAACATCGCCGACCGCTTCGGGCAGTTCACGCGCGCCGATTGGCCGGGCAAAATCCACAGCGAAGCCGAGCTCGCTCAGCGCAAGGCCGAGGAAGAAAAGTCGCTCGCGGCGCGCCCTCAGCTTCCCGGACGAGATCGCTTCGGAGGCTGGGCTCAAGGCCCCCAGCTCAAGGCGAGCGGGTTCTTCCGAGCCGAGCAAGTTCAGGGCAAGTGGTGGCTGGTCGATCCCGACGGGCGCTTGTTCTTCTCGGTCGGGGCCGATTCGATGGGTGCGGAGCAGGACACCATGGTCACAGGGCGCGAGAAAATGTTCTCGTGGCTGCCTCCCGAAGACGGCGAGTGGAATGCGCAGTGGGCCTGGCGCTTCGGCGTGCACAGTGGCCCCGTCAAGGAAGGCAAGACGTTCTCGTTCTACGGCGCCAACTTGCAGCGCAAGGACGGCGCGAACTGGCAGCAGGCGTGGCGCGAGCGCTCGCTGCGCCGCCTGCCCTCGTGGGGCTTCAACACCATCGGCAACTGGGCCGACTGGAAGCTGTTCGAGCAACCCAAGCGCGTTCCTTACACCGTTGCGCTCGGCGTGAGCGGCCCGCACGCGCGCCTCTCGTCGGGAGACGATTACTGGAGCTCGCACCACGACGCCTTCGATCCTCAGTTCGAGAAGGACGCGCGCCAGGAGTTCGCGGGCGCGATCTCGGACAAGATGCGCAACGATCCGTTCTGCCTGGGCTACTTCGTGGACAACGAGCTGGCCTGGGGCGGAGGCGCGAGCCCGCGCTCGCACTTCGGTTTGGCTTACGGGGCTCTGGCTCTGGACGCGGCCAAGGCTCCGGCCAAAGCCTTCTTCGTGGCCCAGCTCAAGCAGAAATACGCGGGCATCGAAGCGCTCAACGCCGCCTGGGGAAGCAGCTTGGCCTCGTGGCAAGTACTTGAAGCGCCCTATCAAGCCACTGATAAGCCGAGCCCAGCGATGCAGAGCGACCTGTCGATGTTCGTGCTGGAGCACGCGCGCAAATATTTCTCGGTCGTCAAGGCCGCGATCCAGGCGCGCGATCCGAACCACCTTTACCTCGGCTGCCGCTTCGCCTGGCGCACGGAGGAAGCGGTTCAAGCCGCTGATGAGATTTGCGATGTGGTCTCGTTCAACATTTACAAGCCCGTGTTGGACGCCGAGTGGGACTTCACGCGGAAGATGAAGAAGCCTTGCTTGGTCGGTGAGTTTCACTTTGGCGCATTGGATCGCGGGATGTTCCACGGCGGCTTAGTTCCGCTGCCCTCGCAGGCGGCGCGGGCGGCGCAGTATGAGAAGTACTTGGGGAGCGTGCTGGATCAGCCTGCGTTTGTCGGCGCGCACTGGTTCCAATACATCGACGAGCCGCTCACAGGGCGCTGGTTCGATGGCGAGAACTACAACATCGGGCTCGTGGACACGACCGATACACCCTATCCCGAGATGATCCGGGCGGCTGTACGCGTGCACAGCACGATGTATGAGCGGCGTGCCGGCAGCAAGTAAGCTTCTGGTAGTTGCAAAGATTCAGGCGGGAGAAAGCACCATGAACAGGAAGATCAAGATCGCCGCGCTGCTGGCGGCAAGTACTTGGGCGGCCTTGCCTTTGGCCAGCTGGGCTCAGCCTGCTGGGGGCGAGGTGGTGACGCAGGACTTCGAGAACAACGAGCTGGGCTGGGCTAAGTTCGGCGACACAGCCCAGATCGGCATCTCGCGCGAGCCGGACAACGTGCACGGCGGAGCGGCCTCGCTGCAGTTCAACTACAACTTGCAGCCTCGCCAGATCGCGGCTCTGGCTCTGCTCAACACGGCTCCTCTGGCCACGGCGAACAAAATCTCGTTCTGGGCCAAGAACTCGAACGAGTCCACGATGGCCTTTGCCATCCAGGAGCGAGGCGGAGGGATGTGGACGGCTCTGTTCCACCTGCCCGAGAACAAGTGGCAGCAGGTCGTGCTCAAGCCCGGCGACTTTTCCAACAACGCTGATCTGGGCGGCCAGATCGATGCCGACGGCAAGCTTTCGCTCGACAACATCGAGTGGGCTGGAATCGGCGACTTCGCGCAGTATCTGCTCGCGGACCCCAAGTCACCCGTGCTTAAGCTCTTCCGCGTCGAGCCCGGCCCGCGCACGCTCTGGCTCGACGACGTGGCCTTCGACCCCACCAAAACAGCGCCCGCAGCCGAAGACAAAGCGGTGACAATCGACGACTTCGCCGAGCCTCAGCTGGCCTGGCTTGGCCTGGCCAACACCGATCTCGCTCGCGAGGAGCGCACCGTGGACGGCGCCAAGCAGCCCGGCCTGACCTTGAGCTACCCTCAGAGCACGGGCAAGTTCGGCGGCGCCATTCGCCAGGTCAACTCGAAGAATTGGACTGGAGCGACCAAGCTCTCGCTGAGCCTGGCCTCGGAGAAGGCGGCCAATTTGGGTTTACAACTGGATGAGCGCGGCGGCGGCAAGTACATCGTGCCCATCGTAGTTGCAGGAGGTGGCGACGCCAAAATGATGAGCTTCGACCTGAGCCAGTTCAAGCCCACCGACGATTCCAAGGATGGCAACGGCCACCTGGACATCGACCAGGTGCAGCGCATCCTGCTCATCGACCTGGCCGTGGCCAATCCCGCGGCGCCCAACAGCAACAACACGCTCTGGATCGGCAACATCCAGGCTCAAAAGTAGATGCAGGTACTTGGCGACGTTTGAGCTGGCGCCTCAGCCAAGCCTTCGAGCACCGAGTAAAAAGCCGCTGCAATGCTGATTGCAGCGGCTTTTTGCTGTTCAAGTACTTACCCGCGAGCGCTCAGGGCACAGCAGGTGTGACTGGCGCAGCGCCTGCTGGCGTTGTCTGTGGCCCAGCGCGGCGAATGCGCCCGGCAGGCCGAGTGGCTGACGCAACGCCTGGTGTGGCGGGCGCGACAGGCGGGGCCATGGGCGCAACTGGGGCCATGGGCGCAACTGGGGCCACGGGCGCAACTGGGGTCACGGGCGCGACTGGGGTCACGGGCGCGACTATCGTGACAGGTGGGGCAACAGGAGTATTCAGCACATCAGCCGAGGCGTCCGAGGTATCAACAGGCACGTCGGGGGTGTTAACGCGGTCGATGGAAACATCGGCCACGCTGTCCCGCGAGTGGGCCGTGCCTGCTCCTCCATTGAACTGATCTGAAGGAGGTGGCACGGTGTCGTCCAGCCAGGTCGTGATGCGCTGGTTGTAGGCTACTTTGGTCGGCTCAGCGGGAGCAGCCGCACCTCCAGCCGCACCCCCAGCCGCGCCACCTGAGCCGGGGTAGCCCGAAGCGCCTCGGCCTGCTGGAGAGCGCCCAGAACCGCCCGAGCTGCTTGAACCGCCCTCGCCTCCAGCGGCCTGCTCCATCTCGAAGTTGGTATCCACCACGTCTTCCGAGCGCAGTACTTGGCGGCCCTTAATGTCGAACCACAGCACGCGCGAGACACGCACGCGCGCGTTCTTCACCTCGGGCGGCGCAGCCGCGCCGCCCTCGCCACCGCCCGAGCTCGATGAACCCCGGCTGGGTCCACCTGAGCCGCCTGAACTGCCCTCGCCGCCTCCCGAGCCGTTGGTGCCCAGTTTGGTGGCCAGCTTGGTGGCCTCTTCCTTGGCCTGGGCCGCGGGAAGCTGAAAGCGCGATTCGAGCTTGGCGCACTGGCGCGGGAAGCCTGCGGGTGTGTTCACGGTCTCGAAGGCCGTGAAGGTCATCGGGGCGTTGCGAATGTTGAGCGGCGAGCGCTCGGCCAGCTCCGAGATCATGGTCATCTGCGTTTCCCACGTCGAGCCGGGCCGCACATCGGTGGCCGGGAACGAGGGCAGCAGATCGCCCAGGGCAATCGAAGGCGCCTTGCGCGTGGCATTGATCTCCTCGCCCGTGGGCTTAATCATCTTGACATAGTACTGGCCTGTCTCGCGCGCGGGGTGCCACTCGCCCCACGGCGGCTTCTCGCCCGGAGCCGGCGACTTGCTGCCGCCGCGCCCGCCCGAAGAGCCCGAGCCACCCTCGCCGCCCTGCGCAGTTTCGCGCGTCTTCTCGTAAGCGCGATCCACCACGGCGCGGATGTTGGCTGATCCCTCCCACATCCCCACGTCGCGCACCACACGCCGCACCAGAGCCGAAATCTGGTAGTCCAGAGCCGCTCCCGTGTCCGCGCCGCCGCCGCCGCCGCTGCTCGAACCGCCGCCGCCGCTCGCGCCGCCGCCGCTGCTCGAACCGCCGCTGCTGCCGTAGCCGCCGCCTCCAGCACCGCCGCCTTGAGTCTGGGGCTGCTCGACAGTGGCGTTGGAAATGGCGTAGATGCGGTAGCGCTTCACGTTGTTGGTGATGCGATCGGCGTCGGACCAGTGGACCAGCCTGCGGCCTGTGGCGGTGGGATCTACCTTGCCGTTGGCGATGTTGAAGTTGACCTCGACTTGCCCCGTGCGCCGCCCCGTCGCATTGACCGAGACCACGCGCAGCTTGTGCGGCCCATCACCCAGTCGAACACCGTTGATGGTGTCCAGAAAGGTGTTGAGCGGAAAGGAGCCCTCAGCCGTCGCGGTCAGGGGAGACTTGCCCTGCGTGGTGTCGGGGTCGATGTAGATGACCGCGTAGCCGCCGTCTGGGATGCCTTCCCAGGCAATGTTAATCTGGCCGCGCACATCCTGGCCTTCGATCGGAAAAGTAACGCGCGGCGCCTGAGCGCGCGCCGGTGAGCATAGAACAAGGGCCGCCACAGGCACCGCGGCCAGCCACAGTGAATTTCGCTTCATAGAACGCTCCAAATGCCCCGGCCACGCCCTTCGCGAGCCGGCGCGCCATAACTCTCAAAAGATACCCCGAACCGACGACGGATGCACCTACACGCTGCAAGTACTTGCTCTGGCCTTCAACAGCGCCCTCAATCATCCAGCGGCAGGTTGACTTCCAGCACTTCCTCGCGGTGCACGGGAGCCATGCCGTCCGAGGCCTCGATTGGCCCGCGCGAGCTCTCCTGCACAATAGCCCGCCCGAAGCGATCCACGGCAAACGAGCGGCCTCCGTTGGCCGCTTGAGCCAGGGGAACGCCGCACTCCACGGCGCGCAGCACGCCCATGGCCGCGTGCTGGAAGGGAGCCTCGGTTTGGCCAAACCACTCGTCGTTGGTGAGCACCATCAAGGCCGCAGCGCCGCGCGCCGCTTCCAGAGCGGGGTGCGAAAAAGCGCTCTCGAAGCAAATCACCGTGCCTATGGCCAGCTCGCGTCCCTGAGCGCGCACTTTCATCGGGCCGCGCGCGCGGTCGGGCTCAACCATTGGGTTGGGCGCGAAGTTTTCCAGAAACGGCATCCACTCCGAAAACAAAGCGCGCTCGCCAAAGGGCACCGGCCTGGTCTTGCCTCGCCTCTGCACGGTTCCGTTCGGCTCGAACCACACCGCGTCGTTGCGCACCATCTTGCGCCCGTCCAGCCCGATGTCGTGCAGCGACGAGCCCACCAGAATAGGTACGCCGCGCCTCTGAGTCCAGTCGCGCACCTGAGCGGCTTCAAGCCCTTCGACACGCTCCGCTTCGTGCCCGCTCAACGACTCGCCGCCGCCCGAGCGCCTCTGGATGAAGCCCGACAGCGTGGTCTCGGGCCACACCACCACGTCGGGCCGAGCCGCGTTGGGGTGCAAAGCGAAGAAGTCGTTGGTCAAGCGCAGAGCCGCGTTCACCGGAGATTCGCTGTCCTTGCGCACCGAAGCCAGGTTCGTCTGCACCAACAGCACCTTGAGCGCCTGGCCGTTGTTCGCTGCGCCCGCTGCCAAACTTCGCACGGGATGAGACGCCAGGCGCAAGGTGCCCCAGCCGTGCAGCAAAGCCAACGCCCCCAGAGGAACGCCCCACAAAGCCCCAGCGCTCTCCCAGTTCCAAGAGCGAGGCTGAAATAAGCGGCGCGTAGGAGCAGCGGACGCATTGGATTTAGAGGCGCGAGAAGCACTGTAAGTACTTGAGCTACCCGCAGGCGAGCCCGGATTTGGCTGAGGCCTGCGATTTCGCGCCCAGGCCTCGGCGCCCAATGCCAGAGCAGCCGAGCAGAAGGCGCAGAAGGCTGACAGGCCGTGCTGCCCCATCCAGCGCACGTTCTGGAGCATGGGCAGGTCGCGCCACTGCGAGAAGGCCAGCGCGCCCCACGAGTGCGCTCCCGAGCCCAGGGTGCGCGCCCACTCGCCCACGCCCCACATCAGGGCGAACACGATGGCCATGGCCCAAGGCCCGCGCCAGGCTCGCGCTCGCTGCGCCAGGCTCAGGCTCAGCGCGACCTGAAGGCCGTGCACCAGGGCGATGATGAGAACGGCCAGCGCTCCCAGCGGAGCGCCCAGCAACACGGGTAGCCCAATCGAGGGCGCGGCGTGCGCAATGGTCGGGATGATCCACCAGTTAACCAGCCAGAATCCCATGGCTCCCGCGCCCCAGCCGAATCGCAGCGACTGGCGCGGCGTCATCCCCCGCGCGGCCCACAGCACGGGAGCCAGCGCAACCCAGCCCAGGGCAAACCCCCAGGGCCGCGACACTGCCAGCCACCACAAAATCGCGCTCGCCATCACGCAAAACAAGCGTACCTGCCACGACGCCACATCCGAGATGCTCAGCTCCCGAGCCTCGAAAAGGGCCTTCGGTTTCTGTGCTCTTCTGGGCTGCGAGGGCCGAGGCGGATTCTCAGCTTGAAACTCGGAACGGCTCGCACCAGAAACCGGCGCGCTGGAAGTACTTGCACGCGCCCCGGCGGCCTCGGAGGAAGAAGAGGGGCGTCCCTTGGAAGAACGGGAGTTCAGAGGAGAGTCGTCGCGCGGCGGAGAAGAAGGCGGGGCAGAGCGGCGAGGTTTGGGCTTTGGCCTGGGTCGAGTGTTTGGCGGCGTCATGTTGGAAAGAGCGCTGGTGCGCGCGCCTCAGTCTAAACGCCGCGCAGCGCCGTGGCACGAGAGGGCGACGCAACACGCCGCCCCTTCAGGTTTATCAAGACACGCCACAGCGCACCCTAAACCCATCTGGTTCAAGGCGCGCCGAGCGATGCTGCTGAGTATCAAGCGTAAGCAGCCGGGCCAAAGCTTGGCTGCTCGCCGTCAATGTGACGCGTCGTCCTGGGGGCGCACGATGCGATCCGCAGGCGAGAGAGCCTCGTTGCTGTCTCCTGCTGCATCCGCCTCGGGTGTTGCGGGTGCAGCATTGGGAGCCGAAGTACTTGAGGCAAGCGCTGAGATGTCGGGCGCGGCTGGGGCGGGCGTGGCCGGGGCGCCGGAAAGGTGGCCTATCCAGCCCGTCATGGTGCGAGCGGCGCGATCCCAGGCCGAGGAGGGCACGGCGTTGTGGATGGCTCGCCGCGCGGCGATGTCGTTCTGGGTGCGCACCGTGCTCTGCTCGGGCGTGGCTTCGGAGGGAAAGAGCAGCATCCTGTCGCCGGGACGGATAAAGCCGTGCTCGACCAGGATTTGCTCGCGGCCCTTGGGCGATTGCAGCGAGTTCAGGCGACTCTGCCCAGTGTCCAACTGCTCCTGCAGCGCGCTCAGCTGGGCGTGCGCGATGCTGGCCTCGCTCTCGTAGGAGCGCCAGTCGCGAAAAACCACGTGCGCCATGGCCATCAGCATCACGGAGAAGACCGTGGTCGGGATCACCAGCAGCATCGTGGTGGCCCGCATCCTCTGCTTCGCGTGCCTCTGCCTGGCTGCCTGCAAACGCGCCGAGCCAGGGTTCTCACCCTCCTTCTCCTCGCCCGCACGCCGCTCCAGACGGCTCTCGAAGCGGTTGTCCAAGCGCCCGCGCGACGAACTTCGCGTGGAAGAACCTGCCGCCAAACCGACGCGGGCCGAATCTTCTGAGTCCGCGGGCTCGCCTCCACTGGGCTCGGGGTGGCGGCGCGACATGTGGCGCGGAGCCACAACCTTGGCCGCAGCCTCACGCCCCTCGTGCCTGAGAGCATCCTCGTAGCGTGCGCGTGGCGTCTCGTGCGTGGCTTCGTCAAGTGAGCGTTTCATGTTCAGGCTGGAGGCTTGAGTGTTCAGAGCTGCAAGTACTTGCAGCTCTGTTGGGAATCCAAAACCGGGAACTCAAAACTAACGAAGGTTGTAGAACGCGCCGCGCCCGGCGAACAGAGCCGCCTCGCCCAGCTCTTCCTCGATGCGCAGCAGCTGGTTGTATTTGGCCACCCGATCGGTGCGCGCTGGGGCTCCGGTCTTGATTTGCCCCGCGTTGGTCGCGACCACGATGTCGGCAATGGTGGCATCCTCGGTTTCGCCTGAGCGATGCGACACAACAGCCGTGTATCCCGCGCGCTTGGCCATCTCAATGGCGGCCAGAGTCTCGGTCAAGGTGCCGATCTGGTTGACCTTGATCAAGATCGAGTTGCCCGCCTTCAGCTCAATTCCCTTGCTCAGACGCTCCGTGTTGGTCACGTATAAGTCGTCTCCCACCAGCTGCACGCGGTTCCCGATGGCCTTGTTAAGCGCTGAGTGCCCTTCCCAGTCGTCCTCATCAAAGGCGTCCTCAATCGAGATAATGGGAAAGCGAGCGGCCAGATCCGTCCAGAACGCGACCAGCTCTTGGGACGTGCGCTCGCCACCTTCGCGCTCGAAGACGTATTTCTGTCCGTTGTGCAGCTCGCTCATGGCTGGGTCCATGGCCAGCATCACTTGCTCACCGGGCGTGTAGCCCGCGCCTTCGATGGCCTGCATAATGACGCCCAGCGCGTCTTCTGTGCCCTTGACGTTGGGCGCGAAGCCGCCCTCATCGCCCACAGCCGTACTCAGCCCGCGCTTGTGCAGCACGTCCTTGAGCGAGTGATAGATGCCAACGCCCATCGCCAGAGCCTCCGAAAACGTCTCGGCTCCCACCGGCATGACCATGAACTCCTGCAAATCGACGCCCGAGTCGGCGTGCTTACCTCCGTTGAGGATGTTCATCATCGGCAGCGGAAGGGTGCGCGCGCTTGGCCCGCCCAAGTAACGGTACAGAGGCAGCCCGACGGCTTCGGCAGCAGCCTTGGCCACGGCCATCGAGACTCCCAGAATGGCGTTGGCTCCCAACTTGGCCTTATTGTGCGTGCCGTCCAGGTCGATCATCACCTGGTCGATGAGAGCCTGCTCGGTGGCGTCCATGCCCAGCAACTCGGGCGCGATTTCCTCGTTGACGTTCTCGACGGCCTTGAGCACGCCCTTGCCGCCGTAGACCTTCTTGTCGCCATCGCGCAGCTCGACGGCTTCATATTCGCCCGTCGAAGCGCCCGAGGGCACAGCGGCGCGGCCCTGCGAGCCGTCTTCCAATGTGACATCGACTTCCACTGTGGGGTTGCCGCGCGAGTCCAGAATCTGGCGCGCGCGCACATCAATGATTTCTGCCATCAAAAACCTCTTTTAATCTATTTATTCAAGCCAAAGCATTCTATCGCTGCGCCGCGCGCCCGCGCAAGATAAATCGCGGGCACATTGAACCCATCGCCAGGCCAATCCTCGTCGTAAGCCCTTGGGGTAAGGGCTTTCGTATTCCTGTGAGGATATTGGCTGTCCCAACGCCAAACGGCCTCCGCAAGTACTTGCGGAGGCCGTTTGGTGACTTTTGCCGCGGAGATTAAAGGTTCTTTTTGATCTTGGCGTTCTGGTGCAGGGCGGTCATTTTGTCGGCGACGGCTTGCTCGCGCTTGCCCTTGAGCAGAGGCTCGCGCAGCATAGGGCGCACTTGCTCCAGGGTGGCGGTGTGGGCGGGGAACTTTTCCTCGACCTTGATGATGTGGTAGCCATAGGGCGACTCAACAGGCCCCACGATCTGGCCGACCTTGGCGGCAAAGGCAGCGTTCTCAAAGGAGGGCTCCATAGTTCCGCGCGCGAAGTTGCCCAGGTCGCCGCCGTTGGCCTTGGAACCTGGGTCGTCCGAGTTTTGCAGGGCCAGCGTGCCGAAGTCGGCTCCTGGAGCCTGGGCTTTCTTAAGCAGATCCTGAGCTTTCTTGAGCGCTTTGGCCTTGTCCTCGGCGGTCGGGTTCTGCACACCGAACGAGACCAGGATGTGGCGCGCGTGCAGGCCCTCGGGCACGCCGAAATCAGCGATGTTGTCGCGGTAAGCCTGGGCGATTTCGGCTTCGGTGATGGCCACGGATGCGGTCCACTTGCTTTCGAGCGCGTTGACCATCAGGCCCTCGGTGACAAGCACGCGCAGATCGGCCAGGCTCTTGCCTTCCTTGCTCAGCTGGGCCTTCATCTCGGCCTCGCTCGCGAATTGCTTGCGCGCGTCTTCCACGGCGGCGTCCACCTGAGCAGCCGTGGGCGTGAGCTTTTGCTTTTTGGCTTCTTGCACTTCCAGGCGCCAGTCGATGATGCTTTCGAGCACGTTGCCCCGGATGTCCTGCAACGCCTGGCGCGCCTCGGGAGTGTTGGCCTGAAGAGGAGGCTGGGCGGCCCGGATGCGCGCCAGCTGGCGTTCGACATCAGCAGCCGAAATCTTCTCGCCGTTGACCTCGGCGACGGTTCCCGTCATGGGCCTCGAAGCCGGAGCCTTGGTCTGAGCCAGCAGAGGCAGGCTCAGGGCGCAGCCATTGGCCGCGATGATAATAGCGCTCAAACAGCGCATTTTGATGCTTGTGTTCATGGTGAGATGCAAGTACTTGGTCTTCTGGTGGTGCGAGCGGGGGCGACGAAACAACCGCCGTCAGGTTCGCATCGCTCGCGAGCGATGCACAACCGCACCAGCCCAGAGCCGCGCCAAGTTTAGCAGCGAGCCGCGAAGCCCTCATCCGGCTCCCGAACGCGCTGTGCAGGTACTTGAGAGGCCGCGAAGTCTCAGGCCGCGCACCCTTTGAATTTGTGTAGGGGCACATGGCCATGCGCCCCATGCGAACCACAAATCAGCCACGCTCTGGCTCCGTGATGCTCTCAGCTGATCCTTGCCCTGGCTTCTTGCCCCGCCTCAATGCTCGCCTGCCACTGGATTTCGCGCCCTTCGAAGATCAGCTTCTGGATTTCTAGGTGCCCCTCAAGTACTTGCACGCTGCAAGTACTTGCCGAGCACTCAATGGTGCCCCACGCGTGCTCAGTGGAAAAGAAGCACTTGAAGTTGTCGCGGCTGACCTGAGGCGCGAGTTCGAGTGTCTTGCTTGGCGCGAGGTAGCGGAAGCCGCTCAGAGACTGCAAGAGCGCGTAGCTCGCCAGAGCACGCGCGTAGAAGTTGCCGCACTCGTATTCGTTGAACGGGTTGCGCTTGCGCCCATCGAAGCGCCCTCGCACGCTGCGCACGATGCTCAGCCCTTCGTCTAAGAAGCCTTCGAGAATGAGGTGCGAGGCGACCTGATACTCGATGCCAGTGAAGACTTCATCGGCGTAGGGGAAGGGAAAGGTCAGCCGCCCGCCGCGAGGCCACGAGCACACCAAGAGAGCCGCTTCATCGCCCAGAGCGTAGCCGGGACGCTGCGTGTTGGCGTGCTCGCTGAGGTCTTCGCGGAAGTTGTGCTTGAAGATGGAGAGCAGGTTCTGCCTCAGCTTGTCTCGGTTCTGCGTGCTCTCGATGCCATAGAGCCGCGCCATCCAGGCGCCTATGACGCCGTCGCTCAGGCAGCCCTGGCCGTACTGATACTTGGGGCCTTCCGCTCGCAGCACTTCCAGAACTTGAGGATCTTCCCCACTCAGCAAGTTGCCCTCAGCAATCGAGCGCGCAAACGATTGCTCACGCAGCTCGCGCCACAGAATCTTGTGCTCGAAATACTCGCCGTTCCACAGCTCCTCATCCAAGTACTTGGAGCCTCGCTCTGCAATCGCCTGGTAACGAGCCGCGCCAGGCTCATCGTTCAATTCGCGGCACAGATCGGATGCGGCGCACAAGGCCCCCAGGTAAATCGAGCCGCACATTCCATCCGGCCCCCAGAACTCGATGTCGTAGGTGTTGTGGTGCGGCTCGAACAAAGCGCCGCGCTGGTCCGGGTCCCAGCGCGCGATGCACCAATCCAGGCTCTTCTTCGCGTTGGGCCACAGGCGTTCGAGCCAGCTGCGCTCGCCGCTGATTTGCCAGTCGCGCCACAACTTCAAAATTCCGCCGAGCTGACCATCGGCGGCGGCGTGGAAGTCGTTCCAGTGCTCATCGGGCGCTCCATCGGGCAGGGCGGCGCGGAAGGAAGCGTGGCCATCGGCGCGCAGCGAGCGCTCCAGCTCCTGCTCGCGCAAGGTGCGCTCCAGAGCCGGGAACAAGTGCGGCAGCGCCTGAGCATAGTTCCACACGTGAGTGCAAGTCCCGTGGCAGCAGCCCGAGCCCGCGAAGCAGCCCTCCCAGCCCCACACATTTCCGCTCGGCTGGCGCAAAACCGTGGGCGACTTCAAGATCGCCAGGTTCGAGCCAACCGCATCCAAGACTTCAGACGGCAAAGTCGAATCGTGCAGAGCGCGGCAGAACAAGCGCGTGCGGCGCATTAGCGAATCGTAATGGTCGCGTGCCCAGCGAGCGACTTCGCGCGCGTCCTTCCAGACGGTCGAATAAAACGTCTGCCACGAGCCAGGCTGAGCCGCTCCAAAGCTCTGATCGCAGTTCGGGAAGTGCCAGGCCACAACAGCCGGAATTGTCGTGGCCTGGCCCGCTTCAAGAGTGCCGCGCACCAAGATCGAGAAGCCGTTTGGCCCCGCGTGCTCCAGTGGCGCGCCCGTTGAGATCAGCCCCTCGTTGGAGCTGAAGCGGCCCTCGGAGCACTCGCGCCACAAGTGCGTGACGGCATCGAACCAGGCGCCTCGGAACCACATCGCTTTGGTAAGTACTTGCGTGTTGTCTGGAGGCAAGGCCAGCAGGGCAGCCGAGCCGAAGTGAGGTGAAGACGGCTCGAAGGTGTTCCAGCCCCAGGCGCCGGAGCCGTCGAAGGCCGCGTTGCGCGTCTTCTTCCAGCTTGCGCCGCCTGCATCGCCGTGCGCGAGGTGCGAGAGGTGCAGGGAAAGCTCGAACTCAACGGGGTGCTCAGTTGGGTTGCTCAGCGTGTAGCTCAGGATGGCGCAGGGCGCGCCCGAAGCGATGTCGTCGCGCGGCACGAACGGGCTCCAGCCCTCGACTTGCACGCTTAGCGGCATCTTCGGATCGCTGAGTTGGACGCGCCCAAAGGGAAACTCGCCCTCGAAGACGCACTGGCGCATCCGAGGCAGCCCCTCAAATCCTCCGTGGCGATAGCCCTGGCCTTGCAGACCTTGATCGTAAACCTTGCCCCAGGGCAGCGGCCCTTCGAGCAGCTTGCAAGTACTTGAGGGCTCGCTTTGATGCGGGCTTGAGCAGCGCAGCAGAGCGAAGAAGGCGTCACCTGTGCCGTGTCCATCGGGCGTGGCGGTGAGGTGAGGCGAGTTGCGAATAGCCCAATCCTGCAGCCCTCCGTACCCGTTGAAGGAAATGCTGCCCGCACCCAAACCGCCCAGAGGCAGCGCGATCTGTGTCTGGAAATCGCCCTCGAAGCGGCGTGGCTGGAAGCGGCTCGGCTCAGGTGTTGGAGTTGCTTGGCTCATGGTGATGAACTTTATCAAGAGGAGCGCTCGACTGAAGTCAGCGCTGGGAGGCTAAAACCAACGGGTGCGCCTGCGCACAGCGCCGTTGCGAAGTACCTGCGCACCATGAGCGCAGGTTGAATTGCAAAGACTTGTAACGGCGCTGTGCGTTGAGGGCGCACCCGTTGGCTTTAGCCTTCCAGCGCCGACTTCAGTCGAGCGCTCCTCTTGCCTAAACTCGCGCCGATTGCCCCACCCGTTCCTCGCCATGAAGCTCATCCACTCGCTGCTCTTGCTCGCCTGCGCCGCGCCTGCGTCTTGCTTAAGTGCTTCGGCACAACCTGCGGCTCCGCAGCCCACGCGTAGCGCCACGCGCAGGCCTCCTTTGGATTACGTGGTGGCCGCTCGCCTACCCGATAAAGCTCAGGTTCAGGAGCCGTCTCAGGTGAGCTTGTCGGGCTATTTGGGCACGCGTGTGCAGAACAACGAGCGAGCGCGCCTGCTCGAAGTGGACGAGGACGACCTGCTCGATGCCTTCGAGCGCCGCGAGGTGCCGCACCAAGATTGGCAGGGCGAGCACGTGGGCAAGTTCCTGCACGCGGCTACGCTGGCCTGGCAATACAGCAAAGACGCCGCGCTCAAGGCCAAGCTGGATCGCGTCGTGGCTCGCCTGCTCAAGGCTCAAGAAGCCGATGGCTACCTGGGCACTTATCCTTCGGCTCGGCGCTGGACCAGTTGGGACGTGTGGGTGCACAAATACGACCTCCTCGGCCTGCTGACTTACTATCGCTACACCGGCGAGCCTCAAGTACTTGCAGCCGCCACGCGCGTGGGTGACCTGCTGTGCGCGACCTTCCCGGCCAAGAAGAGCATCATCCAGGCGGGCGAGCACATGGGCATGGCCGCCACCAGCGTGCTCGAACCGATGGTCTTGCTCTATCGAACCACGGGCGAGGCCAAGTACCTGGACTTCGCGCGCTACGTATTGCGTGCCTGGGATGAGCCCGGAGGCCCGCGCCTCATCCACACGCTGCTCACGCAGAAGGACGTGCACCTCACGGCCAACGGCAAGGCCTACGAGATGATGTCGAATTTAGTTGGCCTGTGCGAGTTGGCCCGCGCCACCGGAGACCGCTCCTTGCTTATGCCCGTTGAGAACGCGTGGCGGGACATTGTGGCTCATCAGCTCTACATCACGGGCACGACGAGCCACCGCGAGCACTTCGCCCAGCCCTTTGATTTGCCCAATGATCCAGGCTCTGACATTGGAGAAACCTGCGTCACCGTGACTTGGATCCAGCTCAACACCCAGATGCTGCGGCTCACAGGAGAATCGCGCTTCGCCAACGAACTGGAGCGCTCGTATTACAACCACCTCGCCGCCTCGCAGCAGCCCGACGGCGCCAAGTGGTGCTACTACACGCCGCTCGAAGGACAGAAGCCCTACACCAACAGCACCAACTGCTGCCTTTCGAGCGGCCCGCGCGGCATGGCCTTGCTGCCCCAGATCGCTTACCTCAAGTACTTGCACAATGGCTCGCAAGGCCTGGCCGTCAACCTCTTCGAGACTTCCAAGGCAAAGCTTTCGCTTGGAGATCAGAGCGTCACCATCGAGCAGCAGAGCGGCTTTCCACGCGTGGGAAGCTCGCTGCTGACGCTGAGGATGGCGCGGCCCGCGACATTTGGGCTCAAGGTGCGCACGCCCTCCTGGGCGGCTCCACTGATGCTGCGCGTCGGCAAGTCGCGCAGCATCAGTGGAGCGCGCGAGGGCTGGACCGTGATGGCACCCCGGCTCTGGAAGGACGGCGATCAGGTGCGGATTTCGTTCAACCTGAGCGCGCGCATTGTGGCGGGCGAGCACTCGAACGCGGGCCGCGCGGCTACGTTGTGGGGGCCTCTGGTGCTGGCCTACGACGAGAACCTCAACGCGGGAGGCCCGAGCTTCCGCTCGGTCGCGCTGGACGCTGGCCAGGCGGTTCCGGCTCTGCAGGTACTTGCACGCTCAGTGGCGCCCGGCGCGCCTCTTGTGTTCGAGGCAAAGCTGCGCACCGCCAGCAGCCAGGCGACGAAGAAGGCTCTGCTGATCCCCTTTGCCCAGGCCGGAAGCTCGGGAGGGCGCTTCGCGGTCTGGCTGCGCACGCCTGAGAATCTGGAGCAGAGCGCCTCGCTGCTCGCTTCGGGGCAGCCGATCTTCTCGCGCCGTGGCAACCTCATGGGCGACATCAGCGACGGCGACACGAGCACCTACGCCGTGACTTACGATGGAGCCAGAGCCGCTCAGGATTGGTTCGGCATCACGCTGAGCGAGCCGCAGACGATCGGGCACGTGGTCTTCGCGCACGGCCACTGCTTCCACGACGGCGGCTGGTTCGATGCGAGGCAAGGCAAGCCTCAGATCCAGGCCCAGCGTGAAAAAGGTGGAGCCTGGCAGACCCTCGGCACGCTGGGCGATTACCCGGCCACAACCTCAACCGACAGGGCGGGGCTCAAGGACGGCCAGGAATTCACACTGCGCCTGAGCGAGCCGCAGAGGATCATCGCGCTGCGCGTCATCGGCCAGCCCGCGAGCGGCGACCAATCGAATCAAGCTTTCTCCTCGTGCGCCGAGCTTCAGGCCTTCGCGCACTGAGCAGCTACAAGTACTTGCGGTGAGCCTGATAAAGTTCTTCACCATGAGCACTTCCACTTCATCCAAAGCTCCAGCTAGGCCCGCTGAGCCGCCTCAGTTCCACTCGCCTGAGATCAGTTCAGGCAATCGCGTCACGTTCCGCATCTTCCACCCGCACGCTCACCAAGTTGAGCTGCGCGGCGAGTGGAATGGCCGCCAGCCCGCTCCCCTGAGCCGAGATGAGCAAGGCTTGTGGAGCACAACCACCGAGCCTCTTGAGCCCGGCATCTACGAATATTCGCTGCGCGTGGACGAGATTCCAACGCTCGACTTGAAGAACCCCAACCTCAAGGGCCAGAGCAACTTGCTGCTGGTGCCCGCAGCCAAGCCCGCGTTCTACGAAACGCAAGCTGGGCCAAAGGGAACGCTGCACGTTCACCACTACGACTCGCAGGCCAGCCATACAACGCGGCGCGCCCACGTGTACACGCCGCCGGGCTACGAATCGAGCAAGTCGAGCTTTCCGGTGCTGTATCTTCTGCACGGCATGGGCGACGATGATGCGGGCTGGAGCTCCTTCTTTGGACGCGCCAATGTCATCTTGGACAACTTGATCAACACAGGTGAAGCTGCGCCCATGATCGTGGTGATGCCGCACGGCCACATCAGCCACAACGAGCGCGACCTGCACGGAGCCGAGGCCTCCCAAGTACTTGAGGCTGACTTGCTGGGCGACTTGATGCCCTTAGTTGAGCAGAGCTACCGCTTGAAGAAGGGCCGCGACAACCGGGCCATGGCCGGCCTTTCGATGGGCGGCGGCCAGACGGTTGTCATAGGCCTCAAGCACCCCGAGCTGTTTAGCGCCTACGGAGTCTTCAGCGCGGGCATCTGGGCGCAAAACCCCGAGCCGTTCCAAGATTCCATCGCGACCTTCAAGCGCTCCAGGGCGCGCAACGACCTGCTGTGGATCGGCTGCGGCACCAATGACTTCGTCTTCGACCGCTGCCAGGTGCTGCTCGCAGAACTCAGGAAGAAGAACATCCGCTTCACCTACCACGAGGACTCAACCGATCACTCGTGGCCCACGTGGAGAGATTATCTGCACCGCCTGGCTCCTCTGCTCTTTAAAGCCCGTTCCTGAATCTCCGCTTTGCGGAGCGCTCGCATGAATCCGGCGCTCCGGCGCAAGCCGGTCAGAACGAGGGGAGACGAAAAGGAACAGTGGCGCGCCGCTCAAGTACTTGCGGCCCATAACAAAACAGAGGCTCCATCTCATTGATGGAGCCTCTGTTCTTGAGCCGCTTTGCTTCAGCGGGCGCCACCAGCCGGAGCGGTGACATTGGCCAGGCCGATGTCGATGCCCTGGCCTCCTGTGGTCTGGTGCACGTGGGCCGCGATTGTGATCTGGGCGCCCGGCTTGAGCAGGGCCGCGGCTTCGCGACTGATCTCGAAGGGCTCGTAGCCCGTGTTGAAGCCCGCCTCGCGCGCCGCCTCGACTCCGTTGATGTAGACCTCGGCATCCTCGTCGTGGAACATCATCAGCTGCAGGTTGGAATACGTTCCAGCCGGCATGGTGAAGGTGCGCCGTATCCACAGGTCGCCGGGCGTATCGTTCCACGGCGTGCGGCTGCCCGGAATGGTGCCGATGGGAGCCGCGCCCGTCTTCCAGCCCGCGTCATTGAAGTTGGGCTTGGTCCAGTCCGCGGGCGGCACAGACGTGATGTAATGCCACTCAACGGGCGTGATGCGCGAAGTCGCCACGATCTCCCTGACAATGGGCTGAGGCGGCAGCGGAGCCCAGCCCACAGCGCGCGTCGTGTCGCCGCTCGACCACTTCTTCCACATCGCGGGGTCGGCCAGCATCTTGACGAAGATGCCGCCGATCACGGGGCGCGCGTGCATCCCGTCGCTCTTCACGTTGTCCGTGACATAGGAATCCACGAAGGGCAACCGTGCTGAGGTCTGGTTCAAGTAGTCATACATCGGCGAGGTCAAGGCCTGGAAATCGGCCTGATTGTCGGCTAAAGTTGCGCTCCACAGCGTCCAGTCCGACTTGGTCAGCTTCGTGCGCGAGTCCAGGGGAACGCCAAACGGCTGCAGAACCGACTTGTAATGCGCCACTTCCTGCTGAGCCACGCTGGCGGGAAACACGTTCAGGCCCAGGATCTTGTCCCAGACCAGGTTGTATTTCTGGCTCCAAGAGTTGGGCTTGTCAAAGGCCAGGCGCGAGTGGTTGCCATCGTTGGCCGCCTGCATCCAGTGCTGCGCGAAGCCCTTGGCCAGGCTCAAGTACTTGGTGGCGTTGGCCGTCTCGCCGCGCCTGCGGCACAGATCCGAATAGGCCGCCAGAGCCACGATGGCCTTGATCGACAGGTTGGAGTTGTGCGCCAGGTGCCCCATGAAGTCGTCGGTGCAAAGCTGATCTTCCGGGTCCTGACCATATTGCTCCAGATACTGCGCCCACTGGCTCAGCTTGGGCCACCACGGAGACACAAAGTTGGCGTTGCCCTCTTCTTTCGCGATGGCGTCGCAGATGATGAGGATGTTGCCGCTTTCCTCGACCGGCATCTGCTCGCCGCCGTCGTCCGTGCCGCGCGCGATGGGATAAGTGCCCAGGTCGTGCGGCGCGTTGGGGAATTTCCAGCGCGGCGAGGCTCCATACACCAGGACGGGCACAATCGAAGCCTTGGCCAGCGCGGGGCTGAACAAGATCATCATCGGGTCCATGGGGAAGATCACATCGACCGTGGCGATGTCGCCGTTCGAGGTGTTCTCCTTGGTGAACAGCAAGGGCTGCTTGTTGGCATCAGCCGCCAGCCCGTTCCCAGCCAGGCACTGGCGATAAGCCAGAGCACCCAGCTGAGCGTAGCGCGCGCCGCCCGAGCGGGTCAGGTCGCTCATCAAGTCGTTGTCGAAGGCGATGCAGCGGCGCATCAGGCTGGGATAATCGCGCTCGGCAGCCTGGAACAAGTCGGTGGCCTGGGCTCCGTTGCGCCTCCAGTAAGGACGCAGCCTCTGGCCGAAGAATTTGACCTGATACACCTCGTCGTAGCCGATCATCACATGACGCGACACGACAGCCTTGCCCACACGCCCCATATCCAGGGCAAAACCCAACGCGGGCTGAGCATCGTTGGCGGCGCGCGGCATCCGCGTGTCATCAGCGGGCAGCGTTCCATTGGTGATGAAGCTGCTCATCAAGGACGCACTCGAACCCATGGCGCTCTTGGCCTGAGCCGAGGGAGCCGCAATGTAAGCGTAGCCCCAGTCGAGCCGAGCATCGTCGCCCGCGATGTCGAAGTAGCCTTGCTTGGGCGTCCCCGCCCGCAGCGAAGTCAAGGCTCCCATCTTCTCGCGCTTCCACTCGACTTGCTGCTCGGGCGTGTTCACGGCGAGCAGGGACGAAGCGCTGCAATACAGTGAGACGCTGTGAGCCGCGCCGTCTGTGGAGCGCACGTCCCAGGTAAGATAAGTGACGGGCCGCGACAGCACATCCAGATCGTGAGGCAGCGCGGGTGTGGTGAAGGTGAGCGTGACGTGGACGCCCGAGCCCTCGAAGTTGTAGATCGAGCGCGTGGGAAGTACTTGCACGCTTGTCTGGGGCAGCGCGGGCGTAGCCGCAGGCTCGTTGCCCATCAAGCGGAACGCCTTGCCGTTGATGCGGATCAGGCTTTCCAGAGGGTGCTCGTGGTGCGTCCAGTGGCGCGTGGTGTCATCGGTCAGGTGATCGGCTTCGGACCAGATGCTCAGGAACGGGTCGCTGGTGACCAGGGGCACAGCGGGAGGGCGAAAGGCCGCATCGGCCATGCCAACGCGAACGGGAGCATTAGCAGCAGACGCATTGAAAAGGGGCGCATCGGCGGCGCGGGCGCAGGAAGAAGCGGTGCAGCTCAAGGCGGAGGCGGCCAGGGTGGAGGCGAGGAAACGGGTGAAACGCATGAAGAAACGATCCTTTGAAGGACAGATGGCTCAAATCGCCTTTGCACAGCGCGTGGCGATCAGTTGGGGTTAGACAGTTATAGTAACCCAAGTTGCCCCTTTTATCACCAAAAGAGTCTGAGCCGCCTCAAGTACTTGAGATGCCTTGCGCTCAGGACGGGGCATAATCCATGCGCATGAAACCATCCAGATTCAAAGTTGCTGCGGGCCTGAGCGCGCTCTTGCTCGCGTCTTGGAGCGGCCTCACTTCAATCAGAACCGCTCGCTCCGCAGCGCCCCGCGGCGGCTCGCTCCAAGATCCAAACATTCGTACGGTGGGGCGCTGGGACAAAAGCAGCAGCGAAATCTTCCATTCTCACTGGAGCGGCGCTTACTTGCGTGTTGGCTTCAGCGGTACTTCAGTTGGGCTCAGGCTGGCTCAGGGCGCGCCGATCTCGCTGAGCATCGACGGCGAGCCTTTGCGCGACATGGATGCCCAGGCCGGGCTCACCACGCTTAACTCGGCTCCGCTTGTCTCGGGATGGCACACGCTGCTCGTCGCGTCGCAAGGGCAAAACATTGAATTGCAATTGCAGGGAATTGAGCTTGATGCGGGCGCTTCGACGCGCGCCTTGCCCGCGCGCCCGATTATTGAGTTCGTGGGCGACTCGATTTCGGTCGGGGTGCGCGGCGGCTATTGCTGGATGACGGGCGAAGCTCTGGGCGCGGATCACGTGCAAATCGCCTTCAGCGCGCGCGCCCTGACCTCGGGCTTTGGCTGCGGCGAGGACAAAGCCGGGCTCGATACGCAATATTTCCAGCTCAAGAACTTCAATCACGCGAGCGACAAGCCCCCAACGCCGTGGAATTTTTCGTATACGCCGCGTGTTGTCATTATCAACCTGGGCCAGAACGATCAGTGCGGAAGTGAGCCCGAAGCCACCATGACCACGAGCATGACGAGCTTCATCAGGAGCCTCCGCGCCCGCTTCGCGCAGGCTCAGATCGTGGTGCTGCGTCCCTTCGGCGGCCCGTTCGAGCAGGCCGAGCGCAAGGCCGTTGAGTCGCTGCGAGCAAGAGGAGACAAGCGTGTCTCTTTCGTGGACACAAGCGGCTGGCTCGAAAAAGAAGATTTCAAGGACGGCATTCACCCCAACGAACTGGGCAACCTCAAGGTCACGCGCCGCTTAGCGCCCATGCTCAAGGTAATGCTGGATTCGGAGAGCGCTCCGGCTTCGCTGGCTAAGTCGAATCGCACCATGCCAACCGCGTTAACTTCCGCAACGGTGGGTTACCCGAACAATGCCGCATCTTTAGCTCAGGAAATCCAGAACGCTTACAACGCCGGAGCGCGGCGCATCACGATCCGGGCGGGCAAGTACTTGCTGCCCGCAACAGGCCGCACCGCGTTTTCGCTGGACAATTGGCAGGACGCCACGCTGAGCGCACGCGGCGTCACGATTGTGATGAGCGACCACAAGTGGGGCGCGAACACCTTCAGCCTCAACAACTGCGCCAACGTCACCATTGATGGCCCGACACTGACGCAGACCGAGCAAAGCTCCTATCAAGGGCGCATCGTCGCGGTGGGCAAGGGCGCGGACGGCAAGGCGTTTTGCGATTGGAAGCCGGACTCGGGCTATCCCGTGCCGCCCCAGGATGCGACCAAGTTCCCCTCGGGCCTGAACGTGATTAATAAGGGCACGCGGCTGCTCAAGCTCAACGTGGGCGATTACTGGGGGCCGGCGATGGAATCGCAGCCGGGCGGCGTGTTCCGCATCCACTTCGACCAGCCCGAACTGCGCTTTGGCGTGGGAGACTGGATCGTGGGGCGCTACGGCGACATGGGCTTCAAGGTGTGGCTTAGCAACAGCCGAGGCTGCACGCTGCAGGGCATTACGATGATGCGCAACGGCTTCTCGCCCATCCGCGAGGAAGGCGGCGGCGGTAACCACATCCTGGCCTGCAAGTGGGCTCTCGCCCCACGCCCCGAGGGAGCAAGCGAAGATCCCTTGGTCAGCGGCTCGGCTGATGGGCTGCACTCAACGGGAGCCAGTCCGGGCCCACACATCGAAAACTGCACCTTCGAGGGCGTCATCCTGGACGACTGCATCGCCATCCACGGCTCCTTCCAGAAGATCAAGAGCGCTCAAGGCAACACCTTGATCGTGGAAGCAGGCGGAGGCGGGCTCAAGATCGGCGACCCGGCGCGCATCTCGAATGAGAAGGGCTTTTTTGGCCAGGCGATTGTGACCGCGCTCCAGGACAACGGCGACAAGACCTGGACCGTGACGCTCGATCAAGTACTTGGAGTGCCTCAAGAAGCCAAGCTGAGCAACCCGCGCGTGGCCGGGCCGGGCTTTCGTATTATCGGCAACCACCTGGGCAACACGCGCTCGCGTGGCATCCTGACCAAGAGCGATGACGGGCTGTTCCAGAACAATACGATCGAGGGCTGCGGCATGGCGGCCATCAGCATTGGCCCCGAGTATTACTGGAACGAAGCCGATTACTCGCAGCACGTGCGCATCGAAGGCAACACGCTGCGCGGCAACGGCAAGTCGGGCTACGGCGGAAGCGCGATCTTGATCCACGGAGATGGCGCTGTGGGCAACCGCGACATCCAGATCAAGGGCAACCGCTTCGAGGGCAACTTGCAGGGCGATGTCGAGGTCGGCTGGGCTGAGAGTGTTCAGTTGAGCAGCAACACCATGAGCGGCCCGAGCGAAGCCGCGCGAGGAACGATCAACCCGCACGCTTTGCTGACGCTGGCCAACAGCCGCGCCATCTCAATGAAGGGCAACGTGGTGCGCAATGCCTCAGGCTACGCTCCTGTTCTGGTGGCGTCCGGCGCCAATGTCGAGGGGCTGACCAACAATGATGCTCTGGGGCTGCGCGTTGAAGCGGGCGTTCAAGCTCCTGAGCCCAGGCGCGTGGCGTTGCCGGGCGCGGTGCGTTGAGCAGGGCTGCAAGTACTTGCGGGGCGGCGGGAGGCTCTCACAGCAGATCCTCGGGGGTTTTGCAGATAGCGTATGGCCTGATGAAATCTGCATGGAGCGGCTTGCCTGTGCTGACTACAACCAGAGACGTCTTGGTTTCATCATAGGGCGTCAATCCGCTGAAGCTATACGTTGTGCTGTTGGCGTCAATCTTCACGGCTTCAAGCTTGGCGCGATAAATCAATTCGCCTGTGTCCTCAGCCGGAGCAAAGAAGATGAGCAGATCCTTCTCTTCACGCCGCGCTTGAGCCAGCAGCTTCTTGGCGGTAGCCCACACTTTCTTCTCGGCGAACTCGTCGCTGCCGCCTTGGGAATAAACCTTATTTAGTCTCGCGCTGTGAACGATTGTGTAGATACACGTGCTTAAAGCCGACTGTTTGCTCATGCGCATTCCTCCCGATTCCCAAATGATATTGTAACCAGCAGCGCAAATGGATGAGGCCGGAGACTTCTTGGAAGAAGTCTTCGGCCTCGTCAAGTACTTGCAGCACAAGCCCTCAATCCGCCAGCGTAAGCGCCAGAATCTTCACGTTGGGGTTGTTGGGTAGCTGCAGGCTGCGAACGGTCTTGGCCGGGTTGAGCGCGAAGCCGTAGGAGTAAGCGTAGAAAGTGCGTGCGTCACGGGCTCCGTTGGCCATGTTGCGGTAAGGCATCTTGACGGCCCGGCTCTCGCCCACGAAGGAGCGCGGCTGATACCAGTCGCTCATGTTCTGCACCAGAGTCTCGCTGGTGCCATCGGCATAGTTCACCTTGAACTCCTGCGCCATCTGGCTGCCTTCAACTGAGGCGCCCAGAATCCACAGCGAGGCATGCTTGCCTTCGGGCAAAGCCAGCACAGTGCCAGGAGCATCGAATCCGACGTTGCTCTGGCTCGAAACGATGTTGTTTCCCTCAGCAGAGCCCAGGTTGAAGCGCACGCCGTTCCATGTCTGCGACGAGCCCAGCAGAGCCGCCGAGAAGGTCGAGCCCTCACCGTCGAAGCCTCCCGCCATGGGCAGAGTGGCGCCATCTTTAGCGAAGCCATGAGCGTTGAAGGAAGTGGTCAGGTTCACCGGAACACTGGAGCCGGCCTTGACAATGGGCAGCGCGCGTGGCCTGTCGGCTTGAGCCGTGGGCGTGCTGATGATGTTGACCGGGTCGGCCTTGTAAGCCGCGAGAAACTCGGCCCACAGCGTATCCACGTCTTTGCCCGTGTATTGCTTCCACAGCTCGGGCTTGTAGTTGCCAAAGCGAATCGCGTTGTTGAGCTTGGTGACCAGAGTGCTGTCGTAGTGCAGCTCGCACCAGGCCAGGAATGTTGCCGTGGTGCGATACGAATCGTGGTAAGTGGCCGTCGCCGCGTTGATGCGAGGGTGGTGGTTCTGAGGCTCGAATTTGACCCAGCGGATGTAATCGGCTGTGCCCTCGATGAGCCACACCGGATTGTAAGCGCTCATGGCTTGAACCACGTGCGCCATCTCGTGGACTGTCAGGCCGGTGTCGTTGGGCATCTTGCGGCACCAGGCTGAGTTGACCGTCATCACGCCGCCTCCCGTGGCCGCGACATCCGTTACGCCTGGCCCGGTGCGGTAGACCACGTTGACTTTGTTGGGCGTGATGAAGCCCGAGGAATACAAAAGTGCCTGCGTGTCGGGCCAGAATTCTTCCATCTCGCGCTCGGCTCGCGCGGCCCAGCCCGCCAGATCCGGCGCCTGCGAGATGTCGTTGAAGCCTCGCCCCGGCCCCAGCTGAACGTGCGCAAGTTTAAGCGGCGAGTCGATCGTGATCTCACGGATCAAAAGCGCCGGAATCCCTCGTCCCTGATTCAGCTTGATGCGCACGGACTCCACAGGCGCGTTGTTCAGCGTCGCTTGAGCCACGCCCGCTTTATCGAACGCAGCCGCCTTACGAAACGTGGTGCCATCAGCGGAAACCTCGACCGAGCCATCTGAGAGCGCATCCTGGCCATCGGCATCGCCCGTCGTGATCCGCAGCGAGCGCACAGGGACGGGACGCGACAGCAAAATCTGGAAGTCGTCGCCATCGCTCATGCCATAGACCGACTTGAAATAAGTGCTCTGGTCGCCGTCCAGGGCCATCTCGGGACGATGAGCCGCGGTCGAAGGCATCGTCGAATAGATCAGGGCTTCGACAGGCGCGGGTTGCTGAGCGCGCGCTGGCGCGGAGGCCAGAACCAGCGGAGCGGTGGCGAGCAGCAGCGAGCGCAGGGGGATGCGAAGGGGATTCATGGGCGGAAGTTTCTCGGTTTTGGGGCTGCAAGTACTTGCGCTTGCACAAAGTTGTGGCTTAGGAGCGAAGCCAGCGGCGCGTAGAAGCGGAGGTAATGGCCAAGTATGCCCGGCTGCTTGATTCCCCACCGCGCATCGACAACAGAGGCTGGGAGGTTCAGGCGGGGCTTGCGCCCTCTTCCAATCGCTTGTTGAGCGGGCGAATTAGGGGCTGCAAGTACTTGCACGTGGCACAACTTCTCCATGGACAAGCGATTGGAAGAGGGCGCAAGCCCCGCCTGAACCTCCCAACTCGCATACCCTCCGCTTCACAACCCAGCCTGCAGCCACGAAATATGGCCGCAACTTGGCCCTTCTACACTGCGCTGCCAGTACTTGCGGAAAAGGAAACCATGAAACTCAAGTCCAAGCTGCCTTCGGGCAGCCAGATCTTCCTCGGCAACTCCGATGGCCAGACTCGCATCTCGCTCGAAAGCAGCGGCGAAGGCAGCAACCAGAGCCAGGCCAACTCCTTCTCGACTGGCCAGTGGAAGGGCCAGCCCACGCTCTTCAAGACTCCCGATGGCTTGGTTCTTCAACTCGAAGCCGAGCAGGGCTCGTTCTCGTTCGGCATTCAAGGCAGCTCGATCCAGCAGCTCAACCAAGCGCCTTCAACCGAAGGGGCGCAGAAGCTGGATCTCGAAGAAGCGTCCGAGGATGAAGGCGGCAAGCCGATGAAACCGATGAAGCCAATGGAACCGATGAAGGGCATGGAGCCCATGAAGCCGATGAGCTAAGCCGAGCGCTCGATTGAAGCGCTTAACTTGCCTGAAACCAAGGCGTTGTAATCTTGGGTTATGGACCTCAAGAAAAGCATTGGCGTGCCCAGCGAGGCGGCTTCGGAGCGCGAGCTGATTCGGCTCATCAACTTGAAGCTGGCCTTCCTGGGCTGCCCGACCTTCCGCTCTTCCGACGACAGCGACGGCGCCCTGATGGCGACTGTGCTCTCGCACCATCAAGAAACCAGCCGCCTGCTGGCCGACTACCTCAACCCGCCCGACGCGCGCATCCAGGAATTCCTCTGCAAGTACTTGCAGAACACGAATATTGAGCCCAGGCTGCCCGCGCGCACCTTCGTGCTCGATGCGCACGGCCTGGCCCGCGCCCTCTCGCTGCCGCCCGATCGCGACGAGTTCAGCTCGAAAATCGTCTCGTCTTACCGCGTGCAGCAAGGCGTCTTGCACAACCCCAAGAGCGACAGGCGCACCACGCAAGGCATCTTCCACGTCGCAGAAGGCGGCCTGCCCATCCCCGACGACAAGCGAGCCGTGCCCGTGGCGGTCTTCGCTCAAGTACTTGCACGCGCCCTGAAGCCGCCTTCCGAGCTGATGCGCTTGCCCTTCACCTCGTCTCAAGAAGCTCAAGCCGAGTGTTGGGTTTCTCTCTTGCTGCGGCCCTTAGTTTGCCCGGCTGTTCCGGGCTACACGCGCGAGAAGACGATGGAAATTCGCTTCTTCGCGCCCGGCAACCTTGTCTCGAACCTGGATTTCGTCGAGAGCATCTTCGGCAACGCGGGCGATCCGTTCTTGCCTGAAAACGACGCGGGATTGGATGTCGAGCACTGGACGGGTCATTCAGGCTGCGTCATCCTGGCGCCTCATTTGGTGAACATCACCAAAGCCGAAGTGGGGCTGCCGCACTGGGACGCGGCGACTGAGCGACAGCGCCTGGATGGGATGTGCTGGAAGTCGCAGGACGAGAAATACAACAATGGCGGCGCGTTCAAGCTGACGGCTCGCGACGAGTCGGGCGTGATGGTGACGATCATCGCGGACAACTACTTCGGCTACTGCAAGAAGGAGGTCAAGACCCAGATCTCGTTCGCGGCCAACCTGTTCGGCGTCTCGGAAGAGGAGCACGCGGGAGGCGCTCTGGTCTTCCCCTCGTTCGACTTGGGCGAAGAGTTTTCCTCGCTGGATCACGCGCCCAAGCTGGGCTATTCATTTGATGAAGTGCTGGAGCGCTACGGCTCCCTGATGGAATTGCAGCCCGAAGGCCACGCCATCGACAAGCGCTTCCCCGACATTATCTATGTTCCCGAAGATGTCTCGTTCGACCTGCTCGCCCAATCCGTGAAGTGGCCCGCCGAGGACGCGCACGCGAGCATCAAGCTCTTGCCGGGCAAGGTTTACGTGCGGCCTTCGGGCTACAAGGTGCGGATGGAAAAGCCTTCGCCCGAGCGCGCTTGGCGTCTGGTCGGGACTTTGGCTGAGGGGACGCTGTGCCACAAGCCGTGCACGGTTTCAGGAGGCGGCAAGTCGGAGATTTCTAAGCCCATCTCGGATGCCATCATCCACGGGCCTGTCTTCGTGTCCGACTTCGAGAAGGACTTCGACGCGGTTGAGGCGATCATCAACCGCAGCTACGCGGGCCGCTTCAGCGAGAAGTTCCAGGGCGATAAGGACTCGCGCTCGATCTTAAGCTCGGAGCGCTCGCTGGGCTCGGTGATTAAGCTGCTCACTCCGGCCTCGCGCGACTTCAACGAGGAATACAACAACTGGCTCGAAAGCGTGCCTCAGCACATCATCGAGCTGGTGTTCGTGGTCAAGAGGTTCTACAAGCCCGAGTGGGGCGCGAACTGGCGCGAGCACTTCGGCGTGGACATCATCAACGGCACGAGGGGCAACGAGCTCAAGTGCGACGGGCGCAAGCTGGCCTCCGCTTACCTGCGCGTAGGTTACGCCTCGGATGGCTCGTGGCGCACCTTCGGCTTGCGCAAGGACTTCTATCCCGCCTCCAAGTGGCAGCAGGAAGACGACATCACGGCTTCGGTTGTCGTCCCTTCCGAAGTACTGGCTCACCTCGATCCTCAGTATCAGAACCCCGCCGTGAAGTTCGTGCAGAACTGCGAATACCGCTTGTTCCAGCGCCCGGACGACGCCATCCACAGAGGCTACGACAAGCAAACCGAAGCCGACTTCTCCAAGCCCGGCAACTTCTTCTCGAACTACGAACCTCTAACAACCGAAGATGCCAAGGCCCTGGTCGAAGACTCGATCGGCTTCGACCTGTGGACGCCGCCGATGCAGGAGCTTGTGAAGGCCGCAGCGCAATCCGAGCATCCCAAGTACTTGGTGTCTTCGGCGCACCCGCGATTGGTGAACGGCAAGCCCTCAGCGAACCCGCGCTACTTGCAAACGCGTCCCGATTTGCTGCAACCTCGCGAGGCTTACCTGGCTGAGATGGGGGTTCGGATGCACCGTCGCGTTGGGCTGGATGAGCCTGTTCATTTGCCCGTGAACGCGGTGCTTCCGGGCCGGCGCAACAATCCGCCGGACGAAGCGGCTGGGATTCGCTCGCTGGCCGTGTTCAACCCGATTCATTACATGGAGCTGCCCGAGCTGTTCATGGAATTCATCTGCTCCATGACGGGCAAGTCACCCTCAACAACGGGCGCGGGTTCAGAAGGCGCTTTAACTAAGGGCCCCTTCAACGCCCTGCCGCCGATCTACGACCTCAACGACGCTCTGGTTTCCTACGCGCAGACCAATTACGACGTGTTCATCACGGCGGCTGGGTATGTTGGCCCTCACACGCGCGTGGATCACGACGTCAGCTTGCTGGTGCCCGAAGTGTGGGCGCGCATGAGCACACGCGAGCGCGACCCCGAGTTCCTGATTCGCAACAACTACCTGGAAAAGTGCGAGGACTTCGAGTATCAAGGCCGCCAGATCTTGACCAGCCGCCTGGGTTACAGAATCACGCGCCGCTTCGTGAAGACGTATTTCGGGCGCGTCTTCAACCACCCGCATTTGGTGTTCACCGAGGAGATGCTGAGGCCTGAGAAGCAGAGCCTGGAGCTGGTCGTTGATGGCATGGACAACATCATCGAGACGCAGAAGCGCGTGGCCCAGATGTACTTCAACGATAGGAGCATCGAGCTGGCGTGCCCTACGCTCAAGGCCCTGCTGCACATCATGCGCGACGACCACTTCGAGGGCAAGGGCCTGAACCACCCCGAGATCCGCGCCCTGTTCTCGCGCGAGGGAATTCTGGGCAGCGCGTGGTACCGAGGGCGCATTCAGGCCAAAGCGCAGAGCGATGTGGCGTTGTGGCAGCGGCACGAGAAGTACTTGCAGGAGTTCTTGAACCGCGAGAACTACGCTGGGGAAGCGGCCCGGCTGAACATCGCCGCGCGGCTCGAAGCCACCCGCAAGACGCTGCGCGGGATGGGGGCGCAGGCGTAGAAGCTGATTGAAGAGCGGGGCTTGCGCCCACTTCCAATCGCTTGTGTCCGGTGTGCTCCAAGGCCGCGCAAGTACAGGAGTTACACGGCTGGCTCGTAGGGGCGCATTGCAATGCGCCCCTACAAAACCGCTCCTTGCTGTCTCTGCTGCCTCAAAATAAGAGGCATGAACATCGTTGTGCTGGATTCTCGCCCCACCGATGACGGCGACCTCGACTGGGCGCCTCTGCGCGAACTGGGCCATCTCACGCTGCACGAGCGCACCAGCCCGGCTCAAGTACTTGAGCGCATCCGCGAGGCCGAAGTTGTCTTCACCAACAAGGTGCGGCTCACTCGCCAGGCGTTTGAAGCCGCGCCGCATTTAAAATACGTGGGAGAGATGGCCACGGGAACCGACAACATCGACCTCGCAGCGGCTCGCGAGCACGGCGTGACCGTGTGCAACGTCGCGGGCTACTCAGGTGACTTCACGGCTCAGCTGACCTGGGCGCTCATCCTCGAACTCGCCTCGCGAGCGGGCGATCACTCGCGGCTGGTGCATCAGGGCGCCTGGAGCGAATGCCCCGACTTCTCGTTCTGGAGCTTCCCTTTAGTTGAGCTATCTAACAAGACGCTGCTGATTGTGGGCCTGGGCAACATCGGGCGGCGCGTGGCTCGTATCGGAGCCGCCTTCAACATGAACGTGCTGAGCGCCATTTTGCCCAATCGCCAGAACTCGGGGCAAGATGAGTGCAGGCGAGTTGAGCTGGACGAGGCGCTTGGATTGGCCGATGTGGTTTCGCTGCACTGCCCGCTCACGCCCCAAACGCGCGGGCTGATGAACGCGCGGCGATTAGCGATGCTCAAGCCCTGGGCTCTCTTAGTGAATACCGGGCGCGGGCCTCTGGTGGAAGATGCACCAGTGCGCGCGGCCCTGGAGAGTGGGGCTCTGGCGGCTTACGGAGCGGATGTGCTGTTTCCCGAACCGCCGCCGCGCGATCATCCTCTTCTGGGAGCGCCGCGCTGCATCCTGACGCCGCACCTGGCCTGGGCTTCTCCCGAGGCGAGGCAAAGGTTGCTGCACGAGAGCATCGATAACCTGCGCGGCTTTGTGAGCGGGGAGCCGCGCAATGTGGTGAGTTGAAGTTAGCGCTGGAATGGGTTCGGCGCTGATCGGCTAAAGCCAATTGTCTACGGGCGTGGACAAAACCGGATGCCGCGTGACTCCACGATCTCGTCTTCCGTGGCGAGGCGCGTGAAGTCCAGGCTCATCTCGGCCAGGAAGCGGGCGTTGATCTTAGGGGCATCGAAATACGAGACGAAGGGATCGCCCCAGCCGCGCGCTCCTCTGGCGTTGTTGCGAGCCGTGGAATCACCGATGACAAACAGCGAGGGCAGCTGAGGATTGGGCGCAACAGGCGCGGCCTGAGCACCGCTTGCAACAGCGAGCAGCCCGAAGGCAGCCACGCCAAAAGAAGCGGCGAGCGGCGCGTGAGTTCTGAAGGCGCGCATAAAAATCTCCTGGCTCAAGTACTTGAGGTTCGAGGGCGCTACAAACCCAACGCAAGCGGTGGACAAATCCTTGGCTGAGGAGTTGCCCGCGCTGAGCCCAAGACACGATGGCGGGCGTTTCGAGCCTCTTGAACTTCCAACTTTGGTTGAAGCTCTGCTGGCGCGGAGCAACAGACTGCGCCCGAGCCGCGATCGAAGTCAAAGCTACAAGGACTTGCAGGCACATTGGAGCGATTTGATGTTTCATGGATGGCACGTTGGAGAGCCACAAGTCCTCGCAGCTGCCTGGCTACGCTTCCTTGACAGGGTTGCGCCCAATGATGGGATATTGCTCCAGCTCAACAACCGCGCCGCTGACCGGGCCGCCCTGAGGTGAGACAAAGGCCAGGGCGAAGTGCGCGATTTCCTCGGGCTTGAGGATGCGTCCCGAGGGCGCGAAGGCCTTGGGGATGTGCTCGGGCCAATCGGGGCTCAGCCCCTCTTTTTGCTTAAGCGCGTATTCGTTGGGCGTGAGCACCCAGCCCAGGTTGAGGTGGTTGACGCGGATGTTCTCGGTTGCGTGCGCATCGGCCAAGTTGCGCGAGAGCGTCGTGAGAGCACCCTTCGAAATCGAATACGCGAGTTGGTTGGCCTCGCCGCAGTAAGAGTTGATCGAGCCGATGTTGAGCACGCAGCCTCCGCCCACCTCGCGGAAGTGCTTCAGCGCGGCCCGAACCAGCAAGAGAGGCGCGCGCACGTTAACCGAGAGCGTGTAGTCGAAGGTCGCGGCATCGGTGGTTTCCAGGTTGGAGCGCGTGATGGCAGCCGCATTGTTGACCAGAATATCCAGCCTTCCGAACCGCTCCACAGTGGCTTCGATGAGCCGCACGCACTCTTCGGGCTCTTCGAGCTGAGCCGCCCGAAAATCGGCCCGCTCGCCAAAGGGAGCGCCAATGGATGCCGCAGCCTGAGCTTCGTGGGCGCGGCCATGGAGCATGACGCGAGCGCCTTCTTGCAAAAAACGGCGCGCGATGGCCTCGCCCACACCCGTGGCCGAGCCCGTCACCAGAGCGACTTTGTTCTCAAGAGACATCACGTTGTTTCCGAAATTACTTTGAGCTCGCAAGTACTTGAGGCTTCGCGATCCTCAAGTACTTGCAGCTCTGCTAAGGCACCAGCACGGCCTTGACGATCGAGCCCGCGTGCATTTCCTCGAAGGCGCTTCGCCACTGGTCCAGCGGCGAGACGCGGCTCAAGATCAGGCTCAAATCGAGCTGGCCCGAAGCCAGCATCGCGATGACTTTTTCCCACATCGGCCAGGTGTGCGAGAACGAGCCTTGCAGAGTCACGGCTTTTTGCACCAGCTTATCGAGCGAGAAGTCCAGGGGTTGCGGCCCCCAGCCGACCTTGGCGATCTGGCCTCCGGGCCGCACTACTTCCAGGGCCAGCTGCAGCGAAGCGCTCACGCCAGCTGCGTCAATCACCACATCCACGCCAAAGCCATCGCCCAGTTCCTTGATCGCTGAGGCCGCGTCATCGGACTCAAGTACTTGAGTGGCGCCCAGCTGCTGCGCGATTTCGAGCCTCTTCTTGTCGTGAGGCGTGCCCACCACGATCAAGGGGTTGGCGCCCGAGAGCCTGGCCATCAGCGCGCACAGCAAGCCGATCGGCCCCGGCCCAATCACAACCACTGAATCGCCGGGGCGGATGCGCGAGTTGACGCAGACCGCGTTGTAAGCCACGCAGCAAGGCTCGGTGAGGGCGGCCTTCTCGAAGCTGAGCTCAGCGGGCAGGTGATGCAGGCAGCGCGAGGCCACGCGCACCCACTTGGTCATGGCTCCGTTGACGCCGTAGCCAAAGCCCAGCCGCCCAGGATCCAAGTTATATTGCCCCGAGCGCACAAAAGGTGAGGCCGCATCGATAACGGCGGCTGTTTCCGAGACCACGCGGTCGCCCTCCCCAAAGCCGCGCACGTTGCGTCCCAGCTGAGCGATGACGCCGCTGAACTCGTGGCCCAGCACAACGGGATAGTTCACCTTCCAGCTCTGCTTGCCGTAGAACTGGTGCAAATCGCTGCCGCACACGCCCACGCCGCGCACCTGAAGCAGAACATCGTCGTCGCCAATCAGAGGCGCTTCGACCTCGCGCATCTCGACGCTCAGAGGTTCGGGCGCGAAGTTGACCACGCCTGGCACAAGGGTATTCATGATTCTCCCAGAAAATTCCTCTGCTATCTTACACGCGCCCCAAGTGGCAGTGCCCAAGTACTTGAGGCCACAATCGCACAAGCCGAACATACTGGAGCCCAAACCACGAATCAAGGAACAAGCCCATGAAACATTTGAGCTCAGACCGCGCCCTGTTAGGCACGCTGCTCCTGCTGTCCACTCGACCCGCCATCGTCACAGCTCAGCCTCAAGCCGCGCCTCAAGCTCAGGCCGGCTCAGCCCAAGCACCTATGAACACTTCGCCTCCAGCTCAAGTACTCGCAGCTCCTTTCCCGATCCCGACGTATTTGGGCGACCCTTCGCGCTTGGGCTTGAACATCCAGCGCACCATGACTCTGCTCGCGACAAGCACGCCCGAGCAGCGCCACACGGTGAAGATCCTCTTCTACGGCCAGAGCATCACTGAGCAGGCGTGGTGGAAGGTCGTGGCCGATGACCTCAAGCGCCGCTTTCCGAACGCGAATCTCATCATCGAGAACCGGGCTCTGGGCGGCTTTTCCTCGCAGCGCCTGGTCAAGACGGCGGAGTCCGATCTGTATTCGTTCTACCCCGACTTGGTGATCTTCCACGTCTACGGCTCGCACAACGATTACGCCGACATCATCCGCCGCATCCGCGAGCGCACCACCTCTGAAGTGCTCATCCAGACCGACCACGCCACCAAAGACGAGGATCAAGCCGAAGAGACGGACCCGGCCAAGATCCACCTCGATGGCGCGATGTGGAACTCGTTTATGAACTACGTCCACCTGCCTCATCTGGCGCAGAAATACAACACGGGGCTCGTCGATCAGCGCAACATCTGGAAGCAGTACTTGCGCCTCAACAACCTGCACGCCTCACAGCTCCTGCAAGACGGCGTGCACCCCAACGCCTGGGGCAATTACCTGATGGGCGAGATCGTCAAGGCGTATTTAGTGCGGCGGGCCGAAATCCACCTCGCCCCCCTGAACTGCGACACGGTGCGCACGCTCGTAGTGGGCCGCGATGTGAAGTGGAACAGAGGCAAGCTCACCCTTCCCTTCGAGGGCAACCGCGTCGATGTTATCGTCAAGCCCGGCCTGAAGGTAGCTCAAGCCGCGCCCGCCTCAGTGCTGATCGATGGCCAGAAGCCCTCGCAAATTGCCGAATTGTATTCGTTCACGCGCGCGCTGAGCACACCCGGAGGCAAGTGGCCCGTAATCCTGAAGCTGGGCTGGCAGAAGCCGCTGCAAGTCGAGGACTGGACGCTGCAAGCCCACGAGGACCCTCAAAACCACAAGCGCTTCACCTTCTCGCTCAGCGGCTCCAAAACTGGGCCTGATGGCAGCGGCGCTTCGGATCAGATGTTCGTGTCCAACTCGGGCCGCATCACGATCGACCCCAAGGATTGGGACGTTGAGTTCGCGCTGGCCCTGCCTGGCATCAAGCCCGTGCCCGAGGCCTTCACCGTGCGCTGGAGTGTGCTGTCGCACTTCACGGATGAGTTCACCTCGCCCGGCGCCACGGATGCCTCGGTCGAAACCATTGTGACGCTGGCGCAGGGCTTGTCCAACCGCCCGCACACACTTGAGATGAACGGAGGCCCAGGCACACCGATCGAAGCCATCCGCATTTACAAACCGCCCTTCCAGCCGGGCGCGTAGGGTGCAGCTCAAGTACTTGACGTGCTGCTTAACTCCCGCTCCGGCCTGGCATTGGCCCAAACCAAGGAGAGATCTAAATAAAGGAGCGATTTTCGATGAACAAGCTTGCAGCCTCAGCGCTGGCCGGGTTCGCGGCCACAGCGCCGATGAGCGTGGTAATGGAAATTCTGCACCGCCTGCCCTGGTCGGAGCCCAGGCCCCTGCCGCCGCACCAGATCTCGATGCGCCTGGCTGAGCAAGCCGGGCTCAAGCAGCACATGGACGAGAAGCAGCGCCGCGAGCTGACTTTGGCCTCGCACTTCGGCTACGGAGCCGCAGCGGGCGTGTTGTATGGCCTTCTGAGCTCGAAGCTGCCTGGCCCTCCAGCGCTCAAGGGCGCTCTGTTTGGGCTGAGTGTGTGGGCCGCGAGCTACCAGGGCTTGCTGCCCGCCCTGGAAATCTTGAGCCCGGCCACCCAGCACTCCGCGCGTCGCAACGCCCTGATGATTCTCTCGCACCTGGTCTGGGGCGCGTTCCTGGGCCTGCTCACCCAGCGCTGGGCAGACGCCGAGGAAGCCCCAAGTACTTGAGGCCTTGGCAAAAGATTCGCGATTTCAAGGCGCGGTTGCGGGCACTTTGCTCCACACCACGACATCGCGCGGTTGCGTTTGCAGATAATCCGCCGTGATCCACTGCGGCAGAGTGGCCACGCGCTCGAAGCCCGCCTCTTGCAGAGAGCGAGCCTTTGGGCTCTTGGGCAAATCATCGTAGGCGATCAGGCGCTGCGAGGCCGGGATTTTTAGTTCTTGCAGCAGTTGGGGCGCGCGGTTCCAGAAGTTGGGGTGGCAGTACACATCGATGAGGCAAGCCGAAGGCCACAGCGGGTGCCAACCCCATGAGGCCAGGCCCACAACCGCTCCATCTGGCTTTTGCAAGGCCAGAGTCTGGGGCGACTCGCCCGCTTCGAGCCTCTGGTGCTCATCCTCGACGGCTTGCAGCAAGGGGTCTTCGGTCAGCTTGCGGCCCAGCAGCTTGAACTGGACGTTGCGCACCACGCCCTCGAAGCTGCCTGTAAACAAAGCCGAGGCTGTGGCCCAGCCAGCCCAGCTCAGGGGCACTATGGAAGCCTCGCCGGGCGCGAAATATTCCTCTTCAAAGCGGGCCTTGGGAACAGTTGTGAAGCTCATCACTCCGCTGCCCGGCTCGACGGACTCGAAGCCGTGGCTGGCGTAGATGCGAAAGGCCGAGCTGTTGAAGCCTGTGCTTAAATACAACGCGCGCCCACCTCGCTGGCGGAAGTGCTTGAGCGCGGCTCCCATCAGGTGCGAGGCGGCTCCCTTCTGGCGCTCCTCGGGCTGGGTGAAGACGTGGCCCAGCACGCCCACGCCGCTCTTTTCCACCGTCATGATGTTGGAAAAGGCGGCTCCCTCGCGGTGCAGAATGTAAAAGAAGGTCTCGACGCCCTGGCCTTGCGCCTCGGGCCGCAGCAGCTCGCGGATTTGGTGACGCCACGCCTCGCCCTTGTGCCCCAGCAGGTGCTGTAAGCGCCCGCTCCACTTGTCATCAGGAGCCAGCACAGCCGCGACCTGCACGCGCTCGCCATTCTTCAACTCGACCTGGCCCAGATCAAAATACATAAGCTCGACTCCGTTGAACGCTCGCCTTAAACGCCGGGATACCAGGCGCGCGCGTTGTCCACGTAGAACTTTTGCAGAACATCCTGCGGCAGTGAGAGGCACTCGCCCTTCCAGCCGTCCAGCTCCAGCGCGCCGCTGCCCTCGAAGTATTGGAAGTGGGCCTGCGACTCGGACTTCAGGAGGCGGTAGGCGGCCTGGCGCTGCTCATCACTCAGGGTCGAGTGCGGCGTCTGCTGGGGCAAGTCGGTTCCGTAGAGGATGCGATTGGGGTAGTCGAGGAAGAACTGGCGCACCTTGCTCGCCTCCTGGCACAGCAAATCGCGCAGGCGGGCCGACATATCGACCGCGTAGTTGGGGAAGCGCTCGAAGCGATCCGCCACGCGAGCCACATCGAACTCCAAGGCTCCCAGGTGAGCGCCTATTACGTGCAATCCGGGATGCTGTTCGAGCAGCTGATCCTCGGCTCCGGTCAGCTCCTGGTGCGAGCGCACGTCCGGGCGTCCGTAGAGATGCCACTCGGGGTTGTTCTTGAAGTAGGCGGCGTGGTAGGAAGGCTCATCCAGAGGGCGCCAGCAGGCGATGGGCTCGGCGTTGTGGATCAGCAGGGGCTTGCCCACGCTCGCCAAGTACTTGAAGATGGGCTCGAACATCGGGTCATCGACCATGATGAACTCGCCGCGCGCGTTGCGCACTTCCATCCCGATGTTCTTCCACACCTTGCAGGCCACGGCTCCCTGAGCGAAGTCTTCTTCCAGGCTGGGCAGAACCTCGTCGGCGTAGCGCGCGGCGTCAAAGGACGGGTTGGCGCAGCCGGGCAGGTCGAAGGTGGTGCACCAGGCGAAGCGGTCGGGATGCTCGTGAGCCAGCTCGCGGTAGCCTTGGCGCTGCGTCTGGCGCCAGGGCCGGTTTTCCCAGGCGCCGCAGATGTTGAGCATCTTCAAGTCCATCTCCCTCAGCAGAGCCAGCGTCTCGGGCTGGTCGCCCATGAAATGGTTGTGCGCGTCGATTCTCATCATATTCAGGCCTCGCATGTCCAAGTCCATCAGCATTGTACCCAGTGCGGCTCGCCTTGGTCTTTGTAAGTACTTGCAGCGCTATAAGACAGGAGTTACGCGCTCGGTAGGGGCGCATTGCAATGCGCCCCTACAGCCATGGGCTCAACTGCGAAACTCCTCTAAGATTTCACTCGTGCATCAGCGCCCTATTTTGGAAGCAGCTTCTTATGGTCAAACTTTGCCAGCCCAACCTTGAGCTTCTCGATGCCTTGGTTCAGCGCCCGCGCTATGACAGGCGGCGGCTTGGGCGGGGCATTCTTCACATCGGTGTGGGCGGCTTCCACCGCGCGCACCAGGCCGTGTACAGCGAAGACCTCTTCAACCTTGGGCTTGGCTCTGAGTGGGGTTTGTGCGGCGTGGGCCTGCTCCCACACGACTCACGGATGCGAGACGCCATGCTCGCGCAAGACTGCCTGTACACCCTGGTCGAACGCAGCACTCAGGCCGACAGAGCCCGCGTGGTGGGCTCGATCACGGGCTTCCTCTTCGCTCCCGAAGACCCCCAGTCCGTACTCGAAGCCATGGCCTCGCCCTCGACCAAGATCATCTCGCTCACCATTACCGAAGGCGGCTACTACCTGAGCGGAGGCACCGGCGAGTTCGACGCCAAGCACCCGGACATCGTGCACGACATGGCGCACCCGCAGCAGCCCAAATGCTCATTCGGGTTTTTGCTCGAAGCTCTGGATCGGAGGCGCAGGCGTGGGGAGGCGCCTCCAACACTGCTGTCCTGCGACAACATCCAGAGCAACGGCGACACCTTGAAGAAGATGCTGCTCGCCTGCGCCGAACTGCGCGACCCGGTTCTATCGAGCTGGATCGGGCGCAACGTCCACTTTCCCAACAGCATGGTCGATCGCATTACGCCCTCGACAACAGAAGAGCATCGCCAGCTGGTGCGCCAGAAGTTCGACATCGAGGACGCCTGCCCCGTTGTGTGCGAAGAATTCAAGCAGTGGGTCATCGAAGATCACTTCGTCCAAGGCCGGCCCGCGTGGGAAGAAGTGGGCGCCCAGATGACCGGGGACGTGCTGCCTTACGAGAAGATGAAGCTAAGGCTGCTCAACGCCGGCCACCAAGCGCTGTGCTACATCGGCGTGCTGCTGGGCTACGAGTTTGTGCATCAGGCGATGCAGGACAAGGACATCCGCGATTTGGTCAGGCTCTTGATGGATGACGAGGTGACGCCTCTGCTGCCCCGAGTACCTGGAGTGGATCTGGAGCAATACAAAGCCACGCTGCTGGAGCGCTTCGAGAGCCCTTCGATTCAGGATCAGCTTTCAAGGCTGGGCATCTACGGCTCGTCCGGAATGCCCAAGTTCGTCCTGCCCTCGATCGAGGAAGCGCTGAGGCGCGGCGGCCCGATCACGCTGCTCTGCTTTTGCGTGGCCTCCTGGCTGCGCTACCTCAATGGACGAGACGAGCAAGACCGCGAAATCTCGATGAGAGACCCGCTGGCTCCTCGCCTGCGCCCCATCGCCCAGGCCGCCCGCGAAGATCCCGCTCCTCTGCTCGCCCTGCGCGAGATTTTCAGCGAAGAGCTGGCGAACTCGCCGCGCTTCGTGGCTCAGTTGCGCCCCTTCCTGAGCCTGTTGTATGAACGTGGAGCACGAGCCGCTTTAGTTGAGGCCGTTGAGTTGGGGCGGGGTGCAAGTACTTGATGGAGCGTAGCGGGGCTGTCGCCTTCTTCCAATCCTGTCGCAACCAAAGATTAGAAGAGGGCGATAGCCCCACTCCCATAGTATCCAACCGGCTCACCTAAGAGCGCGAAATCCCTCCGCGCGATTGGTCGCTGGCCATCAGGCCGTGCCTCCAGGCGTAGACGGCGGCCTGGGTACGGTCCGACAGGCTTAGCTTGCTCAGGATGCTACTGACGTGGGACTTCACGGTTTTCTCGGAGATAAACAGGTGCTCGGCCATCTCGCTGTTGCTCTGGCCCTGCGCGATGAGGTGCAGCACTTCCAACTCGCGCTCGCTCAGTGTGGTGTGCGGCCCGCTCTCGGAAGAGCTGTGGCCCGAGCTGTTTTCGCGCAGGGCACGCACGATGAGCGCAGTCACTTGAGGATGCAGCACGGCTTCGCCCTGGGCCGCCTTGCGAATGGCGTGCAGCAAATCATCTGAGCTCACGTCCTTGAGCAAATAGGAGAGAGCGCCCGAGCGAACCGCGGGCAGGACGCGCTCATCGTCCAGGAACGAGGTCAGGATAATGACCTGCGAGCGCGGCGCGATCTCCTTGATGCGCAGGGTGGCCTGAGCCCCATCCATACCCCGCATCACCAGGTCCATCAAGATGACATCGGGAGCCTGGCGCGCGCAGAATGCGATGGCCTCTTCGCCGCTGCCCGCCTCACCCACCACCAGAATGTCCGCCTGCGTTTCCAGAAAGCTGCGCACGCCCTGGCGCACCAGGCCGTGATCGTCCACGATAAGAACCCGAATCGGGAAGAGAGCCTCAGCCACAAGCCACCTCCTGAGCCCAAGGTTGAGCCGACGGTTCCGATGTGCTCTGGGAGGCCGCCAGGGTGCGAGCTTCGATGCGCGTGCCTCCTCCCTCTTGGCTCGCGACGCTGAACCTGCCGCCGGGCAGAGCTTCGGTGCGCTCGCGCATGGTGTGCAGGCCCAACCCGTTGCCAACGCTGGAAGCATCGAATCCCCTGCCATCGTCCGTGACGCACAGAACAACATCCTCGCCCTGAGCGTGCAGGAGAACCAGTACGCGCGTGGCCTGGCTGTGGCGCGCGACATTGGCCAGCGCCTCCTGGGCCACGCGGAACAAAGCCCGCTGCACCGAGCCGTTTAAAGAGGCCGTGGGCTCGGCGCGCAGTTCGGCCTGAATTGTGTGGCTCGAACCGCCGCACCACTCGCGCAGATAATCGCGCAAGGCGTCTTCCAGCCGGATTTCGCTGGGTCTGGCTTCGTCCTGCGCCTCGACTTGAGCCTGGCTGCGCGTGAGATACGAGCCAGGGCGCAGCTGAGCCAAGATCGCCGTCAGCTCCTGCTGCGCTTCGGAGCCCAGCCGCTCAGCGTCGTTGAGGCGGGCTTGAGCGTTGCTCGACTCGCGCCCGAGCAGAGCGCGAGCGGCTCCGATTTGCATATTGGTGGCGAAGAGCTTTTGCTTGACCGTGTCGTGCAGCTCGCGCGAGAGGCGGTTCCGCTCTTCGGAGGTGGCCAGGTTCTGGCGCAGGGCGACCAGTTCCTGAAGCTGGAAGGCCATCAGGTTAAGCCGCCGCGCCAGTTGCCCGATCTCGTCGTCCGAATCGTCGTGGGCCACTGTGCCGAACTCGCCTCGGCTCCACGAATCGGCAGCGTCCGCGATGACGCGCAGGCGCTGAGCCAAGCGCCTGGCGTTCATCCAGCCAAAGCACAGCCCGACTCCTCCGGTGAACAGCCCAACCACAACAGCGCTGACCAGAATAGTGGCGATCACGGCGCGCGAAAAGTCGCCCAGGCGCGGAGGCGGCACCGTGCGCGCCCACAACCAACCCACCACCCGCCCGTTAGCCGCCTCAATGGGCGCCAGAGCCAGCGAGCCGCCCTCCGCATCGGGAGCACTCAGGCGCGAGGGCAGGGCTTCGCCGCGCCGGGCGGCCTCGAAAGCGGGCCCCAAAGACGCCAGGTTGCGGTTGGGCAGCACAGTGCTGCGCAACGCGAACTCCTCAGGCACAGAAGCCAGAACCCGGCCCCCACTATCGCTCACAGCCAGGCTCAGCCTGTTGTCGCGGCGCAAAAGAGCCAGTTGCGCTTGCAGAGCCGGAGCAGAGCCAGGCCGGAGTAGGGACGCGTTGAGCTTGCCCGCTCGCTCGCGGGTTTGCAGCGCGAGCTGGGGCGGAGCGGGCAGCGTGCGCGTCGCCAGCAGCCAAATCAGCACGCCCAGCAGTAGCTCCACGATCACAACAGCGCACAGCGTCACGGCTAAGTAGGAGCGCGTCAGCTTGTGCTGTAGGCCGCGAACCTTGCGCTTCTTGCGCCAGGTCAAGGGCAAGCGCGGCAGCAGACGGCGCGGCAGCAGGCCGCTCCGCCCCTTCGAGTTGTTCGATGCGCCCGCCGTGTTCATACCAGAATTTTAAGGCTCTGCCGGGGCTGGTGCCACATGGATGGACTGCAAGTACTTGAGAGGAGTGCATGATTGCAAATTCCACAGAAGAGGCCGCACTTCTCCTCGTCGCCTGTCAAGGACTTGAGAGGTGTTCAACAAGAGGAACAAGCCTCAATTCTCATCCTCCAGCTCGGGCGCGGCGCGCAAAGATCCGCCTTGCGACGGATAGAAGATTCATCCCCAGTCCGATTCGCCCTTACTCTTCGCAAGGCAGAATCTATCAGGCAGCAGCAAGCACGGAGGCACACATGAAACGAGCAGGTTTGATAGCCGCGTTGGTCATCACGGGATTGACAGGCCGCGCCGCCACGAGCCAAGCGCAACCCGCGCTCAATCCCCCGGCGGAGGCTCCAGCGGCGGCCAATCCGCTGGCGGATTGGGGGCGCTTGACGCCCGAGCAGCAGAAGCAGGCGGTCAAGGCCATGACCGAGCAGTGGCTGCGCGGCTCGATGACGCACCTGGGCTACACCGACCACGCAACCCAGGACGCCGTTGTCCTCTACGCGCAGCAGACGGAGCAGGCCCTGGAGCCCGTGCGCGCCAGGCATCGCCAGGTGGCTCAGGCCCTGCTGGGCAACACGCTCCCGGACCACGACATCCAGGCCATGCTGACCGACCTGCGCGCCTCGATCGACCAGTTCCACGCCGATCGCAAGCAGGCGATGGTCGACCTGGACACGCGCATCCACTTCACGCAGAAGCCACGCCTGGACGCCATGCTCTCCATGCTCGGCCTCACAAGAGACGAGACAGCTTCCATAGGCGGCGTCACGGGCGGCACCCTGGCTTCCCTGGCCGCAGGCTGGGCTCCTCCCCCTCCAGCAGCTCCGGCTCAGGCGGCTCCCGATCATTGAGGCTCTTGCGACATTAGCAAGGAACACGATTCAGTGAGGTACGCACGATGACAATAGGTGATGTGCTGGCGACTGTGACGTTTCTGGCGGCCGCGGGCGCGTCTTGGTGGGCTGTGCTGGTCGGCTCAGCCCTCATTTATGGCGCTCGCACCGAGCAGGCGCGCGAGGCTCTGGAAGCGCGACCCTGGCGCACTCTGGGCAGCGGCGTCCTGGTTTTGCTGGCTGGAGGCGCGCTGGCCGCCGGACTGGCGAGCTTGCCCAACGGAGCGCTCAAGCTACTCGGTTGGCTGGTGGTGGGCGGGTTGCTGGCTCTGGCCGCTCTGGGCGGAGGCGGGCTGGCCCTGGCGCTCAGCGAGCGTTTGCACCAACTGGCGCCCAATCTCTCGCCTCTGAGCAGGCTGTGCCGCGCCTCTGGGCTACTGGTCGGAGCTCAGTTCGTGCCTCTGTTCGGCTGGTTCCTGCTCGCGCCCCTGACCTTGGCCCTGGCTCTGGGCCTTGGCTTCACGTCCTTGCGACGGCCTCGCGCCACAACTTCCGCTTCTGCCTTCGAGCCCTGCGCAACTCAGCCTTCCGCTCAGCCTGCCAGCGCGTTGATTGCTTCCTTAGCGCCGATCGAGGTACAACGATGAGATCGTTCGGTGACACGCCATTTGAGGACAAGGAGAGCCAGCCGAGGCTCAAGCGGCGCGACGCCCTTCGGCTGGGCGTGCTGGCTGGAGGCGCGGCTCTGGTGCCCGGCTGCTCGCAGGTGGTGCGCAGGCTTTCGGCTCCCGCGCCGCACGCTCCTCTTGAGATGAAGGCTGGCCAGGCCGATCCCTTGATCCGCCTGCTCAACCGCGTGGCCTTCGGGCCTGCTCCGGCTGACCTGGCGCGCGTGGCTCAGGTAGGCGCGCAGGCTTACATCGAAGAGCAACTGAACCCTGATGAGGACGAAGACAAGGTTCTGGCGTGGCGGCTGCACGGCGTCGAGGTCTTCGAGTTCAGCGCCCCAGACCTGCGCGACCTGCCGCAGAACGCGATTCTGCGCCAGATGAGCCAGTCATCTCTCTTGCGCGCCACGTACTCGCGCCACCAGCTGCGCGAGAGGATGGTGGATTTCTGGAGCAACCACTTCAACATCTACGCGCGCAAATGGCCCGCCGCTTATCTCAAGCCGCTCGACGAAGTGCAGGTGATCCGGGGCCACGCTCTGGGGCGCTTCCCCGACTTGCTCAGCGCCTCGGCTCACAGCCCCGCGATGCTCTCCTACCTGGATAACAGCTCGAACAAACGCGGCGTGCCCAACGAGAACTACGCGCGCGAGCTGATGGAGCTGCACACCCTGGGCGTGTACGGAGGCTACACCCAGAAAGATGTGCACGAAGTCGCGCGCTGTCTTTCGGGCTGGGGGCTCGAAGACCGCTTCTTGCACCGCCGCGACACCGCGCGCTTCGATGCCTCGCAGCACGACGACGGCCCCAAGCTCGTCCTGGGCACGCGCATCGCGCCCGGAGGCGGCGAGCACGACCTGGCCCAAGTACTTGAGGTTCTCTCCACTCACCCCGCGACAGCCGAGCACCTGTCTTCCAAGCTGTGCCAGTACTTTCTGGGCCGCGACGATGCGAACTGCAAGTCGCGCCTGGCCTCGATTTACGGGAGCACGCGAGGCGACATCCGCGCGATGCTGCACTCTTTGCTGCTCGAAGAAAACCTGCAGCAGGCGCCCGAGATTTTGAAGCGGCCCTTCGATTTCGCGGTTTCGGCCCTGCGCGTCCTGGAAGCCGACACCGATGGAGGCTGGCCGCTGCAAGCGCACCTGGAGCGCATGGGCCAGCCCCTCAACGAGTGGCCCCAGCCCGACGGCTACCCCAGCAGCACGTCCTCCTGGAGCGGCTCGCTGCTGGCGCGCTGGAACTTCGCGCTCGCCCTGTGCGCGGGCCAAATCGGTGGCACCACGCTCAATGCATCTCTCAACCTGCCAGGCCAGAACACGCCCAACGGGAAGACGATCGATGAACTCACCAAGCGAATACTGGCGCACCGCGGCGAGTCGCTGGACGCGCTGGCCTTGACCCTCAGACGGCACGCTTCGGGGGCCAGCGAGCGCGCCTGGTCCGAGACGTTGGCGCTCCTGCTGGCCTCGCCTCAGTTTCAGTGGCGCTAAGAGTCTGTACGCAAATACAGTTATTACGCCGAAAGGCGACAAGTGTCGACGGATTTTGGCAGCAAGGGAGGCTAAACGAGAGGTCCCCTTGGTCAATCTTCAGCCCGCAACTCTGGAATTTCAGCCCTAATCGCACGAATAACTGTATTTGCGTACAGACTCTAAGGAGGTTCGCCGGGGTGGTGCGCCAAGGCAAGCCCCGCTCGGGCCGCGATACACAACACCAAAGAACCTCTCGAAGAACGCAGAACATCAAGAAGAACAATGAAAACCAACTGGTGCTCGTGCGATGGTCAGGGTCATCTGGCCGGGCTTAAGATTGACAACGCCCAGTCCAACTCAACGCTTAACCCAACGCAAGAGGCGGAACGTGCGCCTGTGTTGTCGCGGCGGCGAATGCTGTGGAGCGCGGCTCTGGCGGGCGTTTCGTGGGCGGCGCGGCCTCGCACAGCTCTGGCGAATGTAACGATGTCGCCTCATCGCAAGGAGGAAGAGCGGCCCGTGCTGGTGCTGATTTTCCTGCGCGGCGGGGCCGATGGGCTCAGCATCGTGGTGCCCTATGGTGAGGACGCCTATGCTCGCAACCGCCCCAACATCGGCATTGCCGCCCCGCGAAACAGGCGCCAGGGCGAGCGCGCCATTGATCTCAACGGCTTTTTCGGGCTTCATCCCAGGCTCGCGCCGCTGGAGCCTTTGTATGCCAGGGGCTCGCTGGCCCTGGTTCATGCCTGCGGCTCGCAGGATCAGACGCGCTCGCACTTCGAGGCGGCTGCGGCCATGGAGCAGGGAGCCGATGGCCGCAAGTCGAGCGCAAGCAGCGGCTGGCTGGCCCGCTACCTCCTCAGCTCGCAGGATTCCCAGGGCTCTCAGCGAACTTCACCTCTGCGTGCCGTGGCCGTGGGCGGCGTGCTGCCCGACTCGCTGCGCGGCGCGCCCGGAGCCACTGTGATGCGCTCGCTCGATGAGTTCAGGATGCAGCCCGCCTCAAGTACTTGGGATGATACTCGGCTGCGCCAGGCGCTGGGCGAGTTGTATGAGAGCCAGAGCGACGAAATTGCGCTGGCGGGACGCGCCACCTTGGGTGCTGTGGACACGCTCAACCGGGTTGACCCCAACAGCTACCGCCCTTCGGGTGGTTCGAGCTACCCAGACACCGAGCTGGGCCATGGGCTGCGCCAGGTGGCGTGCTTGCTGAAGGCGCGCGTCGGGCTCGAAATCGCGTGCCTGGATCGCGGCGGCTGGGACACGCACGTGGCCCAGGGCAGCTCGGGCGGCTGGATGGGCGCTCAGCTCGATGACGTGGCTGGCTCACTGGCCACCTTCACGCGCGACCTGGGGCCTGAGATGAAGCGAGTCACGGTTGTGGTAATGACCGAGTTCGGGCGCAGGCTGCAAGAGAACAGTGGCCTGGGCACCGATCACGGGCGCGGCAGCGTGATGATGCTGCTGGGAGGCAGCGTGCGCGGCGGCCAAGTACTTGCGCGCTGGCCAGGCCTTGAAGAGCACCAGCTGGAGCCGCCCGGCGACCTGCGCGTGACAACAGATTACCGCGACGTGCTCTGTGAAGTCATCGCCCACCACTCGAGCCACGCCGATTCAAGCGCCATCTTCCCCGGCTACAAACCACGCTTCCCCGGCCTGCTCGCCGCCTGAGCCCAACCCAGACAACCTGCGTCTCGTCTACAGCCAACCCCAGTTGTCCTGCCTCATAAGCGCGCACTCCGTAGGGGCAGGGCCTGTCCCTACGGAGTGGCACACGACATTTGGGATTCGCTTGAAGGCAATCAGCCGCTTGAAGGATTTGGGCTGCCACCACGCTCGTGATGCTCTACGAGCGAGTGCTGTGTTGAGCGAGCCGTTGCGCGCTGCAAGTACTTGCAGGCCGGACATTTAACTCGCCATTAGCCTGAGCCGGTCAAACTGGCGCCAGGCGACGCGCGATTTCGCCCGTGGCCCCGCAAGAGACGAGCATCAGCCAACAACCATGAGCCTTGAACATCTCGACACACCCTCAGCCACGCGCGTCGTTGTGATTGGCGCAGGGTTCGTGGGAAGCACCTTCGCTTACACCCTGCTCCTGAGCGGCCTGACCGCCGAGATCGTGCTGGTGGACGCTAACCAAGCCCGAGCCGAGGGCGAGGCGATGGACTTGAGCCACGCGCTGCCCTTCTCGCACGCCTCGCGCGTGTGGGCCGGAGATTACGCCGACTGCGCCCAAGCCGACGTTGTTGTCATCAGCGCGGGCGTGAACCAGAAACCGGGCGAGAGCCGCCTGGATCTGGTCAGGCGCAACGCCGACATCTTCGACCAGATCATCCCTCGCGTCACGAACTCAGGCTTCAAAGGCGTGCTGGTTGTCGCCACCAACCCGGTCGATGTGCTAACTTACCTCACCATCAAGAAGTCGGGATTGCCGCCGCAGCGCGTGATCGGTTCAGGCACCATCTTAGACACGGCGCGCTTTCGCTTTGAGCTGAGCCAGTACTGCGGCGTGGACCCGCGCAACGTGCACGCTTACATCATCGGCGAGCACGGCGACAGCTCGCGGCCCGTGTGGTCGGGAGCCAGCATCGGCGGGATGCCTCTGCTCGACTACTGCCAGGCCCGTGGCCTTGAGCTGAGCTCAGCTACTCAGGAGCAGATGTTCCACCGCGCTCGCGACGCCGCTCGTGACATCATCGCGCGCAAGGGCGCGACTTACTACGCCATCGCCGCGGGCCTGCTGCGCCTGGTTGAAGCCATCTTGCGCGACCAAAACACCGTGCTCTGCGTATCCAGCATGGTGCACGGCTACGAGGGCATCAGCGATGTTTGCCTGAGCCTGCCCAGCATCGTGAACCGCTCGGGCCTCGCCCAAGTACTTCCCCTGAAACTGGCGCCTGATGAAGCCGATGGCCTGCGCCACTCGGCTCAGGTGCTCAAGACCAGCATCGCTTCGCTGGAAAGCCCCGCCAACTGAACCATGACCGCGACAACTTCTCCTACGCCCACGCCCAAAGAAGCGCCGCTGAATAATCACGAACTACGGCTCATCAACGCCTACTGGCGCGCGGCCAACTACCTGTCGGTCGGGCAGATCTATTTGCTCGATAATGCTCTGCTGCGCGAGCCGCTTAAGATCGAGCACGTTAAGCCGCGTTTGCTCGGCCACTGGGGCACAACGCCGGGCCTCAACTTCATCTACGCGCACTTCAACCGCGCCATCAAGAAGCACGATCTCAACGTCATCTACATCGCCGGGCCAGGGCACGGCGGGCCCGGTCTGGTGGCCAACACCTACCTCGAAGGCACCTACTCCGAGGTCTACCCCAACATCTCGCCCGACGCCTCGGGGATGAAGAAGCTGTTCAAGCAGTTCTCGTTTCCCGGCGGCATTCCCTCCCACGTGGCGCCCGAGACGCCGGGCTCGATCCACGAGGGCGGCGAACTGGGCTATGCGCTCTCGCACGCTTACGGCGCGGCCTTCGATAACCCCGACCTGCTTGTCTGCTGCGTGGTCGGTGACGGCGAGGCCGAGACGGGGCCTCTGGCCGCGAGCTGGCACTCCAACAAGTTCCTCAACCCCATCCACGATGGCGCTGTTCTGCCCATCCTGCACCTCAACGGCTACAAGATCGCCAATCCCACCATCCTCGCCCGCATTCCTCACGACGAGTTGGAAAGCCTGTTCATCGGCTACGGCTACAAGCCGCACTTCGTCGAGGGCGACGATCCCGACTCGATGCACCAACTCATGGCCGCCACCCTGGACAAATGCGTCCAGGAAATCCAGGCCATCCAGCGTCGGGCGCGCGCCGATGGCTTCACCGAGCGCCCGCTGTGGCCGATGATCGTCTTGAAAAGTCCCAAGGGCTGGACGGGGCCAAAGGAAGTGGACGGCCACAAGGCCGAGGGCTCGTGGCGCTCGCACCAGGTGCCGCTCTCGGAGATGAAGGCCAAGCCCGAGCACGTGCAAGTACTTGAGGCGTGGATGAAGAGCTACAAGCCCGAAGAACTCTTCGATGAGAACGGCACCTTGATTCCTGAGCTGGCCGCCTTAGCGCCGCGCGGCGACAAGCGAATGGGAGCTAACCCGCACGCCAACGGCGGCGCGTTGCTCCAAGACTTGAAGCTGCCCGACTTTCGCGACTACGCGGTGCCAGTCCTTGCACCGGGCAAAACCAACGGCGAGGCGACGCGCGTGCTGGGTGGCTTCTTGCGCGACGCGATGAAGCTCAGCGAGGGCGCGCGCAACTTCCGCCTGGTTGGGCCAGATGAAACCGCTTCCAATCGGCTGGGCGATGTGCTCGAAGTCACGGGCCGCGCCTGGGACGCCGAGACAATTCCCGATGATGACGAGGCCCTTTCGCCCGATGGCCGCGTGATGGAGATTCTCTCTGAGCACACCTGCCAGGGCTGGCTCGAAGGCTACTTGCTGACAGGGCGCCACGGCTTCTTCTCGTGCTACGAGGCCTTCATTCACATCATTGACTCGATGTTCAACCAGCACGCCAAGTGGCTCAAGGTCACGCGCCACAGTGGGTGGCGGCGGCCCATCGCCTCGCTCAACTACCTCTTGACCTCGCACGTCTGGCGCCAGGATCACAACGGCTTCTCGCACCAAGACCCCGGCTTCATCGACCACGTGATGAACAAGAAGGCCGATGTCGTGCGCGTCTACCTGCCGCCCGATGCCAACACCTTGCTCTCGGTCGCCGATCACTGCCTGCGCTCACGCAACTACGTCAACGTCATCGTGGCGGGCAAGCAGCCCGCGCTGCAGTTCCTCACCATGGATCAGGCCGTGAAGCACTGCACCGCTGGCCTGGGCATCTGGGAGTGGGCCAGCAATGACAAGGGTAGCGAGCCCGATGTGGTGATGGCCTGCGCCGGGGATGTGCCCACATTGGAAACGCTGGCGGCTGTGGCGATCTTGCGCGAGCACTGCCCGGAGCTGAAGGTGCGCGTGGTGAACGTGGTCGATCTAATGACCTTGCAGCCCACCTCCGAGCACCCGCACGGCCTGAGCGACAAGGCCTTCGACACCCTCTTCACGACGGACAAGCCGGTCATCTTCGCCTACCACGGCTACCCCTGGCTGATCCACCGCCTGACCTATCGACGCGCTAACCACAACAATATCCACGTGCGCGGCTACAAGGAAGAAGGCACCACGACCACGCCCTTCGACATGGTGGTGCTCAACGACCTGGATCGCTTCCACCTCGTCTCCGACGTGATCGAGCGCGTGCCCGGCCTGGGCTCACGGGCTGCTTACCTGAGCCAACTGCTGCGCGACAGGCTGCTGGAGCACAAGGCTTACATCCGCGAGCACGGCGAGGATATGCCCGAAATCCGCGACTGGACGTGGCCTTATTGAGAGCATCTATCCAAATAGGCGTTGGGCGCACGCCGCGCGCCCAACGCCTGCATCTACTTACTCGGATAGGCTCTAAGCCGCTTCAGTAGAACGAAGCCGTTTCGCTCCGGATCAGCCACGCTCACGCCATGAAAATTCTGGTGCTCAACGCAGGCTCCAGCACCCTCAAGAGCTGCCTGTATGCCATCGAGGCGCCACTGCCCGAGCGTGCCTCCGCTCCGCTCTGGGAGGCCGCTGTTGATGGCGCTCAACTCAAGGTTCGGACTTCTCGCGACGCGGAGGCGGAAGCGGATCTGGGGGAAGCGACGCTCTCATCCGGTTCGCCCGAGCCCATGGCGCGGATGCTGGCAACGCTGTGCAGCGGCCCGACTCAAGTACTTGAGTCGCTCGCTGAAATCGAAATGGTGGGGCATCGCGTGGTGCACGGAGGGCGCACCTACTTCGAGGCCACGCGCGTGGATGCGCAAGTCAAAGCCGAGATCGCTCGCCTGGCGGATCTGGCTCCGGCTCACAATCCCGCCGCTTTGCGCGGCATCGAAGCCATCGAGAAGCTGCTGCCCTATGTGCCCCAGGTCGCGGTTTTTGACACGGCGTTTCATCACAAGATGCCCGACGCAGCAGCGCTTTATCCCGGCCCTTACGAATGGGTTGAGCAGGGCATCCGGCGCTACGGGTTCCACGGCATCAACCACGGCTACTGCGCCGGGCGCGCCGCTCAAGTACTGGGGCGCGAGCTGCCCTCGCTGCGCTTGATTTCCTGTCACCTGGGCAACGGATGCTCGTTGGCGGCCATCAGGGGTGGGCTCAGCGTGGACACCACGATGGGCTTCACGCCGCTCGAAGGGCTGATGATGGGCACACGTTCCGGCTCGATTGACCCCGGCCTGCTGCTTTACCTCTTGAGGCAAGGCCGGGGCGAGGAAGACTTAGACCGGATGCTGAACCGAGAATCGGGGCTCAAGGGTATTGCGGGCGCTTCGGGCGATATGCGCGCCATCGAAACGGCCATGGCACGCGGCGATGAGCGTGCGAAGCTGGCCTTCGAGATGTACGTGCATCGCGTGCGCTCGCACATCGGGATGATGCTCGCGAGCCTGGGCGGGCTGGATGCCCTGATCTTCACGGCGGGCGTGGGCGAGCACAGCGCACAGCTGCGGGCCGAGGCGTGCGAGCCCTTCGGGTTCCTGGGGCTCGAACTGGATGCAGCCAAAAACCAGAGCAACCCTTTGGATGAGGACATCTCCACAAGCCAATCGCGAGTACGTGTCCTGGTCCTGCAGGCTCAGGAGAACTGGGCCATCGCTCAGGAATGCTGCAAGCTGGCGAAGCAAGCCGAACTCTCCTGAAAGAGCGAAACGGGCACCGGGCTGACGCTTTGCGACTTCAGCCCTGAGCTTAAGAAGAGGTCTTCCTTCAGCTAACCTCTCCGTTCCAGCAGCCACACCGCCCGCGCGGGGCGGCTCAGGGACGAGCGGCTAACCTGCTTTCATCGGGTTTCTCAACGCTTGCAGCCGCGCTTGCAGCGGGGACAAGTGGGAGGCGCAGCTCAATTTCCAGGCCTCCGTCGGGCGCGTTGCAGGCTCGGACGCTGCCTCCGTGCAAGCGCACGGCGCGCTGCGTGATCGACAATCCCAGGCCCGTGCCTCCGCTCTGGCGGTCGCGCGCGTCCTCGACGCGGTAGAAAGGGCGAAACATCTCGCTCAGCGAAGACTCGGGGACGCCAGGGCCAAAGTCGCGCACACGAATCACGGCCTCCGCTGGAGCCTGAGGGCTCAGGAGTTGAGCCGAAGCGTGTTGCAGCGAGACTTGAACCGTGCTGCCTTCTCGTGTGTAGCGCAGGGCGTTGCGCACCACGTTCTCAATGGCGCTGCGCAGCAGGTCGGGCGCGCCCTGCAGGCGGCATTCGTCCAGTTGAACCGTGTGTACACGGCAGTCGCGGCGCCTGGCCTCGAAGTCGGCGTCTTCGGCGACATCTTTGACCAGGCGCGCCAGGTCGATGGACACGCCGCGCGAGATTTCGCCGCCGCTTTCTAATCGCGCCAGCGTCAGGAGTTGTCCGATCAGCTCGTTCAGGCGGCCCGACTCGCGCTCGATGCGCTCCAAGTACTTGGGGGTCTGCCCGTCGTCTCCATGCGCTAATTCCAGGGCGAAAGCGATGCGCGCCAGAGGTGAGCGCAGCTCGTGCGAGATGTCGGCGAGCAGGCGGTGCTGCGATTCGGCGCGTCGCCTCTCGCTCATCATCAGGCCCTCGATGCGCTCGGCCATCAGGTCGAAGTCGCGCCCCAGCTCGGCCAACTCGTCGCGCCGACTTCCCATCTGAGGGCCTACGCGCGCCGAAAGATCGCCCGAGGCCAGCTGCTGAGCCGTGCTCCTCAGCTTGACTACGGGAGCCGTGAGGTAGCGCGCCAGCCCCCAGGCCACAACGAGAGCCCCGAGCAAAACAGCGAGCAGGCGCGCGCTCTCGAAGCGCAGCCTGCGCCCGCCCAGCAAGGTGCCGCCGCCAGCCGAGCTTTGCGCGACCAGAACATAAAGCCTGCCTCCCGAGCGCACGGGCCGCGCGCCCACGATGTCTGGGCCAACAGGAGCGAACTCGGCCTGGCCGCTGCGAGCCGCGAGCCTGGCCAGATCCAACCCGCGCGCAGGCACCGCATTGCCCGTGCTTCTCGCCAGGCTGCGCCCCGAGCTGTCAAGCAAGACGGAGCTGAGGCCAGTCTTGTCGCGTATCCGGTTCAGCTGAGCTGCCAGAGTTTTGGTGCCGCCGCTTTCAAAGGCCGCCGCTGACAAGCGAGCCGCGCCCTCCAGGGCCTGGGAGGGCAAGGGAGCCGCGCCGCGCGGATCAGCGGCATCGCGCGACTCCAGAGCGGCCTTCAAGACCGAGAACAGCAGCATCACCACGAGCAGGTGCGAGAGCCAGAACGAGAGGAAGATCTTGAAGAACAAAGTGCGCATCAGTAGAAGTTTCCGTACTCCGTTGACTCAGTTCTTTTTCTCTTGAGCAGAGCGGGAAGCAAGTGGGCGAGACCTCAAGTACTTGCAGCAGCCGGGAGCTTAAAGCGGTGCGCGGGAGAGGTGGATCATGGTCAGAGCGGGGCTGGCGCCCTCTTCCAATCTCCGGTTGCGACAGGATTGGAAGAGGGTGCAAGCCCCGCTTTCTTTGTGTGTCTGGATTACACCAACGGAGACACGCTCTAAACCTTCGCGTAGATATAGCCGCTGCCGCGCACCGTCTTGAGGCGCTCGCTGGCGGCTTCGATGGAAGGGGCGGCGCTTGTGGTGCTCGTAGGAACCGCCAGTTTGCGGCGCAGGTTGGAGATGTGAACATCCAGCGAGCGGTCGAAGGCCATCAGCGGACGATGGAAGACTTCGCGGCTAATCGTCTCGCGCGTCACCACTTCTCCCGCGCGGCGCAGCAGCAGGCCCAGCAGATCGAACTCGGCTGCGGTCAGCTCAACGAGCTCGCCGCCCACACGCACCGAGCGGGCGGCGCTGTCCCACTCGACATCACCCACGCGCAGCCGCTCGGTCGCGGGGGTGGGCGGCTTAGCGGAAGAAGCAATAGCAAGATCGGGCGCAACGGCTTCGGGAGAAGAGTTGGAAGTCGAGTTGCGCTCAAGCTGAACCCGGCGCAGGGTGGCGCGGATGCGGGCCAGCAGCTCGCGCGGCGAGTGCGGCTTGGCTAAGTAATCATCGGCGCCCCATTCGAGGCCCATGACGCGGTCGATCTCGTCACCGCGCGCGGTCAGCATCAAGATGGGCACGCGCGCCACGGCTGAGGTGCTGGAGCGGATGCGGCGCAGCACCTCGAAGCCGCCGATACCGGGCAGCATCACGTCCAGCACGATCAAGTCAGGGCCGCTTGAAAGCGCTCGTTGGACTCCGGCCTCGCCATCGTGAACCGATTCAACCTCGAACCCCTCGCGGCGCAAGTAAGCCGTCACCAGCTCAGCCAACTCGGTGTCGTCATCTACAATGAGAACCTGTTCCATCGTTTGCCTCGCCTCGCTTGACGCCGAGTGTAGTGCTTCCGAGGCCCCAGGCTGCTCAATTCCCTGCAAATAATTCCTAAGCCAGGCCACGCGCTTAAGATTTCTTAGGCCACGCTCAACCGCTCGTTATCCACCCAAGTACTTGCCCTGCGCGCTTCGGGGCAGGTGTCGCAGCAACTATCTCACCAAGAAGCACCTCAACGCGCGTTGTTAAGGATAAACGCCCTTATCATAGTAGCGGACTTCGATGCTCGGAAAGGATTGAGAGACAGAGCCGGACGGGTTGACCAGTTCAATGAGGTTCGGCTCGCCGAACTTGATAAGAGGCGTCACGTGGTAGGAAAACGAGTGCGCCCTCGACTGCTCGCTGTGGCTCAGCAGCTGGCCATTCACCATCAGGGCGATCCTGCTGTTGTTCGACTCGTAGTGAACCACCACATTGCGATGCCGCTGCGCCGGGTCGATCACAATGCTGCGTTGGAAATACATTCCCTCTGCGGTGCCCGGAAGAGTCACATCGCCCAGCTTGTGCAAAGGGTCGGAGTAAGCCGCCCAGGTGCCCGAGAGATCTTGCCGAGCCTGTGGGTTAGGCAGATAGTGCAGCCAGATCGGGCCGCGCGAGCCGAGCAGAGACGAGCTGCTCGCGATGTCCAGGGTCAGCACGTGCGTAGTGCCCGGCTTGAGCGCGCCCTCAAGCGCGTCATCATAAGGGCCGTCTATCGTCTTGCGCCCGCCAGCCCAGGCTTTGCCATCGACGAAGAAGCGCGTCTCGTGGAAGAACTGGGCGTAGGGAACATCGGCGCACATCGTGACCGGGCCGGATGTCCAGTGCTTGGGAACGGTGAACCGTCGCCGCAAAATCACGCGCTTGGGGCTTTTGTCGCCCGGCTTCAGCCACAGATCCAGCTGCCGTCGCTCCCACTTCGAGTCATCCAGGCTCGGCTGCGCCAGGGCCGCCGCCTGCTCATCGCTCAGGCCAGCAGCCTCTTTGTAAGCCCAGCCTGCGGTCAAATCCAGCGTGAAGCGCTGCTGCTCCAAAGGAGTTGGAAGGTGCTTAAGGGGCGGCCTGGTCGTTCCCTGCCACCAGCCGCGCTGGAGCCTGAGCCACTCCAGAGGCGACGCGGCCACGTCCGGGCGCGGCGAGAGGAACATCTTCGTGTGCCCAGGCTCAAGTACTACAGCGCGCACCTTGTCGCCAGCCGCGTCGCGCACGATCTCGGCTGGCTGGCCGCTCACGATGTCGGTCAGCGAGGCGGGGTGCACACCGGGCAAGAATGTCAGGTCGGTTGTAACCGCGTGATCGGATTCGTTGAAGAGAACCCACACATCGTGCAGGCCTGTGTTGCCGATGAAGTGGCGCAGGTGCGCGCCCTCAATGCGCGCGGGAACACGATCTGTGGCTCCAAAGTGGCGCAGCAGAGCGCCGATCACGTGGGCGAAGGGATCGCCGTTCAAGAACGGCCCGAAGTGCACGATCCAGCCCGCGCCCAGAGGACGCATCCCAGCCGCCACCGAGCCGTCGTCCCACAGCAGCAAGTCCTGACAATCGGCTGCGATACACTTGAGGCTCAGGCCGCTGGAACGCATCTGCGGGGGCGCATCTGTTGCGCTCAGAACGGTCTGGTCCGGCTTGGGAGAAGTCGATTTGCCATCGCCCCAGCCGAAGACGCGCGTCACCTGGTAGCCGCTCAGCTTGCTGATGGGCCAGGCATCGGGCTGCACCGGAGTGTGACGCCCCGTCTGCCCATAAGTGATGAAGACTCCGCCCTGACGCACGAACTTCTCGATGCCGCCCAGCAGCTCGGCGTTCATAAACGCCGAGTTGGAGTCAACGATGACGCGGTAGCGATTGATGTTGGGAGCCGCGAAGTCGCTGGCCCCGATGCCGTCGCGCGGGCAGTAGTTGAGCAGGTGGCCTGCGGCGTTGAAGCCTGAGTAGTAGCCGCCTTTGGTGTCCGGTTCAGGAGTCCAGGGGAAGTCTGTCAGCCACTGGCTGCGCCCGTTGAACAGCACGGCGACCTGGGCGAAGGGCGAGTGGTATTTGCCCACGGCCTCATACATGGCGCGGTTGGCGTGGAACACCTCAAGTACTTGGGGATTCCAGGCGATCTCGCCCCAGTTCATGAAGTAGTGCACGCCGTTCACGCCTTCCGAAAGCCAGCGGCCCCAGAACAGCTGGAAGTCGTGTACATTGGGCGCTCCGTTGCCGGGCTCCGCGCTCGTGGGCAGGCCCGCGCCGCTCATCAAGAGCGTGTTCTCCTCGGTCCAGAAGCCGGCCATGGCTCCCGTGTCGTGGAACCGCCCACCGTAATCGCGGCAGGCTTGCTTCACGGAATCGGCATAGTCGCCCGCAGCCATGAAGTTGATCGAGCTGTTGGCGTCCACCTGGCGAATCATCTCCGCCCCGCGCCGGATCTGGGCGCCGCGCGACTCGATGTTCCAGTCCACGAAGTCCACCCAGCGCGCGTTCTGGTGCGAGCCCAGGCGCGGATACTGGACAGGCGGCTCTTTCGAGAGATACGCCCGGTAGCAGATGATGGCGCGCGGCATCTGCAGCACAATCAAGTTCGGCCCAGGCTGCAAAGCAGCGCTCGCGTCGAACTGGCTCCAGTGGCTTTCATTGACGCTGTGGCTCTGCTCGCTGAGCGCGTGGCCGTTGACAACCACCTTCGTCACATCGGCGTCGCGGTTCACCATGTCCCAGATGGTGAGAGTGACGTGAGCATTGGCTTCGAGCCAGGCCGCTGGAACATTGATGGTGCGCCGATAGACCAGGGGGCTGCGGCTCATGGCCAGCATACGGTCGTTGCCCGGAGCGATGAGCTTATCCCAGCCGCTGTCATCGAAGCCGGGCTGGAACCACTCGGCGGGAACGGGCGCGGTGGGCGGAGGCGAAGGCAGGCCGCGCGCCTGGTCGTGGGTGTAGAGATGTCCATCAGGCGCGGGCACATACTTGACGCGCCACGCCCCGTGCAAGTCGAGGGCAGCGGGCCCAAAGCCCGCGAACTCGGCGACTTCGGGCACGCGGACATCGTTCCACGAGCGCAAGTACTTGGGGTCGCCATACCAGTGCGAGGACAGGGCGCTCAGAGTTGGGTAGCGCCCTTTCAGGAAGCCGCGCCAGACTTCATCGGCGTAGGGACCGGATTCGAGGAAGTATTTCTGCGGCGACTCAGCAGTCTCGCCGTGCGGCTCCAGCCAGCCTATGATGTTGGGATCGCCGGCAAAGCGCCTGACGGTGTGCTGGAAGAGGCCCAGCAGCGCATCCTCGGCTTCCTGAGACAGCCAGGAAATCGCGCCCACGCTCGCGGTGTCGTGCGCCACGCCGTAAAAGCCGCCCAGGAACTGCGGCGATTTGAGCATGGTCTGCTCGCGGAAGCGGTTGGACAGCCACAGCTGAGGCGGCGCGAACTGCGTGTTGATGTGCACGGGAACGCCCATCTTGCGCGCGCCCTCCTGCAGCCAGGCCCACGACTGCTCGCTGTTGATGCCCTCGGCGATGTCGTCGCGCAGAGGGTTGGTCCAGATCACCAGGCCCAGAGGCCCGTTGTCGCGCGCGAAGGTCAGAGCATCCGCATAGTCGTAGCTTTGATCCGCATAAGAAGCCCCTGGAGGCATCGTCTCGGGAGCAATGTAGCAAGCCAGGCCGTATCTATCCCAACGATCCAGGAACATCGGGACAGAAGCGCGCGAGGTAAAATCCGCTGTGGCCGCGCCTGTGGGAAAAGCAGCCGCAGCGCGCTCCAGCGAAGGTTCGTCCGTGGCCGCCACGATGAACACATCGCGCCCGCGCGCGCAGCAGGCGATGGCGCCTCCCGAAGCGGTGCGATTATAAGCGAGGGTTTTGCCGCCATGAGACAAACTGGCCTGGGTTAATCCAGGCAGACGCTGCAGATCCGACAAGTACTTGGCCTGCGTCAGCAGAGCCTTCTGTGGCGATTCGCAGGTGATGTGAGTCAGCGAAGCGCGCCCGCCATCCAGGGTGCGATGGGCCGCCGAGATGATCCCGTAGCCGCGCAGGTTGATGGGCGCCAACGGGATGAGCCCGCTGCTCCCCTCAGCTGAGGGCGCAGCGCTCCAGGCAACATCTCTGGCCGAGAACTCCATTTCGCTCAGAACAGCCAGCGCAGCGGCGCGCGTCAGGAAGAAACGGCGGGAGATGGCCATGAGGGATCAATTCCTTGTGGATGTGGCGAGCGAGAGCACACGTTCGAGCTGAATGGATTGCACGATGACCTTGTCCGGCTGCCACGCCTGCATCCCACGCCTCGATTGAAGCAGCAAGGTGTTGGGCTGGCCGAACTTGACCCACGGTGTGATGTCCATATACAGCGGAGCCGAGGTGCTGTAGAACAGCATCTTGTTGTTGACTAAGTAGCGGCCCACGGGCGCGTTGTTGTCGCAGGCCATGCGTATAAAGACGTGTGAACCCCGCCAGCCCGCCGGGATCGTCACTTCTTTGCTGGCGAACAATCCCGTGAAGCTGCCGGGCAGAGTCGCCTTCGTAACGGGATGATCTTCATCGGCGCGCACGTCCCAGCTTCCCGCGATGGGCAAGGTCTGCGAGGCGCGCGGCTGGCGCCAGAGGTCCGGGCTGCCCACAAAGCCGTTCTTATCGGTCGCGATGACCAGGATGTTGTCGCTCTGGAAGTAGATCAGCGGCGTCACATCGAGGCCCGCTTCCCTGGCCTCATTCACTTGCTGCGCCGTCGCGACCAGGCTGCCGTTGAGATAGACCTGGCCGCGAAAACCGAAGTCGGGCTTGAGGCGCAGCACGTAACGATCGCCTGCCTTCCACGCGGGAGGCACCGCCACCACCGCGCGATAAAGTACGCTGTCCGCATCGGTTGCGCTCAGCCCGGCGTAGAAAGGCCGAATCAAGCTAAGCTGCTCGTCCCAGTTGGTTTCGGCTGAGGGCGTGGAAGACACGCTCGCCAATCGCGCAGGATTCACTTCCGCAGTCGGGATGATCTTGCCCATTGCCGCCGCGAAGCTCTGGTAATAGACGGGCAGGTCAGGATACTGGACGGTGTGTCCAGGCAGCGCAGGCTTCCACTGCTTCTCCGTCTCCCGATACCAATTCTCCAGCGTGTCAGCGGGCGGGCGGCTGAGCTGAGTTGCTAAGATCAGCGTTTCGAGTGGCTGCAGCGTCACGGAAAGTTGGATGCTGCTGCCTGTGATCTGGGCCGGGACCGGCTGGCCCGTCTTCGGGTCATAGACTTCGGTGGCGGGGTAATCGGTGCGCCAGGTAGGTTTGACGGTGGCCTGGGTGGTGTCGCTGGGGTTCCACAGCACCAAGTACTCTTCGGTGCCGTTGTTGGCTATGTAGCGGTCGCGCCACACGGTTGTCGAATCGGCGGGCACGTCGGGCGTGGCGCCCAGGCCTGCCAGCAAGTCCTGCACAAAAGCGTTCTGCTTGTCGCCCGGCCACCAGTTGCCCTTGTCGTCGTAGGAGTCGCGCCAGAACGGGCTGCCCAGCACGATCACGCGCCCCTTGCCCAGACGCCGCATTCCAATGGCGATCGAGCCGTCGCGGTAGCGCGCCACGGCTTGCGTGCCCGCAGCAACCGGCTCCAGCGCGAGGCACTTATCGGCGAAGTTGTAGCCCGAGTAATCAATGCTGCGCCCGGTGTTCTCGAAGTTCTGGCCCGCGAGCTTACTGAAGAGTGGCTGGTCGTTGAGGATCGAGACAAAGCCGCCCATGGGCCGCACCTCTTTCACCTTGAAGCCCGTGAGCGCCTGGATCGGCCAGGCGTCGCGCTGCTCGAAGGTGTGGCGGCCCGTCTCCTGCAGGGCCACGAAGGTGCCGCCCTGCTCCACATACTTGCGGATGTCCCCCACTGTCTGCGGCGTCATGTGCCAGGTGCCCGCGTCCCACAGAACCTTGTAGCCGTTGGCCAGGCCACGCCCGAGCGCGGGCTCATCGACATAGGCGTAGCCGTAGCCAAGAGGCTGCAGATCGCCGCGCCCCAGGTCCCAGCTGTAAGGGATGTTGGTCAGCCGATTGTTGTGCTCCGAGTCCAGCAGCGCGATCTGCGGGTGGCGCAGGTCGTAGCGGTTGGACAGGTGCAGGTAAGGAAAATACTGCTTCCACAAAGGCGTGGAAGGCGAATACATCATGGCCTCGACATCAATGAAGTTATCGAAGGCGTTCAGGCCCTCGAAGGTGTACCAGGCGAGCCACTTCTTCCAGTACTTGGGCTCCAGCATACTGCCCGAGGATTCCGCCGAAGCGGGCAGGCCCCACACGTAGCCGCTGCGCCGATCCCAGGGCACGAAGTAGGCTTCGTCGCCTGTGTTGTGCATGAAGCCGCCGTAATCGGCCATCAGCGGGTTGAACAAATCCCGATCTCCCGCAGCCATGATCTTGATGGCGCGGTTGGCATCCGTCCCGCGCATCGTTTGCAGCGTGTGGCGCTCTTCTTCAAACGCGCAGTAAGAGACGTAATCGACCCAATCGTTGTAGCGCGCGTTGCGGCCCGAAACGGAAAATGGATACGTCTCCAGAGGCTGAGGCGAAAGGTAGAACCCGCCGGGCAGGTAGTTGCTCACCGGGCAGTACACGATGTGGTTGAGGCCAGCCCGCACCAACCCGCGAACATCCTTGGAGCCGAACATGAACAAGCCGCCCGGCCCGCTCAGCCCGCCCAGATCGGTGCCGTTGAGCCAGATGTGATCCGGGTTCTTGGGCCCGCTGCCCTGGTTCATCGCGGCCACCGCCAAGAAAAGCGGCCCCGCATGAGCGCGCAGATAAGACGAGGGCACCGAGAAGGTGCCTCGATACCAGAACGGCTTGTGCGTATCCACCATCAACGCCCCGCCGTCGCCGCCCGGCATCTGGCGCGAAACCCAGTTCGCGTCATCGAGCTGAGCGCGCTGGTAACCCGCTGCCAAACCCGAGCTCAAGTCGCCGGTGTGGAGGCGCCAGGTGTGATCAGCGAAGAGGCAGGTGTTGGGGTTGTAGCCGAACAGAGAGTAGCTGAAGGGAATCGGCACCTGATTCCAATTCTGGAAGCGGCTTGGATCGTTGAACCAGGTTTTTCCCAGCGCAGGCAGCGAATAGGCGCGCGTGGTGCGCAGCCAGTTGGCGAAGTGGCGGCGGTTGTTCTCGCTGTAATCCCAGTACAGCTGCCACGAGCCCGGCCCGATTTCGCCGTGCGGCTCGTCCCAGTCCACCAGCAGAGGATCGTGGACGAAGGGCTTGAGCATCGTCTGCTGGAAGTGCCAGTCTCGGTATTGCTGGAGCTTGTCGCCGCCGAAGCTGAGCTCGCTGTAATACGAAGCCAGGAGGTGAACTGGCTGCTGGGCGTCGTCACGTCGAAGGGGTTGAGGCGCGCGATGTCGGGGTTCCACTCGTGCCACTGCGAGATGTGGAACGGCCTGTTGTATTGGTGGATGAAGTGCAGCGTTTCGCGCGTCGCGGGCTTGCCGCCGACGTGAACCGCCAGGTTGTTGGCCTGCAAGTACTTGAAGTGCGGCGTCACGATGTCCTTCAAGTCTTTGGGATTGTCATCGAAAGGGCCGTAGGGCGTGTACCAAGTCCCGATGCCTTTGTCGGACCACTTGTCCAGGTAAGCCGGATAGACGTAAGCCGCATCATAAAGCTCGGCGCCCGGAACCAGCAGCGCGGCCACCGAAAGCGCGCGCGCCAGAGGAGCCGCCTCCACACCGGCCTCGCGAGGAGCCGTGAAGCAGTAGGCCGTTTTGCTCTGAGCCAGCACCAGGTAAGCGCCCAGCCCAGGCCGCACCAGAACGGGAACCGAGCGATTGGCCAGCGGCACATCAACCCACTGCGAGGGAACCGTTGAGCTGAGGCTCATGTCGCGGGCCAGCTTGTGGATCAGCAGCGTGGCGTGAGCCGGGCTGTCACAAACGAACTTCAGGCCCTGCCCATTGCCCAGCCGCTCGGCGTGAATCTCGCCGAAGCCGCGCAGACGTGCGGCCTGGGCCACACCCCGCGAAGCAGCAACCCCAAGCGCTAAGGCCAACAGCAACCACAATCGTGTGCGCATAACGCTGCTCCCTTTAAACCCGCCTTCAGTCAACGACTGGATCAATGAGCGGCCAGAACCTCTTGCAGAAAACGCAGGTCGGTCTGCGCCATCTCGTGCTGCCCCTGCTGTAAGCCCGGAGCTTCAACGACCAGAGCGCCGGTGTAGCCGCTTTGCCTGAGCGCCTTCACTTGCCCTGATAGACGCGCACGAAATCGACATACATATCGGCGCGGCCATCGTAGCGCGACAGATCCACAGGCAATCCGCCTCCGGTAGCCAGGTTGATGAGGAAGAAGAACGGATACTTCTTGGAAGTTTCGAGCGTTTTGTGCCGCCCGACCTCAATGTTGTCGCAGTAGTAGATGGTGTCTGTCGCGGTGATCTTGCAGCCGTAGGTGTGGAAGGCTTCATACCACGTCGAGGGAATGCCAAACTTCTTCATCGTAACCGGGTTGTGCAGGGCCTTGAACGCTTCGGTCTCGGCGGCCTTGCCCGCTTCCCCCTGGATCCAGGCGTGGGGCGTGACTATGTAGGTGTCGTGCGCGTTGGGGTGCTGCGGGCCTTCGCCTCCGTAGGCCTCGATGATGTCCAACTCGTCTACGGGCACCTCACTGTCGGGCTTGCCTGCGTTGCGAGGCGTCATGTAGTCGGTCAGGAGCCAGAAGGCGGGCCAGGTGCCGATGGCGTTGGGGCCGAGCAAGCGGCACTCGAAGTAGCAGGGCAGTGAGGCCTTGATGCCCCCGCCGTCGTTGTGGATCGAGGAGAGCAGGCCCGAGGAGTTCTTCTTCTCGTCGGCCCGGATGCGCAGGTAGGAATCGACCTGCAAGAAGGGATTTCGCGGCCCCTCGTAGTCCGAAAACGGCAGCGAGCTGAAGTCCTGGCTGCCGTTGGGCGGCTTGTGGGCGTAGTAGGTCGACTTGGAATCCGTGCTCGAAACTGAAAGCGGCTTGTTGAAGTCGTCCGCAAAGAGCAAGGCCATGCCCGCCGCTGCGGGAGGAGCCTTGGGCAGCCCTTCGTTCCAGGAGATGCCGCCCTTGTTATACAGCTGCAGGTAGCAGTTGTCCTTGTAGCCGCCGCTCTCGCCGCTGAGCGTCACGGTGATCGGCCCGTGAGGATAAGCGTTGGCCGGGAAGACGAAGGAAGCGTTGCCCCCAGCATCGGGAGCAAGGGTGGCCACAACCGAGTTCGAGCCGAAAGTGCCGCCTGCCTTCCAGGAGGAAACAGAAACGCGTTTGAAGCCCGGCGCCGAGAGAGCGATGCGCGTGTTGCCCTGAACGTCCGCGCCATAAGCGGGCGAGAGAACCGAGACCTGGCCGCCCAGGGTTTCGAGGGCGTTCTTCTCGGAGTCGGCGCGGATGGCATCGAAGTACAGGTCACTTTCGATGGGAGCCTGACCGTCGTGGCCGACCTCGAAGGTGATCCCGGTGAGCGGATAATCGAGCTTGCCGTTCTTGTCGCCGCCCCAGGTTTCGTGAGGCGCGTCCAGATCGACCTCGACTTGCTTCCAGCCCTTCCAATTGATCTTCATCGCGGTGGCGCTTTTGTACTTGTGCGTCTCGCCGTCGCTGTCGGTGAGGTAGAGGCCGAGCGCGCTGTTGGAATTGTCGCCATAAAGCATCCAGCTCAGCTTGTGGATCGGCGCCAGGATCTTGACCGGGATCGGCACGCCCAAGTACTGCACGCCGGTGTATTGGCCCGGCCCGGTGAAGTGGTAGTGCAGATCCAGAGACTGCGCTCCCTGATTAGGATGGTCAGTCGATAGCTTGACCGAAGCGTTCTCGTTGGGAACGCCCACCACCCACACCTTGGGCAGAGCAGCCGCCTTCTCAAAATCCTGCACCATCACAGGCGTCAGGGGAGCTGGCGCCTGGGCCAGCGCGGTTGCGCACGATAGCAGACCGGGCAAAAGGAACAATGGCTTCATGGTGTGTTTTCCTTGTCTCTGTCTATGGACGCCTTCAAGTACTTGGGAGCGTTTTGTTGCCTCGTGTGCGGCTCAAAGGCACGATAGAGCATACCCGTTCTTGCAAGAACTACACGCCTGTTGCTGCTTGCTGTGCCTCTGTAGGCGATAGCCCCGCTTCAATGGCCCTGCGAGGCCGGCAACCCCGGCCTGAGAGGAGGCCCGAGCGAAGACGCTGCGGGCGTGCTGGACCAGGGCTGGCTTGGCCCATTCGAGTACCAGTAGGCCACGCCCGAGTAATAGAGGTTGGGCTCGTCGTTGACGCCTCCGTGCTCAAGCTGCGCGTCCAGAGACTGCTCGAAAACTGGCGCATCGTTGAGGAACCAGCGATAAGAGTTGATGCGGCTGAAGTCTGCGCCTTCCTCCTTAGCCAACAGGCCATTGAGCGGAAGAGCATTGGTGCCGGGATAAAAATACCAGCCGCTGTTGAAAATGTCTTCTGTTCCCGTGCCGTTCCACGGCCCGATGACCGTCGAAGCCACTTTGCTCGCGCCCCAAGTACTTGCATCGGCCCGAAACTGCTCATCGCCTTCTAAATAGTGCAGCGACTTCGGCCCGTTCATGGTCTGCACGATGCCCACGAAGTGCCCGCGCTGGCCGTGAATCTTGGCCCACACAAACGGAAGCCCGCTCCTGGTAATGCTCTGCGACCACTGAGCGTGGAAGTAGCCTTCGCGCGCGGCATCAAAGGGCTGGCGCTTGAGCATCGTGCTCCACTGGATGCGCATTGGCTTGCCCGTCCCGTTTTCCAAAGTGAAGCGAGCCGAGCGGCCAAAGGGCATCGGGAAGCGCGCTTCCATGGTCCCATTTGAGCTCTGGCTGAGCAGAAGCGAGGTAAACACCTTGCGACCGTAAGCATTGCCGAAGAAATCGGACACGGGCGCTTCGATGTCAGGCGTCTGGTGGCCATCGAAGAAGCCTCGCATTATCAGGCGGCGCAGGTCGGCGTCATCGGCATCAGGCGCTTGCAATTGCAGCCTTAGAATCCTCCCCGGCCCGCTCAGGCTGTTCAATAATTGTGTCTGGCCCGCGCCCACCGTCACGTCCTGAGCACGAGGCGTGGCGCCTGGAAAGAGAATCGGGCCGGACAACTTCCAGGCATCGGTGGCCTCTTGAAGCGCGGCCTGATCTGTTGAGGCCAGAGGCAACGCGAAGGAGCGCACCCGAGTACTTGGAGCGAACGTCAGGAAATTGACCTGGTAGTAGAGGTGCGCCAGGTTGTTGTCCTTGCCCGTGTTGCTCACCGTGATGCGGCAGTGCCGGGCGTAAGGAATCGGTAAGTACGAGTAGAAGCCGCCCGAAGATTTCTGCGCCAGAGGAGCCACGAAGGGCGGCAAGGAGCCATCGAACAGCTTGCCGAAGAAGGTATCGAGGACGGGCGCGGGGTTGTCGTCCAGATAAATCTTGATCTGCACCCAGGGATCAGCCGACCACAGGCGAACCACGGCGCCAGGCCCCGCCATGTCCGCGATGGTGGCCGTGGTGCCGTCGGTCGCGAGGTATTGCCCGAAGTCATCGTTGCTGCCCGTGCGGTTGTAGGACGATTGCAAGCTCGAAGTCCACGAGCGCAACTGAGGCAGCTGCGCCAAATCCGTCTCGCGACGCAGCAGAGTGTCCACGCCGATCACTTCGGGCGCGGCCTGAGCGGGAGCCAGCGCCGCGCACAACAGCGCTGAGGCCACAAGTACTTGCACGATCTTCATCAGGATCTTTACCATGAGCTCAAGGCACTTCGACGAACTCGACATCATCCACGAAGGCTTTGGGCAGCCTCCCAGCGAAGTTGTCGCTCAGGCTGAACTGCACGGTCGCGAACTTGGCTCCAGGCGGCGCGGTGTAAGGCAAAGGGACGCCGTAGTAGTTGAAGCGAGCATCGCGCAAGGTCTTCCACTCGGGCGCTGTGTCCTGGCGGTTGAGCACCCACACGCCTCCGGGCGCGCCTTCCCAGCCTACCCACGATTGCAAGGAAACATAGCCTCGGCTGGAGCCGGGCTCCTTCTTCTCGCCGCCCGGAAAGTCTTGCGTGCGCAAATGGAAGCGCAGCGTGTATTTGTGGCCCGCCACAACAGGAACACGCTGCCTGACTTCCACGTAACCTCCTCCCTGGCCGCCGTTGGCCGACTTAATGAAGTCGCCATAGTCCGGCAGATTATACGATTGCGGTGTGTAACTCACGGGCGCCGTCTGGCTCAGCAAGAGCGATTGGCCGCCCGAGAAGGCGCTGTCCTGGCTCAAGGTGGCTGTGGCTCCGCTGCGAGCCGCACCCACGGCCCAGCCCGCTTCGGGAGTGGTGGCCAGAGGCTCTTCAAAGTCGCCGTTCTTCAGCAGGTTGGGGCCAAGAGCCATCTCGATGTCGCCCCAGTTTGCGGGCTGCAAGGTGGCTTCGGTGGTCAGGTCAGCCGTCATGCTCGTGTCGTGGTTGAAGTGATACACGCGCTCGTCGCGGTTCGAGCCGGTTTCGTCGGCGTAGATCACGCCCACGTCACCGCGCAGCGTGTCGTTTGAAGCTGGCTCCAGCCCAAGATCCGCCAGCGGAACCGAAGCCTCGACCGTGTAGCCGCCAGCGCTCCTCGTGATGGCGACCTTAGCTGAGCCGAGCCGGGTGATCTGGTCGATGGTCGCGCCCATCAAGCGCGTGGAGCTTGTGGCTCCGGGCACAACCGGGCGATACAGCACGGCCACGGGCTGGCCCTGGTAGATGCTGAGCAGCAATCGCTCGTCACCCACAGCGGGCGAGAAGTGCGGCTTGAATTGGCCCGCGTGCAGCATCAAATCCACGCAGTCGCCCGAGATGAAGAGCGTCTGCCAGTTGCCGCCCTTGTTGATTCCTTTGGCCCCAAGTACTTGGTAGGCCAGATACAGATTCTTGCCGTCGCGCGCCAGCGCCACGCGTGCCGAGCGATTCTTGCTGCCGCGCAGAGTTACAGCCGAGCTCATGTTCCAGTCGCTCAAGCTGCCGTCGACGGTGGGCGGAGTCGCAGGCCAGGACACGCGAATAATCGGTTGCGCGACTGGATTTGCAGCCTGAGGTTGAACTTGAGATGAGGATGCGGCTTGAAGATCGGCCTGAGAAACCGCGATGGTGCCCGAGAAGCGGCGAATGCGATCGAGCCCGACGATTCGGCTGATGTGGTAAGCATCGTTAGCGCCGTTGACGATGTAAGCCGAGCCATCGGGCGCCTGGAAGTAGTGCTTGTAAGACTCGTCCCAGGTCGAGGTCGGGCCGAGCCGCGTGTCGTCCAACAGGCTGCTGAGATACAGGCCGTCCCCAGTGAGCAGATACGGCTTGTAGTTGCCGTGCCACAGCCAGCTTGCCAGGATGCGCTCGCTGTTTGGCATCTGGAACTCGCTCACGATGTTGTCAGCCAAAAAGTCATCGGCTTGCTGGCGCTCGCTTGGCGCGGCGATGCTCCACAAAAGCTTGCCCTGCGCATCGTAGCAATCGAGCGCGTGCTTGGCTTTGCTCCACTCGTAAGGGCGCGTGACGAGCAGGTGATTCGCGCCGTCCACATACAGCCCTTGCAACCCTTCACCCGAGGCGCTGAGCACAACGGGCTGAGCCGCCTTGAGGTCATAAAACGGAGCGCCATTGGGCAGCCACTGCACATCCAGGCGCGAGACCACACTGCGGTCGCCGCAGAAGCCGCCCAGGTAAATCGCGCCCCCTGGAGCCACGCCGAAGCCCCAGCCCACGCTGGATTCGGGTAGCATTCCCGCGACGTATTTATCGCTTCGGCTCAGGGTGTGCGCCCACTGCATTTCGTCCGGCTGAACCTGGCCGTCGCCGTTGCGGTCGCTCCACACGTAGTTGTCTCCGCTGTGCCCCTTGAAGAACTCGGGGTAGTAATTGGAAATCATGTGGTTGCCGATGTCGCTGTCCCACACCGCCAGGCCCGTCCCGTCGTTGGTGATGAAGCGGCCCAGACAGCCTGTGGCGGCCACGGGCTTGAGCAAAAGGCCATCGCGACGCAACACGACCATGCTGTAGCCGCCCTGCGACACGAAGACATACTGCTGTCCCCCGTGCGTCACGGTGCGAGCGCCCGGCATCCCGTTCATGCCGTTGGGCGTGAAGGCTTCGGCTAAGCTCATGCGGCGATACGGCGTCGAGATCGGCGTCCAGGTCTTCCTGGCGTAGTCCACATGAAACAAGGCGCCTTGAGCTAAGATAGTCGAGGCATCCTTGGGATCAGCCCAGAAGTGGCCGCCTCCGCCATAAGGCGTTGGCCCGATGTAATCGCGCACGAAGGCTCCACTGGCGGCGTTCCACACGCTGACTCGGTTGGGCGAAGCGTCGTCTTCAGCGACCCACAGCTGGCCCGCGTCGGTGACGGCCAGGCCGCGCGGCAAGAGCATCCCGTTGCGATTCCAGGCCCCAATCCAGGGCCTCCCGCCCTTGATGCCAATCGCCCTCAAGTACTTGCCCGCGGACGAAAACACCTTGACCTGAAACGAGCGGCCCCAGTCGCTGACGTAAATGCTGCCGCTTTTGTCTGTGGTGACATCGTGCGGCGCGTCCAAATCGTGATCGACGAGCGTGCTCACGGCCCTGGTCGCGGGATCAATTGATACCACTTTGCGCGCGCTGATGCCCAGCAGCTTGCCGTTGCTCAAGGCGTGCAATCCAGCGGGCTGCGCAACCGAGATGGTGTCGAGTTGCTTAGCCGTAGCCGAGTCCAGCACCAGAAGCTGGTTCTGGCTCAGCATCGAGACGAAGAGCTTGCCTCCAACGGCAGCGATGCCCAGGGCTTCAGTCGGCTCGCCGATGTCGTTGGCGAAGTAGCGCGTCTGCCCTCCGTAGCTGGCGGGCGTGAAGCTCTGGCTGGCGCGCAGATTCCACAATCCCGCCACGCGATCCACGTAAGGCCACGTGGCCACCTCGAACTCGGTCTTCTGCGTGCTGAAGAGCGCGGGCGTGCCGCTGCTCTTGTCCAGACACACGATAAAGGCGTGCCCGATTCTGTCCGGCTCGTTCGAGCCCGGAGCCGAGTGAACCGCTGCGGGGCCGGAAAACAGCGCGTATAAGTACTTGCCGGACAGGGCCAGCGAGACGCAGCGCGGGTAAGTCGACTCCTGGAAGCCCCACAGCCGCTTGCCGTCGGGGCCGACCGCGATGATCGAGTTCCCTTTCTCGGAGCCCGGCGCGGCGAGGTAAACGTTGCTGCCATCTGTCACGGCTCCCTGAGCAGGCGATTCGTCGCTGATCCAGTCGCCCCGCCCATCAGCCGTGGGCCAGGGCGGGCTGCCAGGGTTGCCCACGCTCAGCGCGGGCCTCAGCTCGATGGGGGGATGCTCGATGCCCCGCACGCCATACCGGCCCGGCTTCACCACGCCGCCGAACTGATCCTTGCCGTCCCAATACTCGGTGTTGCGCCCGGCCCGTCGCGGCGCGTCCTTGAGCAGCGTGCGCAGCAGATGACCCTCAGCATCGTAAACCCCTAGCGAGACATTGGCTTCTCTGGCCAGCGAGTAGGAATACGCGAGGCCGCCGCCTGGCGCAAGAGCTGGGCTGGCCAGCGCGGTGAACTGAGGATTGAGGCCAGACCACCAGACCTGGAACGTGCCCTTCCAGGCCTGGCCAACTTGAGGCGCGGCTCCCGAAGGCAGCACAGCCCAGGGCACCGCGATTTCCTGCGTGTAGCCGCTGCCATCGGCTTCGATGTGGAACGCTTCGCGCGCGCCCTGAGCGAGCAGGTAAGGGTTCTTGAGGTCGTTGCCGTCGGCTGTGAGCGCGGGCTTACGGCTCACCGAGTCATACCAGCCGCACAGGTTGAGCGTGTGCGGCCCGTCGTTGAGCCGAACTTGTAGGCAGTCGCCCCCAGCGTAACCCGCCTGAGTCGCTTCGGCCTTGGTGTTGAGCGGCCCGCCGAGCGATTTCGCGCGCAAGGCGATGTACAAGTACTTGGCATCGTAAGCCGTCGCGATCTTGGCGCTGTAGCGGTCGCCCAGAAAGCCCGGCGCGTAGGCCACGGTCTGGAACTGGGCCGGGCTCCACTCGCCCAAGCTGCCATCGACTTGAACGGGAGCTGGAAGCCGAGGCACTTCCTGCTGCGTGGCTCCCGTGGACAGCGTGGAAACCTGGGTCTGGTTGCCGCTGGGGTGGGCCACGAACTCCAAATCGCCCCAGTCAGCCGGGTTGCCCAGATAAGCATCGCGCCCGAACAGCCTGGCGGGCGAAGTCAAGAAGCAGGCCGTGAGGTGCGTGTTGGCGTGCAGCACCTCGGTCGGAAGCTGCCGGATGAAGGCAGGCGTTAAGCTTGGCCACTCCAGATCAATTCCCAGCGTCAGGCTCACGGGAAGGCTCGTCGCAAGTACTTGAGCGCGACTAATCGCGGCCCAGGGCACGCGAATCTCTTGCGTCACGGCTCCCTTTTGGGGCGAGGCACTGACGCTGCTGATCCCTCCGGCGGCGGCATCCTGCCACTTTTGGGAAGGATCGGAGCGCAGCTGAATCAAAGGCCGCCCTGCTTCCCCAGGCGCGATGCGAATGTGCGTCACGCGATCTGTCTTGAAGTGCAACTCAACCGAGCCTCGCGCAGCAGCCGAACCCAACCCCTTCCACACGATGCCGAAGTACAGAGCTTTCAAATCGTAGCAGGCTCGCAGCGTGGCCACAGGCTGCTGGCGCCTCAGCTGAGCTAAGGCAGGCGAGCCGGACTGAACCAGGCCGGGATCAATGGGCACCAATGGGATTGGGTGCGTGTCCGGCCAATCGCCCAGGCTGCCGTCGATTGCGATGGGGACGCGAGCCAGGGGAATCGAAGAGAGCGCAATATCGCGCACGCCGCCGGCACGGGCCGGCTGAGCCAGGGTCAGAGCCAGGGCCGCCACGGGAACCGCACAGCCGCGCGCAAAAGCGAGGTGACGAAAGGGTTTGCTACTCATATTCGGTTGGATGCTCTGGTCGGGCCTCTCGGGCATCTTGAGTGGGTTGAAGTGAGCGGAGCACCAGCAGCCGGAGCGCTCGGCTGAGCGCTCCGGCTGCTGGTGCTCAGGCCCGCTTTTCCTGCGGGCCGATGTTGCCGTAAGCGTGGACTTTCTCGCAAATCAGGCGCAGCTTGTCTTCGATGTCGCCGCCCGCGGCTTTGAAGGCATCGGCTTCAATGGTCAGGGGCGCGCCCAGAACCACTAAGGGAGCGCCGTATTCGGGGGTGCGCATCGCCTGCTCGATGCTCAAGCCGCCCACGGCCTGCACCGGAATCTCGACAGCCCGAACCACTTCGTGCAGTTGATCCAACGGACTTGGCGCTTGCTGCCCACGCGCCGCGATGCCACGGCGCTCGTCGTAGCCGATGTGGTGAATCACGAAGCCGCAGCCCAGCTCTTCCAAACGCTTAGCAGAAGCCACCATGTCAGGAGCGGCCAGGTTGTCGCCCATAACGCCCAGCCCGAAGTCGCGCCCGGCCTTGATGACTTCGCGAATGGTTTCTTGGTGCGCGCGCTCCATCACGACCACGTGCGTGGCTCCGGCCCGAGCCATCATCTGCGCTTCGAGCCAGCCGCCGTCCATGGTCTTGAGGTCGGCTACAATGGGCACATCGGGGAACTCAGCGCGCAGAGCCTGCACTCCGTTCATGCCCTCGGCGATGATGAGCGGAGTCCCGGCTTCGAGCCAATCCACGCCCGCGCGCAGGGCCATGCGCGCGGTTTCCAGAGCTTCGGGAATGTTGGTCACATCCAGCGAAATTTGAACGATGGTTTGCATAAGCGAAAGAGGAACAGGAGACGCAGATCGAGAAGCGATCCGTGCCCCCTGTTCCTCTTTATCCTTCCTCTCAAGTACTTGAGCGGTCTTTGAGGCCGCAGGCCTTAGCCCAGGCGCACTTCGCCGCCGCGCTCCGCCGATTGATAGAGGCCATCCAAGATCGACATCACATCGCGCGACTCCTCAGCGGGCACGGGCGAGGGCTTGCCCCCAGCGACGGCGGCGGCGAAGGCCACGCACTCGGCGGCGTGCGGCTCCATGCCGCCGGGCATGGGGTTGAGCTGAGTGGTGTGCTGGCGCTGGGTGTTGTAGTTGGTGGTGAGCAGCTCGTTCTGGGGCCAGTGCACGCCGCCTTTGGTGCCATAAAGCCACATCTGCATATCCTCGCCGGGAGCCTTATGATGCAAGAGCCACGAGACTTCCAGGATCAAAGAGGCGCCGTTCTCGAAGCGCACCATGGCGGCTGCGAACTCTTCCACATCCATATCAGCGGGAATTGGCTCGCCGCTCCAGGCAGCGTAGGCTCCTGGCAGCTTGGACAGCTTGTCCTGCGTCACTCCCGTCACCGTGACGGGCTTGGGGTTGCCCATCATCCACAGCGTCAGGTCCAGGATGTGGACGCCGATGTCGATGCAGGGGCCGCCGCCCGCGTGCTTCTTCTGGATAAAGCTGGGGCGCAGGATAAAGCCGTTGCGCCTCAGCATCCACGAGCGAGCGTGGTAGATGTCGCCCAGAGCCCCGTCCTCGATCTCGCGCTTAAGAGCCTGGGTGTCCTTCTGGAAGCGGAAGTGCTGGGCCGTCATCAAGAGCTTGCCCGCCTTGTCGCGTGCGGCGATCATTTTGTCCACATCAGCCGGCGTGGGCGCCAGAGGCTTCTCGCAGATGACGTGCTTGCCCGCTTCCAGGGCCGCGATCGCCAGCGGCGCGTGATACATATTCGGCGTGCAGATGTCGATGATGTCGATGTCCGGGTTGGCAATCAGCTCTTGGGGATCGGCGTAGGTCAGCGTGACTTCCTGCTCGCGCGCCACGCGCTCCAGAATAGGAGCCACGGGATCGCTCATGGCGACCATCTCGGCATCGGGCGAGGCCTTCCAGCCCGGAAAGTGCGACGAGGCGATGCCACCCACGCCAATAACTCCAACCTTCAAAGCCTGACTCATGTTCTCGATTCCTTTACGGCAAAAATGACGGCAGGGATGATGTTACGAACTTAGGCCAAGCCCTGCTCAGGCCAGCCCATGCTGCGCCATCTTCGCGCGCAGGAACTGGGCGGACAGGCGCAGGTGCTCCATGCCAAGCTCAGGGTCTTCGCCGTCTTCGATGCTGATCCAGCCGCTAAAACCGGCTGCCTTGAGAATCGAGAAGATGCGATCGTAATCGTTGAGCCCCTGGCCCACCACGCCGTGCTTCAAGATCGGAGCATAGCCCTGGCGCGCATCGGCTTCCAGCAGGCGCAGGTCTTCGAGCCCTCCGCCCTCGAAGTAGCGGTCGCTGGCGTGCATCGAAACCACGCGATGCTTGACCGCTTCGAGCAGAGCGATCGGGTCTTCGCCCGCGATGATGGCGTTGGAGGGATCGTAATTCACCCCGAAGTGCGGCGATTCGGGAATGGATTCGAGCAGCTGAAGAAAGACCTCCTGCTTCTGCGCGAACTCAGGAAACTCCCAGAACCCGTCCTTGTAATGGTTCTCCAGGATCAAGGTCACGCCCATGCTCTTAGCGAAGGGCAGCAGCGAAGCGATGCACTCCGCAGCCATCTTCACACCCTCAGCCGTTGGAATCTCGGGCCGCCTCTGGCCGCTCAGGACGCGGCACATCTGGCCACCCAGCAAAGCTGTGACTTCAATAGCGCGCTTTTGCTTTTCGCCTTCACGTTGGCGAGCCTCGGCTTGTGGCTGAGTGAAGTCGGGCGAGTAGCACATCATGGGCATGGCGAGGCCGCGCGCTTCCAGGACGCCCCTCAAGTACTTGAGGGCGGCTTCGTCGTGGTGCGGCACGAAGCGCCAGTAGAACTCCAGGCCGTCGATGTCCAGCTCGTCGGCGGCGCGGTGAATCCACTGCTCGGGCGTCATGGTTTTCTCGACGCACAGGGCGTTCAGGTAGCATTTGGGAAAGGCGGCTAAAGGCATGGGTTCTCGCTTGTTGATTGGCTCAAGTACTTGCGGAGATCTTCTCAGCAGCCTGGATCAGCCACCTCGACATCGGCGGTAGGCAGCAGCCACTTCTCGGGCGGCCCCTCGGGGCGAGGTTGGCGAGCCATGCCCCTGATGGTGCTCCTGAACAGCTCAAGGTCGGCCACATTGTAGGGGCAAAACTGGGCGGCGTTGGGGTCGTAGAGCGTGCCGAAGCCGTAGCCTCCCTCGGGCCGCGACTCAACGGTGAACTCGGAGCGATACAGGTCGTGCTGCCACATCTCGGGCGTGGGCTGGCCGGGCTGGGCGCCCCAGCGCAGGTTGGTCTGGGTGCGCCCGTTGACCAGGCCCCAGTGGATGGCTCCCACGTCCTCGCGCGCGAACACGGGCAGGCAGTTCTGCGGCGTCGAGTGCTGCGAGCGGTTGAGCCACTCCGAACAAATCAAAGGTCGCCCGGCCAGACGAAGCGTATCGATGTGGTTCTGCAAATTCGAGCCGTCATCGTAGTTGTGGAAGGTGATGATGTCGGAGCGCTCCAGGGCCAGCTTCTGCATGGCAGGCGAGCCGAACACATCGCAGGTCAGGGGCTGCGAGGGGTTGATCTCGCGCGCCCAGTCGAAGGCCAGGCCGACCAGGGGAATCGCGGCTTCTCCGATGCCGCTGTTGGTGGGCTCGTTATACAAATCCCACAGCCAGACGCGCCCATCGTCCTTGAAGGAGGAGATCATGTCCCGGACATACGTTTCCAGGCGAGGCCACTGCGCCTGGTCGCGCACGATGGAGTGGCCGGGCGAGGGAGTCCAGCCGTTGGCATACCAGCCGGGCACAACCACGGGCTGAGGCCCATAAACGGGATCGAAAATCGGCCCGAACACGCAGTCGTCGAACAGAGCGGGCATCACCTTGATGCCCCGGCGCGCGCACACTTCCAGAAACTGCGTGAAGCGCACCTTGAAGGCCACGGGATCGGCCTCCCACACCACAAAGGGCAACACCACACGCGCGCAGTTGAAGCCATCCGACTGCGATAGAGCCAGCTCAAGGTCGATCTTGGACGCGTCGAAGTTGTAGGGCATCCACATCTCGGTGTACGAGATCGAGTGCGCCGGGATATAGTTGAAGCCGCACGGCCACGCTTGCCCTTGATACCACTGCCACGCCCGTTCGCGCGTCCAACGCAAGCGTTCGAGCTCCCCAAGTTCGAGAGATGTTGATTTCATTGCGGTCTGCTGCCTGAGCCTGCAAGTTGGTTCTGTGGTGTTAATTGTGCATCTCCGTGGCCGAAGGCGGACACTTGCAAGTACTTAAAGGGAGCAACATGACCGAACAAGTGCGGAAAATCCTCAGCTGGTATGGCGGCGAGAACATCGGTGTGCGCACCAATCTGGCGCGCATTCTCAACCACGGCACGCTGGCTGGCAGCGGTCGAGCGGTGATTTTGCCCGTAGATCAAGGCTTTGAGCACGGGCCTGCGCGCTCCTTTGCGCCCAACCCCGCAGGCTACGACCCGCGCTACCACTTCAGGCTGGCCATCGCGGCGGGCTGCAACGCGCACGCCGCTCCCCTGGGAGCTTTGCAAGCCGCGGCCCCTGAGTTCGCGGGCGAGATGCCCCTGATTCTCAAGCTCAACAACCACGACCTGCTGCACGATGAAGCCGACCCCGCCTCCGCTGTCACGGGCAGCGTGCGCGACGCCTTGCAGCTGGGCTGCGTCGGCGTCGGCTTCACGATTTACCCCGGCTCGTCGCACTCGGCTCAGCTCTACGAGCAGCTGCGCTCCATAGGCGAGGAGGCGCGGCAGGCTGGGCTGGCTGTCGTGGTGTGGTCTTACCCTCGTGGCTCGGGCCTGAGCAAAGACGGCGAGACGGCCCTTGATGTCGTAGCGTATGCGGCTCAGATCGCGGCTCAGCTGGGCGCGCACATCGTGAAAGTCAAGCTGCCCAGCGAGCACCTCGAACTGCCCGAAGCGCGCAAGATCTACGAGCAATACGAGATTCCACGAGCGACCCTGGCCGAGCGCGTGCGCCACGTGGTGCAGAGCACCTTTGACGGACGGCGCATCGTGATCTTCTCGGGCGGCGTGCACGTCGAGACCGACACCCTGCTCGAAGAAGCGCGCGCAATCCGCGAGGGAGGCGGCTTCGGCTCGATCGTGGGGCGCAACTCCTTCCAGCGCCCCGAAGCCGAAGCCATCGAGTTGCTGCACGCCATGATGAAAATCTACGCCGCTTGAGCCACGCGGCCTCAAGTACTTGCGCGTGGCTTAGCCGGCCTTTAGAGAGGGATCTTTCAGGGCGTCTGCTTTCTTATACAGCTTGGTGGCGATAAGCGTCTGGGGCGGGACATCGCCTCCGGCCATATATTTGACGATGGCCTGCACCGTCTGCTTGCCGATCTCGTCGGGGAACTGGATCGGGTCCGCGTAGATCTTGCCGTCCTTGATGGCCTGCTTGCCCTCGGCGTTGCCATCGAAGCCGATGACCTTGACCTGGCTCAGCTTGCCCGCTTTCTCCAGGGCCGCCACCGCGCCCAGAGCCGAGGGGTCGTTGATGGCGAAGATGCCGTTGAGGTCGGGGTTGGCCTGCAGGATGTCCCAGTGAGCCGGGATGAGGGTTTCCTTGTCCTGAATTGTGCTGCCTCCACCGGTGGCTCCTGCCGCACCCTTCTCCAGCGCCAGCCTGAAGAGAGGAGCCGCATCGAGCCGATGCACCTCGGCGCCAGCGGCGGCCAGCGAAGTGGCGCCCGCATCCGAACAGGCGAGGCCAAGTACTTGATGGCCCACGCCGAGTAGTTCCTGAACGATCGCGGAACCGATAAAGCCTGTGGCTTCGGTAACAATGGTTCGGACAAAAGTGGGTGAAATAAGGAGTGAGGCGTTTCGCTGGTCATTTGGATGAGCACCCCAAATCCCAGAGGACACCTCATGCCGATTGTCGCGCAGATTCTGAGTCAGATGTCTGGTTTGTCGGGCCCGCAGCGCAAGCTGCTGCTGCATCTGATGAGCCTGTGGCCCTGCATCCGAGGCCGCTTCAACTTCTTGAACCTTTGCCGCTACAGCTCCTCCTGCGAGCGCACCTTGCGCCGTCACTTCGCGGCTTCCTTTGACTGGGGCGCCTTCAACGCCGCCTGGATTGGCCTGGCGGTGCCCGCGCACCACCCCCTCATCCTGGCCTTGGACGCCTCCTTCCTCCCCAAGAGCGGACGCCAGACGCCCGGCCTGTCCTGGTTCTACAATGGCTGTGCCGCGCGCGCCGAGAAGGGCCTGGAGCTGTCTCTGTTGGCCGCCATCGACCTCCACCGTAACACCGCCTACGCTCTGCACGCCAAGCAGACTCTTCCCACATCGACATCGGAGTGCCAGGACTTGCAGCATCTGCGCGAGTCCAGGCCCAACTGGCCCGCCCACGTGCGGCATCTGGTGGCCGACGGGGCCTACACACGCCGTCCACGAAGGCGCGGCGTGTGTAAGCTGGGACTGGAGATGGTGGGCAAGCTGCGCCGCTAACCTGCGCTACCTCTTCACCGGCGTGCCCCGTGGGCGTGGGCGCCCCCGGCTCTACGACGGCAAGGTGCTGTGGAAGCAGTTCGAGCCCGCCCGCTGG
>JAABUM010000309.1_pt1 | contig 93263 bp, 91 predicted proteins | sample 5559161 | NCBI WGS metagenome assembly JAABUM01 (sample SAMN10711868, study PRJNA513369) | rock metagenome | isolation source: Antarctica rocks | place: Antarctica: Victoria Land, Siegfried Peak nord
CCGGCAGGTTCACGATGGCGACCACGGCGCCCATCACGGCTGGGAACTGCAGCAGGTTGCCCTCCTTCAGCGCCGCGTCGGTCATCGGCGCGTCGGATGCGCCGAAATCGACCGTGCGGTTCTTGATCTGCGTCTGCCCGGCGCCCGAGCCGACCGACTGGTAGTTCAGTTGGATGTTGATCGTCTTCTGCGCCGCTTCGCCCCACTTCTGGTAAACCGGGTTGGGGAAGGTCGCCCCAGCGCCGGTGATCTGCTGCGCCGCTGCGGGAAGCGCGATCGCGCAACTCAACGCGGCAGCCGTCAGCATTCTCGACATCGAACCCATGCACTTTTCCTCGGTAGAGCGGCTGCCGGCTGTTGCCGTGGCCTGGCAGTCCCGATTGCGAATGGCCGCACCCTAGGCGACTACGGAGACGGAAAAGCTTCAGATTCGTGACAGTTTGATGACAGAAGACGCGAGCCGAGTTTGACTTAAGTCCAGTATAACAGGCGTGTCATCGGCAGCCGCGTGGCAAGCGCCGCTTCCAGCGTTGCGCGCATCTCGGTCATCTGCTCCTTCGGAAACACCCATTTCACCGAGCCGAACTTCGTCATCTTCCGTGACCGCTGCGCCTCGTCCATCTCGAGCGGGCTGCCGGGATACCAGCCTGCCAGGATCTCCTTCGACTTCGGGGTGAACCGGTGCGTGATGAGCTCGGCGGTCAGGTCGACGGCCACGACGCCCTCGAGCGCCGTCGCGACGTCGGCGAACAGCCGGTCATAGGCGTCGGCCCAGTCCGGCACCCGCATGATGGGCGCTACCGTAAGTCCGACGGGATAGCCCGCCTCGGCCACCGCGCGCAACGCAGCGAGCCGCGCCTTCATGCGCGGCGCGCCACCCTCGTGCCGCTCGGCTGCCTGCGCGTTGACCGAGAAGCGGATGCGCGTACGCCGGTTATGCGCCAGGCCGAGCAGCGGGCCGACCGCGTCGAACTTGGTCGTGAAGCGGAGTTGTACCGGCGCCTCCCAGGCACCGAAATGCGCGACGCAGGCGGCGAGGCTGCCGGTCAGGTGCTCGATCGACAGCGGATCGGTGTAGCAGGAGCACTCGAACGTCGTGCCCTCGGCGGCCCGGTCCGCCGACACCGACGTAACCCGGCCCTGGCCGACGGCGGCCGGCAGCCCGGCCAGGATCTCCGGCAAATTAGCGTAGGCGCGGATGATCGGCGGCCCCGCGAGCGAGCCGGCGAGGTAGCAATAGAAGCAGTGCGCCGGGCAGCCCTCGGCGAGGTCGAACCGCCAGTCGGCGCTGGGCGGGATCGGCTGCAGCCGACGCCGGCTCGGGCTCGCGGTCACGACCGCCATGGTGGTCTTCGCGTCGCGATAAGCGTCGGGCAGGCCGCTCAGCCGGTCGGAGTTCAGCCGCACGACCTCGGAGCCAAGCGACTGGGCGCGCTCGACCATGGCGGCGCCGGCCGGCCAGGCGAGGGCGGATGGGGTGACGATGACGCGACGGGGAACCCAGGGACGTGGCATGCGGGAAATGTCGGGTGGCCGCGCAGATATGCCAGCCCGCACGCCTCCGCGGAGGAACGCCAGCTAGTCGGGGCTGCCGAGCGCCCGATACATCTCGGCCAAATGCGGGCTCATCGGCAGGTTCATGGCCTCGCTGTTCGGCAGGCGGCCGGTGAGCCAGCGGTTATACAATGCGGTAAGCGTGCCCTCCTGCGCCATGCGCTCGAAGCTTTGCCGGACGAGGCCGCTGAACGCCGGGTCGTCGCGTCGCAGGGTGATGGCGTAGGGTTCGTAGGACAGATACTCGCCGACGATCTGAAATCTCCGTCCTTCTGGCCGGGTCGCGATGAACCCGGCGAGCAGGATGTCGTCCGAGGCAAAGGCGTCGGCCTTGCCGGAAGCGAGCGTCGCATAGGCGGCGGCCAAGTCGGGCATCTCCACAACCTTGAACGCTGGCGTCGTCGCCGCCAAGCGCCGCAGCACCTCGGCGTTCGTCGTGCCGGCGCCGACCACGACCGTCTTGCCGCCGAGGTCGCGATAAGAGACGACGGCGGAGCCCGCGGGGACCATCAGCTTGGTTCCGGCGAGGAAGAATACCGGCGAGAACGCGACCGTCTGGGCGCGCTCGTCGGTCGCGGTGGTGGAGCCGCATTCCAGGTCCAGCTCGCCCGCGATCACCCTCGGCAGCCGCGCGTCGGCGACGACCGGCAGCAGGACCATGCGCACTCCCTGCTGCCAGGCCGGCGCGTCGGGTTCGAGCAGGTCGCGGTTGAGCACGCGGGCGACGTCGGCGGCGATGCCCCGGCAGAGGTCGAGCGAGAAGCCGACGGGCTGGCTACCCTTGTTGAGGAACGAGAACGGCAGCGCGCTCTCGCGGTAGCCGATCAGGATGGTGCCGCGCTGCTGGATCGTCTTGAGCGTGCCGGTGAGCACCGCGCCCTCTTCGGCCGCAGCCTCAACCCAGATGCCGGCCGCCAAGCAGAGCGCCGCGGCGAGGATGCGGAGGCCCCGAAGGGTCACGCGGGCTGGCCCTCCATCTCCTCGATCATCGGCCGGGTCTCGACGTCGGAGATGAGCTGGCCCTCCCACTTCGCCACCACCGCAGTCGCCAGCGAGTTGCCGATGACGTTGGTGGCGGACCGGCCCATGTCGAGGAAGGTGTCGATACCCAGGATCAGCAGCAACCCCTCTTCGGGCAGGCTGAACTGGCTGAGCGTCGCCGCGATCACCACGAGCGAGGCGCGCGGCACCCCGGCCACGCCTTTGCTGGTCAGCATCAGCGTCAGCAGCATGGCGATCTGGGTGCCGAAGCTGAGCGGGATGTCGTAGGCCTGGGCGATGAATACGCTGGCGAAGGTGCAGTACATCATCGTGCCGTCGAGGTTGAACGAGTAGCCGAGCGGCAGCACGAAGCTGGAGATCTTGGTCGAGATCGGGAATTTCGCCAGTTGCTCCAGCATCTTGGGATACGCGGCTTCGGAGCTCGCGGTGGAGAAGGCGAGCAGGAACGGCTCCTGCACCAGCGCGATCAGCCGCTTCACGCTCGGACCCAGCAGCACGAAGCCGGCGAGGATCAGCAGCAGCCACAGGCAGACGAGGCCGAAGTAGAACTCGCCCATGAACTTCGCGTAGTTTACCAGGATGCCGAGGCCGTTGGTGGCGATGGTCGCGGCCATGGCGCAGAACACCGCGACGGGCGCCAGCTTCATGATGTAGCCGGTGACCTTCAGGATGATATGCGACAGCGCCTCGACCCCCTTCAGCAGCGGCTTGGCGCGGGCGGGCATGGTGGCGCAGGCGACGCCGAAGAAGATCGAGAACACGACGATCTGCAGGATCTCGTTGTCCACCATCGGGCGCACCGCCGAGTCCGGGAAGACATGCTTCACGAAGCCGTCGAGCGTCATGGCGTGCGCGTCGATGCCGGAGGTGACGCCGCTCACGACCTTGTGGACGCCGGCGCCGGGCTCGAACAGGTTGACCAGGATCAGCCCGAGGGTAAGCGAGACCAAGGAGGCGCTGACGAACCACAGCATCGCCTTGCCGCCGACTCGGCCGACTGCGCCGGCGTCCGACATATGGCCGATACCGACGACCAGGGTCGAGAACACCAGGGGTGCGATGATCATCTTAATCAGCCGCAGGAAGATCGTGCTGCCGATCGAGACGTAGCCGGCGAACAGCTTCTGGGTCGCGGGATCGGCGAGCTGTGCGTGGACCAGGCCGCCCGTCGCGATCCCGAGCACCATCGCGATCACGATGTATGTCGTCATCCGGCTTGAATTCATCCTGCTGCTCCCCCCGTTGCGCCGCCCGGTGGCGTCAGGCGTGAGCTTCCTACGAGCCTTGCCGAGTTGCAATCGAACGACCGGATCACGGTTTCCGGAGTTTGTGGGACGGCGCTCGGGCGTTGCTAACCTGTTAGCGTCGGCCGAACAGGCGCTCGATCTCGGCGCGGCTGAGCTTCAGGAAGGTGGGGCGGCCGTGGCTGCAGGTGGCGGCGCGCGGCGTCGCCTCCATCTGCCGCAGCAGCGCGTCCATCTCGGCCTGCAGCAGGCGGCGGCCGGCGCGGATGCTGCCATGGCAGGCGAGGCGGGCCAGCACGGCGTCGAGCCGGGCCAGCAGGGCAGTGGCCTCACCGCTCTCGGCCAATTCGTCCGCGAGGTCGCGCAGCAGCGGCGCCGGATCGGGGGCGCCGAGGGCGGCGGGCAGCGCGCGCACCAGCACGGCGCCGGGGCCGAAGCCCTCAAGCTCGAGGCCGCAGGAACGCAGCGCGTCGGCATGGGCCAGCAGCCGCGCGGCGTCGGCAGGAGCGAGGTCGACGACGGCCGGCAGCAGCAGCGGCTGCCGCTGCACCCCGCCGGCCTGGTGCTGCACCCGCAGCGCCTCATGGGTCAGCCGCTCATGCGCGGCGTGCTGGTCGACCAGCACGAGGCTGCCATCGGCGGCGACCGCCAGGATATAGGTGTCCAGCACCTGCGCGACGGCGGCGCCCAGCGGATATTCGGCGGTCGCCGGCGTTGTGGCGGGCACGCTGCGCGCGGCAGGCGGGGCCGCAAGCGGCAGCTGCGCCTCGGCAAAACCGGTGTAGCGCGGCCCGGGCCGGCTGCCCTGCGGGAGGAGGCGCAGCGGCGGACGCGTGTGGATATCGAGTCGGGGTGCATTCTCACCGGCGCCGCCGGCCAGGGCCCGGGTCAGGGCGCCGATCACCAGGGACCGCACCCCGGCGGGGTCCTGGAAGCGCAGCTCGCTTTTGGCGGGATGGACGTTCACATCCAGCGCCTCGGCCGGCAGGTCGAGGAACAGCGCCGCCACCGGATGCCGCCCGGCGGCGATCACGTCGCGATACGCCACCCGCAGTGCGGTCTTCAGCACCGGGTCCGACACCGGACGGCCATTCACCACCAGGCTTTGCGCCACGCCGGTCGCCCGCGTGACGGTGGGCAGGCAGGCGAAGCCGCTGAGGCGCAGCGCATCCCGCGTTTCGTCGAGCGGCAGCAGCGCGGCGGCCGCCTCGGCGCCGAGCAGGGCGGCCACCCGGGCGGCGCGGTCCTGCGCCGGCAGGTCGAAGGCGACGCGGCCCTCGGTCTCGCAGCGGAAGGCGACGTGCGGCGCGGCCAAGGCGAGGCGACGGGCGGCGTGCTCGGCGTGCTCGGCCTCGGTGCGGGGATGCTTCAGGAACTTGCGGCGCGCCGGCGTCGCGTAGAACAGGTCGGCGACCACGACGCGGGTGCCGGGCGACCCGGCCGCCGGCGCCGGGCCGGTGACGACGCCGCCCTCCACCCGGATCGCGTGGGCGTGCGCGGCGCCCGGCGGACGCGAGGTGATGTGCAGGCGGCCAGCCGCGCCGATGCTCGGCAGCGCCTCGCCGCGGAAACCCAGGGTGGTGATGCGCACCAGCGCTTCATCGATTAGCTTCGAGGTGCAATGCCGCTGGACCGCCAAGGCGAGGTCGGCGGCGCCCATGCCGCAGCCGTCGTCCTGCACCTCGATCCGCTCGGTGCCGCCGCCGGCGAGCGTCACCGCGATCCGGGTGGCGCCGGCGTCCAGCGCGTTCTCGACCAACTCCTTGACTACGGCGGCCGGACGCTCGATCACCTCGCCGGCGGCGATGCGGTTGACCATCCCCTCGGACAGCAGCCGGACCCGCGGCGGCTCCGGAGCGTGGCGATTCGGCGCAGGAGGCATGCGGCAGCCTAGCATGATGGGCGCGATGCGGCCTACACTTCTGCTATAGCAACCGCTTCTGCATCAGACTGGACCCGGCCTATGCCCGATATTGGGCCCGACGCTGCCCTGCTGCCGATCGACCCCGGCGCACGGCGCGCGATCCTCGACGCCGTCGACTGCTTGGCGGACGACGCGACGACGCTGCTCGGCCAGCTGGTGCGGCACCGCAGCCTACTGGGCGAGGAGGCCGGCTGCCTCGACGCGATGGCGGCGGCCTTCGCGGGCCTGGGCCTCGCGCCGTGCCGCGTGCCGGTCGACGTGGACAGGCTCGGCGGACTGCCCGGCTTCTCGCCGCCGCTGCTGTCCTATACCGGACGGGACAACGTGGCGGCGGTGCACCAGCCGCGGACGCGGCGGGGCCGTAGCCTGATGCTGCAGGGCCATGTCGATGTGGTGCCGGAGGGGGCCGCCGACCTGTGGACCACACCGCCGTTCGAGCCGGACATACGCGGCGGCCGCATGTATGGCCGCGGCTCCGGCGACATGAAAGCGGGCCTGGTGTCGATCGTCATGGCTTGCGCCGCGTTGCGCCGCGCCGGGCTGCAGCCGGCGGCCGAGCTGCAGCTCGCCGCGGTCATCGAGGAGGAGTGCACCGGCAACGGCGCGCTCGCGGTCATGCACGCGCTGCCGCGGCCCGACGCCTGCCTGATCCCGGAGCCCGGGCCCGGCTTTCCGGCGCTGTATGTCGCCGAGGTCGGCGTGGCCTGGGCCTGGGTCACCGTCACCGGCCGCCCCGCCCACGTGCGCGACATGCAGGCCGGGGTGAACGCGATCGAGGCGGCCTACGTGCTGATGGAGCGGTTCCGCGCCTATGAGGACACCATGAACCGCGCCGAGCGCCGCCATCCGGCCTTCGCCGGCGACAACCACCCGATCAACGTCAACTTCGGCACCCTCACGGGCGGCGAATGGAACAGCAGTGTCGCCACCCGCGCCCGGCTCAGCGTGCGGGTCGGCGTCATGCCGGGCCATAGCTGTCACGACGTGCGGGCGGAGATCGAACGGCTGGTGGCGCAGGCGGCGGACGATCCCCGGCTGCGCGGCGCGAGGCTCGGGGTCGAGTTCAAGGGCTTCATGGCGGATGGCTGCGTGTTTCCGCCGGAGCAGCCGATCGCGCAGGCCGTCACCGCGACGCACCGGGACGTCACCGGCACGGAACTGCGGCACTATAGCGCCACCGGACTGACCGACGCCCGCTTCTACACCCTGTATGGCGGCACCCAGGCAACCTGCTATGGCCCGGACGCCGAGAACATCCACGGCATCGACGAGAGCGTGGGGCTGGACGCCATGCACGACGTGACCCGGGTGCTGGCGTTGACCATCGCCGGCTGGTGCGGGCTGGAGCCGGCCTAGCCTACGGCTATGTCGCCCACGCGAGCGGACCTGACGCGCAACCCGTCCCATTCGACCGCATTGTCCGGCAGCGCCAGCCCATGCGCATGCAGCGCGGGCGCCAGCAGGGCGGCGGGCGCGGCCGACGCCATCGCGATCGCACCATCCGCCGATGCGATCCCCCAGGCAACAACGTTGCGCACCGCGGCGTCGAGCGTCAGCGCCGAGCCGGCGAGGGTGCGCGTGCCGGGCAGCCGCACGCTGCCATCGGCCGCGCCCTCGATCGCCATGCCGGCAAACCCATAGCGGCCCGGCGGCGCCCCGGCCGCCGCCACCGCGTCCGTCACCAGGATCGCCCGGCCCGGCCCTTTGGCCCGCACCATCGCCCGCAGCGCCGGGACCGGCACATGGATGCCGTCGGCGATGAAGCTCGCCGCCAGCCGGTCCTCCGCCAACTGCGCCATCAGCGGATTGTCGAGCTTCGGCAGCGTCTGGGGCAGACCGTTGCCCAGATGCGTCGACAGGCGAACGCCGGCAGCGGCGGCCCGCTCCACCACCTCAGTCCCCGCGTCCGAGTGGCCGACCGCCACGATGACGCCGCGCGCCACGAGCCAGCGGATCAGCGCCTCCGCCCCCGGCAGCTCCGCCGCTAGGGTCAGCAGCAGGATCGGGCGGCGCAGCCCGGACCCAAGACGTTCGACCACAGAGGGCTCCGGCGCGATCATCGCGCTGGGAGGATGGCATCCGGCGAAGCCCGACGCCGGGCTGAGGAACGGCCCTTCAAGGTGGTAGCCCGGCACCATCAGCGGCCCGAGCCGGCTGTCCGCCACCGCCCGGTCCAGTGCCGCCAGCCGCGCCGCCATGTCGTCGAGGCCGGCGGTGATGACGGTGGGCAGGCAGGCGGTGACGCCGCCCAGCAGCATGGCGTGCAGCGCGTGGTCCAGGGCATCAGCGGTGAGCGTGGCGTCGTTGAAGTCGACCCCGGCAAAGCCGTTCACCTGCAGGTCGACCAGGCCGCCGCTGCGCACAGGCCCACTGCAAGAGGGTCGCGGCGGGATCACCAAGGCAGCTCGGCCCCGCTATAGTCGAGGAAGGCCGAGCCCGCCGCGCCGCGCCGCGCCGCGATCACGTCGACCAAGCCGCGCACGCTGGTCGCCACGTCGAGGTCGGCGCTGTCGCCGCCCATGTCGGTGCGCACCCAGCCGGGATGCAGTGACAGCACGGTGAGCGGCCGGTCGAGCTTTGCCGCCATGCTGCGGGTCAGTGAGTTGAGCGCGGCCTTGCTGGCGCGATACAGCTCCATGTCGCCGCGGTCGTTGCCGGCCACGCTGCCCATGCGCGAGGTCATGAAGGCCAGCACACCGTCGGGCGCGATACGGTCGAGCAGGATGCGGGCAGCGGCCACGGGGGCGAGGGCGTTGGTCAGAAATAGGGCGCCGACCTCGTCCGCGGTGGCTTGGCCGGCGTCGTGATGCCCCGGCCCCTTCACGCCGGCGTTGATGAACAGCAGGTCGAGCGGCGTAGCCGGGAGCGCCGCGATTGAGGCCGGGTCGGTGATGTCGGCGATTGCGGCTTTGGCGCCAACCGCCTCAACCGCGCCCCGGTCGGCTGCGGACCGGACGGAGCCGATGACGGTCCAGCCGCGCCCTGTGAGCTCGCGCGCCAGGCCAAAGCCGAGGCCGCGGGACGCCCCGATGACGAGTGCTGTTGGCATGCTGAAGTCTCCCGGTGTTGTGCGGACCACATGGGGGTTGCCGTGCCGCGTCGCCACGATATCTCCAGCCCGGCGTCGCCACGACATCTCCGCGATACCGGAAACCTTGGGTCGTGGCTGCGTTGGGCCGGGACCGAATCATCGTTTGAGGAACCCAGGAACCTATGTCCGAGTCCGTCCAATCCGCCCTGACAACCCAGCCTGCTCCAGCCGCCTCGCCCGGCGTCGTCGTTATTACCGGCGCGTCGTCCGGCATCGGCCGCAGCGCCGCCGCCCTGTTCGGCAAGCACGGCTGGCGCGTCGGCCTGATCGCCCGCAGCGCCGAGAACCTGGACGCCACCCGCAAGGACGTCGTCACCGGCGGCGGTACGGCGTCGGTCGCCATCGCCGATGTCGCCGATAGCGCCGCGCTCGAGGCCGCGGCGGCAAAGATCGAGGGCGAGCTTGGCCCGATCGACGTTTGGATCAACAACGCCGGCGTCAGCGTTTATGGCAAGTTCATGGACATCACCGAGGACGAGTTCCGCCGGGTGACCGAGACCAACTACCTCGGCACGGTGAACGGCACCCGGGTGGCGCTGCGCCGCATGCTGCCGCGCAACCAGGGCACGGTCGTGCAGATCCTTTCGGCGATCAGCTACCACGGCGTGCCGCTGCAGTCGCCGTATTCCGGCAGCAAGTATGCATTGCGCGGGTTCACCGAGGCGCTGCGGGCCGACCTCGCCAACGACAGCAGCGCGGTGCACCTGACGATGGTGCATCCCCCGGCGGTGAACACCCCGTTCTACAACCACGCGACCTCGCACATGCCGAAGCCGGTGCGTCCGCCGCCGCCGGTGTATCAGCCCGAGCTCGTCGCCGACGCCATCTACCTCGCCGCCACCACGCGGCGGCGGGAGGTGAAAGTGACGGGCTCGACGCTCGGCTTCGCGGTGGCGAACAAGTTCGCGCCGGGTGTGCTCGACTTTTTGGCCGGCAAGTTCGGCGTGACGGCACAGCAGTCGGACCAGGGCGGCGAGGTCGAGGTGCGCGACCCGAACTTGAACGGCCCCGGCCAGCGCCCGTCGTCGACGCATGGGCCGTTCGACAGCGAGAGCCTCAACACCAGCGTGCAGATGTGGGCTAACAAGAACCGCGGCGCCGTCGGCCTGGCGCTCGGGCTGGGGCTGATTGGGCTGGCGATGCTGGGCGGGTCATCGGCACGGGCCATGGGAGGCCGAGGCGTCGGCGCACGGGCCCTCAGTGCAGGGACGCGCGTGGCCGCCACCCAGGTGCTGCGGCGCCTGTAGGGCTTGTCGGACAGGTCGGCTCGCATGGCGGAGGCAGTCCCGCGCGTGACCGGGCAGCTCGAATCGTCGCTCTATGTCGCCGATCTCGTTCGGTCCCGTGAGTTCTACCAGCGCGTGTTCGGCTTCGAGGCGCTGCTGGAGGAGGACCGCATGGTCGGCCTCGCCGTGCCGGGTGGCAGCGTGCTGCTGTTCCGCCGCGGCGGGTCGGTTGAGCCGAGTCCGATGCCGGGCGGCGTCATCCCGCCGCATGACGGCCAGGGTACGCTGCATCTGTGCTTTGCCGTGCCGTTGGCGGAACTCGGAGCCTGGGAGCGGCACCTGGCCGCGCTGGCCATTCCCATTGAAAGCCGGGTGGTGCAGAGCTTCGGCGGCACCAGCCTATATTTCCGCGATCCGGACGGGCACTCGCTGGAGGTAGCAGGGCTTGGCCTCTGGGCCACGTATTAGACCAATGTCGTCCTGACTGGAAACGCGCTTGCGTTGCCGGTCAGGGCGGCAAAATTGGTCGCTCGAACAAACGCTAGCCCGCAGTAGCTCTGACTCAGTCAGAGCTACTGCGGGCTAGGCAATTTCTGGAATTGGCGATAGATCGCAGCCATGGCCTTTCCCCGGCTGTGCTGGATTGCGTTGACCTGCCTGATCGCGGCTTCCGTGCCTGCCGTGGCGGAAGACGCGTCGGACACGTCCGCGGCCGGCCGAAGCTGGGCCGAAGCGCAGAGCGCGCAATGCGTTGGCGCGCTACGGTTGGCCGAAAGCCGTAACAGCACTGCGCCCGGGCTGCTGTCGGCGATCGCCAAGGCCGAGAGCGGCCGGCCGGTGCCGCCGCTGCCGGGCCTGCAGCCCTGGCCCTGGGTGGTCAATGCCGATGGCGCGGCGCTTTATTTCGACAGCAAGCCTGCCGCGGTGACCTGGACCCGGCTGGCCCTGGCCCGCGGGGTGCAGCAGATGGATGTCGGCTGCATGCAGGTGAACCTGCAGTCCCATCCGGCGGCGTTCCGCGACCTGGACGACGCGTTCGACCCGGCCGCCAACACCGACTACGCCGCCCGGTTCCTGCGCCGCCTGCGCGACGAGGCCGGGGGCGATTGGACGACCGCCATCGGCTATTATCACTCGCGCACCCCATTCCTTGCTGCCGACTACCGCGAGCGCGTGGCGGCCATCGCCGAGGGCCGCGTGCCTGCAGCCAGGCTCGGCGTACCGCTCTACCTGCGGGCCATCCAGCAAGGCAGCCTGCGAATTTCGCTGGCCGGCGGCGGGGTGCTGCGTATCAACGTCAACCGGCAGCCCTCGCGGCGTGGGCCGCGGCGCATGAGCGCGTGCCAGATCGCCACCGTCCTCGGTCCCTATATGGCGGCGCCAGCCCGAGCCCGATGCGGCATGGCACGGGGTTAATCCATGATCGGATGGCAAGTGATCGCTGGCCTTCCTCAACATAAGCCGCTAACGTCATAGCCGATTACTTATTGCGATGGGTTGGCCCGCGCCGTCGGCGTCCCATGTTCCGTTCCGTTCATACCGTTTGAGACCAGATATGCGCACACCTGACCGCCGTTCCTTTGACAGTCCCCGCCGCGGAAGCCGCGGACGCGATCGGAACGATGACTTCCCACCATCACGCGGCCGAGACGAGCCGTATGTCCCGCGAGACGCCTTCGTTCCCCGCGGCGGCGACCGCGCCCCGCCCGGCTTCGGCGCCCCCCGCGGCGCGGCGCCATCCGGTCCGGAAACCGGCGCCGTCGTGAAATGGTTCAATGCCGAGAAGGGTTTCGGCTTCGTCGAGCTCGAAAGTGGCGGCGGCGACGCGTTCCTGCACGTGAGCGTGCTGTCCCGCGCCGGTCATACGACCGTGCAGCCGGGCGCAGGGCTCCGCGTGCTGGTTTCGCCGGGCCAGAAAGGGCCGCAGATTGCCGAGGTGCTGCGTGTGGACGAGGGGTCTGCAGTTCCGCAGCAATCCTCCTATGCCGCCGAGCGGCCGCGGCCGGCCCCGCGTGCACCGGTTGACGCCAGCATGGCGGTCGAGCTGCGCGGAACCGTGAAGTGGTTCAACGCCGAGAAGGGCTTCGGCTTCGTAATGCCGGACGGCGGCGGCAAGGACGTGTTCGTGCACATCTCCGCGCTGAACCGTGGCGGCCTCAGCGGCCTGGAATCCAACCAAACGGTAAAGATGCAGGTGGCCGATGGCCGCCGTGGCCCGGAGGCGGTCTCGGTCGAGGCCGCCTGACGGCTTGACACTGATCCGGTGCGGCAGCGTTCTTACCAGGAATGCTGCTGCGCTGGGCATTGTCCTACTGACCGGAGCCGCTGGCTTGCCAGGCGTGGGGCCACATAAGGCTCGGGTCTCCATCGACGTCGCGGCCTTGCCGTGGGCGGCGGTGGCGCGGGTGCAAATACCCGGGATTTCGCGTTGCACGGGGTTCCTGGTCGGGCCGCAGACGGTCATCACCGCGGCGCACTGCCTGTACGGCCGCCGGCTTGGCCATTTTGCGCCAGCCGCGTCGGTGCATGTGCTGCTCGGCTATGCCGATGGCATATTCACACGGCACGCGGTGGCCGCTTCATATCGAATCGCGGATGGCTACAACCCGCTCACATCGGGTGGGCAAGGGACGGATGTGGCTGTGCTCGCGCTGGAGGCGCCCATCGGCGGCCCGGGCGAGGGCCTTGCGTTGGCCGACCAACCTTCACCCAACAATACTGCGCTGATGCTGGGCGGCTACGGACAGGACCGGGCGGAGCGGATCGCCGCGGATTTGTCCTGCAAGTCGCTCGGCTACGGTGCCGGTGCGGATGGGCGCATCCTGCTGGCGCATGATTGCGCGGGCACACGCGGCACCAGCGGCGGCCCAGTGCTGGTGGAGACGCCGACCGGCTGGCGCGTTGCGGGCGTCCAAGTCGCAGGAAACACGAGCGACGTCGGCGGATTGGCGGTGCCGGCCGCCGCTATCCGTGCGTTATTGGCGCGGCCTTAGCGGCAACGCCGTATGTCCTGCCTGGGCATACAGGGGGATCACACCCCTTCGTGCAACCCGACCCCGTCCTGATCGGTTGGTACGCCGGATCACGCGAGGGAAGATACCATGACCGAGACGAACCATACCGAAGCCACGCAGAAGATGTGGGCGATGATGAAAAGCATCAGTTTTGCCATGCTGACCACCGAGGACGACGACAACCTGCGCGCCCGCCCCATGGTCGCGGCGCAAAGCGAGTTCGATGGCGTCCTGTGGTTTTTCACCCGCGCCAGCAGCCACAAGGTCGACGAGGTGCAGCAAGACCGGCGGGTTGGCGTGACCTATGCCGATCCCAGCAAGCAGGACTATGTCAGCCTGTCCGGCCAGGCCCGTTTGGTGCGGGACAAGGCCGCGATCGACGCGCACTGGGGCGAGTCGATGCGCACCTGGTTCCCCAAGGGCAAGGACGATCCGGATATTGCTTTGCTGAAGGTCGACGTCACCATGGCCGAGTACTGGGACGCGCCGAATAGCACGATGGTGCACGCCTATGGCTATTTGAAGGCCGTAGTGACCGGCGAGCCGCCGCATCCTGGAGGCAACGAGAAGGTCCGCTTCGCTTAGTCTGGTGCCTAGTGCCCGGCGGCGGTTCGCCGGGCATGAGCCCTCAATTCAACCACTTCGCCAGTAGCCGTTTTTGCTCGCCGGTTTCAGACTGGATGTGGAGCCATTGATCCACCCAGGCTTTCAGCGCCGGGTCACGCGGCAGCAGATAGGCAAGCTCGGAAAAGTCGAATGGCTGGTCCGGGTTCACGGCGCACAGTTCGGGGTGCAGGCGCTGTTGCAGCCGGGTTTCGACCGCGTCGGTCAGCATGACGTCGGCGTGGTTGGCGATCAACTCGTCGAAGATGGCGGCATTGTTGGGGAACACGACGATCTCCGCCTGTTTCACGTTGGCGCGGGCGTAACGCTCGTTGGTGCCGCCGGGGTTGGTGATCACGCGGACGCCGGGCTTGTCGATCGCATCGAGCGAGGTGAACCGGGCCTGGTCGGCGCAGCGCGCGATCGGCGCCTTGCCCGTCCGCATCACAGGCGCGGAGAAGTAGGCGGATTTGGCCCGGTCCAGCGTCACGGAGATGCCGCCCATGCCGATGTCATATTTCTGATCCTGCAGATCGGCCATCAGCTTAGGCCAGGCGGTCGGCACGATCTCAAGCTTCACCCCGAGGCCTTTGGCTAGGCTCTCCGCCATGTCCACGTCAAAGCCCTCGAACTTGCCGGCGCCGTCCTTCACCGAGAACGGCCGGTAGTCTCCGGTCAGGCCGACGCGTATGACGCCTCGGGCCAGGATGGCATCCAGCACCGTCTGTGCCCGGGCCGAACCGCCGGCGACCAGCAGCACGGTAACGATCAGCGGCAGCACGGCGGTTCGCAGCAGGATGCGGTGCACGGGGCCTATTCCTTGATGATGGCTTCGATCGCGGCTGCGATGGCGAACAGGCGGGCGTCGCCGCCGGTTTCGCCCATCAGCATGAAGCCGACCGGCGCCTCACCGGAACGATGGACCGGCAGGCTGATGCTGCAGCGGTCCAGGAAATTGGCGAGCGAAGGATTGCGGAGGACCAGGCTGTTGATGCGGCCATAGTCGGCGTCGTCGTCGAAGGCGTCGATGCGGGGCGGCACGACGGGAGAGGTCGGCAGTGCGACCGCGTCGTAGGGGGCAGTGGCGGCGTCCATGCTGGCGCGTATCTCGACGCGGGCCGCCTGCAGCGCGATCAGCTCGGCCCCGGTCATGGCGCTGCCGCGTTCGATGCGGCTGCGGACCCGCGGGTCGTAGCCATCGGCCTGTTCGGCCAGCAGCTTGCGGTGCCAGGCATAGGCCTCGACCGGCGCGAGTCCGCCCTGGGCATTCGCCGCCGCTATCTGCTCGAGCTGCGGCAGGGGCAGATGGGTGACGCGCACGCCGAGCGCTGCCAACCGGTTGAGCACGCGGCCAAAGGTCTCGGCCACCACGGGATCGACGCCGTCCATCACCATGTTGCCCGGCACCGCCAGTCGCAGGCCGCGCAGCGGCATCGGCTCGATCGCGCGCGGCGCCTGCCCGGCCAGCACGGCCCCGGCTAATATGGCATCGACGACGGCGCAGCACTGCACGCTGGGCGCCAGCGGGCCGACGCTGTCGAGCGATGGCGCCAGCGGCAGCACGCCCGTGAGCGGCACGCGGCGCGCCGTGGGCTTATAGCCCACCACGCCGCAGAACGCGGCCGGGATGCGGCAGGACCCGCCGGTGTCGGTGCCCAGCGCCGCCAAGGCCATGCCGTCTGCGACCGACACGGCGGCGCCGGAGCTGCTGCCGCCAGGGATATGGCCGCCCAGTCCGTCGCGGTCCCGCTTCCATGGGCTGCGCGGCGTGCCGTGATGCGGGTTGATGCCGAGGCCGGAGAAGGCGAACTCCGTCATGTTCGTGCGGCCCACCGGGACGAAGCCCTGGGCCAGCACGCGGGATACGACGGCAGCGTGGGCGCCGGCGGGCTTGGCTGCGGCCAGCACCGTGCTGCCGGCGGCGGTCGTCTCCCCCGCTACGTCGAATAAGTCTTTCAGGCTGATGGGCAGGCCGGCATACGGGCCCGGCGCGCGCCCGACCCGGCGCAGTGCGTCCGTCGCGTCGGCGCTACTCCGCGCCTGTTCGGCATAGGTGGTGATGAAGGTGCGGGCGCCTTCGCCCTGGGGATCGTCGATGCGGTCGAGGCATGCTTCGGTCAGCGCACGCGCCGTGGTGCGTCCGGCGGATAGGGCGGCGGCGGCTTGGGTCAGGGTCTGCATGGTCCAACCCTGACGCTAGGTTGACCCGAGGGCAAGCCCGCGAAACAGTGCGCGAGCAAGCACCTGGAAAAGGCGTAGGAATGACCGACGAACCAATGCGACCTGTTTTGCTGACCGGCGCGAGCGGCGCGCTCGGCCGCACCCTGGCCAAGTTCCTCGCGGGCCTGGGCTGGGACGTTCGCCTGACGGATATCGCGCCGTTCCCGGACGCCGTGCCGCCCGGCGCGCGCTTCACCGCCGCGGACCTGGAGGACGGCGTCGCGCTGCTTCGCCTGGCCGAGGGCTGCGGCACCATCCTGCATCTGGGCGGCGTCTCGGTCGACCGGCCCTTCGAGGAGGTGATCGGCCCCAACATCCGCGGGCTCTATCATGTATACGAGGCGGCACGGCGGGAGTGCGCCCGCGTCGTGTTCGCCAGCAGCAACCACACTGTCGGCTTTCACGAGCGCACCACCGTGCTGGACGCGGATTGCGACTTTCGTCCCGACAGCTTCTATGGCCTGTCGAAGGCCTATGGCGAGCTGATGGGCCGGCTGTATTGGGACAAGCACGGCGTCGAGAACGTGAACATCCGCATCGGATCGAGCTTCCCGGAACCGCGCGACGACCGCATGCTGGCGACTTGGCTGTCCTATGCCGACCTGCACCGGCTGATGCAGCGATGCGTCCTGGCCGGGCCGGTCGGGCATTCGGTGGTTTGGGGCACCTCGGCCAATGCGCGCATGACCTGGTGGCGGCACGACCAGCGGGCGCGGGTGGGATGGGCGCCGACGGACACTGCGGACACTTTCGCGGGCCAACTCGCCGGCAAGACCAGCGGCAACGCGGTCGCCGAACGCTACCAGGGCGGTGCCTATTGCGTGGCGGACTACTCGCGGGAGGCGCCGTCGCCGGCGGAGCTGTTCCAGGATTGACCATGGGCGGCATGGCCCCGGTTGCCGTCATCGGCGCCGGCCCGGCCGGGCTGATGGCGGCGGAGCACCTGGCGCAGGCGGGCGTGGCGGTCGCCGTCTATGACCGGATGCCGTCCGTGGGCCGCAAGTTCCAACTGGCCGGGCGCGGCGGGCTGAACCTTACCCACTCCGAACCGCTGAACCGCTTCCTGGAGCGCTACGGCCCGGCCCGGCCCATGCTGGCGCCGGCGATCGAGGCCTTCCCGCCCGACGCTTTGCGGCGCTGGTGCGCGGACCTGGGGCACGAGACGTTCGTGGGCAGCAGCGGCCGGGTGTTTCCCAGGTCGTTCAAGGCGACGCCGCTGCTGCGTGCCTGGCTGGGCCGGCTGGCCGGCCTGGGCGCGCGGTTCCACACGGGTCATCGCTGGACCGGCTGGGACGCCGCGGGCGCGCTGCGATTTGCCGCGGCCTCCGGGGAGGTCCTGGTCCGCCCGGCGGCGACAGTGCTGGCGCTGGGCGGTGCCAGTTGGCCACGGCTGGGCTCAGATGGCGGTTGGGTGGACCTGCTGCGCGGCCGGGGGGTCGCCGTGAACCAATTGCGCCCGGCGAATTGCGGCTTCCGGCACGCATGGTCCCCGGTATTCCAGGCGCGCTTCGCGGGCGAGCCGCTCAAGCGCATTGCGGCGACGTTCGGGGGCGTGACGGTCCGCGGCGAGGCCGTGCTGACCGTGGATGGGATCGAGGGCGGCGTCATCTATGCCCTGTCCCGCCCGCTGCGCGACGCCATCGACGCCGAGGGCAGCGCCACGCTGCTGCTGGACCTGCGCCCTGACCTTGATGCGGCGGCATTGGCGCAGCGGCTCGGCGGTCATGGGCAGTCGCTGGCCAACGCCTTGCGCAAGGGCGGTCTGGCTCCCGCCGCTGCCGGGCTGGTGCGGGAGATTGAGGCCGCCGGGTCGCTGGCGAACCGGGTGAAGGCGCTGCCGCTCCGGCTGCTGGGCACGCGCCCGATCGAGCGCGCAATCTCCTCCGCCGGCGGGATTGCGCTGACCGAGCTGGACCCCGGGTTCATGCTGCGCCGGCTGCCCGGCGTGTATGCGGCCGGCGAGATGCTGGACTGGGAGGCGCCGACCGGGGGCTACCTGCTGCAGGCGGCTTTCAGCAGCGGGTTGGCGGCTGCACAGGCCTTGATCCGCGCTGGCCACCATAATTTCCATGCACTGTCCCCGGTGATTGCCTAGATCGCCTGCCCGGCGCACCAGCCGCTCGACCACGCCCACTGGAAGTTGTAGCCGCCAAGCCAGCCCGTCACGTCGACGGCCTCGCCGATCACGAACAGGCCCGGCACGGCGTTGGCCTGCATCGTCTTCGATGACAGGGCACGGGTGTCCACGCCGCCCAGGGTAACCTCCGCCTTGGCGTATCCCTCCGACCCCGCAGGCATGAGCCGCCAGCCGTTCAGCACGGAAGCAAGTTCGCGGAGCGTGCGGTCGGGCAGGTCCGCCATCGGCGCTGCCGGGAGGTATGCCGCCGCGAGCGCCTGCGCCAGCCGCGCCGGCAGCAGCTCGGCCAGCACCGTGCGGCCCTCCGCTCGCGGACGGGAGCGCTTGCGATCGCGCAGGACGGCGTAGGCGTCGACGCCCGGCAGCATGTCCACCTGCATGGCCGCGCCCTCGCGCCATAGCGACGACGCTTGCAGGATGGCCGGGCCGGACAGGCCGCGATGGGTGAACAGCATCGCTTCCTGGAACGTTTGGCGTCCGGCGGTGGCGACCACTGGCAGCGCGACGCCGCTCAGGGGCTGCATGAGCCCAAGCTCCGCGCCGGTGAACGTGAGCGGCACGAGGCCGGGGCGGGTTTCAGTGAGCGGCAGGCCGAACTGGCACGCCGCGTCGTAGGCGAAGCCGGTCGCGCCCATCTTGGGAATGGACAGGCCGCCGGTCGCCAATACCAAGGCAGGCGCCGTGAAGCTGCCCTGGTCCGTTTCGACCCGGAAGTCGCCGGAGTGCGACACCCCGGTGATCCGGTGACGCAGCCGCAGGTCCACGCCGGCCGAGGCGCACTCGGCCAGCAGCATGGCGACGATCGCGCGGGCCGAGCCGTCGCAGAACAGTTGCCCCAGCGCCTTCTCATGGAACGGGATGCGGTGCTTCTGCACCAGCGCAATGAAATCCTGTGCGGTATAACGGCTCAATGCCGAGGTGCAGAATCGGGGATTGCCGGAGATGAACCGGTCGGGCGCCGAGTGCTCGTTGGTGAAATTGCAGCGTCCGCCGCCGCTGATCAGGATCTTGGCGCCGGCCTGGTCCGCATGATCGAGCAGCAGCACCCGCCGACCCCGGCTGCCTGCGGCGGCTGCGCACATCAGCCCAGCTGCTCCGGCGCCCAGGATGATGGCGTCGAAGGCGGACTGCGGTCGAGAGGACGGCTGCGGTGTCATGAACGCAGCATTTGGTTGTTATTGTGCAGGACGAAAATAGCCTGATCAGATAAAGGAGCGAACGACGCCGTCAAGCGTTGCTTCACGGCTCGCGTGCGTCCTGATGAGGGTTATCTAGCTATGGCAGACGCAATCTCAAACCCGTCCCGTTTAAAGACCCAGGTTCAGCCGCCCGAGCTGCCGGGCCTCCAGGCGCTGACGACGCTCGCTGTTGCCGTTGTGGTGATCGCGGCGCTGTATCTTGCGCGGGAGGTTCTGGTGCCGATCACGCTGGCAATTCTGCTGTCGTTCGTGCTGGCGCCGCTGGTCGCGCTGCTGCGCCGGATTGGCCTGCCGCGCGTTCCTGCGGTGGTCACAGCGGTGGTGTTCGCGCTTGGGATTTTGCTGCTGCTGGGCGGCGTGATCGGCACGCAGGTCGCGAGCCTGGCCAGCGACGTTCCCCGCTACGCCACCACCGTCGAGCGCAAGGTGGACACGGTTCGGTCCTATACCATTGGCCGGATCACTGCGCTGACCGGAAAGCTCGGCCGGCAGATCGAAGACATCCCGCCGCCGGATCCGAAGCCCGCCCAGCCCAGCCCGCCCTCCGATGTGCCGAAGCCGGTGCCGGTGGAGGTCCACCAGCCTGACCCCACCCCGTTGGAGATCGCCACCCGCGTGCTGTCGCCGATCCTGTCGCCGCTGGCCACGATGGGGATCGTGCTGCTGGTTTCGGTGTTCATTCTGATGCAGCGGGAGGACCTGCGGGACCGGATGATCCGGCTGTTCGGGTCCGGCGACCTGCACCGGACCACCGCCGCGATGGACGACGCGGCGGCACGGCTCAGCAAATACTTCCTGACCCAGCTCGCGCTCAATGCGGCGTTCGGTGTGGTGATTGGGCTGGGCCTTCTGGTCATCGGCGTACCGAACCCGGTGCTTTGGGGCATCATCGCGGCGCTGATGCGGTTCGTGCCCTATATCGGCGCGATCGCCTCCGCGATCCTGCCGATCACGATGGCGGCGGCCGTGGACCCGGGCTGGACGATGGCTCTGTCGACGGTCGCGCTCTTTCTGGTGGTCGAACCTTTGACCGGGCAAGTCGTCGAGCCCTTGGTCTATGGCCACAGCACCGGGCTGTCGCCCGTGTCAGTCGTGATCGCCGCTATTTTCTGGGCATGGCTCTGGGGGCCGGTCGGCCTAATCCTGTCCATGCCGCTGACCCTTTGCCTTGTCGTGCTGGGCCGCCATATCGACCGGATGGAGTTCTTCGACGTGCTGCTGGGCGACCAGCCGGCGCTGACCCCTGCCGAGAGCTTCTATCAGCGCATCCTGGCCGGCGACGCGGACGAGGCGCTCGATCAGGCCGAACTCCTGCTTCGGGATCGTGCATTGTCGTCCTACTATGACGAGGTCGCCCTGAGGGGCCTGCAGCTCGCGGCCAATGACTCAGTTCGCGGTGTGCTGAGCGAGGATCAGCTTCGCAACATCCAGGACGCGATCGACGGGGTGGTGGTCGACCTCGCAGACCATGATGACGTCGATCCGGCTCCGTCGAAGAACGACGCCGGCAACACGCCGGTATCGGCAACGGTCACGCTGCCGCAGGTTCTGCCGGCACCGACCGGCACGGCCGCCAACCTGGCGCCCGAGTGGGCGGGCGCCGCGCCGATCCTTTGCGTGGCCGGGCGCGGTCCGCTGGACGAGGCTGCCTGTACTATGCTGGCGCAATTGCTCGGCAAGCATGGCATGCGCGCCCGGGTTGTCAGCCAGGATGCCGCGTCCCGCGCGCACATTGCGTCCCTGGATGTCGAGGGTGTGGCAATGGTGTGCGTGTCATACCTGGAGGCGAGCGGCAGCCCGTCTCCGCTGCGCTATCTGATGCGGCGGTTGCGGCAGCGCATTCCGGGCGCGTCCATACTGGTTGGTTTGTGGCAGGCGGACGCGGTCTTGCTGGAGGATGAACGCCTGCGCGCCGCGGTAGGGGCCGACCACTATGTGACGGCGCTGCGCGATGCGGTGAACGCGTGCCTGGCTGCCGTCCAGGCTGCTTCGGAAACCGCGCATGTCGGCGCGGCCGCTGCGCCTGTGCCGGTCTTGTCGGGGGCAAGCCAGAGTTAAATCGTCGATTCCATACGGAGCGTGTCGACCGGGATCAATGCACCAGCGCGTTCAAAATGCCAGAATGTCCAGCCGTTGCAGGCCGGCGCGTTCTGCAGCAGGGCGCCGACTTGATGGATCGATCCCCGGACCGTGCCGGACACCAGTGTGCCGTCTGCGGTTACGGTTGCCGTGACCCGGCGCTGCTTGTCGAACAGCGCGGTCCCTGGCGCGATGAAGCCGCGCTCCACCAGGCTGCCGAACGGGACACGCATCGCCTCGCGCTTCGTCGGCGTCGCGGCCATGCCGTCTATCGAGGCCGGTTTCTCGCGCCATACGCGGCCGATTGCCGCCTCGGCGTAGGCGGGATGGCGCTCCATGCCGATGAAGTGGCGGTGCAGGCGCTTGGCCATGGCGGCCGTGGTGCCGGTCCCGAGGAACGGATCGAGGATGATGTCGCCGGGCGAGGTGCTGGCGAGCAGCACGCGGTGCAGCAGCGACTCGGGCTTTTGGGTGGGATGCAGCTTCAGGCCGTGCTGGTTGCGCAGCCGCTCCGCCCCGGTGCATAGCGGCAGGAACCAGTCGCTGCGCATCTGCAGGTCGTCGTTCAGCGCCTTCATGGCCTGGTAGTTGAAGCGGTAGCGGCTGTCCCGGCCGCGGGCGGCCCAGATCAGCGTCTCGTGCGCGTTGGTGAAACGCCGGCCGCGGAAGTTCGGCATCGGGTTGGCCTTGCGCCAGACGATGTCGTTCAGGATCCAAAAACCCAGTTCCTGCAGGATGGCGCCGATGCGGAAAATATTGTGATACGAGCCGATAACCCAGATCGTGCCATCCTTGCGCAGCAGGCGGCGGCACTCGCCGAGCCAGTCCCGCGTGAAGGCGTCGTAGGCGGCGAAGTCACTGAACCGGTCCCAATCGTCGTCGACCGCGTCCACCAGGCTGTCGTCCGGACGGCGCAGCTCGCCGCGAAGCTGGAGGTTATACGGCGGGTCGGCGAAAACGCAGTGGACCGAGGCGGGCGGCAGCATGCCCATCAGCGGCACGCAATCCCCCAGCAGCACCTGATCCAGCGGTAACTCACGAACTATTTCCACACGATCCAACCAGCCATTGTAGCCGCATCGTGCCTAGGCCCGGAAGGCCGCGTCAATCAGCCCCCGCTTCGCACCTGGCCTGCCGCAACAGCCGGACGGTGCCAAACGCCGCCCGATGGTGCCGGCACGGCCCGACCCGGTGCAGCGCCGCCCGGTGCGCCGGCGTGCCGTAACCGGCGTTGTCCTGCCAGCCGAAGGCGGGGTAGCGGACCGCCAGGCGAGCCATCACGCGGTCGCGCAGCACCTTCGCTACGATCGACGCCGCCGCGATCGACAGCGAGGACGCGTCTCCGCCGACGCAGCACTGGACCCTGCAGGGCAGCGAGGGCGCCTGATTGCCGTCGACCAGCGCGAGGTCCGGCACGCTTGGCAGCCGGAGCACCGCGCGGCGCATGGCGAGCAGCGACGCGTGCAGGATATTGAGCCGGGCAATCTCGTTCACCGACGCGGCCGCGACACCGATCTCGGCCGCACCGCATGCTTGCAGCGCGTCGTATGCCGTTTGCCGGGCCGATGGCGTCAGCTTCTTCGAGTCGTTGAGCAACGGCCTGAGCCCGGCGGGAACACCGGCCGGAAACACTACCGCGGCGGCAACCACCGGACCGGCCAATGGTCCGCGTCCGGCTTCGTCCACCCCCGCGACTCGGCCGCCATGCTGCGACTCGTGCTCGAAATCAGGACCCATGCCTTCGGGTAGCAGGTCCGCACTACAGCAGCGAGAGTTGATCCCCCTGAGTGGGTGGCCGGCCGAACTGTGTGGTGTCCAGCGACTCCCGGCCGAGGAAGCCAAGCTTCCTTTGCATGTGGTGAAAACGCTGGGCCAGCAGGTCGGCATAGGCCCCGCCGCCGCTGAAGCGATGGTGGAACCGGCTGTCGTTCAGCTCTCCGGCCCGGGTCTCGCGAACGAGAGCTAGGATACGCCGCGCCCGGTCCGGCACATGCTCCTGCAGCCAAGCGGTGAACACGTCCCGCAGTTCGAGCGGCAGGCGCAGCAGCACGTAGCCGGCGTGCGTCGCGCCGTGCTGCCGGGCGGCGGTAAGGATATTTTCCAACTCCATGTCATTGAGCCCGGGGATCATGGGCGCGGCGAGCACGCCGGCTGGAACGCCCGCCAGCGTCAATGCCGCGATGGTCTGCAGCCGGCGTGAGGGCGACGCTGCCCGCGGCTCCATGCGCCGTGCCAGGCCGGCGTCCAGCGTGGTGACGGAAAGCCAGACCCGGACCAGCCCGCGCGCCGCCATGCGCTGCAGGATGTCGAGGTCGCGCAGCACGCCGGCGGACTTGGTGACGATGCTCACGGGATGGCTGAACCGGTCCAGCACCTCCAGCACCGCGCGCGTCAGCCGCAGCGTCCGGTCGACGGGCTGATACGGGTCGGTGTTGGACCCCAGCGCCATAGGTCGGGCGACATAGCCGGGTTTGCTTAGTTCCTGCTCTAGCAAGCTGGCAACGTCGGGCTTGAAGACGATCTGCGTCTCGAACTCAAGGCCCGGGGAGTAGCCGAGGTAGGCGTGGCTGGGCCGGGCGTAGCAATAAACGCAGCCATGCTCGCAGCCGCGATAAGGATTGACCGCGCGGTCGAAACCGATGTCCGGACTGCCGTTCCAGCTGATCGCGGTCTTGCTGCTGTCCCGGGTCAGGACTGTTGGCAGCGGCGGCAAGTCCGCGAGGTCCGCACCGATCGGCGCCCATCCATCCTCGAACGCCTCTGCCGTGTGGCGGTCGTAGCGCACAGCCGGATTCGTCGTGGCGCCCCGGCCGTGGCGGGCTAGGGACCGTTTCGGCTCATCGGTCTGCGGCTCGGCTGCCTCAAACTGGGCGAATGCAGCGAGCGCGTCCTGATCCAGAGTGCTTCGAAACAGATCCCGTCCAGCGATAGTCCCGTCCGGCATGGCACGTTCCCTGTGCGTTCCTTTGCACCTTGCGGAATATGAGGTAAAGAGTCAAGAACGAATGAGGAACTTAGGAGCTGATCCGCCGCTGGCTACTCCGCCGCCCGGAGGTGCTCCTGCAGCCGCGGCATCAGCTCGACCAGGTTGCATGGCCGATGTCGGCTATCGAGCTGCCAGAGCAGGATATCGTCCCATGCGTCCTTCACCGCGCCCGTGCTGCCGGGCAGGGCAAAGAGGTAGGTGCCGCCTGCCACGCCGGCCAAGGCGCGGGATTGCATCGTGGAGGTGCCGATCTTCTGGTAGCTCAGCATGCGGAACAGCTCGCCGAACCCCTCGATCCGCTTCTCCAGCACGCGATCGAATGCCTCGGGCGTGACGTCGCGTCCGGTGATGCCGGTCCCTCCCGTGGTGATGACTGCGTCGATTGCCGGGTCGGCGATCCAGCCACGCAGCCGGACCTCGATCAGGCCGGCATCGTCCCGCTCGATCGCACGGGCGCCAACACAATGGCCGGCCTGGGCGATGCGCGCGGCCAACGTGTCGCCCGAGCGGTCGTCGGCAGCCGTGCGCGTATCGGAGACCGTGAGGAGGGCAATGCTCACGGGAATAAATTGGCGGCTCTCGTCGATTGGCATGTTTATCGGCCTAGGTTCAGGTTCGGTTAAGAATTTGGCTGTAGGCTCAGGCGGAGTGCAAGAAGGTCGGCCCAGCAATCCCGCTTGGCCGCCGGGGTCCGCAGCCATTGATCGAAGGGCAGCATCGCAAATGCCGGGACGGAGGCATCAAACTCTGGGAGTGCCGCCTGCAGCCAGCGTCCACGCAGCCGCCGGATACTGTCGCTGCTGCCCGTCATCGCCTTGACCGAGGCTGACCCTAGCAGCACGAGCCGGTCGGGCCGCGTCAACTGCAATAGGCGAAGCAGGAAGGGCAGGCAGGCCTGGATCTCGGCTTCGGTCGGGGCGCGTCCGCCAGGTGGGCGCCAAGGCACCAAGTGGGTCAGCAAGATGTTGGATCGGTCGAGGCCGCCGCTTCGAAGCACCCGGTCGAGGGTCTGTCCGGCCGGCCCGGCGAATGCGGTCCCAGCCCGGTCATCGTCGGCCCCCGGCGCATCGGCAATCAGTATCAACTTGGCCGTCGGATTGCCGTCCGGCCGAACCGTCGTCGTCGCGGTGGCGCGGAGCGGGCAGCCGTCGAACGCCTCCAATGCCGCGTGGAGTTCGGCAAGCGTTGCAGCCGAGGCGGCAAGCGGCTGCGCCCGTGCGGTGACGGGCGCCGCACGGGTTACAACCGGCGACGATACGGTTGGCGCCGCCGGCGTGGGCCGAAAATGGTCGCGCGGCAACTCGTCCAGCGCCTCGTCCGCGCCCCATTCGATCTGCAGGCGCAGCGCCGCAAGGCTGTCCATCAGGCTGAGACCGTTCTATGTCGCATAGATGTGAAAATGTGCCGCGCGTGGGTTTTGCGCAACCCGCGCCCATCCCCACTTAAAGGGGACAGACGGAGGGATGGATGCCGGAACGTGAGGTGGCCCGCGAGGCCATGGAATTCGATGTCGTGATTGTCGGCGCTGGGCCGGCGGGCCTTGCTGCGGCGATCCGCCTAAAGCAGCTCTCGCCCGATACCGCCGTGTGCATTGTGGAAAAGGGTGGCGAGGTCGGCGCCCATATCTTGTCCGGCGCCGTGATTGAGCCGCGTGCATTGAATGAGCTGCTGCCGGATTGGCAGAATGCCGACGCACCATCGCTGACGCCTGCCGGGGAGGACCGTTTTCTCTTCATGACGGAGACTCGCGCGTTCAAGCTTCCAACGCCGCCGCAGATGCACAACGCGGGCAACTATGTCGGCAGCCTTGGCGACGTATGCCGCTGGCTCGGCACCCAGGCCGAGGCGCTGGGTGTCGAGATCTACCCCGGCTTCGCAGCGGCCGAGGTGCTGATTGAGAACAATCAGGTCGTGGGTGTCGCGACCGGCGATATGGGCATCACCAAGGAGGGCGAGCACGGCTCCAACTATCAGCCGGGCATGGAGCTGCGCGCCGCCTATACCCTGTTCGCCGAGGGCTGCCGCGGCTCGCTCACCAAGCAGGTCGCCGCTCATTACAACCTGCGGGATGGACGCGATCCGCAGACCTATGCGTTGGGCATCAAGGAGCTGTGGGAAATACCGGCGGCATCCCATAAGCCTGGCCTGATCGAGCATTCGGTCGGCTGGCCGCTCGACCGCAACACCTATGGCGGGTCCTGGCTGTATCACTGGGGCGACAACCTGGTGTCGTATGGGTTCGTGGTTGGGCTGGACTATCATAACCCATGGCTGTCGCCGTTCGACGAGATGCAGCGGTTCAAGACGCATCCGGCGATGCGCAAGCACTTCGAAGGCGGGCGTCGCATCAGCTACGGCGCGCGGGCATTGAGCGAGGGCGGGTTCCAGTCCATCCCCAAGCTGACCTTCCCCGGCGGGGCGCTGATCGGTGACACGGCCGGGTTCTTGAACGTGCCGAAGATCAAGGGGACGCATGCGGCGATGAAGTCCGGCATGCTGGCGGCCGAGGCTGTGGCCGAGGCGCTGGAGCGCAACCGTCCGGCCGAGCCCGAGAGCTACGAAGCCCGCTTCCGTGATAGCTGGCTGTTTGAGGAACTGCGCGGCGCGCGCAACATCCGGCCGTCCTTTGCTAAGCTCGGCCTGTATGGCGGGATCGCCTACTCGGCGCTCGACACCTTCCTGCTGCGCGGCCGCGCGCCCTGGACGATGCACCACGCCCACGCCGACCATGAGGGACTGCGGCTGGCCAAGGATGCGCCGCGCATCGCCTATCCGAAGCCAGACGGGACACTGACCTTCGACCGGCTGTCCTCCGTGTTCATCAGCAACACGAACCATGCCGAGGACCAGCCGCCGCATTTGCAGCTCAGCGAGCCTGGCCGCTGGCTCGGCGTGAACTGGAATGAGTATGCCAGTCCGGAAAGCCGGTATTGCCCGGCCGGCGTATATGAGGCCGTGGACGTCGAGCAAGGCACGCCGCGGCTGCAGATCAACGCGCAGAACTGCGTGCACTGCAAGACATGCGACATCAAGGACCCTACCCAAAACATCGATTGGGCAGTGCCGGAGGGCAGCGGCGGTCCCAACTATCCGAGCGGCATGTAGCTTGATGCATCGGTTTGGCCGGTTTGCGCTGCTCATATTGTCCTTGCTCGCCGGGGGTGCGGCGAACGACTTTGGCCAGGAAAGCGCGTTCGGCACGTCGAAGTTCGTGCCCAATGGGGCGTTTGGGGATTACCTGACCGGCCGGTTCGCAGCCCAGCAGAGCGACCTGGACGTTGCCGCCGACCGGCTGGAGGCGGCGCTGGTCCAGGATAGCGGAGTGCTGGACCTGGCAAACCAGGCGTTCGTCGCTGCGGTCATGGCCGGCCGGCCCAGCGCCGCGCGGCTGGCTACCGGCGTGCCCGACAACGCAGTGGCAGAGCTGGTCCTGGCTGATCGGGAGGCCCGGAGTGAGAATTGGGAGCAGGCCGAGAAGCGCTTCACTGCCTTGCCACGGCAGGGGCTCACGCAGATCTTGCGGCCTTTGCTGGTCGCCTGGGCAGAGCAGGGCGCCGGCCGTACCAGCGCGGCCCTATACAGCTTGCGGCCCGCGCTGGACGAGCAACGTTTCCGCGGCGTGATGGCGCTGCATGCGGCGCTGATCGCCGATCTTGGCGGCCTGAAGCCTGATGCTGATCGGCTTTATCAACTCGCGCAGGCCGAGTATGGCGGGCTTAACATCCGCCTCGGGCAAATCCTTGCGAGCTGGCAGGCCCGCCAGGGCAATGCCGACGAGGCGCAGCGCACCCTGCGAGACATGGTGAGCGTGAATGGGGATATGGCGCTGGCCCGCACGGCGCTGGAGCGGAACGTGGCGGACCCGGCGGTTCGCAATGCAGCGGACGGCATTGCCGAGACTTACCTGGCCATGGCCGCGACGCTGCGTCAGCAGAATGCCAACGATTCGGCGCAGGTGCTGCTGCGGCTGGCCCTGGACCTGCGCGGCGACTTCACTGCAGCGCGGCTGTTGCTGGCTGACATCCAGGAGGCGGGCAAGCGGACCAAGGCCGCGGATGACACCCTTGCCAGCGTGTCGCCGTCGGATCCGCTGGCTGCTGTGGTCACGCTGCGCCGGGCTAACCTGCTGGACAGCATGGGCCAGGAGGAACAGGCGTTTCAGATGCTCGAAGCATTGGCTCGGCAGTATCCGGACCGGCCGGAGCCGTTGGCGCAGATCGCTGACAGCCTCCGCCGGCATAACCGCTTCGGCGAGGCGGTCGCGGCCTATGACCGCGCGATAGCCCGCATCGGCACGCCAACCCGGGCCAACTGGCCGTTATTCTATGAGCGCGGCGTCGCCCTGGAACGTGCCGGCGAATGGCCCCGGGCCGAGGCCGATTTCGAGTATGCCCTGCAGCTCGCGCCGGACCAGCCAAACGTGTTGAACTACCTTGGCTACGCCTGGGTGGAGCAGGGCAGCAATGTGGACCGCGCCCGGCGCATGATCGAGCGTGCGGTGGAGCAGCGGCCCAATGACGGCGCGTTCATCGACAGCCTCGGCTGGGTGCTGCTGCGCCAGGGCGATAAGGCTGGGGCATTAAAGAACCTGGAGCGGGCAGTGGAATTGCAGCCCGAGGACCCCACGATCAATGCCCATTTCGGCGACGTGCTGGACGCTGTCGGCCGGCGGCGGGAGGCCGAGTTCCAATGGCGCCGCGCGCTGAATCTGAATCCCGAGCCGGCCGACCAAGCGCGCATCCAGAGTAAGCTGCGTGATGCCGAAGCTGCCCCGCCTACGCAGACTGCGAGTCCCGGCAGCACGCCCTAAGGCATGCTGACCGAGCGGGCGTTCGCGAAGGTTAATCTTTATCTGCACGTCGTGGGCCGGCGCGCGGACGGGTATCACCTGCTGGACAGTCTGGCAGTGTTTCCCGGTGCGGCCGACGTCGTGCAAGCTGCGCCTGCCGGCACGATCACGCTGGAGATAACCGGACCTTGCGGCAGCGGGTTAGGGGGCGGGCCGGATAACCTGGTGCTGCGGGCAGCGCGGGCGCTGGCTTCCACAGCCGGTATCGAGGCCGGCGCACGGCTAACCTTGGAAAAACGGCTTCCGGTCGCTAGCGGGATCGGTGGAGGATCGGCCGACGCCGCCGCCACGCTGCGGGCACTAATCCGGCTTTGGGACGTGCATCTTCCCGCGGGTCGCCTGCAGCTGATCGCGCAGAGCCTGGGCGCAGATGTGCCGGTTTGCCTTGCAAGCCGGCCGGCCCGCATGCAGGGCATCGGCGAGATCTTAGGTTCCGCGCCGATGCTGCCGGCTTGCGGCATCACGCTGCTGAATCCGGGTGCGGCGGTAGCGACCCCTGACGTGTTTCGTATGCGGCAAGGCGCGTTCTCCGAAACCCCGTTGCTTCCGGCTGACTGGCCCGACGCGGCAGCGATGGCGGCGGACTTAAGTCACCTACGCAATGACCTGGAGGCGCTGGCCATTGCGCTCTGTCCGGCCATCGCCCCGGTGCTGGAATGGCTGCGCGCCCAGCCCGACTGCCTGCTGGCCCGCATGAGCGGATCGGGCGCCACGTGCTTCGGCCTGTTCGCCACCCCGGACGCCGCTGCCGCCGTGGCTGCGCGAGCATCCGTGTCCTGGTGGGCTTGGGGCGGCGCGATGACGGGTGACGCCGAGGGCTTTACGGAAGGGTCCTGCACCCCCTATTGACAGCAGCGGCAGTGGTCGCAGCCGGTGATGGGGCGTCGCCAAGCGGTAAGGCAGCGGACTTTGAATCCGCCATTCGAAGGTTCGAATCCTTCCGCCCCAACCATGTCTGCTGAAGCTGGACTTTGGAAATATGTGACCATGCCGCGGCCGTTCACCGAGTTCGCCGAGTCCCTCCAGTCGCAAACCCCGTTCCGCGCCGCGATCACGGCTGCGTATCGCCGGCCGGAACCGGACTGCCTGCCTCCGCTCGTGGCCAGCGCCACACTGCCGGCCGCTGTCGTGGTGCAGGTGCAAACGCTTGCGGCCCGCTTGGTCACCGCGTTGCGGGCCAAGGGGACGCGCGGCACGGTCGAGGGCTTGATCCGTGAATACGCCCTGTCGAGCCATGAGGGCGTGGCGCTCATGTGCCTGGCCGAGGCACTGCTGCGCATTCCCGATGCTCCCACGCGGGACACGCTGATCCGCGACAAGATCAGCACTGGGGACTGGCAGGCGCATGTCGGGCATTCATCGTCGCTGTTCGTGAACGCTGCCACCTGGGGGCTGGTCGTCACCGGCAAGCTGACGGCCACTACGGTGCAGGCCGGGTTGCCCGCCGCCCTCGTCCGGTTGATTGGCCGCGGCGGAGAGCCGCTGATCCGCCGCGGCGTGGACCTCGCGATGCGCATGATGGGCGAGCAGTTCGTAACCGGCCAGACCATCGACGAGGCCCTGGCCAACAGCCGCCGCCTAGAGGCCCGCGGGTTCCGCTATTCCTATGACATGCTGGGCGAGGCCGCGACCACCGCCGAGGATGCCGCGCGCTATTTTGCCGACTATGAGCGCGCCATCCATGCCATCGGCGCCGCGGCGGGCGGCCGGGGCATCGTGGACGGTCCGGGTATCTCGATCAAGCTGTCAGCACTGCATCCGCGCTACTCACGGCTGCAGCGGGAGCGTGTGCTGTCCGAGCTGCTGCCCCGGCTGCAAGAATTGGCCGTGCTGGCGCGGCGGTATGACATCGGCCTCAACATCGACGCCGAGGAGTCCGAACGGCTGGAACTCTCGCTCGACCTGCTGGAGGCGCTGTGCCATGACCCGGCGCTCGCCGGCTGGAACGGCATCGGCTTCGTCGTGCAGGCGTATCAGAAGCGCAGCGTCTCGGTAGTCGAGTGGCTGATCGACCTCGCGCGCCGCAGCGGCCACCGGCTGATGGTCCGGCTGGTCAAGGGCGCCTATTGGGACAGCGAGATCAAGCGCGCCCAGGTCGATGGGCTTGAAGGCTTCCCGGTGTTCACCCGGAAGGTCCATACCGACGTCAGCTACCTCGCCTGCGCCCGCGCGCTGCTGGCAGCGCCCGACGCAGTGTTCCCGCAATTCGCCACCCACAACGCCTACACCGTCGCGGCCATCCACAGCATGGCTGGCCCGTTCGCTCCCGGCCAGTATGAGTTCCAGTGCCTGCACGGCATGGGCGAGCCGCTGTATGAGGAGATCGTCGGCCATAACAAGCTGGATCGCCCGTGCCGCATCTATGCCCCGGTCGGCACGCATGAGACGCTGTTGGCCTATTTGGTGCGCCGCCTGCTGGAGAACGGCGCCAACTCGTCCTTCGTGAACCGCATCCAGGACCCGGCGGTTCCCGTCGCGGACTTGGTCGCGAACCCCGTAGCCGAGGTCGCGGCGATGCACCCGCCCGGCGCACCGCATCCGCAGATCGATCTGCCGCGGGACTTGTTTGGGCCGGCGCGGGTGAACTCCGCCGGGTTTGATTTCTCGAACGAGCAGCGTCTGGCCGATCTCGCGAAGGCGCTGCAGGCTAGCGCCGCCCGGGTTTGGCGCGCTGCCCCGCCCATCGCTGAAGGGCTGCCGGTCGAAATTCGTAATCCCGCCGACCGCCGCGATGTCGTCGGGCACGTGATTGAAACGACCGCCGCCGAGGTGGACCGCGCGTTGGTCCGGGCCCAGGCCGCCGGCCCAGCCTGGCGCGCTACGCCGCCGGGGCAGCGCGCTGCCGTGCTGCTGCGCGCCGCCGACCTGCTGCAGAACGAAATGCCGATCCTGATGGGCTTGATCGTGCGGGAAGCCGGCAAGAGCCTGCCCAACGCGGTCGCCGAGGTGCGGGAGGCGGTCGATTTCCTGCGCTACTACGCGGCCGAGGTCCGGGACAGTTTCACCAACGATACGCATCGGCCCCTGGGTCCGGTGGCCTGCATCAGCCCATGGAACTTCCCGCTGGCGATCTTCACCGGCCAGGTCGCGGCCGCGTTGGCGGCGGGCAACACGGTGCTGGCGAAGCCGGCGGAGGAGACGCCGCTTATTGCTGCTGCGGCCGTGGACATCCTGCATCGGGCCGGCGTGCCGGCCGACGCGCTGCAGCTGCTGCCGGGCCAGGGCAGCGTCGGCGCACAATTGGTGGGCGATGCGCGGGTGTGCGGGGTGGTGTTCACTGGGTCCACCGAGGTGGCACGGCTGATCCAGGGCCAGCTTGCCCGGCGCCTGGGGCCGGATGGCGCGCCGGTGCCGCTGATCGCGGAGACCGGTGGGCAGAATGCGCTGATCGTGGACAGTTCGGCGCTCGCCGAGCAGGTGGTGGCGGATGTGCTCGTGTCGGCGTTCGACAGCGCGGGGCAGCGGTGCTCGGCGCTGCGGGTGCTTTGCCTGCAGGACGACGTGGCCGACCGTGTGCTGGCGATGCTGCGGGGCGCGATGGCCGAGTTGGCGGTGGGCAATCCGGACCGGCTCAGCATCGACATCGGCCCGGTGATTTCGGCAGCGGCGCAGGAGAATATCGCCGGGCATGTCGAGGCGATGCACGCGGCTGGGCATGCGACACACTCGCTGCCGCTCGCGGCGGGTTGGGCCGATGGCACGTTCATACCTCCGACGCTGATCGAGCTGGGCCGCCTGTCTGACCTGTCGCGTGAGGTGTTCGGCCCGGTGCTGCATGTCATTCGGTTCCCGCGCGACGGGCTGGATGCGCTGATCGATGACATCAATGCGACGGGCTACGGCCTGACCTTCGGCATCCACACGCGGCTTGACGAGACGGTGGCCCGGGTCGTCGCCCGGGTAGGGGCGGGCAACATCTATGTGAATCGGAACTTGATCGGAGCGGTCGTGGGCGTGCAGCCGTTCGGCGGGCGCGGCCTGTCGGGAACTGGGCCGAAGGCGGGTGGGCCGCTCTACCTCCGGCGCCTGTTGTCGGCTCGGCCTTACCGGTCCGCGTTGCCGCCCGGGTCTCTCCCAGCGGCGGCCGTGGCTTGGCGGGACTGGCTCGAGCGGCAGGGCCGCGACGTCGCCGGGCACGATGCCTGCCTAACCGCAATGCCTGTCGGATTGGAAATCGAGTTGACCGGTCCGGTCGGCGAGCGGAATGCCTATCAGACGACGCCTCGCGGGACAGTGCTGTGCATTGCGTCCGATCTCGACGAGGCGCTGCGTCAGGTGAGTGCGGCGCTCTGCACCGGCAACCGTGCGGTCGTGGCCGGGGTAGCCATCGCGGACTTGCCGCGGTCGCTCGCGGACTGGATCGCGACTGTACCGGCTGGAGCGGATGTACCGTCGAACGCCGTGCTGTATAGCGGCCCCAAACCGGCGTTGCTGGCGCTGCAGCAAAGGTTGGCGGCTCGGGAGGGACCGCTCATGCCTGTGTTCATCGCAGCATCCGGCTACCCGCTGGACGGGTTGGTGCAGGAGCAGTCCATCAGCACCAACACTGCCGCGGCTGGGGGCAACGCCAACCTGATGACGATCGGCTAGATGCTGATCCCGATTGCTCCCGGCATTGCCTTCGACCCGCGCGAGGTCGAGGAGAACTTCATCCGCGCCTCCGGCCCCGGCGGGCAGAACGTCAATAAGGTGTCCTCGGCGGTGCAGGTCCGGCTGGATCTACGTCGCCCGGGCACCTTGCCGGAAGCGTTGCGCGACCGGGCGGCGGCGTTGGGCGGCCGGCGGGTGACCGCGGATGGCGTGCTGGTCATCACGGCGCAACGCCACCGCTCGCAGGACCGGAACCGGCAGGACGCGCTGGACCGCATCGTTGCGCTGCTGCGTGAGGCCGCGGTCAGGCCGGTGATCCGCCGCGATACCAAGCCGACGAAGGCGGCCCGGCGCCGGCGAACGGATGCGAAGGTGCTGCGCGGCGAGGTCAAGCGGCTCCGCTCGACGCCGGTCCGGGATTAGGGGACGCAGCCGGCCGCGCCCTAGCCCACAGCAGCTCTGACACAGTCAGAGCTGCTGTGGGCTAGCATTTGTTCGAGCGACCAATTTTGCCGTCCTGACCGGCAACGCAAGCGCGTATCCAGCCAGGACGACATTGGTCTAACGAGCCGTATCGAACCCGAGGAAGCCGGACTGTGCAATCGGGGCGCCGCCGTTGCCGGCGAACAGCCGGGGCGCGCGTGGCGCGGCAGCGACTGCGGGCCGCGCGGCAGCTTGGGCTTTGCGGGCACGCTCGGCCTGCACGGCCGCCAAGCGTTCGGCCCGGGTCGGCGGCTTGGGCTCCGCTGGCGCCGCGGCGACGCGGGCTGCGCTGTATCCGCCGCCGCTGCGCAGGGAGAGCAGTAGGAACGATATCTCGTTGCGGCCAAGATCGACCGACAGCTCGAGCGGCGTCAGGCCCAATACGTTGGTGCCCTGCAGATCGGCCCCGCGGGAGATGGCGTCCCGCGAACCGGCGAGGTCGCCACGGTTGATGCTGTCGAACAGCGCCTCGGTCGGCGGCATGTCAGCTGCGACCCGATCGGCGGGAATCACGGCCGTGGGTTCGGCGCGGGAGCCGGGCAGCGCGGGCGGTGCCGTCTCACGTGCTCCCTTCTCCCCCCGGCTGGGCGCACCGGGCCTAGCGCCGGGTGTCTGGATCATGCCCGGATTGGTTAGCTGGGCATGCGCCGCCGGCTCGTGCAGGGCGGCCAGAATGATGGCTGCTGGGATGGCAGTGGCCAGGATGCGACGGTTCATGACGGCGTTATAGCCTAGCCGTGGTTCAGCCACCAGAAGCCCGCGTTGAGATAGGCTGCATAGCCGACCCATACGGCATAGGGCGCCATCAACGCGGCCGCCAATGGCTGGAGCGGGACGAAGCGGCGGATGGTGAGCAGGACGGTAGCGAGCAGCGTGCAGATCACGACGAAGCCTAACCCGAGGCTATGCAGGCCGAAAAACGCCGGGGACCAAAGCGAGTTGACCAGCAGCTGCCAGCCCCAGGTCCGCAACGCGGCGCGCTTCCGCTCGGCGCCAACGTCGATCCGTCGCCAAACGAGCCACGCCGCCACGCCCATAACCGGATACAGCGTGGTCCAGACCGGCGCAAACAGCCAAGTCGACGGCGTTCCCGGAGGCGCCGCCAACGAGCCATACCAGCCGCGCACGCTGCCGGCGGTGATCGCACCGTTGGCAGCCCACACCAGCAAGCACATACCGACAAAGCCGATCAGGGCCAGTAGGCTACCGCGCGCCGCCCGTCGTGAGGGAGGTTCATATGTCTGGAAAACACGGCCCTCCTTGCTCTTTCGCTGATGTAGGCAGCGCGGTCCGGTCTGCAAAGATCAGCCTGAGCCTTCCCGGCGCCATGCGATCAAAACCAGCCCAAGCAGCAACGGCAGCGCGGCCCAGGGCGGCAGCAATGGGGTGGCGTCAAGCCCGGTGACGATGTGGTCACGGCGCCGGGGCAGGCCGATCCAGCTGGCGCCCGACGCCTCGCGTCCCGGTTCGACCCGGCGCAGTTCGGGCGTTCCGCCGGCGATGAAATGAACGCTGCCGCCAGAGGCGCGGGCGGTGGCTGCGAGCACGGTCCCGGTCGCCCGCAGATCGGCGATCTCGCGTGGGTTGGCATTTACCGCGGCGGCGAAGGTTGTCCGCGTGCCGTCGCCCACCTGCCACACGCCGGGTTCGGCGGCCGGCAGGTCCGCTGTTCCGTGGCCCGGCCCATCGGCACGTAGCGGCAGGCGGGTGACCGTGCCCGCCGGAGACGTCACGACGACGTCGCCGAGCGCCCCGTCCAGGATCGTCCGGCGCTCGATCAGCAGCCGGCCGTCCTCGATCCGGGCGCGCAGGGCTTCCTCCTCCAGCGCAGGTTCCTTCATCAGCCAATGCGCGATGCGGCGCAGCAGCTCGGCCTGCGGGCCGCCGCCTTGGTGCCCGCGCGACCACAGCCAGATTTGGTCCGACAGCAGCAGCGCCGTGCGGCCCTGCTCCACCCGGTCGACCACCAGCAATGGTGCCCCGTCGGGCGCGTTCATCAGTACCTGCCCAGCCTGCGCCGCCACCTCGATCCGGCGATACCACGATCCCCAGGCCGGCTCGACGCCCGGCGCACTCGAGCCTGGCAGGCCCTCGGTCACCGGATGGCGCCCGCCGAGCGGCGTGACCTGCGGCCGGAACCCTCCCTCGACCACGCCCGTGCCGCTCTGGCTCGGCCGCGCCGGCAGCACGCTGCCCAGCGCGGTGGCGGACAGGCTGGAGCCGCCGGCGAACTCCGGTCCGGCGCTTAACAGGAGGCCGCCGCCACCCCGGACATAGTCGGCGATGTTGCGCAAATAGAGCGGCGGCAGGATGCCGCGGTTCTGGAACCGATCGAGGATGATCAGGTCGAAGTCCCTGATCTTGACCTGGAACAGCTCGCGCACCGGGAAGGCGATCAGCGCCAACTCGTTCAGCGGCGTCATGTCGTCGCGTTCGGGCGGGCGCAGGATGGTGAAGTGGACGAGGTCGACCGCCGGATCGGCCTTCAGCAGGCGACGCCAGGTGCGCTCCCCGGCATGCGGTTCGCCGGACACCAGCAGCACGCGCAGGCGGTCGCGCACGCCGTTGATTTCGACGACCGCGCGGTTGTTGAGGCCCGAGACCTCGCCTGGCAGCGGCTCCGCCTGCAGTTCGACCACCATCGGCCCGGCGCGGGTGACCGGCAATTCGAGCGGGATCTCTTTCCCGACCGGCACGGTGCTGACCGTTGGCGGCTCGCCGTCCTGCCGCAGCGTCAGCCGCGCGGTGGCAGCGGGACGGGTCACCCCCAAATCGTCGATCGCGACCCGCAGCGTCACGCTGCGGCCAACTAGGCCGAACGACGGCGCCTCGACGATGCGCAGCCGTCGGTCGGTTTCCTCGCCACGTGCCGGGATCAGCACATGCAGCGGCGCCGGCAGCGGCTCATTGGGGACATCGTGGACCTGCCCGTCGGTGAGCGCCACGATGCCGGCCAAGCGTGCTTGCGGGATGTCCGCCAAGGCGCGGTTCACGGCGGCGAATAGCTGCGTGCCGTCATGCCCACCCTCCGGCACGACGACGGTGCGCATTTCGAGGTCGGTCATGCGGGCGGCCTGGGCGGCCAGCGCTGTCCGGGCGGCGTCCCGCAACGCGGCGCGGTCGCCCACCTGCATCGAGGCGCTTTCGTCGACAACCATCAGGCCGATGTCGGGCAGGGTATCCCGCGTTTCCCGAACGAGCCGAGGGCCGGACAGCCATAGCAGCAGCACGCCGAACGCGAGCGCCCGCCAAGCCGCCCCGCGTGCCCGGCGCAGGATGGCCGGCAGCAGCGCGAGCATGCACAGCGCCGCGAGCGCAGCGAATGCCGCCCAAGGCAGCGCCGGGTCGAAACGAAGCGCGGCGTAGGCCTGTTCGAGCCTCATTGACCCCGCCTCATTGACCCAGGCGCTCCAGGATGGCCGGCACGTGGACCTGATCGCCCTTGTAGTTCCCGGTCAGTGCGTACATCACGAGATTGACCCCGAACCGATAGGCCAGCGTGCGCTGCCGGGTGCCGCCGGGGATGGTGGCATAGGGATTGCGGCCGGACCCGTCGACCGCCCAGGCTGCCGCCCAGTCATGGCCGCCGATGATCACCGGGCTGACGCTATCGTTGCTGCGGTCCTGGTCGCGCTGCACCCAGACGGTATCTCCCGTGAAGCGCCCGGGAAACTCCTGCAGCAGGTAAAAGGCGCGCGCCAGCACGTGATCACCCGATAGCGGCGTAAGCGGCGGCACCGCCAGGCCCTGCGCGACCCGGCGCAGCGCGGCGTCGCTGCCTGGTGCAAAGCCCGCGCCGGTGCCGCCGCCGCGCGTGTCGATTAGGATGATGCCGCCGTGGCTGGTGTAGTCGTTCAATGCGACGATGGCGGCTGGGTTGAGCGCGGCATCGGCGGTCACCGGCCAATATAACAGCGGGTAGAATGAAAGGTCGTCCTGTCCCGGGGTGACTGCGGATGGATCGGCGAGGCTGGCGGCGGTCCGGCGGTTCACGTATGCAGACAGCCCCAGCAGCCCGGCCCGCGACACGCCGTCGACCTGCGCGTCGCCGGTCACGACGTAGGCCAGGCGGGTGGCGTTGGCCGGCAGGTCCTGCGCCCAGGCTGGCAGAGCCGCAAGCAGTAGCAATGCCGCGGTCGCCGCGCGCAGCCGCAGCAGCCCGCGCAGCCAGAGCGACAGCAGCAGGTCGAGCGCCAACAGGCCGACCGCGACCGCAAGCAGCGCCGGCCCGAGCGCCCGCTCCCGTGCCATACCCGAAAGCGACGCGTGCTCGGCGCCAGGCACCGGGGCGGCGGCGGCGAGCTCAGGCAGTGCCGCGCCGAGGCTCAGCGCCCGCCGGCCACTCTCCGGCCCGTAGGTGCCGGGCGGATGGCGCGGGGAAACGGTGGGCGCGACCAGGTCGGCCGCCTTCAGTCCGGTGGCGGCCGGGGGCGGGGCGCCGAGAACGCCAAAGCCGTCCAGTGCCTCTGCGGGAGCGAGCACGGTGTCCTCCGCCGCCCCGGCCACACCAGCCGAAAGGTCCACCAGCCGGTGCAGCATATCGACGAACAGGCCGGACAGCGGCAGGTTCGACCAGTCGGCGTTGGCCGTCACATGGAACAGCACCACCCGGCCAGCGCCCCGCGGGGCCGCCGTGACCAGCGGGGTGCCGTCCGCCAGCAGCGCCCAACTCCGGTCGGCCAGCTGCGCGGAGGGCTCGGCCAGCACCTGGCGATTGACCAGGACCTCCTCTGGGACCTCCAGCCCGGTGAACGGCGAGGTGGCCGGGAACCTCGCGAGCGCCGCGGGCTGGCTCCAGGACAGCGCGCCGCCTAATTGGCGGTCGCCGGCCAGTAGGCGGACCGGCAGCAGCGGATCGCGCCATGACGGATCGCCGCTCGCCTCCGCCATGCGGGGACCGGCGAAGCGGACCAGCAGGCCGCCACCCTCTACCCAGCGCTCCAGCGCCGCCGCGTCTTCGCCCTCGACCGGCACGTCGGCCAATATCAGGACGGAAAGTTCGCGGGACAGCAGCGTCGCCAGATTGCCTTCGCGCAGTTCGGAGGTGAGGGCAAGCGCGCGGCGGACGTAGAATAATGGGCCGATCAGCGGGGTGTCGGCGCTCTCTTCGGCCGCGAGCAGGCCCACCGGCCGCCGCCGCCAGCGCTCATCGAGCAGCACGACCGACCCGGCGCCCGCCGCGCCATCCAATACCAGCCGGGCGAGCTGGTTGCGCAGTTCCGGCGGCAGCGGGATCGGAATTTCGGCAGAGGACGCACTGCCCGGTATCGTGGCCTCCACGCGCGCAAGAGTGCGGCCATCGCCGGTTTGCGCGAGTATGGCTACTGGCCGTTCCGTCGGCTGCGGCAATGCGGAGACGCGGGCGACCAGGCGCCCTGCCTCGGCGCGCGGCGGACGGGCCAAGCGGACGGGCAGCGGATCGGGCTGGATTTCGGAGATCGGCCCGAGTGCGGCCAACGCCTGCCCGAACGACTCGTCTCCGGCCGCCGCAACTCCGTCGGATAGATAAACAGCCACCCCGGTGGTCGCGCCCTTCAGCGCCGCGGTGGCCGCCGCGCGGTCAGGCGGCCAGGGCTTGGGACGCAGTGCGGCCAAACGGGTGCGAAGATCCGGCACCGCCATGGTGGGCGACAGGCGCGGCGGCTGGTCGGCCTCGGTCCGGGCGGTCGTCAGCAGCGCCGCCGTGCGGCCCGCGCGCTCGGCGCGATCCAGCACGGAACCGGCAGCCTGCATCCGCGCCGTCCAATCGGGCGCAGCCGCCCAGCCGTCGTCGACCACGAGCAGAAGCGGCCCGCTGCCCGGCAGCCCGCCCGCAGCGTCCAGCACCGGTCCGGCCAGCCCCACGATCACCAGCCCTGCCGCCAGCAGCCGCAGTGCCAGCAGCCACCAGGGCGTGCGGGACGCGGTGCGCTCATCGGCCCGCAGCCCCGCCAGCAGGCGGATTGCCGGGAAGCTTTGCGTGCGCGGCGTCGGCGGGGTGACCCGGAGCAGCCACCACAGCAATGGCAACGCCGCCAGCGCAAGCAGGAGCCAGGGCACGGTGAAGATCAAGCGGGACTCATCGCGGTGAACAGGCCCAGCAGCGCGGCTTCCGGAGGGTGGTCGGTGCGATGCACGGCGAAGCTCCAGCCGGCGGTGGAGCATAGGGCGGCCAGGTCGCGCTGCTGCACAGCCAGTGCTTCCGCATAGCCGGCGCGGATGCCTTCGACGCGGGGGACCACGGCGTCGACTTCCTGCTCCATGCCGCGGAAGCGGACGCGGCCGGTATAGGGCAGCAGCGCCTCGGCGGGGTCCAGCACCTGGAGCAGGTGGCCGGCCACGGGAAGGGCGGCGAGGCCCGCGACCACGGCGCGGATTTCATCCAATGGCGCCAGGAAATCGCCGATCAGCACGACGGACGAGTAGCGTGGCAACGGGGCGGCCTCCGGCGTGCCGCGATCCGCCGGCATTTCCGCCAGCGCGTCGGCCAGGCCGTCGAGCGCCGCACGGCCGCCGCGCTGGCGCGCCGGGCCGCCCAGCAGCCGTACGCGTTCGCCGCCGCGCAGCAGCAGCGCCGCCAGCGCGAGCAGCAGCAACTCGGCCCGTTCGCGCTTTTCCGGCACTGCCATGCCGGAGCGCCACGCCATGCTCGCCGAGGCGTCCCGCCATAGGAACACGGACTGCGCCGCTTCCCATTCGGTTTCACGGACGAAGGCGCGGTCGGATTTGCCGCTGGCACGCCAGTCGATCCGGGTTTGGGCGTCGCCGGGCAGGAATGGGCGGTATTGCCAGAAGCTGTCGCCCTGGCCGACGCGGCGGCGGCCGTGCACGCCCTGGGCCACGGTGGCGGCCACCCGCTGTGCCGCCACCAGCAGCGGCGGCAGGCGCGCGCCCAATGCCTCCGCCCGCCGCGCGCTCTGGCCTGGCAAGGGGGCCGGCCTCATGCGGTCATACGACCTGGCCGACCAAGCCGTCGATCACGTCGGGCAGGCCGACGCCCTCGGCCCGAGCGGAGAAATTGAGCGCCATGCGGTGGCGCAGCACGGGCTGGGCCAGCGCAGCGACGTCGTCGAGACTGGGGGACAGCCGCCCGTCCAGCACGGCGCGGGCGCGGCAGGCCAGCATCAACGACTGCGCGGCGCGCGGGCCGGGTCCCCAAGCCACATGGCGTCGCACGGCGTCGATGCCGGTCGTCTCCGGCCGGCCGCCGCGCACGAGGCTCAGGATGGCGTCGACGACGCTCTCGCCGACCGGCACCCGCCGGATCAGCCGTTGCGCCGCGATCAATTCCTCACCGGTCAGCACCGGGCGGGCGCGGGCCGTCTCCGCCCCGGTGGTGGCCAGCAGCATGGTGCGCTCGGCCGCGAGGTCCGGGTAGCCGACGTCGACCTGCAGCAAGAACCGGTCCAACTGCGCCTCGGGCAGGGGATAGGTGCCCTCCTGCTCGATCGGGTTCTGCGTCGCCAGCACATGGAACGGCCGGGGCAGCGGATGATCGACGCCGCCGACGGCCACCCGGCCCTCCTGCATGGCCTGCAGCAGCGCAGACTGGGTGCGCGGGCTGGCGCGGTTGATCTCATCGGCCATCAGGAGCTGGCAAAAAACCGGGCCCGGCACGAAGCGGAAGCTGCGGCGCCCCTGGCCGTCGTCGTCCAGCACCTCGCTGCCGGTGATGTCGGCCGGCATCAGGTCCGGGGTGAACTGCACCCGCTTTGGCATGAGGCCGAGCACGGTTCCCAGCGTCTCGACCAGCAGCGTCTTGCCCAGGCCGGGCACGCCGACCAGCAGCGCATGACCGCCTGACAGCAAGGTGACCAGCACCTCCTCGACAACCGCCTCCTGACCGAAGATGACCCGGCCAATTTCGGCCCGCGCCGCCGACGCCCGGACGCCCAACGTCTCAACGTCCGCAACCAGGCTGTCTGTGTCGCTTATTGGCAACGGCGGGTCCTTCGGGGAATGGATGCTACGTGATCCCTATGATCTGCCCACGCCAGGGGTTTCATCAACGGGGGGAGGCTACCTATATCGTGAGCGGGGACGGAAACGCGGCGTTGCCCGGAGACGCAGACGTGAACGATGCCATGCCAGAGCGGCACACTACTAGATATGAAAACACTTCGTCGCAGGTTTTGCCCTGCCCTGGCCAAGCAACACCCATGCGAACACGACCACCGCGCGTCGAGTGCGGCGACCTCCCATTCCTGATCAAGCGTGATGGCACCTGGCTGTATCGCGGCAGTCCGATTGGCCGGAAAGAGCTGGTTTGCCTGTTCAGCAGCGTGCTGAAGCGCACTGCGAATGGCGACTATTGGCTCGAGACGCCGGTCGAGCGAGGCCGGATCGAGGTCGAGGACACGCCCTGGCTCGCGGTCGAGATGGACTGGTCAGGCAATGGCCAGGACCAAGTCTTGTCGTTCCGCACCAACGTCGACCAGGTCGTCGCGGCCGGACCTGAGCACCCAATTCGGGTCAAGCACGATTGCTTGACCTGCGAGCCCACCCCGTATGTCACGATCCGCACCTTCGAAGGGGCGGCGCTCGAGGCGCGGATTGGCCGTGCCGTTTATTATGAGCTGGTGGCGCTCGCCGTCCCCGGCTTGATCGCCGGCCGCCGCGTGCTGGGCGTTTGGAGCCAGGGGCGTTTCTTCTCGCTCGGCGATCTGCCGCAATGCGGTGACCTTGACCTGCGTGAGGCATGACGGATTGGACCTGACTGCGCTGCGCGAACGCCTGGCCACCATTTCTCCGGACGCCATTGCTGCCCTCGCCACCTCCGACGATGCGGTCGATCTTAACTGTGGCAAGCTGGTTTCGGCAGCCGTGCTGGTGCCCATCGTCCACGGCGACCGGCCCGGCATCCTGCTGACCAAGCGTTCGGCGCGGCTAAAGTCCCACGCCGGCCAGGTCGCGTTCCCTGGCGGTCGGATCGAGCGGAGCGACGCCTCGGTCGAGGCCGCTGCCTTGCGCGAGGCGCAGGAGGAAATCGGTCTGCAGCCCAGCCACGTCGAGCTCGCCGGGCGACTGCCGGACTATGTCACCGGCACCGGGTTCCTGATCGCCCCTGTGCTAGCCTTATTGCCGGATGGCCTGGAGCTGACGCCTTCGGAGGCGGAAGTCGAGGCTATCTTTACCCTGCCGCTTGCTGTGCTGCTGGACCCGGACGCTCCCGAGCGCCGTCGTGCCTATTTTCGCGGCCGGTCGCGTGAGTTCTGGGTGTGGCCGCATCCGGACCATTATATTTGGGGCGCGACCGCTGCGATCCTGGTCAATCTTGCCCAACGACTGCGTGCCCAGGATGTTCATGACGGAAGCGGCGCGGCTATGGCGGTGCGATGATGCGCGCGGCGGAGCTGGCGCTATTTCTCGCTCCGCTCGGCGCATACATCCTTTGGCGTGCGACCGTTGCGCGTGGGCAGGTTGGGCCGTCGCCGCAAGTGCTCGCCATAATTCTCGGGGGACTGCTGCTGTTTGGCGGTGGGCTTGCCTGGTTCGGCGTGCATGAGCGGCTGCCGGCTGGGACACATTATATCCCGGCCGAGCTGCGCGATGGCCGGATCGTGCCGGGCCACGCCGGATGACATCGGCTCCGGCGCTGCATATCGCACCGCCGGCGTTCCTTTCCGACCCGGCGCTGCAGGCTGTGCTTTCGGCGCTGCCCGATGCACGCTTGGTGGGCGGCTGCGTGCGGGATGCGATCGGCCACCGGCCCGTCGCGGACGTGGACCTAGCCACGCCTGACCCTCCCGACGCGGTCATCCAGGCATTGCAGGCCGCCGGGCTACGCGCCGTGCCGACAGGTCTCGATCACGGCACCGTCACGGCAGTAAGCGGTGGCCGGGGGTTCGAAGTTACGACGCTGCGCCGGGATAAGGTCACCGACGGCCGGCACGCGCAGGTCGACTGGACCGCCGATTGGCGGGAGGACGCGGCGCGCCGGGATTTCACGATGAACGCGATGTCCATGCTGCCGGATGGCGCGGTATTCGACTATTTCGACGGCGTGGCCGACCTGTACGCCGGCCGAGTGCGGTTCGTGGGCGAGCCGGCGGCCAGGATCGCCGAGGATTACCTGCGCATACTGCGTTTCTTCCGCTTCCACGCCCGCTATGGCCATGGCGAGCCCGACCCGGCGGCGCTCGATGCGCTGCGCGATGGCGTGCCGGGCCTGGCGCGGCTGTCGCCCGAACGGGTCTGGAGCGAGCTGAAACGCATATTGGCCACGCTCGACCCGCGTGACGCCGTGCGGCTGATGGCTGATCTAGGCGTTTTGCCCGCGGTGCTGCCGGGTTCACTGGACCTGGCGCGGCTGGACCGCATGGTGCAGGCGGGCGGGCCGGCCGATCCCCTGCTGCGCCTCGCCGCATTGGCGCCCGGTGCCGGCATCGAGCTTGCGTTCCGGCTGCGGATGTCGGTGGCCGAGCGCGACCGCCTGGTGGCCTTGGCTGGGCCGCCGCCCGCGCCGGGCATGGACGACGACGCGCTGCGCCGCCTGCTGGCCGACGCCCCGCCAGGTGCATTGACGGGGAGGGCCTGGATTGCCGGGGATGCCGGTCCGGAGTGGGAGGCGGTCCGGAGCCGGTTGGCGGCGCTGCCGCGCCCGGTGTTCCCGCTTGAGGGGCGGGACGCGCTGGCCCTCGGCGTGCCGGCGGGTCCAGCGGTGGGCGAACTGCTGCGGGACGTCCGGACCTGGTGGATGGACGGCGGCTGCCGCGCCAACGCCGCCGCCTGTCGGGCCGAACTGGCGAGGCGGGTGGCTGGCTGATACACGGGCCGGCATGGACGCCCTTTCGCCCACACAATTAGAAGCGGACAGCACCCGGGCGCTGCTGGGCCGGCTTTGGCGCGAGCACGTGTGCCATCATCGCGGCCGGCTGGCGCTGATACTGGCGCTGACGATGATTATGGCCGGGCTGACCGCGCTCTATCCCGTGGTGATCGACCGTGCTTTCTCGATGTTCACCGGGCGGGACCAGCGGATCCTTTACCAAATTCCTGTGCTGGTCGTGATCGTGACCGCCGCCAAGGCCGCCGCGCAATACGGCCAGAACGTGCTGGTCCAGCAAACGGTGCTGCGGATGATCAGCGAGCTGCAGGTCCGCATGTTCACCCATTTGGCCCACGCCGACCTGGCGCAGATCGAGCGCGAGGCCCCGGCCCAGCTCGCCGCCCGCTTCACCACCGACGCCGCCATCATCCGCGAGGCGCTGACCCGTGCGATCAATGGGTTAAAGGACACCGTGACCGTGGTCGGCCTGGTAGTCAGCATGCTCTGGCTGGACTGGGTGCTGAGCGCCATAGCCGCCGCGCTGTATCCGCTCGCGGCGCTGCCGATCCAGCGCCTCGGCAAGCGCATCCGGCGTGCGTCGGGCGGCATGCAGGAGCGCATGGGGGAAACCGCGGCGCTGCTGCATGAAAGCTTTGCCCAAGCCCGCACCGTGCGCGCCTACCGGCTCGAGGCGGTCGAGGCGGCCCGGGCCGCAACCGCCTTCAACGACCTGTATCGCGCTTTGCTGCGGATGACCCGCAGCCGCGCCCGGCTCGATCCGCTGCTGGAGGTGCTGGGCGGCACCGCAGTTGCCGCGGTGATCGGCTTCGCCGGCTGGCGCGCGGCGCAGGGCGGCGGCGGCGTCGGCAACTTCACCGGGTTCGTCGCGGCCCTGCTGCTCGCATCGCAGCCGCTGCGCGCGCTGGGCTCGATGAATGCGGCGCTGCAGGAGGGGCTTGCGGGACTGGCGCGCGTGTTCCGTGTCATCGACGAGCCGCCGGGCATCGTCGAACGGGCTGGTGCAATGCCCCTTCCGCCCGGCCTTGGCCGCGTGCGGTTCGACGAGGTGACATTCGCCTATCCCGATGGCCGCATGGGGCTGCGCGGCCTGTCGTTCGAGGCGGCGCCAGGCCTGACCATTGCGCTGGTCGGCCCCTCCGGTGCGGGAAAGAGCACGGCGTTGGCGCTCATTCCACGGCTGCAGGACGTGCTCTCGGGCAGCATCACCATCGACGGGGCGGACGTGCGGGACGTGACGCTGGCGAGCCTGCGTGACGCGATCGCCTATGTCGGCCAGGACACGCTGCTGTTCGACGACACGGTGGCGGGCAATATTCGTATGGGCCGGCCCGTTGCGACCGAGGCCGAGGTCGAGGCCGCTGCCTACGCCGCCGCCGCTGGTTTCGTGGACGACTTGCCCGAGGGGTTCGCCACCCGTGTCGGCTTCGGCGGCGGGCGGCTGTCCGGCGGCCAGCGCCAGCGCATCGCCTTGGCGCGCGCGCTGCTGCGCAATCCGCGCATTTTGCTGCTGGACGAGGCCACCAGTGCGCTGGACGCTGAGAGCGAGGCCGCGGTACAGGGCGCGCTGGCCCGCTTGCGCGCCGGGCGGACGACGATCGTGGTCGCACACCGCCTGTCCACCGTGCGCGACGCCGACCTGGTGGTGGCCGTGGCGGACGGCGTCGCGATGGAACAGGGTTCGCATGCCGAGCTGCTGGCGCGGGACGGGCTGTATGCCCGGCTGGTAAGGACGCAGGCACTGGCGGCTTAACTGCTCCCTCTCCCGGAAGGACAGGGCTTAAGCACAGGGGCAGGTTAGTAGGTGATCAGGTCCTTCATTCCGTTATAGGTCCCCTGCGGCAGCACGCCCTTGGTGACCAGATCCTGCGGCGTGGCATAGGGGCGGCCGGTTACGATCGCCTTGGCACGGACGTCGCCGATACCCTTCAGGGTCTTTTCCATCTGGGCGGCGGTGGAGGTGTTGATGTTGGCGAGCGCAATGCGGTCCTTGATGCCGTCGAATACGCCTTGGGTCAGGACCTTCTTGGTCACCAGGTCGCTCATGTCGGCATAGGGCCGACCGGCGACGATTGCTTTGCTGCGGGCCGGGCCAATCCCGGGTAGGCTGTCGAGCTGCTCTGCGGTCGCGCTGTTGATGTCGAGGCGTTTGCCCGCAGCGACCGGGGGCGCAACGCGGGGAACGGAGACCGTGGGCGGGATCGCCGGAGGTGGCGCGGTCGGAGCGGTGGGTGTCGCGGGCCTTGGGGTTTGCGCGACGGCGGGCACCGCCAGCAGGGCGAGTAGTGCGGCGATCAGGCGCAGGAACTTCGACATCGTGCTCTCCTTTGCAACGGAGTGCGAGTAAGGCACCCGGGCGGCGTCGGCTGCAAGCGCCGCATCAGGACCAGCGCACCTCGGGCGGCAGGCTCATTAGGATCGCCTCCACGTTGCCGCCGGTCTTGAGGCCGAACAGCGTGCCGCGGTCGTGCAGCAGATTAAACTCCACGTAGCGGCCGCGGCGCAGCAATTGATGGTCCCGATCCGCTGCTGTCCAGGGTTCATGCATCCGGCTGCGCACGATGGCGGCATAGGAGGCAAGAAAGGCCCGACCCACGTCCTGCGTGAAGGCGAGGTCCGCCGCTGCGTCGCCACTGAACAGGTGGTCGTAGAAGATGCCGCCGGCGCCGCGCGGCTCGTTCCGGTGCGGCAAGAAGAAGTACTCGTCGCACCAGGCCTTGAACTTAGGGTAATACGCCGGGTCGTGCGCGTCGCAGGCGTATTTGAACCCTGCATGGAAAGCGGCGGCGTCGACCACCGCCTCGGCCGTATCGAGCCGCATGGGCGTCAGGTCGCCGCCGCCGCCGAACCAGCCGCGCGTCGTGACCAGCATGCGCGTGTTCATATGGGCAGCCGGCACGCGAGGGCTCTGCGGATGCGCGACGACGCTGATGCCGGACGCCCAGAAGCGGGGATCCTCCTCGGCGCCTGGGATCTGGCGGCGGAACTCGGGGCTGAACTCACCCCAAACCGTCGAAACGTTGACGCCGACCTTCTCGAATACCCGGCCGCGCATGACGCTGATGACGCCGCCGCCGCCTGGTGCGCCGTCGGTGGTGGGCCGGGACCATGGCTCCTGCACGAAATGGCCGGGCGGGCGGTCCGAAAGCGGCCCGTCCTGGACTTTTTCGATCGCCTCGAACTCGGCGGTCATTTGGTCGCGCAGCGTCTCGAACCAGGCCTGGGCCATGGGCCGCAGGGCTTCGTGTGCCGGGAGTTCGTGGTGCTCTATGTTGAGGATCTGCCCTTGCGGCATATCGAGGCCTTCCAATTTGTCAAAAGCAGAATAGGCGTGTCCGGCCGAATGTTGCAGGGGGCAGTTTGCACCTCTATGACGGCGTTTGGACCGTATAAGCGCAGCCTTGTGTCACCGCGGCGCATTGGAACAGAGGGACTTCATGGGCGATACAGCCAGCGCGACCGTTCGAGGCGCCATCACCACCGTCGGCGCTGCCGATCCAACCAAACGGGACTTCCTGAAATTGGTAACCGGCAGCGCCGTGGCGATCGGCGTCGGCGCGATTGTTTGGCCGTTCATCGATAGCATGAGCCCGGCCAAGGACATCCTGGCGCTGTCGAGCATCGAGGTCGACCTGGCGCCGGTCCAGGAAGGCCAGGCGGTGACGGTCGTGTGGCGCGGCAAGCCGATCTTCGTACGCAGCCGAACCGCGGACGAGATCAAGTCCGCCGAGACTGCGCCGCTCAACCAGTTGATCGACCCGCAATCCGACGCCGACCGCGTGAAGGCCGGCAAGGAAAAGTGGCTCGTGGTAATCGGCATCTGCACCCACCTCGGTTGCGTGCCGCTGGGCAATAAGGTCACCGATCCCCGCGGAGATTATGGCGGGTGGTTCTGCCCATGCCACGGCAGCCAATACGACACCTCTGGCCGCGTCCGGCATGGGCCGGCGCCGGCTAACCTAGGTTTGCCGCCCTACGCCTTCATCGGCGATACCAAGATCAAGATCGGCTAAGGAGAACACGCATATGGCCGGCCTGCACAAGTCCGAGTTCGAGAACCCAGTCATCAACTGGATCGATACCCGCATGCCCATCTTTACGATGATGCAGAAGGAGTATGGGTCCTTCCCAACGCCGAAGAACTTCAACTACTTTTGGAATTTCGGCGCACTGGCGATGATCTCGCTGGCGATCATGATCGCCACCGGCATCTTCCTCGCCATGAACTACACCGCGCACACCAGCCTCGCCTTCGACAGCGTCGAGCGCATCATGCGCGACGTGAACTACGGTTGGCTGCTGCGCTATGTCCATGCCAACGGTGCGTCGATGTTCTTCATCGTCGTCTATATCCACATCTTCCGCAATTTGTACTACGGGTCCTACAAGGCGCCGCGCGAGCTGCTGTTCATGCTTGGCGTCGTCATCCTGCTGCTGATGATGGCGACGGCGTTCATGGGCTACGTGCTGCCGTGGGGCCAGATGTCCTACTGGGGCGCTACCGTCATCACCAACCTGTTCTCCGCGATCCCGATCGTTGGCGAGGGCATCGTAACCTGGCTGTGGGGCGGCTTCAGCGTGGACAACCCGACGCTGAACCGATTCTACAGCCTGCATTACTTGATGCCGTTCATGATCACTGGCGTCGTGTTCCTGCATATCGTCGCGCTGCACATCACCGGGTCGAACAACCCGCTCGGCATCGACGTGAAGACCCCGCAGGACACCCTGCCGTTCCATCCGTATTACACGGCCAAGGACAGCATCGGCATCTGCGTCTATCTGCTGGTGTTTGCCGGGCTCGTGTTTTTCGCGCCCAACCTGCTGAACCATCCGGACAACTACATTCCGGCGAACCCGCTGGTGACACCGGCGCATATCGTGCCAGAATGGTACTTCTTGCCGTACTACGCCATCCTGCGGTCGGTGCCGAACAAGCTTGGCGGTGTCATCCTGATGTTCAGCTCGATCGCCGTGCTGTTCGTGCTGCCATGGCTCGACACGTCGCCAGTGCGCAGCTCGCGGTTCCGGCCGATCTATAAGCAGCTTATCCTCGTGATGGTCGCGAGCTTCCTGGTGCTGGGTTATGTCGGCGGCAAGCCGCCCGAGGGCATCTACGTCGTGCTCGGGCGCGTGGCGACGGCATACTGGTTCCTGCACTTCCTGGTGCTGCTGCCGATCCTGGGCAAGCTCGAGAAGCCGCTGCCTTTGCCGGAAAGCATCGCCCGTCCGGTTGTCCGGCGCCCGCCCTCTGGCGGGGGTGGCGGTCCGTTGCCGCAGGGTGCCACGGCAAAGCCGATGGAGAAGTCATGATGCGCCTAGCGTTCGTCGTTGCCGGGCTCCTGCTTGCAGGTCCGGCACTAGCCCCCGCGGCGTTTGCACAGGGGCATGAGGCGGTTTCGGCGCCAAAGGTGCCCTGGAGCTTCAACGGCCCGTTCGGCACCTTCGATCGTGCCTCGATGCAGCGTGGCTTTCAGGTCTACAAGGAGGTCTGCTCCAACTGCCACTCCATGAAGGAGATGTACTACCGTAACCTGACGTCGATCGGTTTGAGCGAGGAGCAAGTGAAGGCCATCGCCGCCAGCGCGACGGTGCCTGGCGGAACGGACGACTCTGGCCAGGCTGTCGAGCGGCCGGCCCTGCCTTCCGATCATTTCCGGTCGCCGTTCGCCAACGACAAGTCGGCACGGGCGGCAAACGGTGGCGCTTTGCCGCCGGACCAGTCGCTGATCGTCAAGGCGCGAGAGAATGGCTCCGACTACGTCAACGCACTGCTGAACGGCTATCGCGATGCCCCGCCGGGCGTGAAGGTCGGGGAGGGGCAGTATTACAACCTATACTTCCCGGGCAACCAGCTCGCCATGCCGCCGCCGTTGCATGAAGGCGCCGTGTCCTACGCAGATGGCACCCCGGCCAGCGTCGAGCAGATGTCCCGCGACGTTGTGCAGTTTCTGACCTGGACCTCCAATCCCGAGCTGGAGAATCGCAAGCGGATGGGCGTGAAGGTCGTGCTGTTTCTGACGCTGATGACCGGGCTGACCTATGCGGTGAAAAAAAAGGTGTGGAAAGACGTCCATTAACTGAGGCGTCCAAGCTGGGGCCATCTGGACGTTTTGAGCGCCGCGCGGTAGCCCCGCGCGGCGTTTTTGCTTGGGGGCATGCATGACGGATGAAATCACGCCGGTGATCGGCATCATCGGCGGTTCAGGGCTTTACGATATCGCCGGATTGGAGAACAAGCAGTGGCGCCGGGTCGAGACGCCGTGGGGCGAGGCGTCCGACGAGCTGCTATTCGGCGAGCTTGACGGCGTGCGCTGCGTGTTCCTGCCGCGGCATGGACGCGGGCACCGGCTGTCCCCCACGCACCTGAACTATCGGGCGAACATCGACGCGCTGAAGCGTTGCGGGGTCACGGACGTGCTGTCGCTGTCTGCGGTGGGCAGCTTGAAGGAGGAGCTGCCGCCGGGGCACTTCGTCATCGTCGACCAGTTCATCGACCGCAGCTTCGCGCGCGAGAAAAGCTTCTTTGGGGATGGCTGCGTCGCGCACGTGTCGGTCGCCGATCCCGTTTGTCCGCGGATCGGTGATGCCGCCGAGGCGGCCGCGCATGCTATCGGCTTGCCGGTGACACGCGGCGGTACGTACTTGGTGATGGAGGGACCGCAGTTCTCCACTCGCGCTGAAAGCGAACTGTATCGGAGCTGGGGCTGCAGCGTGATCGGCATGACCAACATGCCGGAGGCTAAGCTGGCGCGGGAAGCGGAGCTTTGCTACGCGACCGTTGCCATGGTGACGGACTTCGATTGCTGGCATGACGGGCATGACGCCGTGACCGTCGACGCGGTGATCCAAGTCATGCAGGCGAACGCCGAAGCCGCCCGCACGCTGGTGCGCGCAATTGTGCCCATGCTGGGGACGCCGCGTGGTCCATGCCCGGCCGGGTGCGACCGGGCGCTGCAATATGCGATCGTGACAAGCCCAGACCAGCGGGATCCGGCGCTGATGGCGCGTCTCGACGCGATTGCCGGACGGGTGCTCGGTTAAATCCGGCGGGTCAGCAGCAGCGCGATCACGACCAGCACCAGCACGCCAGCGGTTCCGCCGGGAAAGGCCGAGAAATCGAGGTCGAACCCGGAGAACTGCCCGGCGCTGACCAGCAGCATGACGACGATCAGCATCAGCAGCGTCAGCATTGCGGCATCAGCCTAGCCGGCCCAGGACGGCCAGCGCGCGTCGCGCCGAATTTGACCCGGTGCGATGTTCCAGCAATTCGATCATCGGCTCCAACTCGTCACCGCCTACAGTTCGTGCCACCTTGCCCGCATGGCCGAGATCGTCAACCTGCGACAGGTGAAAAAGCAGCGAGCCCGTGAGGCGGCTAGTCGAGATGCGGCGGCGGCGCGTGCGCGTCATGGACGCACCAAAGCCGAGTGCGCAACGGCCGCGCGGGCCGACCGGGCACAGAACGCAGCGCTCGACGGGGCGCGGCTGGATGGTTCAGCCGGGGACAGCGAACCGCCGGAATGATTGCGCCAGCACGTCGTAGATCGGCCGCTTGAACCCGACGGCCATGCCGGGCAGGTCGGCGAGCGCTGCCCAACGCCAAGCGTCGAACTCCGGGTGCGGGTCACGGTCGAGCCGTACGTCGCTGTCCCGTCCGTTGAACCGCAGCGCGAACCAGCGCTGCCGCTGTCCGCGATAGCGGCCACCTAGCGCTTTGCCGAGCAGTTCCGGCGGAAGATCATAGGTCAGCCAGTCTGGATGCTCGCCGATGATCGTCGCATTGCCGGTGCCGATTTCCTCCTCCAACTCACGCAGCACGGCAGCACGAGGGTCTTCCTCGCGATCGATGCCGCCTTGCGGCAGTTGCCAGCCCCCGGGCGCGCCTTCCGCATTCGGCAGGTCGGCGCGTCGTGCGACGAAGACCTCGCCCAGCGCGTTGAACAGCACCGCGCCGACGTTCGGGCGATAGGGCAGGTCGGTCATTGCTTTGCCTCCGTGACCAGTGCGCTAACCGGGACGAGCTCAAAGCCGCGCGCCTCGACGTCCCGGGCCCAGGCGGCGATACGCTCGATCGTGGTGGGCCGCAGCGGTCCGGCGAGACCCAAGGCGGACCCATGCTCTCGTGCCGTACGCTCCAGCGCTAGGAGCTTAGCCTCGATCTCGGCACGGGTGGACGGGTCGTCAACGACGAGGTCGACCGATCGGCCCGCGACGCGCAGTGGCGGCGCGCCCGGCCGTGGGTCGACGTACAGCAGGCCGCGCCGGGCAATCTCGTCGAGCACGAGGCTGAAGCTGCTGGTCTGTGCCGCGAACTGTTCCCCACGCAGCCCATCGGACGCGCCGGTCAGGCCGACATAGCCTTTTAGGCGGCCCATCGCCCATTCGAGGTTTTCACGGTTCACCGCCGGCGGCGCCCCGGTCAGCAGCGAGCGTGGTCCGGCGTCGTTCCAAGGATGGCCGTCAGCCTCCATAGGCAAGGACGCCAGCAGCTCATGCCCATGGGCGCGCGCCGCGTCCGCCAACGCTTCGGAGTTCGGCGTATAGGCCGAGAAGGCGAGGGTGACCGCGCCGGGGAGCGCGTCGATTGCGGCACGGCTATCGGCGGCCGACAGTCCGAACCCTACGACCATCAGCGCGATGCGCGGCCGAGTGCCGATAGGGGGCGTCGGACGGCGATATACTAGGCGCGGCATCCGCCCATCCGCGGCGATGCGTGGCAAAGCTGTGGATGGGAAAGCGGCCGAGGCCTCAAGCAGCCCCGGCTCCGGCGCTGCGATGCGGCCGTCCCAGGCCAGTGGGGCCGCTGCAGCCACCGGCAAAGGCGCCGGCGCGGGCGCCAGCACAGCAGGATGGGGCAGCGGACCCAAAATGAACAGGATCGTGCCCCCCGCTGCGAACAGCAGCAGCAGCCCTAACCAAAAGCGCCCAAGCCACCGCCAAGCAGGCGATTGAGGCGTCAATCGTCCTCGAACGCTAAGCGGGGCCTGGGCGTTCAGCGGGCGGCGCGACGCTGCACGGCCATTGCGCGCAGCACCACCAGCCCCTGCTGCAGCTGGAAGTCAGTCTCGGGCTTCGCCGCATCGAACGCGGCAAAACCCTCGGGCGGCAGCTTTGGGATGTCCTTCGCGACCGCGGGCAGGTCGGTGCGGACCGGCGGTGCCGCCGGCTGCGGCGCGCCGCCCTGGTTGCGCAGCGCCTTGTTCAGGTCGGCCTCACGCTCCGGCCCAAAGTGCGGCGTTTCGGTGCGGGAGGCCGCGACCTCGACGTCCGGAGTGATGCCAAGGCCCTGGATGCTGCGGCCAGACGGCGTGTAGTAGCGGGCCGTCGTCAGCCGCATCGCGCCGTTGCCCTGCAGCGGCATGACCGTCTGCACCGAGCCCTTGCCGAAGCTGCGCGTACCCAGCACGACGGCCCGGTGGTGATCCTGCAGCGCGCCTGCGACGATCTCGGACGCCGATGCCGAACCGCCATTGATCAGAACGACTAGCGGAATACCCCCCGTGACGTCCCCGGACTTGGAATTCCAGCGCTGGCTCTCCTCGGGGTGGCGGGACCGGGTCGAGACGATCTCGCCCTGCTCCAGGAAATCGTCCGAGACCGAAACCGCTTGGTCCAGCAGCCCGCCGGGGTTGTTGCGTAGGTCGAGCACGATGCCGCGCAGGTTGCCGCCAGCTTTCTGCTTCAGGTCCTGGATCGCCTTGCGCAGGCCGGGATCGGTCTGTTCGTTGAAGCTGGTCAGGCGGATGTAGCCGATATCGCCCTCGAGACGGGAACGGACGACCTGGATGCGAATGACCTCGCGCTGCATCGCCAGCTCGATCGGAGTGTTCACCCCGTCCCGCTTGATCGTTAGGTGGATCTGGCTGCCGGCGGGCCCGCGCATCTTGTCGACCGCCTCGTTCAAGGTCAGCCCCTGCACCGTCTGGCCATCCAGCATCGTGATCAGATCGCCGGCCTTGACGCCGGCGCGGGCGGCGGGGGTGTCGTCGATCGGGCTCACCACGCGGATGATGCCGTTCTCCGACGTGACCTCCAGGCCCAGCCCGCCGAACTCACCCCGGGTCTGCACCTGCATGTCGCGGAACGACTTGGAGTTCATGTAGCTGCTATGCGGATCGAGGCCGGTCAGCATGCCGTTGATCGCATTCTCGATCAGTTCGCGGTCATTCACCGGCTCGACGTATTCGGCGCGAATCCGCTCGAACACGTCGCCGAACAAGGTCAGCAGGCGATAGGTTTCGGCGCGGTTGCTGTCCTGCGCGCGGGCGTGCGCGATCGGCCAGCCCATGCCGAATATCTGGTCGAAATATCCCGACGCAGGCCCGGCCGCAATTCCTGCCGCAAACGCGGCCCCCACAAGCAAGCCAGTACGAAGCTTCATGCCGAACTTTCCTTTGCGCCACGCACGGTTAGCACAGCATGGCTTGCTTCAAGATTAACAGTGCAGTTGATGAAATGGCTATCCGTGCGCGCGTAGGAAGGGGGCGGGGTTCACTGGAACGCCATCGCGACGCAATTCTATGTAGAGGGCCGGACGCGCGGCCCCGGACCGAAGCGCAGACTGAGGGTCCCAACCTGGCATCACGCCGACGGGCTCTCCCGCCTGCACCGCCGTGCCAACCCCTACGTCGAGCCGGTCCAATCCTGCAAGGACAAAGTGGAACCCGCCGCCGCAATCAACGATCAGCAGCACGCCAAAGCTGCGGAATGGCCCGGCGAACGCCACACGGCCGCTGCACGGCGCCACGACCCGCGCCAACGGCGGCGCGTGATACGAGACGCCTTGCGCCGGCCCACCATCCGTCCGATCACCCCAGCCGCGCACGACCTGCCCCGCCACCGGCGCCATCAGCGGCCCGTGCTGGTCCATCCCCGGCCCGACCGGCCGAGCCAGCGCCATTTGCCGCCGGCGCGCGTCGGCGGCGGCCCCGTCTTGGCGCTGCCGCTCGGCGCGGGCGGCGTCGTCCCGCGCCCGCGCCTCCGCCCGCGCGCGCTCAGCTTCCATGGCCGCCAGGGCGTTCCGCAACGTGTCGGCCCGCGCGGCTTCGGCGGCTGCCCGGCGGGTCGCGTCGGCGGCGGCGTCCTCCGCACGGAGCCGCCCGGCGCGCGCCGCCTCGATCTGCCGGTCGAGTTCTGCCGCCTGCGACGCCTGCGACGCCTGCGCCGCATGCAGCTTGGGCAAAGCGGCAGCGATATCGTCCTCAAGCGCCTGCACCGTCGCCTGTTCGGCCCGTAGTGCCGCGGCGTCTTGCTCCAGGTGCCGTGCCAAGCCGCGCAGCACCGCGAGGCCGCGCAACGTGTCCTGCGGCGGGGCCGGCACGGCGAGCATGGTCTCGGCAGGATATAACGCCAGCCGTTCGATCAACGGCAGCAACGGCGCCAGCGCCGCCGCGCGCTCGGCCAAGCGCTGCTCGGCGCTGCGCCGCCGTGTTGCCAGCCCTTCGATCTCGGCTGCTGCATCGGCCGCCTTGGCTTCGGAGGACCGCATCCTTGCAGCCGTCGCGATGCGCTGCTGGGTCAGGCGGCCCTCCTCGGCCTCGGCGGAGCGGGCCCGCTCCGCCGCCTCACGCCGCATGGCATTCTGGGCAGCCTGGGCGCGTTCGGCATCCCGCATCGTCCTGGAGGGCGCCGCGCCGCAGATGGCGACGCCGATCAGCAACAGGTTAAGGCGGCGGGCGCGCCGCACGGTCGGCCAGATTCGAACTGTCTTCCAGCAGCGAGTGTCCGGTCATCTCCGCCGGCTGCGGCAGGCCCATCAACGCCAGCAGGGTCGGCGCCAGGTCCGCCAGGCGGCCGTCCTCCAGCGCTCCGCTGTGCCCGGCCAGCATCACCGGAACCGGGTTCGTCGTATGCGCGGTATGCGGGCCGCCAGTCGCCGGATCGCGCATCAGCTCGCAGTTGCCATGGTCGGCGGTGACCAGCAGCGCGCCCTTTGCCGCCGCGACCGCGTCGGCGATGCGGCCGAGGCCGTGGTCCACCGCCTCGACGGCGCGGATCGCCGCTGACAGGCTGCCGGTGTGGCCGACCATGTCCGGGTTGGCGAAGTTCAGCACGATCAGGTCGTAGATGCCCGATTGGATCGCCGCTACCGCCTTGTCTGTCAGCTCAGGCGCCGACATCTCGGGCTGCAGGTCATAGGTCGCGACCTTTGGCGAGGGCACCATCGTGCGGTCCTCGCCGGGATAGGCAACCTCCTGGCCGCCGTTCATGAAATAGGTCACGTGCGGATACTTCTCCGTTTCCGCCATGCGAAGCTGCCGCTTTCCGGCGGCCGACACGACCTCGCCCAGCAGGTGGCCCATGTGCTGCGGATGGAACAGCGCGCCCATGAACGGGGCGAGGGCGTCGCTGTAGCGCGTCATGCCGAGGGCGGCGGCGAAACTGAGCACGCGGCGTCGGGCGAAACCGGTAAAATCCGGGTCCAGCAGCGCGCCCAGCAGCTCCCGCACCCGGTCGGCGCGGAAGTTGAAGCACAGCACCGCGTCGCCGTCGCGTATGCCGCTATAGCCGTTGGAGGAGCTGCCGATGACGGCGGGCACGACGAACTCGTCCGTCACCCCGTTGCCGTATGCGTCGTCCATGGCGCTGGCGGCGTCGGCGAAGCTGGCCCCGCGGCCCTCGGCGATGGCGAGGTAGGCCTTCTCCACCCGGTCCCAGCGATGGTCGCGGTCCATCGCGTAGTAGCGGCCGATGACGGTGGCGATGCGCGCGCCGTCCGGCAGCGCCGCCTGCAGGCGGGCGACGCAGTCCGCGCCCGACCGCGGCGCCGTGTCCCGCCCATCGGTGAAGGCGTGCACCCGGACCGGCACCCGGGCGTTCGTCAAGATGCGCGCGAGCGCCGCCGCATGATCCTGGTGCGCATGCACGCCGCCGGCCGATACCAAACCCATCAGATGGCAGACGCCGCCCGATTGCCGCAACGCATCGATCAGGGCGCGCAGTTCGGGCAATGCCGCCATGCTGCCGTCGGCAACGGCCAAGCCGATGCGCGGCAGCTCCTGCATCACCACGCGGCCGGCGCCGATATTGAGGTGGCCGACCTCCGAGTTGCCCATCTGCCCCTCGGGCAGGCCGACATTGAGGCCTGAGGTGGCGAGGTAGGCGTGCGGACCCTGCATCAGACGGTCGAAGGTGGGGGTGTCCGCCTGCTCCACGGCGTTGTCGGCCGCGTCGATGCGCCATCCCCATCCGTCTAATATCACCAGCATCACGGGGCGGGGCGGGGCGGTCATGGCAGGGTTCCTAGTTCGGACAAGCGGGTATGGCGAAACTCTGGACTTGCGGCAAGTCAGGGCGTCAGCTGTGCAGTGGGTCAGTTTGAACCGCGCTGAATGAAGTCCTATTCGGTTCCTGGTGCAAGGAGGCTTACTGCATCGTATACTCCGCCGAATGTTACTTAGAAGCTGTAAAGCAGTCGCTCGGGGTGGATAATAGTTACGCCATGCTGATCAAGCATTACGGCGACACGCCCCGTTAAGGCTGCTACAGCCCCAGCAGGTGCGTTGGCGCTGTCCGACAGCGGATCGAGGGCTGCCCCAATCCGGCGCACATCAACACGAGCTATGCGGAGCGGGCTAACCTCATGCTGCGGATGGGCTTTTGCCGGTTCACGCGGCTGACCAATGCGTTTAGCGAGAAGGCCAGAACCACACGCACTCGGTCGCAATCCACACCATGCACTATAGCTTCGTGCGCATTGGCCAGACGCTTCGCTACACCCCGCCGATGGCGGCTGGTGTCAGCGCGACGCTTCGGGAGCCGGCAGACATGGCGAAAGTATTAGAGGAGTGGGTGAGTGTTCGCGTTTGAAGTTTGGCAACATTGGCTAGAGCAAAGGACGGCCGACCTGCGCAAGCAAGGATTAGCCGTCGAGTTCCGGGCCGGTGCAAAGATAAGTCAGCTTGCGCCAAAGCCGGCCCATGAGGTGCGTGTCCGAACGAGCGACGCTTTGGCGAGCTTCATGGTTTGGGCCAGTGGCGAGTGCGATTGGGATATTATGGATGCGCGTACAAAGCAGTTTGTAGATCATGCCTGGGGAATGGCGCTAAACGACGAGACATTCGAGGCGGCCTTTGAACGATTCATCACTCTGGCTTTGAGGTCAGATTAAAACTGCATTCTGATACTGAATTCAAACTGATCCACCATCCGTCAGCTGTGCAGCAAGGCTATCGCATTTGGAAGAAAGTCGTTTCTTGAAGCCCTTTCCCCCCGGGAGAGGGTTGGGTGAGGGCTCTAATGGACGGAACGCTGGCACCCTAGCGCCCTCACCCCGAACTTCTCCCGGGGGGAGAGGGAGCAGGATGCGTCATATGCGATTGCCCTGGCTGTACAGTCAGGGCCTCGATGTGCGATGGTAGGGGTGGCCGGACAGGATCGACTGGGCACGGAACAGCTGTTCGGCCAGCATGACGCGGACCAGCATGTGCGGCCAGGTCATCGGCCCGAGCGAGAGCGCATGGTCGGCGCGGGCCAGGACCGCCGCATCCAGCCCCTCCGCTCCGCCGATGATGAAGCAGAGCGGGCGCGATTGCCCGAGCCAGCGCTCCAGCAGCCGGGCGAGCCCCTCGCTGCCCGGACTGGGTGCGCCGAGGTCGAGCGCCACGGCCAGCGCTGGCGTTGGCAGCGCGGCCACCAATGCCTCGGCCTCGCGCCGCTTGGCTTCGGCGGGCGCGCCCTTACCCTCAGCGACCTCGGTGACAGCGAGCCTTGGCCGCAGCCGGACGCTGTAGCGGGCGAATAACTCGGCTTCCGGCCCTGGGCGCAGCCGGCCGACCGCTATAAGGTGCATTGGTCCGCTCCGGCCGCCGCCGGAGCCAGTTTGGAGGCCGCCGCGCTCAGGCATTCATGAATATAACGCATCGAACGCTCGCCTGCCTCGCGTTGCTCCTGTTGCCTGCCGCCGCGCCTGGGCCTGGGCCCGGCGGTGTGCCGGTAGTCATGGCGGCGCAGCCGGGCACGGCGGTCGACCGCACCGTCCGCAGCCTAGTCGCGCAGGACCTGGCCGACGCTGCCCGGTCCGGTGAGCGGACGCTGGTGCTGATCGGCTCCGCGCGGCTCGGATCGGCCACCGACCGGCCGGCGCTGTTCGTGCAGCTGCAATCGCCGCGTCAATGCGGTTCGCGCGGGTGCGACACCGTGGCCTTTGCCTGGGTCAAGGGGCGCTGGGTCAAGGTGCTGGACGACGCGAGCGGCCGGATCACGGTCCTATCCACGCGACACAGCGGCATGGCGGACCTGGCGGCCAACAAGGAGCACTACATCTGGACCGGAGCCGCCTATGCGAACACCCGGCCGGCGCCGGCGGTCGACCTGCGCCCGCGCGGCCCGCGTCCAAGGCGATCTGGTTAGCCCGCGGGCCCGTTAGCTCGCAGGCCCATTAGGTCGCAGCTAGGGCATCGGCGACCTCGTCCAGGTCCGGACCCCACATCTTCTCCAGCGCATACAGCGCGCGTGCCTCCGGCTTGAACAGGTGCACGACGATGTCGCCGGCGTCGATCAGCACCCAATCCGACCCGCCGCTGCCCTCCACCTGCACGCGCTTGATGCCGATCTCCGCCAGTTTCTCCTCCAAGTGCAGCGCCATCGCGCTGATCTGGCGGTCGGCGAGGCCGGTGGCGATCACCATTCGGTCGGTGAAAGCGGCGCGGCCGGCGAGGTCCAGCGTGATGACCTCCTCGGCCTTGTCACCCTCCAGGCTCTCGACGATCACCGACTGCATGCGGTCCAGCCGGTCCTGCTGGTCGGCGGCTGGCTGGACCGCCTTCGGCTTGCGGACCCGTGGCCCGGCAGCGGCGGCCTTCTTGCGCGGGGTGCCCGGCGCCTTCGTGGCCTCGGCCAGCGCCGGGGCGGGCTGCGGCGGGCGGCGCTTCGCGGGCGGCTTGGCGGCCGGGTCGGCAACTGGTTTCCTGGCTATGTCCGTAGTCCTTCGATAACGAGTGTGCGTTCTTGCCCGTGTCCTGCGGCCCGGCCGGGTTCCAGGACGTGCGGCACGGTGTGGGACACCGGAGGCCATCGCAGCAAGGGAAAAGCGCTGCGGCCCGCGCGGAGTGCGGTTGCGGACAGCGCATTCTGCCGGGCGGGCAGGAAGGTCCATGCCGGCGCCGTACGGCTGGCCAGCGCGGGCGCGGCCCGGGCCGGGCGCAGGGCCGGGTGCAGCCGGTGCGCCGCCTGTCCGGCCAAAGCGCGCTGGTTGTAGGTCGGCCGCGGCATCACCGCGAACGGCATCGCCCGCGTAATGCCTAACCAACGCTGCCATTTTGGCAACTGCACCAGGTTGTCGGCGCCCATCACCCAAACGAACCGCACCAGTGGGAAGCGTCGGCGCAGCGCCTGCAGCGTGTCGAAGGTGTAGCGCGTATGCAGCCGTGCCTCGATCCCGGTTGCCAGGATGCGCCGGCCATCGGCGATGCCGCGCGCGCTGGCCATGCGGTCTGCCAGCGGCGCCATGCCCGACGCCTCCTTCAGCGGGTTGCCCGGCGAGACCAGCAGCCACAATTGGTCGAGCCGCAGCCGCTGCAGCGCCAGGCGCGCAACATGCAGGTGGCCGGCATGGGCAGGGTTGAACGAACCGCCGAGCACGCCGACCCGGATGCGATGCCGATGCCCCCAAGCCGGCACTGGGTCCGGCACTGGAGCGGTCGTGGCTCGCTGTCTCAGGGGCGCACCTGGCCCGTGCCGGTGACCACGTAGCGGAACGTTGTCAGCTGCTCGACGCCGACCGGGCCGCGCGCATGGGTGCGGCCGGTGGCGATGCCGATCTCGGCGCCGAAGCCGAACTCGCCGCCGTCGCAGAACTGGGTCGAGGCGTTCCACAGCGTCACCGCGGCGCTGGACTGCTGCAGGAAGCGCTCGGCGGCGGCGGCGTCCTCGGTGATGATCGCCTCGGTGTGCTCGCTGCCATGGCGGGCGATATGGGTCAGCGCCGCGTCCACGCCGTCCACCACGGCGATGGAAAGCACGGCGTCGAGCCATTCGGTGGCGAAATCGGCCTCGGACGCCGGGCGTAAATGCGGCAGGATGGCCCGGGCGCGGGCATCGGCCCGGAAGCTGCAGCCGAGCGCCTCGAGGTCCGCCACCAGCAGCGGCAGCAAGGCGTCGGCGCAGGCAGCGTCGACCAGCAGCGTTTCCGTCGCGCCGCAGACGCCGGTGCGGCGCATCTTGGCATTGGCCAGGATCGCGCGGGCCATGGCCGGGTCGGCGGCGGCATGGACGTAGGTGTGGTTCAGCCCCTCGGCGTGGGCCAGCACCGGCACCCGCGCTTCCCGCTGCACACGCTCCACCAAGGATCGGCCGCCGCGGGGTATGATGAGGTCGATCAGGCCGCTGCCGGCCAGCATGGCGGCGACGTAGCCGCGGTCGGTGCCGGGCGCGGTTTGCACGGCGTCGGGCGGTAGGCCAGCAGCCTCCAGGCCCTCGGACATGGCGGCGTGGATGGCGGTGGCGGAGCGGGCGCTGTCGGAACCGCCGCGCAGGATGACTGCGTTGCCCGATTTCAGGCACAACCCCGCAGCGTCGGCGCCGACATTCGGACGGCTTTCGTAGATCATGCCGATCACGCCGATGGGTGCCGCAATGCGGCGGAAACGCAGCCCGTTCGGCCGGGTCCACTCGGCGAGCGTGCGGGCCAGCGGGTCGGGCAGGGCTGCGATGTCGTCCAGCCCCTGCGCCATCGCCTCGATGCGCGGCGGGGTCAGGGTCAGGCGGTCGCGGAACGCTGCGCTGCCGTGGAAAGTGGCGACGTCCCCGTCGTTCGCGGCCAGGATGGAGGCGGCATGGCGGCGCAGGCTCGACGCGGCGGCATGCAGTCCCGCCGCTCGCAGGCAATCTGGGCTTCCCGCGAGGACGAGGGATGCCGTCCGAGCCTTTAGGCCCGCATTCCGTAGCCAGGTCGCGCAGTGGTCTGCTTCATGGTTCATCGCCGCGCATTCTTGCCGGTCAATCGCCCGGCGCGCCAGGGGGCACGCGTATAGCTGCGTCCCGACCCTGACGGGAGGTCCTAGCCGCTATAGATGACTACGCGGCCTCTGAGACGCGCTTTCCGGATGGATGACCATCCGTGGAACGCCGCTGCACCTCGGCAACGGCCTCGGCCACCTCCCGGAATGCGATGTGGTGGACCATGTGGCCCGCGCCCTCGACGATGCGCAGGGTGCTGCCGGGTATGGCGGCGTGCAGCCGTTCGGCTTGGCGGTTGCCGACGACCTTGTCGCCATGCCCGGCCATGATCGCCACCGGCATCGCCAGTTCGCCGTAGTTCAGGCCCGTCACGCCGGGGACCATGAGCACTCCGTCCATCGCGGTCGCCCTGATCTGGGAGGGCCGCAGCGCCATGGCGGGCGAATACTCCGCCTTGAACCGTGCCGTCAGTCGGGCGGGCGCGAACAGCATGCGCTTGAACCCCGGCATCAGCAGCCAGCCCAGCACCGGCGAGATCGTATAGCGCAGGATATCGCCCAGGACCGGAACCGCCCACCGGGGCAACCAGCGGCGCATCCAGGCGCAGCGTCGGGAAATAGTAGCCCGAGAGCAGCACAAGCCCAGCCGTGTCGGCGGGATGGGCGAGTGCCAGCGTCAGCGCAACCAACGTCCCCCAGGAATGGCCGACGACCACCGGCCGCCGGACGTGCAGGGCGACAAGCGCCTTGTGCAGCAGATCGGCCTGCTGCGCCGCGGTCCAGGCGCGCCCGCGCGGGCGCTCGCTGTGGCCGAAGCCGGGACGGTCGAACACGATGACGCGGTTGGTCCGGATCAGCTGGTCGACGACGTTGCTGGTGTCGAAGTCGTGTCCCGAGACGGCGTTGCCGTGCAGCAGCACCACGGGGTGCCCGGCGCCCCGGTCGGTGTAGTGCAGCCGGACGCCGTCCACCTCGATGAACCGGCCTTCAGGCGGATACTTACGTTCCGCCCGGCGCGCGGCGGCGTAGTTGAATACGGCCAAAGCGGCCAGGCCAGCTATGCCGGTAAGGACGTTGGACGTGCGGGTGGATGGTCGGTGGAGACGTTCAGATAGGGTCATGTATGCTGCAACGCAGCATAAGTTAGGTCGGTTGCGGCCGCAGGTTTCACGACGCAGTGGGCGGCGCAGCCAGCACGAGGTCGTCGCGGTGCACCATCTCGTCGCGGCCGCGCCAGCCCAGGATGCCCTCGATGTCGTCCGACCGGTGCCCGGCGATGCGGCGGGCGTCGGCGCTGGCGTAGGCCGACAGCCCACGGGCCAGCGTGTCGCCGGCGAGGTCCTGCACCAGCACGGGGTCGCCACGCTCGAACTCGCCGTCGACGCTGCGCACCCCGGCCGGTAGCAGCGAACGCCCGGCCGCGAGCGCCCGGGCGGCGCCGGGGTCCACGACCAGGCGTCCGGCCGGCTGCAGACTGCCGGCGATCCAGCGTTTGCGGGCACTCCGGCCGTCGGGCGCCGGCAGGAACCAGGTGCAGCGGCCGCCCGCAATCAGGGCGCGCAGCGGGTGGTGGACCTGGCCCACGGCGATCGCCATGGCGCAGCCGGCCTGGGTCGCGATCCGCGCCGCGGCCAGCTTCGTCCGCATCCCGCCGCTCGAATAGCCCGGCGGCGGGTCGCCACCCATCGCCTCGATCTCGGCGGTCATGGTTGCCACTTCGGGAATATGCTGGGCCGCCGGGTCACGCTTGGGGTCGGCGGTGTATAATCCATCGATGTCGGACAGCAGCAGGAGCTGGTCCGCCTGCACCATCTCCGCCACGCGCGCGGCCAGGCGGTCGTTGTCGCCGAAGCGGATTTCGGCGGTGGCGACGCTGTCGTTCTCGTTGATCACGGGGACGCAGCCGAGGCCCAGCAGCGTGGTCAGGGTCGCGCGGGCGTTCAGGTAACGCCGGCGGTCCTCGGTGTCCTCCAGGGTCAGCAATAGTTGCGCTGCGATCATGCCCTGCGCGGACAACGCCGCGGTCCAGGCCTGCGCCAGGCGGATCTGGCCCACCGCCGCCGCCGCCTGCTTTTCTTCGAGCCGCAGCCGGGGCTGCAGCAACCCGAGCGCCGAGCGGGCGAGCGCGATGGCGCCGGAGGACACCACGATCACCTGGGTGCCGCGTGCCCGGGCGGCGGCGATGTCGGCGGCGACGCTGTCGAGCCATGCCGCGCGCGGCGCCGCCTCGTCCACGACCAGCGCGCTGCCGATCTTTACGACCAGCAGCCGGGCGTGCTGCAGCCGTGGGGTCACGCCAGCTCTAGCGCGGCCGGCTGGGCAGTCCGGGCTGCGTGGACCCGGGCCATTAGCGCGCGCAATACGACAGGCAGGTTGTCCTGCGTGGCACCCGACAGCAGCATGACCTCCTGCCCGGACGCCTTGGCGAGCGCCGCGCGGCGGGCAGTCGCCTCCCGCGGGGTCATCGCGTCCGACTTGTTCAGCACCAGCAGCTCCGGCTTGTCGGCGAGGCCGCCGCCATAGGCCCGCAGCTCCTCGCGCACCGTGCGCCAGGCGCGGACCACGTTGCCGGCGGCGCCGTCGACCAGATGCAGCAGCACGGCGCAGCGCTCGACATGGCCGAGGAAGCGGTCGCCGAGGCCGGCGCCCTCATGCGCACCGCGGATCAGGCCGGGGATGTCGGCGATGACGAATTCTTCCGAATGCGACAAGCGAACGACGCCGAGCTGGGGATGCAGCGTGGTGAATGGATAGTCGGCGATTTTTGGCCGGGCGGCGGAGACGACGGACAGAAACGTGCTCTTGCCAGCGTTCGGCAGGCCGACCAGGCCCACGTCGGCGATCAGCTTGAGCCGCAGCCAAACCCAGCGCTCCTCGCCGGGATAGCCCGGCGTCGCCTTACGCGGCGCGCGGTTGGTGCTGGATTTAAAGTGGGCGTTGCCGTGGCCGCCGTCGCCGCCGCGGCACAGGACGATGCGCTTGCCGGGTTCGTCGAGGTCGGCGAGCAGGGTTTCCTTATCCTCGGCGATGATCTGGGTGCCGATCGGGACCTGGATCACCACGTCCGTCGCCCCAGCCCCGGTGCGGTCGCTGCCGGCGCCGTTGCCGCCCTTCCGCGCGCGGAAATGCTGGGTGTAGCGAAAGTCGATCAGGGTGTTGAGGTTCTGCGCGGCGACGAAGATGACGTCGCCGCCACGGCCGCCGTCGCCGCCGTCGGGGCCGCCGAACTCCATGAACTTCTCGCGCCGGAATGCGACGACGCCGTTGCCGCCGTCGCCGGAGCGCAGGTAGATCTTGGCTTGGTCGAGGAACTTCATGACGTTGTGCCCGAAATGCGAAGGGGGCCGGCTTGCGCCGACCCCCGGTCCGTTTGTTGCGGCGGCGCGGCGCTACTCGGCGGCGACGGCGGCCGGTTCAATGGAGTCGTTGGCGGCTTCGGAAGTGGCAAGCGGCTCGACCGAAACGTGCACGCGGCCTTCGGTCTTGCGCTGGAACTTCACGTGGCCGTCCACGAGCGCGAAGATCGTGTGATCCTTGCCCAGGCCAACATGCAGCCCCGGCTTCATCTTGGTGCCGCGCTGGCGGATAATGATGTTCCCGGCGAAAACGGCCTCGCCGCCGAACTTCTTGACGCCGAGGCGGCGGCCGGCGGTGTCGCGTCCGTTGCGGGACGAGCCGCCTGCTTTCTTATGGGCCATTGCTCAGTCTCCTTATGCGAGGGCGGATGGGGACGCGCCGGCGTCGGCGTTCGATGCTTCGATGACGTCGGCGGTCGCTGTGCTGCTGGCTTCAGCCAGGGCGGCGGTTTCGGTCGTTGCAGGAGCCACGGTCGTGGCTGCGGCTGGCATGACATGGCCGTCCGCGCTGATGCCGGCGACGCGAAGCACGGTGACATGCTGGCGATGGCCGTTCTTGCGGCGGCTGTTCTGCCGGCGGCGCTTCTTGAAGATGATGATCTTGTCGAGCCGGTCCTGCGCAATCACGGTCGCCGTGACGGTGGCGCCTGCGACGAGCGGTGCGCCAATGGTGGTACCGGAATCGCTGCCGACGGCGAGCACGTCGGTGAAGGTAATCGTCTCCCCAGCATCCCCGGGCAGTTTCTCGATCTTCAGCACGTCGTTCGGCGCGACGCGGTATTGTTTTCCGCCGGTGCGGATGACTGCGAACATAATTGATTCCTGATCGGCCGTCCCGGCACGCCGGGCAGCCCTTTTTGTGGGCATGGGGCGCCGGCCGCTGCCGGACACCGAGCGGCGGGTTATACGCATGGCGCGGTGAGTGTCAATGTTATTGCCTGGGAGCGGCGCGACGATATTGCAGGGATCGACGCGACCGCTTATAAGGCGCGCCGCGCGTGGAGAGGTGGCCGAGCGGCTTAAGGTGGCGGTCTCGAAAACCGTTGTAGTGTAACAGCTACCGTGGGTTCGAATCCCACCCTCTCCGCCAGACTCATAATCGTATAGCTTACCTATGACTCATAGTGTCTGCTTCGGCTATAATATGCATAGGTTGGCGCATGACAAATTGGTGTAATATTTCAGCACAGAGGCGGCCCTCAAGTTATCAATAGCGGATTAGGCGACATCTTTGATGGCGCCATCGTTTACAGGCTGGCCCTCCTCATAATCCGACAGATCAGGTGCGTTGCCAAATGAACGCCGAAAAACCTATGATGATGTACCCCGTTCCTGTCATCCGAGAATTCCCGAATATCGAGAAGTTCTTCAGCGCAATTGCGTACAAGCTAAATGGTTATCAAGATCATTCCTTCAGCTACATAGCGGTGAAGACTGAAGGAATTTATTTCCTCCTGCATGGCCGAGTGTTCTTGAATGCGATTATGACACAAATTCCATTCACTCACTTTGAGTCGGAGCATATACGCGCTGGCCATTATGCTCTTTCGGAATTGCAGCTTAGCGCTGCAGAGTTGGTCACACGCTTAACTTCAGGCTCCCTTTCGACGCCGCACGGCGAGTTGCGTTTCTCACCTAATGAGAATGGAAATTTTCTTGCTAGATATGATCCATTTCATGAGGATGGACAATCAGCCCAATCTCGGTTCGATATGCTCACAATTATAGGCGCCTCAGCGCAACCGCATATGATGTAGCCCATGCTGGATTGGGAGCTGAAAGCATCATCGACTCCGTATGATAATATTCAAGAGCTGTCCTTTGAATACTCGCTAGGACCCTTGCGTAATTTTTACAATGTAGAGTTTATCGCTTTCAATGTTGCTAGCATTGATGTGACCTCTATAATCACTGGTAATAAGGGCAGATTGGCGGTACGGCTTGCTCTTGGTTTGGAGCCAGCGGGATTAACATTAGGCTACCGCCTATTTATCAACGGCCGCGTTGTCAGGCGCTGTCTAGTTAATGGGAGTGAAATGCGCTAGGAACAGCAAGATGAACTTCAGCAGGGCAAAGTTGAAGTGGATGTTCCACCATCTGCTGTGCTCCATTGCATCGCCTCTTACGTTGGCTTTGCACAAAATCACTATTGGGTTGCTGATCCTCTAACAGCATCAAATGCCAGACGTGTCGTTTACGAGTTGGCCGATAGTCAGCTTGAGATTCTGAATGACCTTCTTACAAAATTTCAAGCCAGAGGGCGAGATGCGCGTGAGTTGGAAACAGGTGTCGCATGGCTACTCTGGCTACTGGGTTTCAGCGTCGCGCATCTAGGTAGCACACCCAGAACCCAGGACGCCATCGATGTTATAGCGACTACACCGAGCGGACATTTCGCGGTGATCGAATGCACAACGGGGCTACTTAAGGCAGACCACAAACTGCCGCGCGTTGTGGAGCAGGCTGAAAACATTCGGAGACGGCTGGCCGACTCCGGAAATCGCCATCTCCGCGTGCTCGCAACGATTGTTACGTCAAAAACACGCGTAGAGATCATGGCGGACATAGAACAAGCCGAGAGGCTGAAAGTACTGGTTCTCACTCGGGAGGATTTGGAGCAGTATGCTACTCGCACTATCGCGCCACCCAATGCCGACCAACTCTTTGAGCAGGGCGAGCAGATTGTCCAAGCGGCTGCCGCAAAGTTTGAGACACAGCTACCTCTGTCGTCACCGGCGCTCTAATCTGGAACTATGAAACCCGAAATTGTCGTGAGGGACCGGACCGCGCTCTCACACCAAGTCCGCAGCCCCATAAAGCCGCACCAACCAAGTCGCCAGCGCCAGATACGGCCCGAGCGGGATCGGCGTGTCGGCCGCGTGGCGCTGGAACAGCCGCTGCGCCAACGTCGCGACTAGCGCAATCACCGCCGCCCCCAGCACCACGGTCGGCAGCCCGGCCAGTCCGACCCAAGCGCCAGCGGCGGCCAGCAGCTTTGCGTCGCCCTGTCCCAAGCCCTCGCGCCGCCGCAGCACGAGATAGGCCCACGCCACGCCGCGAAACGCCAGATAGCCGGCTGCGGCAGCCAAAGCGTGGTCAGTCAGGGCGTCCGGCTCCAGCCACCAAGTCGCCAGCAGGCCCAGCACGACCAACGGCAGGGTGATCACGTCGGGCAAGCGCAGGTGGTCCCAGTCGATCCAGGCCAGCGTCAGCAGCGACCAGCCCAGCGCGCAGTTGGCCCATAACAATTCCAAATCCGCCGTTCTGAGCATCGCCCAGCCCGCGACGCCAATGGCAGCAAGCTCGATCCAGACATGGAACCGGGCAATTCCCGCCCGGCAGAACCGGCAACGCCCGCGCAGCGCCGCGAAGCTCAGCAGCGGCATCAAGTCACGCGCCGGCAGCGCGCGGCCGCAGCCCTCGCAGGCGGACCGGGCCAAGGTGATCGGCAACCCCAGCGGCAGCCGCCGGATCACCACCCCCAGGAAGCTGCCGATGAACGGAGACAGCAGCAGCGGCAACAGCCCGTTCACCCACGCTCCCAAATTACACGGCCTACTCCCGGCGCGCCGCAGGACCATGTATAGAACACGCAACAACGCCACAACCGGGGCCACCACACGATGAGTGCGCCGAGCATTGAACAAACGAACGAGGCTGATTCCGGCGCCCCAGGCAGCGCACCCACTGGCAGCGCGATCGAGCGGCTGGCCGCCCTGCTGGTCGAGCTCGGCCAGTGCGACGCCCGCACGGTCGAGCGTGGCCGACGGACCGCGCAGGACAGTGGGCAGCGGCTGGACAAGGTGCTGCTGCAGCTCGGCCTGGTGACGGAGCGCGGCCTGGCCGAGGCCTATGCCGCGCTGCTGCACCTGCCAATCGCCACCCCGGACCGCTATCCGGCCAACGAGCCGCTGTTCGCCGACCGGCTTTCGACCCGGTTCCTGCGCAGCGCGCGGGCGCTGCCGGTTGCGGAGCTGGAGGGCCGGCTGCTGGTCGCCGTTGCCGATCCGCTCGACGAGTTCGTGCCCGCCGCCATCGCCGCCGCCGCCGGGCTGCCGGTGAGCCTGCTGGTCGGCGTGCCGATCGAGCTGGATGCGGCGCTGGACCGGCTGTATTCGGACGGGCCCGCCGCCAGCGCCGCCGAGCCGCAGGACGCGACGTCCGAGCCATCGGAGGAGGACGCCGAGCGCCTGAAGGACCTGGCCAGCGAGGCCCCGGTCATCCGCCTGGTCAACCAGATCATCGCCCGCGCGGTCGAGACGCAGGCGTCCGACATCCATATCGAGCCGTTCGAGGACCGGCTGCGCGTGCGCTACCGCTATGACGGCGTGCTGCACGAGGCCGACAGCCCGCCTTCGCGCCTCACCGCCGCCATCACGTCGCGCATCAAAATCATGTCGCGCCTCGACATTGCCGAGCGCCGGCTGCCGCAGGACGGCCGCATCAAGCTGGCGGTGCGCGGGCAGGAGATCGACTTCCGGGTGTCGACGATCCCGTCCTTGTATGGCGAGACGGTCGTGCTGCGTGTGCTGGACCGCAGCACCGTCGCCTTCGACTACGGGCGGCTGGGCCTGCCGGCGCCGGTGATCGCGAAGGTGAACGCGGCGCTCGACTTGCCGAACGGCATCGTGCTGGTGACGGGTCCGACCGGCAGCGGCAAGACCACGACGCTTTATACCGGGCTGTTATCGCTCAACTCCGTCGCGCGGAAAGTGGTGACGGTCGAGGACCCGATCGAATATCAGCTTTCGGGCGTGAACCAGATCCAGGTGAAGCCGCAGATTGGGCTGAACTTCGCGAGCCTGCTGCGGTCGATTTTGCGGCAGGACCCTGATGTGATTATGGTCGGCGAGATCCGCGACATCGAGACGGCGCAGATCGCGGTGCAGGCGGCGCTGACTGGGCACCTCGTGCTGTCGACGGTGCACACCAACTCGGCGGCTGCGACCATCTCGCGGCTGCGCGACATGGGGCTGGAGGACTACCTGCTGACCGCGGTGCTGCGCGGCATACTGGCGCAGCGGCTGGTGCGCCGGCTGTGCACGCATTGCGCCGTCGAGGGCGCAGCGGCGCCAGAGCTGGTGCAGCGCTTCGACCTGGAGCGCCGGGCGGGCGGCCCGCCGCGGCTGTGGCATCCGGTCGGCTGCGCCAAGTGCCGCAACACCGGCTACCGCGGGCGCCAGGCCATCGCCGAGTTCCTGGCCCCCAACGCCGAGATCGAGCGGCTGATCTTTGCCCGCGCCGAGCATACCGAGATCGAGCGCGCGGCGGTGGCGGCCGGCATGGTGACGATGTTCGACGCCGGGCTCGACGCCGCGCTCGCGGGGACCACGACGATCGAGGAAGTCGTCCGCAGCATCCGCGCCGAAGCGTGACAGGCCGAAGCGTAGCGGGGAAGCCCTGATGGCCGCGTTCCGCTACACCGCCATCGACCCGGCCGGCCAGACCGTCCGCGGCACTATGGACGCGGCGAGCGAGGCCGAGGTCGTATCCCGCCTCCAGCGCCAGGGCAGCATCCCGATGCGCGCCGAACCCGCCGGCGGCAGCCGCTTCGCCGAGCTGCTGCACCGCGACGTCGGCCGCCGCAGCATGAGCCGGCAGGACGTGGCGAACCTGACGCGGGAGCTGTCGATCATGCTCGGCGCCGGGCAGGACCTGGACCGCAGCCTGCGCTTCCTCGTGGACACCGCGGCGAACCTCCGGGTGCGCGCGACGGTCGAGGCCTTGCGCAAAACGGTGCGGGACGGCGGCTCGCTGGCGGGGGCACTGGCGGAGCATCCCGGCAGCTTTCCGCGCATCTATGTCGGCCTGGTGCGCGCCGGCGAGGCGGGCGGCACCCTGGCGCCGACGCTCGACCGCCTGGCCGACCTGCTGGAGCGCGAGCGCAGCCTGGCCTCCACCGTAACCTCGGCGATGATCTATCCCGGCCTGCTGCTGCTGGTGGCGATCGGGTCCATCACCCTGCTGCTGACCCAGGTGCTGCCGCAGTTCGTGCCGCTGTTCGAGCAGAACGGCGCGGCGCTGCCCCGGCCGACGCAGCTGCTGATCGCCACGGGGGACGCCGTGTCGTCCTATGGCATCTATGCTCTGCTGGCCATCATCGCCCTCGTGCTGGTCGCCCGGCAGGCGCTGCGGCAACCGCGGCCGCGGCTGCTGATGGACCGCCTGCTGTTGCGGCTGCCGGTGGTGGGCGGGCTGACGCGCGAGATCGTGGCCGCGCGGTTCACCCGGACGCTCGGCACGCTGCTGATCAATGGCGTGCCGCTGATCGCGGCGCTGGGCATCGTGCAGGACGCGATCGGCAACCTGGCCGGCGTCGCCGCGGTCGAGCGTGCGACGATCAGCGCCAAGGGCGGCGCCGGGCTGTCGCGGCCGCTGGACGAGTCCGGCGTGTTCCCGGCCCGCACGATCTACCTGCTGCGCTTGGGGGAGGAAACGGCGCAGCTTGGTCCCATGGCCCTGCGCGCCGCCGAGATCCATGAGGAGAAGACCCGGCTCGGCGTGCAGCGCTTGGTGGCGCTGCTGGTGCCGGCCATCACGGTGGCGATGGGCGCGGTGATCGCCGCGATCGTGGCGTCGCTGCTGCTGGCGATGCTCGGGCTGAACGACCTTGCGGCGAGCTGACCCGCCATCCAGCGATCTGGATGCAGGCTTCACGCTGATCGAGATGATCGTCGTGCTCGCGGTGCTCGGGCTGGTGGCCGGGCTGGTGCTCTCGCGCGGGCCGCCGCGCAGCGCCGCGCTGGAGATGCGGGCGGCGGCGAACGCGGTCGCCCAGACGCTGCGGGTGGCGCGCACCCGGGCAATCATGTCGAACCAGCGCGTGATGGTCGCACTCGACCCCCGCACGGCAAGCTTGCGCGTCGGCGTTGGTGCGCCGAGGAGTTTGCCGGCCGGCGTGACGATGTCGGTCATCACGACTGCCGACCTGGCCAGCGCGCGGGCGGGCACCGCCGGGCCGGCGGGGATTGCATTCCTGCCCGACGGCAGCTCCTCGGGCGGCCGGGTCGAGCTGGCGACCGGGGCACGGCATATGCAGGTCGGCGTCGACTGGCTCACGGGCCGGGTGAGCGTCGCCGATGGTCCGTGAGGCGGGCTTTACGCTGCTGGAGGTCCTGGTCGCGTTCATCATCGCGGCCCTGGCGCTGGGCGCGCTGACGCAGGGCGCCGCGGGCGGCCTGCAATCGGCCCGCGTGTCCGGCCATTACCAGGAGGCACTGTCCCGCGCCCGCTCCCGCCTTGCCACCCTGAGCGCGGCCCCGGCGCCCGGCGAGCAGCATGGCGACGACGGCGGCGGCTACGGCTGGCAGGTGGACGTCGCTCCAATCGCCACCACCGGGCGTCCGCAGGAGGGCGTCGATCCCCCACGCCCAGGCCGGGCCACGCTGTTCGCGGTAACGGTCCGCATCTCGTGGCGCATGGACGGCGGCGAGCGCGGGGTCGTGCTGGCGACCGAGCGACTAGGCTCGGCGTCGCCGGAGCCGCCTTGAGCCGCCAGAGCGACCGCGGCTTCACGCTGCTGGAGCTGCTGGTGGCGCTCGTGGTGCTGGGCTTCATCCTGGCCGGCCTGACCCAGGGGGTGCGCTATGGCCTGCGCGCCACCGACACCCAGGCGCGCACGCTGGCCGAACGGAGCGAGCTGGACGCGGTCGACCGCGCGGTCCGCCGTCTGATCGAGCAGATGGACCCCGGCTCGGCCCGCGATGGCGCCCTGGTGCGCGGCGGTGTCGGCCAATTGGTCTTCGTGTCCGAGCTGCCGGCGGCGAGCGGCTTGCCCACCCGCCGCGCCGACATCGCGCTGGGGGTCGATGGCGCACGCAGGCTGGTGCTGCGTGCCACCCCTCGCCCGGCCGGCAGGCCGTTCGGCCCACCGCCCCCGCCGCTCGAGACCGAGCTGCTGCGCGACGTGGACCATATCGAGTTCTCCTATTGGCCCCGCAGCCCGGCGGCGCAATGGAACAGCAGTTGGACCGCCCGCGACCTGCCGCTGCTGGTGCGGCTGCGGGTCGTGTTTCCAACCGGCGACCGCCGGCACTGGCCGGACATCATCGCCAGCCCGCGGCGTCAGCGGGTGGCGGGCGTGTAGCGTATCCGCCACTGCCGCCGTCGCCGCGCATCCGGTATAGTCGTTGTTGAGTAGTCACTTGCGGCACCCTTTTGATCGGCGTCCATAGCGCATCATGCTGAATGAATTTCTTACTTGGTGGGCGCAGCAGCTCAAGGCAGCCATTCCGGCGCGCCTCGTGCAGTCCAGCGCTGGGCCGGATGCGCGCGGTCTGGTCGTCATGGTCCACTTGCCGGCCGGACCGCCCAGCGTCGACATCCTGGTCCGGCGCAAGGGCCGGGACGACGCGCTCGGCCGTTTCGTCCTGGATCCCGCCGGGATCAAGGCGCTGCGGGCCAGTGTCGCGGGGCAGGGGTCGTCCGCGGTGCTGCGCCTGCCGCCCGAGCTGATTCTGGAGCAGCAGGCCACGCTGCCGATCGCCGCGGAGCGCGATCCGGAGCGTGTCCTGCACTATGAGATGGACCGCATCACCCCGTTCACCGCCGACGAGCTATTCTGGACCTGGACCATCGAACGGCGGGACCGCGCCCAGGGCCGGCTTTATGTGCGCCTGCTGCTGGTGCCGAAAGTAAGGCTGGCCTCGGTGCTGGGTGCTTTGCGCGAGGTCGGCCTGCGCCCTGCGGCGCTGGAGGCCGCGACGCCGGGCGGTCCGACGCGGCATATTGCGTTGGACCGGGCGCCGCCGGCGCGGTGGCGCAAGCGCAGCCTGTCGGTCGCGGCGGCCGCCTGCGCCGTGCTGGTGATCGCCGCCGTGGCGGTCCCGTTCGGCGTGCAATCGGTCCAAAGCCAGCGTGTCGAGCAGCGGATCGCGGCGCTCCGCCCCCAGGTGGACCAGGCGGAGGCGTTGCGCCGCCGCATCCTAAGCAGCGCGGCGGGATCGGACGTGTTCGAGGAGCAGCGGAACCGGGTTGGCGACGCGCTGCAAACGCTTGCGACGCTGACCGACGTGCTGCCGGACGACACATTCCTGAACGAGCTGACGCTCCGCGCCCGCATCGTGACCATCAGCGGGCAGTCCGCCGGGGCGGCCCGGCTGATCGCGGCGCTGGCGGCCGAGCGCAGCATACGCAACCCGGCCTTCGCGGCGCCGGTGACGCGCAGCGAGGGCACGCGGAGCGAAGGCTTTTCCATTCGGGCCGAGGTCGTGCCGTGATCGAGTCGCTGCCGACCGGCCGCCGGGGCCAGGCGGTGGCCGTGGCGCTGCTGCTGCTGGTATTGGCTGCGGCCTGGATGGCGGTGGCGTCGCCGCTGCTCGACTGGCACGCCGACCGGGCGGCGGCGCTGCAGCAGCGCACCACCCTGGCCCGGCGCATGGCGCAGGTCGCGGCCGGCCTGCCGGAGCTGCAGCGCCAAGCCGCTGCAGCCGCGGCGGCCGGCCCGGTTGCGGCGACCCTGCTCGATGGCTCGACCGACGCCGTGGCCGGCGCCACGCTGCAGCAATTGATCCAGGACATGGCGGGCCGCGCCGGCGCCACGCTCTCGAGCACCGAGGCGCTGCCGGCCGAGGCGGTAGCTGCCTATCGCCGCATCGGGGTGCGGGTGGCGTTTTCGGCGCCGTGGGGCGTGCTGGTGCAGCTGCTGCGCGCAATCGAGCAGGCGTCGCCGCAGATGCTGGTGGACGACCTGCAGATCCACGGCGTCCGCCAGTTCGGCACGACGAGGGAGCCGCCATTGGACGCCTCGTTCACCGTGCTGGGATTCCGGGCGCCATGATACCGCGCGTGCTGCTGGGCCTGCTGGGACTCGGTGTTTTGTTAGCCGGAATGATAACGCTTGAACTCACGGGCATAGTCGCGGATGACGGCACTATGATCGCCAGCACTCCGCTTCCCGCACCGCCCAGCCCGGCCGCGGCCTCGCCTATTGCGCGGGACGACCGGCAGGAACTTGTGGACGCCGCCTTGGCACGGCCGCTGTTTGTCTCGACACGCCGCCCGGCTGCCGTCGCCGCCGGTCCGACTGCGGCGCCGGCGAACCTGCCGCGGCTGGCCGGCATCATGGTCAATGGCGACAGCCGCAGCGTGATCTTTGCCGCAACCGAGGGCGGCAGGCCCGTCGTTGCGCGGGAAGGTGCGCAGGTCGGCGCATATACCGTGCAATCGATCGAGGCCGGGCAGGTCACGCTGTCCGGCCCCGGCGGCGCGCAGGTCCTGCGGCCCAGCTTCGACCCGCGGTCAAGAGAGCCTGCCGCTGCCATAGGCGCCGGAATTCCAGCGCCGTCCGCGGCAGCGCCCGATGTTATGCAGACACTACGCGGCCTTCCCGGCTTCTCCGGCACCTCCCGATGAGGTTTGCGCAACTGCTGCTGCTGGCTGGTCTCGCCGGCTGCGAGGCACGCAGCGTGCCGGTGCTGCGGTCCTTGCCGGAGCTCGGCGGCCCAACCACGACGGCTGCGGCGCGGGTGAACGGTCCCGTGGGCTCGCCCAATGCGCTGCCCAATCCGCAGGTGTCGGTGGGCCAGGTTCGCGCCGTGACGCTTCCGGCTGGGACGGCCGGGGCAGGCGGGGCGGGGGCCGGAGGCGGGGACATCTCATTCGATTTCGTCGACACCGATATCCGTGAGGTCGTGACGCAGATCCTGGGTACCATCTTGCGGGTGACCTACACCATCGATCCGGCCGTCCGTGGGACCGCGACGTTGCGGACCGCAACGCCCGTGGCGCGCTCGCAACTGCTGCCGGCGCTGCAGGCGCTGCTGGCGCAGAACGGCGCGGCGCTGGTGCAGTCCGGCGACATCTACCGCGTGGTGCCCGCCGCCGCCGCCGGATCACAGCTCCTGGCCGGCAGCGACGCCACGACCGGCGGCGGGATCGTGCCGCTGCGCTACGCCTCGGCCGAGGATTTAGCCAAGGTGCTGCAGCCCTATGTCGGCGCGGGCGGCAAGGTGGTCGCCGACGCCGGGCGCAACGTTCTCCTGATCAGCGGCGACCCGGCAACGCGGGACGCGCTGGTTTCGCTGATCAGCGCCTTCGACATCGACATCCTGGCCGGCCAATCCTATGCGCTGTTTCCCGTGACGTCCGGCGGCGCCAAGGACTTCGGCACCGCCTTGTCGGACGCGCTGCGCGCCAGCGGCGGTGGCGCGCTGGCCAACGTCGTGCGCGTGGTGCCGATGGAGCGCATCAATTCCGTGCTGCTGGTATCCGCCCAGCCGCGCTACATCGACCAGGCGCGACGGGTGTATACGCTGATCGAGCGCGGGCGGCGGCAGACGCTGCGGAGCTGGAACGTTTACTACCTGCAGAACAGCCGCAGCAACGACACCGCCTATGTGCTGCAGCAGGCGTTCACGCCGGGCAAGGTGACGGCGCAGCCCAGCCCGCGGGCGGTTGGGTCGACGGCGCCGGGCCGCGGCAGCCGGCAGTCGGGGTTTAATGGCGACGACTCGGGCGGCGCACGCGGCGGCGGAGGCGGATTGGGCGGCGGCGGCGGGGGACTGGGCGGAGGCGGATTGGGCTCGGGTGGCGGCGGTGGGCTCGGCGGCCGTGGTGGCGGCGGGCTCGGCTCCGGCCAGGGGGCGGGCGGGCTCGGATCGCAGTCCAGCGCTGTGCAGCCCGACCCGTCGCAGAACCCGGCCAACCCGCTGCTCGGCGGACTGGACCCGACCGGCGGCGCAAGCGGCGGCTCCGGTGGCGGCGTGGGCAGCGGAGGCGACGATGCCAACGCCGTCCGCATCATCCCCAATAGCCAGAACAATGCCATTCTGCTGTATGCCACGCCGTCCGAGCGCGACACCATCGAGGCCATGCTGCGCAAGATCGACATCCTGCCGCTGCAAGTCCGCATCGACGCGACGGTGGCCGAGGTCACGCTGAACGACACCCTGCAGTATGGCACGCAGTTCTTCTTCAAGGCCGGCATCAACGGCGCGCTCAACTTCAGCCCGGCCGGCACCGCGGCGAACGCATTCGCGTCGGGTTTCCCGGGTTTCGTGCTGAGCGGCCCCAACAACGGCAACGCCGCGCTGAACGCGCTGCAGGCCGTCACCGACGTGAAGGTGCTGTCGTCGCCGCAGGTGCTGGTGCTGGACAACGAAGCCGCGCGGCTGCAGGTCGGCAACCTGGTGCCCTTCCTCACCGCAAGTTCGCAAAGCCAGATCACCAGCAACGCGCCTATCGTCAACTCCATCGACTACCGGGAAACCGGGGTCATCCTGGAGGTGACGCCGCGGGTGAACAGCGGCGGGTTGGTGACGCTCGACATCGCGCAGGAGGTGAGCGACGTGGTGCAAGGGCCGAGCGCGGGAGGCATCAGCTCGCCGACCTTCTCGCAGCGCAACGTGAGCAGCCGGGTGGTGGTGCAGGACGGGCAAACGGTGGGGCTGGCGGGGCTGATCCGCGACTCGGCGCAGCGGTCGAGCTCCGGCATCCCGTTCCTCAAGGACATACCGCTGCTCGGATTGCTGGCGGGGAACCAAGACAACCGCCGCACGCGGACCGAGCTGATGGTGCTGATCACGCCGCATGTGGTGCACGACCAGCGGGACGCCCGGGCGCTGACCGAGGATCTGCGCGACCAGCTGATCAACGCCGCCCGCGTGCCGGACGACTTGCAGGGGGGCCGGGCTTCGAGCTCTCCCGATCCGCAACATCCGCTGCGCCGGAGCCTGCGGCTCGAGCGGTGACGCAAGCACGCGGCGCGGACGGCGGCTTTGCATTGCTGATCGTGCTGTGGGCTATGGTGCTGCTGACTCTGCTGGTCACGCAGCTAACGGCGGCCGGGCGCACCGAATTGCAGCTCGCCGCCAACCTGCGCGGCGCGGTGGCGGCCGAGGCGGCTGCGGACGGCGCGATCCATGCGGCGGTGTTCCATCTGCTCGACCCGTCCGACCCTTGGGTCGCCGATAACGCCGACCGGGGGATGCGCGTGCCCGGCGGGCAGGCGGTGGTGCAGATTGCGGACGAGGCGGGCAAAATCAATCCGAACAGTGCGTCGCCCGAGCTGTTGCGGGCGTTGCTGCGGCGGTCCGATGCGGACAGCAGCACGGCGGACAGCGTCGCCGCCTCCATCGTATATTGGCGCTTTCCCACCAACCAGGGGCAGCCCGGCGCCTCCAAGGAGCCGCAATACCGCGCCGCCGGGCGCGATTATGGCCCGGCGGGCGCTCCGTTCCGCAGCGTGGCGGAACTCGGCGCGGTGCTGGGCATGACACCCGCCCTGCTGTCCCGGCTGGAGCCGAACGTTTCGGTGTTCACGGACACCGACCCCAATCCGGCCGTGGCCTCGCCGGCGGTGCGCCAGGCGCTGCAGGATGTGCGCGGCGGGGTGGCCGGGTCACGCCGCCAGCCGCTGCGCAACGTCACCATCACGGCGCGGGTGGTCGGCGAAGCAGGTGGCCGCTTCATACGGCGCGCGACGATCCGTTTGGGCAGCACGCCGAAAGAGCCGCTGTTTCAAATCCTGACCTGGGAAGCGTTGACCGAGTGATACCTAGAGCAGCATCCGTCAGTTAGCATCGCGAAGCGATGCTAACTGACGGATAAAGCCGCTCTATTCTCGGTCAAGCAGAGCATGATCGAACAGATCATGCTCTAGGGATTGCAGATCAGCTCGGGCCCGCTGTCCCCGGCTTGATTGTTGGGGCCGCGGGAACACAGGTCGAAGTCGTGGCCGGGCCGGCTGGCTGGGCTGCGATACAGATAGGGCCGGTTCCAGGGGTCGAGCGGCTGGCCGTCGCCCTTCAGATACGGCCCGCCCCAGTTGGCGAGGCCGGACGGCCGGTTGTTCAGCGCCGCCAGGCCCTGTTCCGTGCTGGGATAGCTGCCGATATCGAGCTTATACAGGTCGAGCACGGACGAGATGCGCTCGATCGATTGCTTGGCCACCGAGGTTCGGGCACCGCCTAGCTGGCGTAGCGCGGCCGGGGCCACCAAACCGATCAGCAGGCCCAGGATAGCGATCACCACGAGGATCTCCAGCAGCGTAAAGCCGGCGTCGGCCCGGTGATGCAAAGAAGCGGCGCCGCGCGCGGAAACAACGCGGGAAGGGCTGCGCGAAGGGGAAGGCTGCTGCATCGTGTCCTGCTTTCTGCTACGCACGCAATGAATAGCCGAATTCGAGTGGTTTGGGCCATGCCGATGACCATAGAAGCCAGCGCTCAATGACGGTTCCCTATCTTGCCTGCATGGCGCTGGTGGCGCAGATCTACAGCCTGCCGCCGCGCGTGCTGCCATCGATCCAGGCCGTCGAGGGCGGCGGCCCCGGCATCGTGCACCACAACACCGACGGGTCGATCGATCTTGGAATAATGCAGATCAACACGCTCTGGCTTCCGGCGCTGTCGCGCTATACCCGGCTCGCCCCGGCCGAAGTGCGGGAGCGGCTGCTGTATCGTCCGTGCTTCAACGTCGCAGCGGCTGGGCTGATCTTGCGGACCTACCTCGACGAGACTCGGGGTGAGCTGATGCGGGCCATCGGCAACTATCATTCCCATACGCCCGTGCTGAACCAGGGCTATCAGATGAAGGTCCGGCAGTCCGCGGCGGCCATGTTCGGCGCCCGCCCGGCTACGGTCGCATCGCGCTAGGCCACGCTCTGACACGGTCAGAGTGCGGCCTAGCACTTGTTCGAGCGGCCAATTTTGCCGTCCTGACCGGCAACGCAAACGCGTTTCCAGTCAGGACGGCATTGGCCTAACGCGGGTCGCCGATCTCATCGACAAACAGCCCGTTGCGGCGGGCGTGTACGGTAAATTGCAGCAGCAGCAGGCGAACCTGCGGCACATAGCCATATCGGTTGGTATCGTAATATGTCGTTTGAAGCCTGACTGCGCAGCGGAATGCATTGAGGTCGGAGGTCGGACCCTCGCCAACGCTGCCCGGCACGATCACCGCGTCCAGGCCGCGCCGGGCAATGTCCTCGGCCACCATGTCGAGCACCTCGATGCGGCCGCAGATGGGGCGGGGCGGGGCGCCAGCCTGGACGGCTGAGCCAGTGCCCGCGACAATCGCAGCGGCTAACCAAAGCTGTCGCGTGTGGGGCAAGGGGGCTCCAAGAAAGTGGGACGGACCACTTGGGTCCGTCCCGTTTGATGGCTAGCGGATGGTTCCGTTCGCTTGGTTCGGCAGGAAGCCGCCGCCGGTGGTGCGGCCGGCGTAAACGATGTTGAGAACTTCGGTCGGCGTGCGGCGGAATGCAAGCGAGTCGCCGTCGGACGGCGACGTATTGAAGCGCAGGTTGCCGACCGTAAGGCCCTGCTCTTTGCCGTTGCCCAGCTTCGCGCGGACGGCGGAGATGGCGTCGGCGGCCTTTTGCTGGCCGAGTGCGCCCAGCACGGTGCGGACCGTGCCGGAGTGGTAGGCCTCGATCGCCAGGATGCTGGCGGCCGCACTCAGGTAGTCCTTGTTCTGCAGCAGCGCCGCCGCTCCGGCATAGGCGGTGACGCCCACGTCCTCGAACACGAACGCGCCGAGCAGGAAGCTGACCTCGTCCGCAAACGGGTTGAACTGCGTGTTGGCATTCGGGACCAGCCCGGCCGCCAGAGCGAGACCGTTGAAGCTGTTCAGCAAATCGATGTTCGGCTGCGCTACGGCGTCGTTGCCGAGCACGCGGCGCAGGAAGCGAACATGGTTCACCTCGTCGATGGTGATCTTCTGCGCATAGGCTGCGATCGACTCGGTCTTGAACGGCACGGCCGAGCCGCCGAGCACGAAGCCAGCCTTGCCGACGCCGTTGGGATCGCTGGTGTCGCTGGGGTCCAGGCCGCGGCCTAGGAACGCCTTGATGTAGTACTGCGCCTCGACGTACTCGAGGTTAAGCGCAAAGTTCAGGATATCGATGTCGGTGATGCCCTGTGCCGCGGCCGGCAGGCTAGTCAGCGCAGCGCCGCTCGTGACGGCGGCACCCACGGCCATGACGGTGGCCGCGGTCGCGCCGAACCGGCCCATCAGCGAACGGCGGTCGATGCCGTCCTGAGCCTGCGCGGCTGGTTTGTTCTGGTCGTCCATAAAAAAGCCTCCCGGGAATGTAGCATAGCGACCTGCGGGCCGCCCATGCTATACGCCCGAGCGCAACAACGGATGCGAAACAAGTTCTGAAGCGGCTCTGTGGCAGTAGTTACGTCATACGGATCAGGCCCTGCTCGCATCCACGCCGGCGTGCGGCTATCGGCCCGCCGGCGTGCGGCTATCGGATCGTGCCGTTCGCCCGGTCGGGCAGGAACCCGCCGCCGGTGGGCCTGCCGTTATAGACGATGTTGAGCACCTCCGCCGCAGTGCGGCGATAGACGAGGCCGTCGGAGTCCACCGGGGCGATGTTGTAGTTGAAGTTCGGGATCGATAGGCCCGCGTCCTTGCCGTTGCCCAGGCGGGCGCGGACGGCCGAGATGGCGTTGAACACGTTCTGCTGGCCAAACATCGCCAACAAGGTGCGGAGCGACCCGGCATGATAGGCTTCCGCCGCCAGGATGCCGGCAGCCGCGTCCAGGTTGTCCTTGCTTTGCAGCAGCCGGGCCGCGCCGGCGTAGGCCGTCACGCCCACGTCGGTGAGCGAAAGCGCGCCGAGCATGAAGCTCACCTCGTCCTTGAACGGGTCGAACTGCGTGCCGGCCGGGATTAGGCCTGCGGCGACAGCCAGAGCATTGAAGCTGTTCAGCAGGTCGATGTTCGGCCGCGGCACCGCCGCGCTGCCGAGCACCCGGCGGATGAAGCGGATATGGTCGACCTCGTCGACGGCGATCCGCTGGATTACGCCGGCGACCTCGGCCGTCTTGAACGGCACGGCCTTACCGCCGAGCACGAAGCCGGCGTTGCCAACGCCGTTGGGATCGCTCACGTCACTGGGGTCGAGGCCGCGGCCCAGGAAGCCCCGTGTGTAGTATTCGCCCTCAAGATACTCGAGGTTGAGCGCGAAATTCAGGATGTCGGCGTCGGTCACGGCCTGCGCCGCAGCGGGCTGGCTGGTCAGCACCACGCCGCCCGTGGCGGCAGCGCCGGTCGCCAGGATGGTCGCGGCCGCCGCGCCAAACTGGCCGATCAGCGATCGGCGGCCGACGCCGTCCTGAGCTGGCGGCTCCGCGGCAATGAGTTGGTCGTCCATGAAAGAATCCTCCGGGAACATAAAGCTTGGCGGCGGGAAAGCCGCCGATGCCATACGCCGGCCGAGAGGAGCAGATGCCGCTTTGTTCTAGAATTCAGCGAAATTCCATGAACTTTGAGTGATCAGTTGCGCCATGTCAGGCCGGAGCAAGAATATGGATGACCCGGCTGGCGAGCAGGTCCTTCACCCGCGCGCCGTAAGCTGCCATGTGCGGCGAAGCAGCGTGCGCCTTGAGCGCCGCAGGAGTCGCCCATTTCTCGATGACTGCGAAGCTGTCCGGGCCCAATTGGGTCTGGAACAGCGCTGTAGGCTCCGAATCGATGGCCGGGCCGTATTCGATGCAGCCATCCTCGGCCAGCACGGCAGGAACATTGGCGCGGAACTGCTCTAGCACGGCGTCGCGCTGGCCCGGCTTGGCGGTGATGACGGCAAGGACATGGATCATGCTCGTTTCCTCATGGCGGTTTACGGCATTGTCGGCCGGTGTCGGTCCCAGGGCAAATCTCAATGTAAACGTCAATGCAAACAGCGGCGCCTGCCTGCGCTGCTCTGTGCCCGGCGGCGAAATGCCCTATCTAATCTAGAAGAACCTGGCCCGCGGGCGAGATATCCGCGGTCGACTGACGCAACCATGACCTGATCGCTGCCGACCCATGACATTTCGCAAGCGATGAAGATCATTGGACTGACCGGCGGCATCGGCATGGGGAAATCCACCATCGCTCGGGCGTTCCGGCGCGCACGCATCCCGGTATTCGATGCCGACGCCGCGGTGCACGCGCTGCAGGCTCGCGGCGGCCGGGCGGTGCGCCTGATCGGCGAGGCCTTCCCCGGCACGGTCCGGGACGGCGCCGTGGACCGCGGCGCTCTGCGCGCCATCGCAATTCCCGACCCGGCGGCCATGCGCGTGCTCGAGCGTATCCTGCATCCGCTGGTCCGGGCCGAAGAACGTGCGTTCGTCGCCCGCGCCCGCCGCGCTGGCCGGCCCGTCGTGGTGCTGGACATCCCGCTGCTGCTCGAGACCGGCGGCGAGCGGCGCGTCGACCTCGTGCTCGTCGTTTCGGCGCCCCGTGCGGTGCAGCGTGCGCGCGTCCGGCAGCGACGCAGGATGACGGAGGCGCAGATCAACACTATTATCGCGCGGCAGATGCCGGATGCGGAGAAGCGACGCCGCGCCGACGTCGTGATCCCAACGGGGCTTTCCCGTCACTACGCGCTGCGCCGTCTACGCCGTTTGATTAAGGGCCTAAATCCTTGAGCCGTTCTGTCCTGTTCGACACCGAGACCACCGGGCTCGATTCGTTGCTGGGCGATCGCGTCATCGAGGTTGCCTGCCTGGAGCTGGTGCGGGACCTGCCCACCGGCCGCAGCTTTCACCGCTTCGTCGATCCCGAGCGCGACATCGATCCGGACGCGAGCAGGGTGCACGGCCTGACCCGCGCGGACCTGCGGGGCAAGCCGCGCTTCGCCGAGATCGCGGACGAGCTGCTGGAGTTCCTGGGTCCGTCGCCGCTGGTCGCGCATAACGCGCCGTTCGACTTTGGCTTCCTGGATGCCGAGTTCGCCCGCCTGGGCCGCCCGGCGCTGGGCCGCGACCGCATGATCGACACGCTGGCGCTCGCCAAGGCGCGGTTCCCCGGCCTGCCCAACAGCCTCGACGCATTATGCCGCCGCTTCGGCATCGACCTTTCCGAGCGCACGAGCCACAACGCCCTGCTGGACTGCCGTCTGCTGGCGGACGTGTATATCGAGCTGACCGGCGGCCGCCAGCGTGGGCTGCTGCTGGCCGAGGACGCGGGCGACGCGCTGCCCGCCATTGCCTACGAACTCGCCGGGCCGCGCATGCCGGTCCGGGTGCAGCCCGACGAGGCCGCGCTGGCCCGCCATGCCGCGTTCGTCGCCCGGCTGAAAGAACCGCTTTGGCGGACCTGAAGCCGCCAAGCGTTTGGCGGGCCGTCCGCTGGCAGGGCGCCGTCCTGCTGGCCGTGGTGCTGACGCTGCTGTCGGCGGCGGTCGTGCTGGAGCGCCAGGCTGGCCAGTCGATCCAGGGCTTGATCGACAGCACTGCGACGGCGCGCCAGCAGGCGAGCGCCGCGCGGCAGGTGTTCTCGGCCGTGCAGGACGCGGAAACCGGGCAGCGCGGGTATCTGTTGACCCAGCGGGCCTATTATCTCGAGCCGTTGCAACAGGCGCAGGCCCGGATGGCGACGCTGCTGGACCGCTTGTCGGCGCTGGCCGTGAACTCGCCTTGGCTGCAGGACGAGGCCGCGCCGCTGCGTGGCTTGGTGGGCCGCAAGCTGGAGGAGCTGGACCAGACCCTGACGTTGTCGCGCGCTGGGCAGCGGCAACAGGCCATCGACCTAGTGCTGACCGACGAGAGCAAGGCCCTGATGGACGATATCCGCAGCACCGTGCAGCGGATCGTCGACCGGGCCGAGGCTGAGCGCGCGTTGCAGGCGGCGGCGCTGCAGGCGCGCGAGCGCTCGGCGACGTTGGGCATGCAGATCGCGTCGGTGCAGGGGCTGCTGCTGCTCGGGCTCGCGACGTTTGCGTTGCTGGTAAACCGGGCGCGCTTGCTGGACCTGCAGCGGCGGGAGCGGCTGCTGGCGGCGCGGCTCGAGGCGGCGATGGAGCATATACGCGACGGCGTCGCGGTGTTCGGGCCGGAGGACCGCCTGCTGTTGCGCAACAGCCGCTTCGCCGAGACGATCGGCCTGGCGCCCGATGTCGTGCAGCCCGGCGTTCCTTTGGCCGAGCTGGCCGCGGCGCAGCAGTTGGACCCGCCGCTGCTGTCCAGCAAGCGCCCCGGCGCCCAGCCAGTCGTCGCCGAGGCGCAGCAGGAAAGCCGCAGGCTGGAGATCTGGCGGACCGCCATGCCGGATGGCGGGCAGATGGTCGCAGTGACCGACATCACCCGCCGCGTACAGGCCGAGGACGTGGCCCGGCAAGCGCAGAAGATGGAAGTGCTGGGCCAGATGACCGGCGGCGTCGCGCACGACTTCAACAACCTGCTGCAGGTGGTCTCCGCGAACCTTGAGCTGATCTCACAGCGCCTGGCGAAGCGTGAGGAGCCCGATAGCTGGCTGCAGGCGCGGCTGGAAGCTGCCCGGGCGGGGGTCGTCCGGGGCGCGCGGCTGACCCGGCAGCTGCTCGCCTTCGCCCGCCGCCAGCCGTTGGCGCCCGAGCCGCTCGACCCCGCCCGCGTGCTGATGGGCATCGAGGACATGCTGCGCCGCACGCTCGGCGAGGCGGTCGCGCTGGAGTTGGTGATCGGCGGCGGGCTGTGGTCGGTGCGCGCCGATCCGAACCAATTGGAGAACGCCCTGCTCAACCTGGTCGTGAACGCGCGCGACGCCATGACCGGGCCGGACGGGGCGCCCGCGGGCCGTCTGACGGTCGAGGCGGCGAATGCCTCGCTCGACGAGGAGTATGCGGCCCGGGCGGCCGAGGTCACGCCGGGTCAATACGTGATGTATGCGGTGACCGACACCGGTATCGGCATGACCCCGGATCAGCTCCGCCGCGCCACCGAACCGTTCTATACGACCAAGGCCGACGGCAAGGGCACCGGGCTCGGCCTATCGATGGTGTTCGGGTTTGCCAAGCAGTCCAACGGGCACTTTCAGCTTTATAGCGAGCCCGGCCGCGGCACCACGGCGCGGCTGTATATCCCGCGCGCCGCCGCCCCGGCACGGATGGTGTCCGTGGAGCCGGCGACCGTGCCGGTGGCGAAGGGCGAGCTCGTGTTGCTGGTGGAGGACGATCCCGGCGTGCGCCAGGTGGCCGTCGATGCGCTGACGGGCCTTGGCTATACCGTGCAGGCGGCCGCGGACGCGGGCGCGGCGCTATGCCTCCTGGAGAACGGGGCGCGGCCGGATGTGCTGTTCACCGATGTGGTGATGCCGGGCGAACTCACGTCGCGCGCGCTTGCGGAGCGGGCGCAGCGGATGCTGCCTGGACTCGCGGTGCTGTTCACCTCCGGCTATACGCAGAATTCGATCGTGCATAACGGCGAGCTTGACCAAGGCATCAGCCTGCTCAGCAAGCCGTGGCGGACCGAGGAGCTGGCGCGGCAGATGCGGTCAGTCTTGGATCAGGCCCGCGCGCCACGCTCCAACCGGGCGTTGCGCGTGCTGCTGGTGGAGCATGAGCCGCTGCTGCGCGTGGCGACCGCCGCTATGCTGGCGGACCTCGGCCACGGAGTGCTGGAGGCAGGGACTGGCGCCGAGGCGCTTTCCCGGCTGATACACGGGGTGGACGTGATGATCTGCGGCCTGGAGCCGCTGGACATCGAAGGCCCAGCACTCGTTGACCAAATACGAAAGCGCCTGCCCGGGCTCCCGGTGATCATGGCGTATGAGACGCACCCCAACGATGGGCACGGGATCGTGTCGTTGAGCAAGCCCTACGGCAAGGCAGCGCTGCAGGCGGCGCTGCTGCAGGCTGCGACGGCGTGCGCCAGGGCTGCCTGAGGGCTGCCTGAGTTGAGGCTCAGACCGTGGCGGTGGCTCCCTGGGCCCGGCGGCTCTGCCATAGCGAGACGAAGTCGATCGGCTGCAGCAACACGGGCGGGAAGCCGCCATCGCGTGTGACATCGGCGAGGATGTTGCGGGCGTAGGGGAACAGCAGGCGCGGGCACTCGACGAGCAGGATCGGCTCGACGGTGTTTTCCGGCACGCCCGACAGGGTGAAGACACCGGCGTAGGATAGCTCGGCGATGAATACCGGGCGACCCTCGGCGGCTTGGCCGTTGCCGGGCTGAACCTGGGCCTGAGGCTCGGTTGCCTCCGCCTTGATCTGCAGGGTGACCTCGAACATCTCCTGGCCGTCCTGGATGCGGCGGGCCTGGACGTCGAGGTTGATGTTGACGTTCGGCTGGCTGCGCAGTGTCGTGTAGATCTCCGGCGCGCCGGGCACCTCGAACGACAGGTCCTTCACATATTGGATGTTGACCGTGAGCGGCTGGATCGGCTGGCCTTCGGCGGGAGCAGGGACAGTCTCGGACATCAAATTCCTCGGGAGTTTAGGAAGCAGGCAAGCGGTGCGGGCCGGGTAGCATGATAGGCGCTGTCGCGCCACAGTCTTCGCCCCGTCTCCCTCGGACCAAACACCCTGGGCGCCCGCCTGCGTCCAGGAATGCATGGAATCATCTGTTCAGACGGGATCACTCAACGGATAAAGATGCTCGTTAAAAACAAGAGCTAGAGCATGTTCCGTGCGTCTATCAGCATGGAACGTGCCCTAGTGTTTCCAGACGACCTCGGCCGGCGGCGGGGCGGCTAGGTCGCAGCGCAGCCAGTTCCCGTTCATCACGCTGCGCCCGGTCATCGGAAGAATGAAGCCCCAGTGGCTGACCACCAGCGTCTGCGACCAGTCGGGCAGGGCGGCCATCTCGGCCCGGAATAGGCCGGCGCGCATGATGATCTGGTCGGCCGTCTCCTCGACCGGCGGCCACCAGACGTCCTCGATGCCGGAGAAGTCGTGCTCCGGCCAGGTGGCGGCGAGCGCCGAACGCGGGCTGCCGATATCGCAGGAGAACGCGTAGCGCTCCCGCACGATCGGATTGACGAGGATCGGCACGCCCAACGCTTGGGCGATTGGCTCGGCGGTCTGCAGCGCGCGAGTGTAGGGCGAGGCGAGGATGCGGGTGATGTCCTCATGCTGCAGTGCCGCCGCCGCCGCCGCCGCCTGCTCGTGGCCGAGCGGCGTCAGCTTCGGGTCGTGTATGCCTGGATCCCGCCGGGTTTCGGTGAACAGTGCGTTGAATTCGCTTTGGCCATGACGGAGCAGGATCATGCCCCCCATCTATGGTCCTTTGCCGATTCCCGCAACGCTCAGGAGGTTTCCCCCCTCTGCCTGGGAGGTTTCATTGTCCTCATGCGTCGATGAGCCTATGTATGGGGGGCATTGAGGATCAAGCTTCATGGGCGGTGGCGGCTTTCCAATCGACCTTTTGCTGTTCGGCATGATCGCCGCATTCCTCGTGCTGCGCTTGCGCGGCATCCTGGGCCGCAAGACCGGATTTGAGCGGCCGGCGCAGCCCGAGGCACCGCAGACTCCCGTGCCCGGCATCGGCCGTCCGGCGCCGGCGCTGGTCGTCGACAACCGGCCCGAACCGGCGGTTCGCCCGTTGCCGGACCCGTCCACTCCGGCCGGGGCGGCGCTGATACAGATGCGGGCGGTCGACCGCAGCTTCGATCCGCAGCATTTCCTCAATGGCGCGGAGGCGGCGTTCCGGTTGATCGTGGGCGCCTTCGCCGCCGGCGACCGGGTAGCGTTGCGCCCGCTGCTGGGAGACGACACCTACCGCAGCTTCGAAGCGGCGATCGCCGCGCGCGAGGCCGCCGGTGAGACCCAGCGCAGCGAGATTAAGCGCATCGAGAGCCTGACGGTCGAAGAGGCCGCGCTGTCCGGCAGCCAGGCCGCCATCACGCTCCGCATCGTGTCCGACCAGGTCGCGGAAACGCTGGGCCGCGACGGCCGGCCGGTCGCGGGCGCCGACGCGGTCGCCGAGATCACCGACATCTGGACCTTCGAGCGTGACTTGTCGCAGCCCGACCCGGCCTGGCGTCTGTCTGCGGCCCGGTCCGGCTGAGGCGTGCTGCCCGACACGCTGGGGCCGCATATGCTCTATTGTGCGGACTGCCTGGACGTGCTGCCAACGATGCCGGAGGCTTCGGTCGACGTCATCGTCACCTCGCCGCCCTACAATCTCGGCATCGGCTACAGCAGCTACGGCGACCGCAAGACCGAGGCGGAGTATCTCGATTGGATGCTGCGGGTCGCGGCGGCGCTGCGCCGGGTGCTGCGTCCGGACGGGTCGTTCTTCCTGAACGTGTCGGGCTCGTCGTCGCAGCCCTGGCTGCCGTTCGAGCTGATCGTGCGGCTGCGCCCGCTGTTCGCGCTGCAGAACCATATCGCCTGGGTAAAGTCGATCGCCACGGGCGACGGCGCCGTGGGACATTTCAAACCGGTGCCCGGCGAGCGCTTCCTGCACCGCAACCACGAGCATCTGTTCCACCTGACGCACCACGGCGACGTGCGGCTGGATCGCCTGGCGGTCGGGGTGCCGTTCAAGGATAAGTCCAACATCGCGCGGCGCGGCCATGCGCAGGACCTGCGCTGCCGGGGCGATACCTGGTTCGTGCCTTATCCCACCGTGCGCAGCCGGACGCAGAAGTTCAGCCATCCCGGCACCTTCCCGGTCGACCTGCCGCGCTGGTGCATCCGCCTGCACGGCAAGCCCGGTCCCGTGGTGCTGGACCCGTTTGCCGGCACCGGCACCACCCTGCTGGCGGCTGGGCTGGAGGGCGGGCAAGGCGTCGGCATCGAGATCGACGCGGATTATGTCGCCACCGCCCGGCAGCGCCTGGCGGAGGCGGCCGCGGCTGCTTAAGTTGGAGAAATGCTCCAGACCCGGCCCCGCGTAGCGCTTTTCGTCACCTGCCTCGTGGACCTGCACCGGCCCACGGTGGGTTTTGCCGCCATCAAGCTGCTGGAACAGGCAGGCTGCCAGGTTGAGGTGCCGCGTGCCCAGACTTGCTGCGGCCAGCCCGCTTTCAACAGCGGCGACCGCACGACGGCCCGCGACATCGCCCGCGGAGTGCTCGATGCATTCAGCGGCTATGACTACGTGGTGGTGCCGTCGGGCTCGTGCGGCGGGATGATCAAGCACCATCTGCCGCATCTGTTCGACGACGACCCCAATCTCCGTGCCCGCGCCGAGGTACTGAGCGAACGCACGTTCGAGCTGGTCGGGTTCCTCACCGACGTCATGGGCATGACCTCCGTGTCGGCCAGCTACCCCGGCATTGCCACCTATCACGATAGCTGCTCCGGCCTGCGCGAGATGGGGTTGAAACAGCAACCGCGGGAGCTGCTGGCTGGGGTCGCCGGGCTGGAGCTGCGGGAGATGGCGGATGCGGAGGTGTGCTGCGGCTTCGGCGGCACGTTCTGCGTGAAGTATCCCGAAATCTCGACCCGAATGGTATCGGACAAGGCGGCGCATGTGGCGGCGTCCGGGGCGGATACGCTGCTCGCCGGGGACCTCGGCTGCCTGCTGAACATGGCCGGTCGGCTGTCGCGCGAGGGCAGCGCTGTGCGGGTCCGCCATATCGCCGAGGTGCTTGCGGACATGACAGCCGACGTGCCGCCGATCGGCCAGGCGCGCGCCCGCGGGGCCTGACCGACCTCACACCGTTGCCTTCTTTACGGCTTCGGAGAGGCTTGAACGGCGCTTGCTTGGCAGGGCGGTGCTCGCTCGTCCATGGCCCGGGGCTGGCGCATAACCACGGCCACGCTAGATTATGGGTGACGTTCGCCACGCCCGCTGCCCGTGGCCTGGGAGAAGCCCATGCTGACCACCTCGCCCGAGTTCAAGACCAACGCGCACCATGCCCTGGTGGACGCCAGCCTGCAAAAGGCGCTGGCGTTCAGCAAGCCACAGTTCATGGCCCGGCGCAGCGCCGCCGTCGCCAACCTGCCGGAGTTCGAGCGCCTGCGCGACATTGGCCGCGACATCAAGAATCATGCGCTAGCCAACCTCGACTTCTATTTGGAGACGTTCGAGGCCAACGTGCAGCGGGCCGGCGGCTACGTGCACTGGTGCAGCACCGCCGATGACGCCCGCGCCGCCGTGCTGGAGATCTGCCGGAAAGCCGGTGCCCGCACGGTGACAAAAGGAAAATCAATGATCTCGGAGGAGCTGGGCATCAACGCCCACCTGGAGGCAAATGGCATCGCGCCGATCGAGACCGACCTCGGCGAGTATATCATCCAGCTCCGCCATGAGACGCCGAGCCATATCATAGCGCCCGCCTTCCACCTCAACCGCGAGGATTGGGAGGCGCAGTTCCGCCTGTCGCATACCGACCTGCCGACCGACCGAGTGTTCGCCGAGCGGCGCGACATCCTGACCGAGGCGCGCACCAAGCTGCGGCAGAAGTTCCTGGCGGCCGACGTGGGCATCACCGGCGCCAACTTCCTGATCGCCGAGACCGGCAGCAGCGTGATCGTGACGAACGAGGGCAACGGCGACCTGACGCAGACGCTGCCGCGCGTGCATATCGCGCTGGCGAGCATCGAGAAGTGCGTGCCGACGCTCGAGGACGCGATGAGCTTGCTGCGTATCCTGGCGCGCTCGGCCACCGGGCAGGATTTTTCCGTTTACACCACGTTTAGTACCGGCGGGCGGCGGCCGGGGGACCTGGATGGGCCGGAGGAATACCACGTCGTCATCGTGGACGCCGGGCGGTCGGCGATGATGGGGACCGAGTTCCAGGACATGCTGCGCTGCATCCGCTGCGCCGCCTGCATGAATCATTGCCCGGTTTATGGCGCGGTCGGCGGGCATGCGTATGGCTGGGTTTATCCGGGACCCATGGGCAGCGTGCTGACCCCGAGCCTGATCGGCGTGGACAAGGCCGGGCACCTGCCGAACGCCAGCACGTTCTGCGGCAAGTGCGAGAGCGTGTGCCCGGTGAAGATTCCGCTGCCGAAGATGATGCGGCACTGGCGGGAGCGCGAGTTCGAGCGCCACCTGCAGCCCGGCGGCATACGCACCAACCTGGCGCTATGGGCCTTCTTCGCCCGCCGCCCGGCGCTGTATCGCATGGCGACGCGGGTGGGCGCGGCTGCGATGGGGCTGATGGGCCGTCGGCGCGGGCGGTTCGCCAGCCTGCCGCTCGCCAGTGGCTGGACCGCGGGGCGGGACTTGCCAGCGCCTGAGGGGGATACGTTCTTCGCCCGCTACGCCCGCGAGCAGCGGGCGACACCCGCCGCGGAGCGGCCGATAGCACCCGCCGCGCAGCGGCAGATACAATGACCAAGGAGGCGATCCTCGGCGCGATCCGCCGCGGGCTGAAGCGTGGCCCGCTGCCCGGTGACCAGGCCGCGATGCTGCGTGAGCGCATGGCGCATCCGCCGCGGCACCTGATCCCGG
>JAABUM010000310.1_pt1 | contig 93124 bp, 73 predicted proteins | sample 5559161 | NCBI WGS metagenome assembly JAABUM01 (sample SAMN10711868, study PRJNA513369) | rock metagenome | isolation source: Antarctica rocks | place: Antarctica: Victoria Land, Siegfried Peak nord
GGGGAGTACACAGGGTATAAGGGCTGATATGTATGGGATCAATAGCGCAATGTCCCCACGAAAACTGCGATGGCGCCAAGGCGTTTTTCTACCAGGTGCAGATTCGGAGTGCGGACGAGCCGATGACGACGTTTTATAAGGTATGCTATTCTATTTTGTCGTGTTGTTTTGTGTTTTGTCTTGGGGAATTGGATGCGGAGGGGAGCTGATGGGTGGGTGTAGTGTACTACTTGTGCGCAGAGGTGGAAGGAGAATTGAAGGGATTTTCTGGGGGGAGGGGGGATTGGATTTGGATTGAGATGGGAGGTGAGGCAAGTGGGGAGTGGAGTAGGGAGGGATGGATGGTGTAAGGTTTTTGGAGTTTTGGGGTGGGCTTTTGGGGTGGGTTTTTGGTGTCTTGGGGAATCGTTGTGCGGAGTGCTGATATCAGACAGACATCACAGACCGGAACAGATGAAATTGTTATATCTTAGGGATCTTACCACATCATCGAGAGGATCTACACCGATGTTAAGGCCCAACTGCTGCCATCATAACTCAGAGAGTCTACAAAACCTCTACTTCACCCGTTTCATTCCCATTCCCAAGCTTCCACTTATGCAATCATGCTCCCCAAAGCGCCAGGCTATGCATCCCCCCTTACTCCTTAAATCATACACTCGCATCGATCCACCCCCCACCCCCTACCTCACTCTCACTCACTCATTCACTCTCACTCGCACTCCCCGTCCGCCCCCCATCCTCCTCTTCGCCATTCACCACATCATCCCCAGCCATAATCGCAAACTCCGCTTTCTGCAACACACTCCTCAATTCCGCATTCCGCGGATCCACCAGCTCCAGCGCTTTCAGCTTGGCTTTATTTCGTATCCTGCGCCACACGAAATCGTCAGCCCCTATCCCCCTTTCCCCCCAAAAAACACACACACCATCTCTCCACCCAATCCCCTTAGCCAAAACCAAAACCCAGAAAAATACACACCTCGGATCCGCCCCCGCATCCAACAACAACTCCACCACCTCCCTACCCCCACCCTTCCCCTCTAACCCATTACACCACCTCACAGCCCGATGCAACGGCGTATCCCCCTCCAGCCTCTCCACAGGATCAACCTCCACCCCCTCCTGATCGAGCAACATGTCCAAGACGTCGTAAGCGCCGTAGCTGGCGGCGACGTGCAGGCAGTAGGAGCCCAGGCCGTCGGTGGCGGTGTTGAGGAGGTGGGCGATGGCGGTGGGGGTGGGGAGGGCGGCGAGGGTTTCGAGGAGGAGGGCGGTGTTGTTGCGGCGGCAGGCTTCGAGGAGGAGTTCGCGGGGGGTGGCGCCCTGGGGGGGGAGGGGGGTGTTAGAGGGGTGGGGAGGCGGGGAGGGGGGTGAGGGGTGGGTTTTGGTGGGTGGGGGAAGGGTGGTACCTCGTCGCTCATTGTGTTTCTGCAGGGAACGAAGGGTTTGGTGATGGGATCGTGGGCGTAGAGGTGTTCGAATAGGCAGTTGTGGAACGCGATATATTGAAATTTTATGGTAGTTGATGGAGATGTTGTCGGATGCGTTCCTGACGTTGAGGACAACACTCTCAAACGATGTGATACGCAGTCTGGAACTGCAGAAGACACATGGTACGTACTGTTGTTTACTTGCCAAGTTATTATGTATCGGGAGATCAGCGTTGTGAAACGAACAATTCCCAGGTCGGTTTCAGCCCTAGCAGATCAGACGTTCCCTGGACAGCTTTCAGACCTTTTTCATGTGCATACTCCATACAGAGGTACCTGACGGTATGGTGTGCAAATTTGGAGAATTGATTCTCGTCAAAAATGGTAGGATGTACCTCGAATCAGAAGATGCTATCACTGCAAGCTATGCTGCAATTCAAATCGTTTCGCGCGTCCAGAGCTCGCTGCTCCATGTCGCCCAAATCACCTCTTATCACCCCCATCAATGAAGATGAATGCAATGCAATCAAATATACCCTCCATTCCCATCCACCCTCAATCAAGACTCCCCAACTTCCAGACTCCTAATCATCGCCCTATCTTTGACGCCCTTCTCCTCCACCTCCAGCTTCTTCATGGCCTGCCTGGCATGATGCGTTTCGAACAGAACATCCTGCTGCTGCAGCTTGAACCACGCTTTATGTCTCTCGCAGCGTTTTTTCCTGCAAACGCCTTTGCCAATCTCTTCCTCTTCGACTGGTGTATCGTCTGTGCCGTTAGTCACGAATTGCGCATTCTCGCCACCCTCAGGCTGATCTTGTCTTTCCTTGGTGGTGGGCGCCCCCAGCTCGCCGCCTGCAGAAAGGGCAGCCTTCCCTTCTGCTGAGGCGCGCCATTCGTTGAATTCCTGGTCAGACCACGTGAGTCGGGAATCGTAGCCACATATCGTGTTGATCGATTTATCCTGCTCCTTCAGGTCGCTCAATACGTTCCTTGCTCGAGTCGCTACCAAAGACAGAAATCGGTCACGATCGTCGAGCAGCTTCTTGTGCGACCTAACGGTGTCTCTCTTCGTTGCAATCTCTTCAAGGTGTACGGTCTCTTCAGGTGTATAGAGCGTCTTTCTTCTCGCATCTATATCGTTCTCCATTTTCACGTCCTCTCCCTCTGGACTTGCAGACGGAGGCGGGCTGAGGACGCCGTCACCTAGTATCCGGAACGCATCAACGTCTTTGACCCCCACCGCTAATGCCTTCAATTCCGCTGCTTTCAGAATTCCGCCACGTAGATGAGGGTCGTCGTCCACTAATTCTTCGGTATTACCACAATTGTCTGTATAATTGTCGCGTCTCTTCTTCTTGTGGCTGTTAGGCGCCTTCTTTTCAGATTGTTGGTCGAAGATACGAGCTTTCATGAATTCGAGGCCATGTTCCTCGCAACAGTACTTCGACCTGTTTTCATCACCCTCACGTGCCGGCGCTGAGCAGCCCTCCAATCGACACATTCTCTTCCACAGTGTTTCGTGCCCTTTCTCGGCGCAATTCGGGCCTGCACATAGAAGTCTTGATCAGCTAAAATTTTCCGCCAGAAATAAATCTAAAGTCACCGACTTACAATACCACTTGAATATCAGCTTTGCTTTCACTGAATCCATCGAAACGCATCGAACATGGAACCAATCCTCGCAGGGACCATCACAGCCAATCATGAGAGTGTGATCATCAGGCTTTCTGCAAATGCAATAAGCCTCTGTATCCTCCTCGCTGCCCTCCTCGTCTTCAGGAACATTTGCAACGGACGAGCTTCGCGCGGGAGTGACCGAATCGTGCTTGCGATTCTTGGGCGCTGGTGTGTTGCTTGTCCGTCTGGACGCAGGGGTACCGTTTCGCTGCGCTAGAGGCGTGCCATCGATACTCTCGCTATCAAGCTTTCGTTTCTTTGCTGCTGGCCTGACTGCGCTTGCGGTCCCCTTCTTGGGTGCTGCTCGCTTCTTGCTCGGTGGTCCCTTTGGTTTGGAAGGTGTGCCGCTCAAGTTGCCCATCGCCATCGGTGAAGATGCGCCATCCAACATTCCGGCGAGAATCTTTGGCGCAGGTGACCCTGGAAGTTTGACGACAATCTCGGACCCTTCGCCTTCCTGCACACTGGGTCGACGCTCAATCTTGGGCATCTCGAGTAAACTTTCTGTAATTTCAGCTTTGACCTCCACGTTTTCGCTCTGAGCTTCAGGTAGATTGAGGGCTGGGAGTGAATGTGATGGTCTTGGTGAGGGTTGACGGATTCGTGAAGTAGCTGGTGTACTTGTAGTTTGGTCAGGGTCTGAATGAGAGTTTACCAGTAGAGTATGAGGTGATTGAAGTGATGTGTTTGGTGCGGTGTCATTGGCGTCGTCGGCTATACCTGTCAGGGATTGAGGCGCGTCTGAGGGAAATGAAGGATGGTGCTCTGTTGGTAAATGATGAAGAGGAGGCAGTCGTGCTGATGGATCAGTGACGTTAGATAAGCGCCGTTCGGCACTGGAGTGATGATGGTATTGCTCTAAGCCAGACGAGTGTGATGCATTATGGTTTGGCCCATGTGAGAACTCGCTGGAAAGCGGTGGTAGAGTTGCATGACTCGATGTAGGTCGCGAGCCGTACTGAGAGAAAGTTGGCTGATACGGTGTTGAGTGCGCAAAGGATGCCGAATGCTGTGTGGGTGATAGGATGGGCGAAGTGTTGCTGGCCGCATTGGCCAGTGCTTCCAGCCCCGGTGAGGTTATGGGTGGGAAGCGGGCAAGAGTTGGACTACCGCTTGCGCTGTACGAGACTGAGGATGTGCGATGGTTTCGCCCGTCCAAGACCAAGGGCTGCACTGAGGGGGGATGGTTTGTCGATGATGATGTCTCCATGCCAGCGGTTGGGGCGGGGTTGAGGAGTTTAGAGAGCTTCGACATTGTGGGCGAAAGAGGGTCGAGAGTGGTGAGGGTAGTGCTTTAGGTGATGGATGCTCTGAAGTTACGCGATTCCAGATACCATGGTACCATGACGGTAGATGTTGGGTCGCGGTGATGTTTGGTGATGCTGGTAAAGGGCAGGTTGGATTTGCTTCGCGATTCGCTTTCGAACTCGAGCGGAGAACAAAAAATGATCGGCGCAGGGATCCTTTCAACGGCTGAAATTCCACGTGATTTGTGAGAAGTCACTCTCTCGACGACTATAAGTACACTGAGATATTGATCATATCAATGCTGTGCTTACAGTTTCTACGTCCTGGTGTATCAGCCGACAATGAATGCTCAAGCAAAGTATTATGGCGAGTAGGGAGGTCATGAGTCTGCCGTCATAAAGGTCATCCAAAACCATTGATAGATGTTCAAGAAAGCATGTAATCTTGATAGTTTACTACATGATATTTGGTCAATATACATTGCAAACCCAGATGCAACACCCTGAAACCAAGAGTGTGGAGTAGCATGCAGAGGAGGATTACAGATGAGCCCAAATGCTCGTTCCTGCACCTCTTCCAAATCCGCTGCTTGATCCAGGTTGCATACACAATCCTCCTGTGGTGGCCCCTCCCGTCTTGTGGGACACATCATTTTAAGTACAGGCAGCGCGTAGGTAGTGTCGTGATATTATGTATGCCCTGTATAATGATGTCGACGATCCGAGTCCAGCAATACCCGCTTACTCCGTGCAAACTCCAAAACTTCAGAGGGCAACATCGAGACCTAGGTTGGACTGGCCAGAGTGTCTTTCCACTCCGGCGGGTCCACCGTGTACTCGGTCACAATTGGCCCAGTCAGATGAGGATCCTCTTCCGGCCACTGGCTCACAACTCGGTCCATATCACCATCGGTCAACGCGTCCACATTGAGTCGTGTACTTTGCACAATGTTGTACGAGAAACCCTTCTGCCTGATGTTGTCTCCTCCATCGCCTATGTCCGTATCCTTGTTGCCGGCACCAGCTGGCTTGTGATCCGCTATGATCTGCGGAAAGACCCCGATACATTTGAACCCTCGCTCTTTCTTCCCGCACATGTCATTGAGACCAAAGTCGATGGGGCCGGAATAGATATCCATGGACAGCCATTTGAGCATCTTTCGGGCTCCGTGTAGAGAAAGCGCGTAGGAGTAGGTGCATGTGCCGCCTTGGCTCCAATACATGATGCGAGTGGTGTTGTCATAATAATGTAACATATCCGGTATGGTACCGTAGTTCGTGCGGTGGTCGTAAGGTGTGACAGTTTTATCGTTCTTCATCAGGAAGCGGCGGTCGTCATATTCAACTGGCGCATTCGCACAATGACCAAGCCAGATCAGGTCCCAATCGTCTCCATAGGGCGACTGAGGTGTCTTGTCTTTGGGCGTATCCTGGAGGACCTGGCTACCAAGCGCTATGTATTCAAGTTGCGTCCGGAATTCGACGTCCCAGTCAGCATCGTCTTCCATGACAAGAGCCGTTGCCAACCGATTCCTGGCGACGCTAGAGATGACCATCATTAATATAGACTCCCAGTGATAGACGAGAGAAACTCACTGGCCAGCGAACTCCATATGGCCACGCCAGCAGCCTATTTGACCGCCCAGGCCTTCAGATTCCTTCCAAACCTGGGATGCCTTGTTAGAATTGACTCCCAACCAGGTCGATGGGGGTTCGTCTTACACCTGACAAGGCTTTCTTCGGAACGTCTCTGCCGTTGATCCCCTCAATGACGTCGAAATCGAAGCCAGTCAAGGAGGCAGTAACCTTCATCGCGTCGAGCTTGTCGCTTCGCGATGGCACGTTGATGACATAGACGTTCTCGAACTAGTATCGCAGCCTTGTTAGTTTCAAGCTGCCCAATGTCCGATGTTACAAAAACACCATACCCCCAAAGTACAATTGTGAATATCCGCAAGACTGCTGGGTGCAAGCGTCCGATCATCCAAGTATGGACCCTTCGAATTGGACTTTCCCCACATTGATGTTTTTCCCGACTTCAGGTGTGACTTTGTATCCGCCTTTGAGTCCACTGCTATCTCAGGCTTCTCGACAGCAGGTGCATTGCTGGTGCGATGCAGACTGTGGTTGACGACATCCTTGATGGTATCCTGGCGTCGCAATGCCACAATAGTAAGCAGTAGGAAGAAGGCGAGGAAGATGAGGAGGACGATTCTCCGCCTTGCTTCGCCTATTCCGCGACCCAACATGCTTCTGGTCGGTGAGCGAGCATCGGTTTCGTCGAAAGCACCCATCGCAATCGATGGTGGGTGAATTTCAGAGGGGATAGAATATGATGGCAGGAGAGACCGGGAAGATGTGATCAAGAGATATGGGTTGGATTATGCGACCCGGTGGCTGCTTCGCCCAATTGGGGACAGTTTCAGTTCTATGCGAAGCTCGGGGAGTTTCAAAGTTCATGCGTGCAGAGCTGGGTTGCAGCTATGGCGCATAGGAGACAACGACATGGGATTCAGTGATCGCTACAATACCAATCTATTTGTAGAGGATCAAGGTAACCTTTTAAAGTTGACTCCTAAGAGGACTGAAATGATGAAATCCTTCTCCTTGTCAGAAGCCGGTGCCCGCAAACGTGGCTGTCACTAACTGTTTTTGTCTCGAAATCTAGCTGCTACAGGTTAGCACTCCTTCGCTTCACGAGCCAATTAGACATGCAGTCTTCCCGCGTTCTCGCCTCTCCGAGTCTCAGTTTGCTCATCAAACGTGGCTTAGACTTCCTCCCATCTGCCACCCCAACATCGTGCGGTTGCTGTCAGCAGAACTTGAATATCGAGTCGATTATCTTCATGATCGTCAACAAATTGGCTTTCAGGGTTGTTGTCAAAGTTCCACAGCAAACACTGCATCGCACGTGGTATGGGTGGGACATGTGTATATCATATACATGAATGATCCTCTCCCATCATGACAAGTCCTTCCAGCAGCGGGTAACTGTAAACGTGCACGATCCTTTCCTTGTTTGCTAGAGATCCAACTCGTCAAGCGAGAGGCAATGGATGTTGCGTAGATCCAGCAATCTGTGAAAAGCCAAGACTCTACCAGGTACGTCCACGCAGGAATATCTGGGTTGGTGACTAGGCATATGTTTGGCTCGAAGCGGAGCGAGAGGGAGAGATGGGTGTTGAGTCCAATTGGCAGTATATACGCATTAGCAGAACAGCGAATGATGTGAATTTAAATTCATTATTGCATTGAATATGCCCTGATGTCTTTGCCGCGTATAAGTTTCACGTCTCAAAACCCACCGAACGTTACCCATTAGTTTCGTAGCATCATATTAAGCTGCAAGACAAAAAGGAGCTGCAGCTTCCGTTCGATTGATGCCAGAAAACTCCAGTATGTCGGACATCCTCTGGGCTGATAAGCTAAGGAAGGAACCATCTAAGGTACTGACATGTTTATGCTGGTACATGCAACGCACATCCAGTCTCAGTGAGGACGGTCGTAGAGTCAGCATGCCTCTAAAGAAAACTGTACGCCATGGAATAGGCCGATGTACCTACGTTATTTCCTGACCATTGATGCGTAGAAAATCCAAGCTCAGGCTTGGAATTATGGTGCTAGTGCAAGCCAGGATGATTGTGGCGCAGGTTAAGACGATCGTGGCGCAGGCCAATCAAACCCCTGTCTATACGCGTCATGGTAACCTCAATCTCAGTCCTTTCCCAGTTCTTGTGCAACCTGACTTCCTCGCCTTCAACGACCCACCTTATTCCTCACTATACACGCTTCCTACACTACGGCCAAATTCCTTGATCATATCTCCATCAATATACCAGTCGCAAACAAATCTACCAACTACATCACTACACCAATACCACAATGGGACTCCTCGACCCTTTCTGGAACGCAGTCGACACTACGATCGCTGGTGCAGGTTCCGCAGTTGGAGGTGCAATCGCTGGCGTCGGTGATGGTATCTCGCAGACTGGCCGCAATGTCGGCGACGGCATCGCCAATGCCGCGGGCGGCTACGGATCCTACGTCAACGACACTGCCAACTACGTCAAGGACGCGACTGGTGCTCCGACACCACGCGTTGGCTCTGCAGGCAACCCACTTGGGCTTTCGAGAGGCAAAGAAGCCGCAAGGATGACTGGAATGCCAAAGTATGCCCCCCAGAAGAAGCTTACACCACCACCAACCGCACCCGCGAAGAACACTCGATCGCTAGCCAGCCAAAATGCAGCTATTGCGGCGCGTGAAAAAACAGCAGCAGCAGCAAAAGCTAAGTCTACTGGAGCGAAGACAGGTGCAGCTACTACACGAGCACCAGCGGCTAAGGGACCTCCTGGGGGCGCTGCTGGAGCTGCAAAGAAGCCTACTGGGACGGCGTCAGGCAAGTCGGTACCAGAATCGGCAGCAGCAGCAGCGAAGAAGACAGGAGGTACCGTGACTGGAGGATCACAGGCGACCAAGGGTGTGACTGGAGGGGCCAAGAAGCCGACGGGCACTGTGACTGGAGGAGCTAAAAAGCCAACGGGTACTGTGACAGGGAAGCCGGCGGCAAAGAAGTAGGCGAACTTCGGGACTAAAACCTCTGGCTTACCTGGCATGGCCCGCTACCGAGACCTTGAGTGACGAGGCGAGACGCATGCAGAATTATGAATTTTGGAATGCCGATACCCAGTGGCATCATGTAATAACAGGCCAATGGAGCGGAACGCTTGAATTGCATTTACAGCAATATGCAATGACAAGCATCATGTACATATTACTGCATGGGATCCTCACACGCGTTTTGTTTGTCAACTTGCATCATGTGGTCCTGCGTCCTTTATATGACGGCGTCTATCCTCCCGATCAGTTTTCTTTCCAGTCAGGTGCTGATGATTCTTCCCTCAAGTTGCATGCTGACCTAGACAGCAGGAAGTCCATTCATTTCCGGTTCGAAGTCAATTATGTCACAAATTCCGTTCCTGGTCGCTATCCCATCGAGAAGCAAACTACTACGATGTCGTGAATGATGATCATGATTGAGAACGATGCTAGGTACTAACTGACGTCTTCAATGGATAACTCATGATAGGGCAATATCTTTATGATGAGTGATTAGCTGCTTGTACGCAAGGACGAAGTCCGCAGGCCTGCATAACGTGGCATGTAAGAGCAAACAATGCAGCGCAGAGACCCGGAAAACACTGGCTGAGTCCATCACAAAGTCCGATGAATCAGATTCCGATCATCGCAACAGCTGTGGCATCACTTTGTGTTTGTTTGTTGGCTACGCGCGAGAATCTTTGAAAGGTGCATCGTATCAAAATTCATTGGCTGCCGGGTCTGCAAACCAGGCCCTCACCAAAGTGAAAAACTACTTATATCATAGGGTCATAGCTTTGGAGAGGTGTTTCTAAGTTCTTAAGATCGTCCAACTTCTCGTACCTCTTTGATCTCCTCGAACTGTTCACTCTACCACGACCATAATGGCGTTCGAAGCGACCAACGACGGCGACGCTCAAGGCTTGGCCAATGGGCAGTCCGATCTACAGGCGATGGTCGCTGTGAAGCAAGAGGTGGACACAACAACCTCTCTGGAGGACCTCCAAACTGATGAGCAGAGACGTGTCCTTGATACGGTGGCTCAGGTCCGCAAATGTGGCCTCGATAGCGTCCTGTCACTTCCTCAACTTGTGGTTTGCGGAGATCAATCCGCTGGCAAGAGTTCGGTACTTGAGGCCTTAACAGAAATACCATTCCCCAGGAATGACAATCTATGTACAAGATTTGCTACAGAGATCATCCTCAGACGTGCAGCTACCAACTCGCTCACCATCAAGATCATCCCTGATACTAAGAGACCAACTAGCGAGCAAGTGTCAATCCAGGCCTTCCAAGAGTCGATCACTGACTTCAGCGAGCTTCCTCGCGTCATGGATGCCGCCAAGGCCGTTATGGACGAGGATACTAGCCTAAGCACCCTTTCCAAGCCTAGAGCCTTTGCTAAAGATGTCCTCAGCATTGAGATTGAGGGGCCCACACGACCTCAGCTCACATTGGTCGACATTCCTGGACTCATCCAGACCAATACCAAAGAAGTGACCAAAGCCGATGTCGAACTTGTTGCGCAGATTACAGATCAATACATTTCACAACCTCGAACGATTTGCTTGGCCGTTGTTTCCGCTGCATACGACTGTGCCAATCAGAAGATCCTGACAAAAGTTAGAGAGGTAGACCCAAAGGGTGATCGCACGCTCGGCGTCATCACGAAACCCGATTTGCTGCCATCAGGCTCAGGGAGCGAGGCAGCTTTCTTGGAATTAGCACGCAATGAAGACATCTTCTTCAAATTAGGCTGGCACGTCCTGAAGAATCGGAAGTTCGACGAGCGAGACGCCACGCTTCTGGAACGCAACATGGCGGAAGATCATTACTTCCGCACGTCCAATTTCAAGACCTTACCGGCCAGTTGTGTTGGTATCGATACCTTACGTACCCGTCTGAGCATGCTACTTTTTGAACATGTCAAGCAAGAACTCCCAAAGCTTCGCAGAGACCTCGAGGAGGCACTCCGCGAGTCGAGAAATCAACTCGACATCATGGGAAACCGCCGAACACAAGCCCACGAATGCAAAGCTTACTTGACACAACTCAGCCTCGATTTCTACGAACTTTGCAAGGCAGCAGTCAATGGACACTACGAGGGCACGTACTTCACCGCCGATGCTGATCATGCCTTCAATCTCGCGTCGCCATCTACGGTGCGGAGAATTCGTGCTGTCGTCCAATTCATGAACGTCCAATTCGCAGACAATCACCGTACGACTGGCCACAAATATCAAATCGACACTTCCAATACACATAAGGCTCCAACGCCTCTGTCTCTGGATACCAACGATACCCTGTCACCTGTACGAATGAACAAGGCCGGAGCGCTAGCTTGGGTGCGTTCGGTCCTCGTTCGCACTCGCGGACGAGAGCTCGTTGGAAACTTCAATCCTTTACTTGTTGGAGAATTATTTTGGGAACAGTGTTCCCATTGGCGTACCCTCGCAGTGGAATACCTTGACGAAGTAGCTCGACTTTGCAGCAGGTTCCTCGATATACTCCTCGAAGACAAGTGCCCGAAAGACATTGTCAGTCGCCTTCGCGCATCTCTGGTCCAAGACGCCCTCAAAGCGCGATACGACGGGGCCATGCAGGAGCTTGAGAGGATCGTGGAAGATGTGAGGAGCTATCCCATCAATTACAACCATTACTACACGGATACGATCAATAAACGTCGTCAGGAGAGACAGACAAAGTCTCTTGCCAAGAGTATCGAAGACGCAACCACCCATGCCCATTTGGACGGCTGTCAATCTGATCACTCATCTGCCAGTATCGACGTCGACCAAGTGGTGCGAAACCACTCCCAAAACATCGACCCGAACATGGAAAACGTCAGCTGCGAAGAGGCCCTGGACTGTCTCTATGCCATCTATAAGGTCTGTCAATCCCTTGTATAACCCCCCCCTTCCTCTCTTACGATTACCAATCAATTCCTCTACCCCTTGCCCCATCCCCCATAACTAACCCCTTCCCCCCTTCCCAAAAAACAGGTCCAACAAAAAACCTTCGTCGCAAACATAACCACCCAAGTCGTAGAACGCCACATCATCCGCGGCCTCGAAAGGATCTTCTCCCCCGTCGTCGTCAACGGGCTATCGGACGCAGAGGTCGAAGCCATCGCGGCGGAACCCGGGGCTGCGAAGCGGCAGAGGCTGTTTTTGGAGGATCGGATCGCGAAATTGGAGGGGGGACAGGGGATTTTTCGGGGGGTGATGGGGGGTGGGGGGGGGTTGTGAGGGGGTGTTTGGAGGAAGGGGGTGAGAGAAGGTGGGGGGGGGGGCATGGGGTTTTACGGTTATCCAACTTGGGAAGAACGTGTTTAGTAGAGGTGTATGTGACGGGACGTGGTGGAGCCAGGCTTGAATGAACTTAGGAAAGTAAACCTAGTTCTAGGGACTAATCTATCTATCACTTCAGACCTATCCTTCCACGCAAGGTGCATGCATCCATTGCAGAAAGCATCGTACGTACAGTAAAGGCTACGTAGGACTGAGAAGACCACCATTAAGGTTGACAGACCTAAAACAACCATACTAATTAGTAGAGTATAAAGGTATGACTGCATTTCTAACTGGAAATTACCTTGTCATATAGGGAACACGGTCTAAGATATAAACTAGTCTACAACGTACTCGTACTCTAAATATCAGCTCCTCTAGATAAGAAGAGGAAAGAAGTCAAAATTAAGCGTTATATTCTTCCAATCGTGGCCCCAAAACATCTATAACGTACACAGCCGCTGGCACGATACTTCCTCTCATCTCTACATCATAATGGGTAGAAACCCGCTGAGAAGAGTGTAGGACAGACTGAGTTTGAGAAATTCAAGATATGTAGCAGTGCATCCATTCTCTATGGTACAACTGCCACAAAACGTCATGCAAGATGCGGGAGGCGATACACTGTGAACGATTCTTTCAAACTATGTCGGAGTTTTGTAAACCACGTAGAAATTTAAAGGGGCCAGCCATGCCATGCCAAAAGAAAGCCAAATCTTGAGCAAAACAGATGTCTAAACACGATTTCTGGCCGTCACTTCGTAGACAGTCCCGCTGCCGTTTCTAGGATTCGTTATCGTTATCCCATTTCCCTTCCCATATCCTTCCCATATCCTTCCCATACCCTTTTTGCCTGGTGATAAACCCGTATTTCTCACATGGCAGCCCATCGAATCAAAAACTCCAGGTGCGCCCATCCACTCAGCCCTTCCTCTGCGCATCTGCCTTCTTCCTCTCCTCGTATTTCTCCGGCGCCCAAGCCTTCAACCACTCATCGCTCGGATCCAGCGGATCTCGTCTCCTCTTCCCGTTCCCCAACGCAACCCCCTCGTCATCCGGCGCGCCAAAAGCCGTCTGCCAGTCCACATCCATGAGGTCACCCATGTCCAACGATTCCAGGTTGTCATGCAGTCCATCGTCTAACCACATCCATTCTTCGTTATGGGCAGCGACATTGATGTTGAGGTTATCGTTGGTGCTAATGTCGCTTTTGTGCGGGCTGTCTTTGTCAGGGTCGGCGCTAGACGGAGTCGTGATTGGAGTGACTGGGTTCCTCTCCATCCAGCCCGTGATGATGTCGTCGGGCACCCCGCGATTGAGGTTGCGTAAGCCGCCGAAGACCTCTTGGAACCATTCCGGCCTCACCCGACTGTTGGCCCATGGGTCAGGCGCTACAGCTGCCGGACCTTTCACAGCCGTTGGTGCTTTCGTCGCTGCATCTTTGCTTGCTGACTTGGCCTCAGACGCCGGGGTTTTCACGTTTGCGGCGGCTTGCGGTGTCTTCAGCATATTGGACAAAGGCGAAGGCCCAGTCTGCGTGGGGATCCTGCTCATCGGCGTTGCCGCTTCCTGCTTGATGATGCTTTGGCCCTGCGAGGATGCTGAAGCCTTCATAGGAAGGGCTTGTAGAATGCCTTTATCGGCTTTTAGTTCCTGCACCACCGGTTTCGACTTTCCGTTCTCGTCTAGGTTGAGTGCGAACCGTAAGGCCTCAATAGCATAGGCCGCAGCGTCGAGAGGATCTTTGATGACTGGCTCTTTGGGTTCATGTACCTCAATCCTATGGTTCTCTAGATCTTCCTTTGTAGCAAATCCCGTCTTACCAGTCTCACAATCCGGCACCGCGCATTTCATCATACTCGGCACCACCGGCACACGTAGTGCTTCGGGAGATCCGACTTTCACAGAAGGGGAAGCCTTGCCTACAGGCGTATCACTGGCTTGGGCAGTCGTTGAGACGGCGCCAGCACCTTGATTAGGCTTCCGCTTCTTGCCTGGCGGTAGCTTAAGCTGGTCCCTAGTGAGCCCGTTTTGTGTAGCGTAAGCTTGGGGAACACCCTGCGGAGACGTAGCTGCGAAGGGGTTAAAAGGTGCGTGCGAGCTTGTCGGTGCGGCAGGTGCTTTGTTGTTATTACTGTTAGTATTGCTAGTGGCGTTATTATTAGTGTTGTTGTGATGGTTCTTGTTGCTGTGAGTATTGTTTGCCTGACTCTTTTGGGCAGTTGCAACCCATGCCGCGTTGATTGCTGCTTGCTGTTGCTGAAGATTCGCCACGTTCAACTGTTGCGGCTGACCAGATGGTAGCTCCGCCGCAGTACCTGACCCTTGGTTTGGAGGAGGCTTGAAGGCATTCAGCATGTAGGCAAAGTACTTGTGTAAATAAGTCTTGAATCTGTCCAACTCCTCTAAGGTCATTGTGAAGTTCTCGACGGGTACGCTGAAGTCTGGACCTTGAACTTGCCGAAGCAGGAGCAATCGCTAATCAAGATTACTACGCGTCAGTCAATGGGAATGGGCATGGACTTACTATACGGAGCAACTCCTTGGCTTGTTTCTCGTCCTGAAGCTTATTGAGGAAGACTGGCAACGATTGCTCAATTCTGTGCACCATGTTACCGGTCTTATCTTTGAGCCTTTCAATCATTTGACTTCTAGTCCTTGGGCTCATCGGTATGATGGGCCGGGTAGGCGTATTTTGAGCTACCTCGTTGATTAATTGATTTAAGCGACCATCTTTCCCAGTACTCTGTCCAGTGCCTTGATTTACAGATGGTGCAGGTGCATGTCTAGGAGCACTCTGGTCAGGTAGTCCCAACCTAGCACGATGAGCAGCTTGGACGTGCATGCGCTGCCCCACTTCGATCTTTTGCTCCGCTGACATCTTGGCATATGCTTCTGAGGCCATTTGCGGCATGCCATTTGTTGGACCCTGTCTGGCATTTGAAGAGCGCCCTTGCTGTGGTGCTGTCTTGGGATCCGGAACTTCGATGACATCGTCACTAGTATTGCGCTTGGGACCTCTTTGACTCGCCGAAGGAATGTTCTGAGCACCAGGTCTGTTAGACTGTGCCTGTCTTCCCTGCCCAGTTGGCTGAGTCTGCTTGTTGGAAGGCTGCTGTGGCGGGGTCGGCTGATGCTGTGGGCCTTGCTGTGGTAGTTGAGCTTGACCTCGAACATGCTGCGGCAACTGCGCTGGCTGAGGTTGTCCGTTCGGGATTTGGCCCTGCTGATGTTGCGCTTGCAGTAGGTTGTTACGTTGTTGAAGCTGGTGCGCTGGGTTTGTCCTCTGCTGATTTGCCTTAACAACATTGTCGTGCTGTCTCTGCATGATCATTTGTCGAAGTTGATGGTCGGGAATACCTTTCAATCGATCAGGTAATGTTCCTCGCGCATCTTGCATTTCCGCCATGGTGGGTGGTGGAAGATTTGGCACTACAAAACCATGAGCTGGATTTAGTGGAGCAGGTGACTGAGTGACAGGTAGTTGGCTGGGCTGTTGAGCAATCATTGGTGCTTGCGGAGCTGGACCCCCTGGAGCAGACTGTAAGTGAGCCTGAGCCGCTTGATTCATCTGCTGCTGCTGCTGCTGCTGCTGTTGCCTTCTCTTCTGTTCGTTCAAGATCTGCTGCATGTGTATACCCTGCAAGCCATTCACGTTCTGCATGATCTGAGGGGGCAGGTTTTGAGCGTTGTGCTTCACATATTCCTTCAATTGATGCCACGTCTTTACATTGTCGGGTAGCTGACCTAGCACATTGTTCTTGTTAAGGATCGCGGGAGGGAAATGCTGGGTGTCCATTTTTTGTCTTTGATCTTCGGTCATGGGAAATTGCATAGCCCTTGGCTGTGGAGGCCGAATCGCATCCGAAGCTCCATGCGGTTGCGGCCCTTGTGGCTGCATGTTATTGATTCGACCAAAATGATTAACCCCCTGTTGAGGACCAGAAATGCTGGCAGGGGGTACTATCGAAGAGATGTTGGCCTGGCTCACCGTTGTGCCCGTCGCCGGGCCTTGGGCAATTGTCTGCGAAGCGTTTTGGGAAGTCTGCGCTGCTTGAGCCTCTACGGCTGTTTTCTTTAATTGATTCTGCTGTTGTTGCTTCCGCTGCAATTCCATGAAGAACTGTTTACGATTTTCGTCGGGCATATTCGCCAATTGCTGCTTAAGCTTAGGTGGTAGCCTTGCCCATTGCGCTTGTTGAGCGGATGGGCCTTGAGGGTTCTGCGGACCAGAGCTAGGCTTTGCGTTCTTATTAGCAGTTGGCTGACTATTCGGGCCGCTACGTTGGGCCTGCTTTGGCGTTTGCTGTGAGGAGTTCTCGTTCTTGACTGGGTTTGGTGGATCCATTGGCTGGTTAAGGGTCGGCATATTGTGGTTTTGTTGCGGTGTCCGTTGTCCCCGATTGCTACTCAACCCCCCTAGCTGTCCTTGCAATGCCTGCTGTTGTGGTGTTTGCCCCTGGATGCTAGCATAATTTGATGTAGTTGTCTGCATGGGCATTGAGGCTGTCGGTGGTATATTTGGCTGCTGGTTCTGCGTACCATTCCAAGGAGATGGAGGCTGTGGTTGCGGCTGGAAAGGTCCTAAGGGCTGCATCCGGTTCGGAATATATTGCCCCTGTGGCTGTTGTTGTGGTGTTGCTCGTACTTGGGCTGGCGTTCCTTGACCAATACTTGCTGGGACGACATCCTGACCGGCTGCTTGATGTCGAAGAGCATCTTGTTGCTGACCTACAAATTGGTCCAAGTTACCTGCACCAAATGCAGGGTCCGGGTGTTGCATGATTGCTGCAGGCTGGGGCTGTTGTTGATTATGTAGCGATATTTGGGATGCCGGGCGAACTTGAGGAGGTATTGCAATATTTGGAGGCATTGACATCCCCCCCTGGCTAGCCTGTTGCCGTCTCTTGTTCCGTTCAGCAACGAATGTTTGCGTGGCCTGACTCCGCACAAAAGCTGTCAAGGGGTCAATGTTGTTCACTTGCATAGCTTGCCGTTGCTCAGCTGGTACTTGTGACAGTCGTTGACGGATATTCATCCTATCTTGATCGGTCATCCTGGCCGTTAATTGCATGGCGATATTCTGTATCTGCTGGCCCTCCTGTTGAGTAAATTGGGCTTGACCACGATTTGGGGGACCAGCTCGAGGTACGTTCTGCATAGGCTGTCCGGTTTGCATTGGCATTTGCACCTCAAGTGGATTGCCGTTTGGGAATGGACGCTGATTCTGCGATAGCTGTTGCTGCATTGGTACTCCTACAGCTTGCCCGAGTTGTTGTTCTTGCGGCATACCAAAACCTTGTTGGAATGGGTTTTGATTGTTCATCATAGCCCGCGCTTGGATCTGCTGCTGCGTGAGTACCATCTGAGCTTGTTGTGGATTCTGGAATTGTTGTTGATGCATGTTTGCCTGATTTTGCCTAGTCCTTGTGATATCTGCCAACTTTGCGCGGTAGGCTTCATGGTAGGATTCCTTACAGAAACATCAGTATCCGTGCGCGTGAACCTACAGATGATCACATACCTGGTCAGGGCAGTTGGTGAATTGCTGCATCTCAAACCCTGTTGCAACCTTGATGGCATGGGCCAAGTTCATATCGGGTTTGACTATCTGGAGGCCAGTGACCCTTCGTGAACGAGAAGTCAGTACCTGTCTTGCTCAGGTGTGACCGAACAAATCGATTGATGGAACATACATTTGGTGAATAATACCAGCGCGTTGTCTTGGAGAGACCATCTGCTGCCAGCCTGGTGGGGTCGGTTGCCTCGTAATGACGGCCAAGATGTGGTTTTGGATATCGGAAGATGTACCGCCGCCGTTCCTTTGCATACCACCAACATGGTGATTTGGTTGCTGTGGGCGAGCTCCGCCCATGTTGGGGAAAGTGTTTTGATTCATGATCTCGGAACCAATAGAATATCAAACCGTATGGGAAAATTGCCGTGTGGAACAGTGCTTGAATCCGGAGCACGGCTTTCTATCATCCACCATGTCACCTAACCTGTGAAGGCGCCAGATTGGCAAGACACGTCCAAGCTCATGAGTGCTTGCGGCAGCTCTCGAAGCACAAGATTTCCTCAGGGTTATGTAGATTTAATATGACCAGATTTGAATTGATCGTTTCGTTGTTGTAGAAGGGAAGCCGGTAGGACTATGGAGGAAATAGTTTGAAGTGGTAGTAATGTAGCGAAGGGCGTATGCACAGCAAGTGACTTGAGTGAAGGGTGACACGGAAAGCCTGGGGTGTCGATATGGCCGAGAAGCCAAGAGACGAGGGAAAGGGAAGCCTTGCTGGGTCGGTAGGACAGGAAAGCAAGCGCAGCCCCACTCTAGCCGAGGAGGACTCTTCGACTGTCAGAGCGAGCAAAGAGTATTCTGACAGTGCAAGAAGAGGAGGTTGAGTCGTATGGTCCAGAGAGATGTCAGCAAAGAGGAGAGTGCAAGAAGACGAGAGATTGACTAAAGGTGGTCGAAGCTGTCAGCTGAGCCGAACTTATTGGATACGGTCGGAGTCAGGATGGGGAACCAATGAGAGGCCTTACGGTGAGTTGATTCGGGTAGACGTTGGGTGCAAAGGAGGGTAAACAAGGGCAAGCGAGGACTGCGTGTGCAATATAGGATTGTATGTGTACTGGTGGAGAGCGACGAGGACAGGTGAAAGGATAGACAGGCAGTTGTAAAGGTGAGGCTAAGTAAATTGCTGCGCTCCCCGGCCCCCGGTGAAGATTGGCGCGCTATCACCGGCGATCTTTTCCGGCCCGGCCAATCGCCGCTCGCTCCAGGCCTTGTTCCGCCTAGAACAGCGCCCGAGGCCCCCGCTACTGCACATCATGTCCCTGACAGAGCCAAGAGGCTGGCACTATTCGGGCACTACCTTGCTTCCTTTACATACTAGTACTACGTACTATTGACTGGTGTCGACGTCGTTCGCTTTGGGCACTGTCAACTCTAAGGTTCATTCAAAGTATGTGAGTAACAACAGCGATGAAATCGTCATTAGGATCCGATACCTTCGCCTTGTTGGCCTTGGCATCCATCACCACCTTTGTCCTCCTCCTTCTCCGCCACTTCCTACCCTTACGAACCACCCCTGCATACCTCATACTTCCGATCTTCCTTGCCCTCGCTCTTCCCATCAGTATCATCCTGCTTGTCCCCATAGACCTTGCCTCCAGCTCGAGGACCGATGAGGAAGCGTTGCGTGGAATATGGCTGCCGCAAGGTGTTGTGCTGGTCGCATGGCGATTGACATACTGGCTGACCTTTGGCCTTACCTGGTATGTCAGCATTTGACTGATCGGTAGCTCTGTTTACCGCTGACTTGTATAGGCTGATCCTTCCCCTACTTGGTGAATACATAGACTCTGGATATCGGACGCCAAAAGACCGCATAATATACTCTCTGAGATCAAACGGTCGTTATCAGCTCATCGTGATAGCCTGCGCGGCTGCCGCAGGTATCTACGTCTTTCTACAGAATGGTTTCAGGGGTGTCTCGGTGAAGTCGCTTGTCATGGCGTAGGGTCTCGATCCATTCCTAGCTAAATATGTCTGCTGACCAGTTACCAGGCTTGCCTATTGCTGGGGTTTGGTCATGGCCATCTATCTCATGGGACATGGCTTGGTAGCTTTACCACGAAGATTGTTCCGGAATGCAAATCTGGCGGAGAGATTGAAACGAACACAAGGCCAAGCTCCAAAGGTCAACGATCGACTGACCGATGCTATAACTGAGCTCGAGGAATTGGAGGCACAACTTACGCAACTCAGGAAGCGAAAGAATGCCGTATCGCGGGACCACGAAGAATGGATTGAGGAAATGTCCGGCGCATCAAGCCAACCTGATGCTCGAATTGCTACCACCGCAGCTCGCACACCAGCACCCGCTTTGCCCGCAGTCATCACTGATCGCTACCTTGCCGAGATGACCAGGAAGTTGACGCGAGCTCGCCACAAACGTGTTCGGTTCATTGATGCATGGGATCGTCTTGTTCAGGAAGCGGTGGATATACAAGCTATGGTAGATGCGAACGCATCAAAGCAATTGGATTTTGGAAAAGCTTCGCCGCATGCATCACGGTTGGAACGCATGAACGTTTTGACGCCCTACACCCGTTATTTATTGCACTCCAAGATCATCCCCGCTACCATGACCTTGAATGGGGCAGTGTTCGCGATCGCCTCGGTTTGTATCGTTTGGTCTGAGCTTGTTAAGTTCATCGCCCCCAAGCTATCAATCATCAGCTTGACAATCCTGACGCAGAAATCCGAAAGTGCGGCGCAAGTCGGCTTCGGTGGACAAGTCGTAGCGTCCATGTGGCTCCTCTACATGTCCATGGCGGCCCTTGCAAGTTTCGATGATGTCAGGATCTGGGGGAACCGTGCGCTCGTGCGGAGGAATACCTATGGCGAGAGTGCAACTTGGTACGCCGGACAGATTGCGAAGCTCACTGTGCCATTGGCCTACAACTTCATTACATTTCTTCCGCCTGAGGTGCATAAGAAAAGCACTTTCTACGACTTCCTCGGCAAACTCATCAATCTTACGCCACTTGGCAAAGGCTTTGACTATTTCTTCCCAATCTTCATCCTTGTACCAGTCTCTGCAACACTATTTAATCTGTACGGTCGAGCCCAGAAATTGTTTGGCTTGGGCTTACTCGAAAACGATGAAGATGGTAATCCAGCCGACTTGAGTTTGGGAGGCTGGAGAGAAGGGCGCGATCTGATAGATCGAGAGTTGTACGGCGCCTCTCGTCGCGGTCTCTCTGGCTCAACCGATGGGTCATCTGCGCCCTTACCAACGGCGACACAAAGTCCGACCAAAGCAAGACCGCAGAGAATTCAGGCAGCCGATGGCCAGAACGCGCCTCCCAGCGTGGCTAGGGAATCGACGTACGCGCAACAGCAGGCGCAAAGGCTCGCAGACGCCACGACAGCTGCAGAGGAAGAGGACGAGAACTTGTTCCAGGGCTTCGCGCATCGAGTCAAGAATACCATTGACAGTGTGGAGAGACCTGAGTGGATAAATGAGTTGGGCAAGAAACCGAAATGGATGGGTGGAGTAGATGGTAACGCTGAGAACAGCGGGAGAGCGGATTCTGGAAGGGGCATGGGTAGATGGTTTGGCGGAAGGCCTGCCGATGGCCGAGTACGACTGTGATGGGTTGAGCATACTTTGCATAGCGAGGAGTTGGTTCATCTAGCGTATATATTTTGGAAGAATAACGCAAGGAAATTTTCCATAGCTGATTGCCCTTTTCATGCTTCTACGACCCACAAGAAATGGTCTAACTACCTACTAGAGATTCCCCGACACCCTCTGAGCCTGCTTCACTGTAAAGCACGGTCCAACTGTTGCTTGGGGCCAGGATCGCCCAGGCCCAAGCTCGATGCAAGCTCGGACCCAGATCTGCCGAAACGCCGTGATTAGCTATTCTATGATTGAATGGCTGAGAACGCCACAACGTTTTCGACATATTCATGTGAGAAGAAGGTCGTTTGATGTACTTCTGTGTACATTTACTCCTACTATTGTTGCTAATTCATAATTTGTCCGCGTAGGACCTCGCAAAGGCTGGTCCTCGTGCATTGGGATCATACTGGTCTGGAATACAACCTTCGCAGCATACTTAGAACATTGTTTTGATACTACTAAAGCACACCACCCTATCTGCTAAAAAACCTATTGTAACATTGTCAACAACACAGATACCCTGTTGGCGGACAACGGCATTTCTTTTACTATACCTCATAGTATCTTCCAAGCGGTTGCCCACACTGGATTCGCTGGAGCCTTCTGCCAACCAAGCATTGAGCGCTTCCTGATCTCTGGTTATCCACATGGCACGGGGCGTGGCTTAGGACACACAAACATTGGCAACCCAAGATAATTTGAGGATAGAGGGAAAGAGACAATTGGGACACAGCACATCTATCCAATCTTCATATTTTCATCCCCTGGCAATGGCCGCCGTTTCTTTATACCCGAATGGTAGTGGCGTATACAGCCCTCATGGTATCCGGAATGGACGAGGTAGTCCATGGGATTTCAGTGCTCCAGTGGATGCGGAGGTACGTTCAACGGTCCACTTTTCAACTCCACACTGTCAGCAACATTACCCCTCTTCTTTACATTGTGTGCAAGTTCTTGGGTGCAGCTAACGATCACCCTATTGCAGACCACTCCTTCCCGATCGCAGCGTCCTTCCGTCAACGAGACGCCTCCCCCAGAAAGACAGCAATTCGACCCCTTACCTCCTGCAAGAACACCAGATCGGAATGTACAGCATGGCGCAAATGGTATGAAATCGGCAGCAGATATTGATCCCTCCTATCTTTCACCCTACAGAAACGGCGTGCGGCCAGCATTGAGCGGAAGCCGAAGTGGCAGCGAAGCAGACAGCTTGATAGATCTTTATGGTCGACCCCGAAGCATAGGAGAAGGGAGTGTGGGTATTGCTGCGGACAGAGATCGACCGATACCACCAGAAGAGTTATACCTAAATGACGAGGATCCAGAGAGGTCTCGATGGATCCATAGGGACAAATTGGCTTTAATTGAAAGTCATGAGATGCGAGAGGCAGGAATCAAACTACCACAGCAACAGACAAGATTAACCAGCAAGTCCAAGCTACTCAGCGAATCTGTCCAAAGCCATGGTGTACCTGTATTCCTGTCTCAAGAGGCAGAGGAGCTTCCCACGACAGAACGAGAACAGCGGAGAACTAGATCCCCAACACGACCATATGAGGATGGGCACGAGACATTAGTGAACGAATTCGACCTCCGAACACCGGAAGAAATTGCCGCGGACAATGACATGGATCGGAACCCCTCTAATTCGTACCGACAGCAGGATCTACGGAAAACCTCATCTCGCATACCTCTTCCCCGATCGAGCCCACTGCCCATACCGCAAGGGCATATTGAGCGAGACACCCCACTACCTCGAAAGCGAGGCGTGAGCGGCACTTGGGCAGGAGAAGAGAATGGCATCTCCTACAACAGAATCCGGAGCCGAGGGAACAGCGTAGGGAGCCAAGTCCTGCTGGACGATCCCGACGCATCATACTATACACCCACACATGCATCTCGTCCAGGTACCGGTGACTCACCCAATACGACAAGGGTGATTAGCAACAAACCTACCTCCACCCACAGCCGGAAAACGTCCCTCACAACCAACGCACCCACCATCCACCAGAAACCCCGACAAAGCTCCGTCACCGCCTCTCCCAGAACCCCTTCCTCCACCCAACGCCCCAAATCCCGCTCCGGCCTAGAACCTCGACCCCCGACCGCCATAAACCGCCCAGAAGGCGACGCGCCCTGGCTCGCCACAATGTACAAACCCGACCCCCGCCTCCCACCCGACCAGCAAATCCTCCCCACCCACGCCAAGCGCCTCCAGCAAGAGCAATGGGAGCGCGCTCGAAAGGAGTCCGAACAGCGGCGATTAGATGGCAAAGCATCGCCGCAGTTACCGCGCGAATTCAGTCCGCTGGCCGAACATACGGTCCACGGACTGCAGCCTAGCTCATCGCGAGACGCGGAGGAGGACGAGAAGGTGTTGCAGGAGCGAGGCTCGGAATGGCCTTTGACCGTCCCCTCGCCGAATCCCCATAAATCTATACCTTCACCTACCCCGCCCGCGCCGGACGAGGGCCCGCATACGAGTGCGGCAGGGGCGTACAGTCCCATCCCTCACGCGAGGGTAAAAAAGGGTGAGAGTCCCGTACCGCCGCATCCACCCGTCGTCGTCGATCCGTTCGTGAAGGAACGGCTGGCGAGGGCTGATGAGGAGAAGAGAGGCCACGGCACGGGCACGGGCGGGAAAGGGGAAGAGGAGGAGGGTAAGAAGGAGAAGGGGTGTGGATGTTGTAGCGTTATGTGAATGTCTACTGCCTATCTACCGTGCTCCTCGAACGATGGTCTTTCATCCTAGCGAGCGTCTTCTGTGCATCGAATTCTTTTAGCGAATTGGTTGGCCAAGGGTGGGGTTTCCATGTCTAGCGATGTTCTACTTTGAGGAAAACGGGCGGGCGTGCGAGCGTGCTGTGCATTCGTTGGCGTTGGCGTTGGCGTTTGGGGCTATGACCTAGGCGGAGGGGGAGGGAGGGAGTGGATGGGAAAGGGAAAGGGGTAATCTGCAGCGCAGGCCCAGACGGACGGACGGACATGTTGATACTGACTGGGCTCTTTGGAGCTTGCACATTGTTTGCTAAATTACTTACTTACCTATTTACCTATTGATAGATAGATAAATACCTTTGTTTATCATTCCTGCATGAAGCTGAGAAACTGCGATGGTCATTTAGCGAACGATGCCTTTGTATAATCGATATTATATTATTTAGCTTTGGCTTTAGCTTTGGTGCTGATGGTGATGGTACATGGCGTCGTCTCAAGGTTGGGGAGGGGGGGGGGGGGGGGGTTATGTTGTCATAGTCATTGTCATATTCAATAAATCGATTGATTTGAAATGTTGTAGTTCGGATTTGGTAGGTTTTCTAGGTGCTATCGTATCTTTGTATACGATATATGGAGTAGATGTAGGTGTAGGTGTGATGGGGTATGATGGGGTACCTTATAATGAAATGGCACGCTCGATGTAGATAAGATACCTACCTCGTGCCCGTTGCCGTTTTGCAGAGTTGACTTATTCTGTAACAGAATGGCGTTGCTGATGCAAGGCTCCATGCTGGATATCCCACCCACCGGGATCCTACATGTGAGATCTCGAGATGATAGTCTTCTTAACATTCTCCTCCCATATTTCAACAACATCGAAATTCGCCCCTGCCCTGTGTGCTTCCCGCTCAACGCAACACCTTTTGTATTTCCGGAAAGTTCACCGGAATCCTACGCGTGAGATGGTCGGGCGGTGGCCTCCTGTCTTCCACACGACGGACTTGAATCGGGGGACCCGATTGACTGTGCTCTTCTCGAGCCTTGGCTCTGTTCAGCTGTCTTTGTGCGCTGCCGGTACCGTGTCCAGGCTCCTTGATGCCGTTGTCCGGAGGCTTTTCAATGGTGTTAATCAGAGCGTTGGCTTTTCGGAGAAGCGAAGCTGAATCCTGTTCATCGTCCACGATCGCCTCGTCATCAATGGCCTCCTCTTCGTCCGTCGCTTGAGCATTCTTCATCCGTTTAGGCTGCTTGAGCCCTAATTCGTCTCTTCGTCCACCGATCTTGCCAGCTTCGATGCTCGTATATGTGAGATCGGCCCATGAGCCTGGCTGACGGAAGGGAACGCCGATTTCGCATCTGTGTTCGAGACTGGCAAAGGTGTACTCGACCTTCTCCTGCTCGAAGCTTTTGCTGCTACGGCCGTCGGAAATTGGCCCGAGTGCATAGGGTGGGATGGAAATCGTCAAACCGCTTGGGGTCTTAAGACGGCCAGAACCCCAGATATCTAGATAGCTGTCTTGGACGAACTTCTTGATCTGTGCGTCCAGACCGCCTTTGCGTGAGTAGACACACGCTCGTCTGATGAAGCGCAGATCCATTGTGTTTTCCGGGAGCAACAAGTCCAGCTCGATTCTGCGGACTAATCGAACGTCCCGGATCGATATCGTCCTGTTGCTTTCGTCGAAGAAAACTCTGATTTCCAATTCTGGCACTACTTCAAGTGGGACGGGTAGAGTGTTCTTGAATGAAGGCATGAGTCGTATGAGCAAGAATTCCTCATCCCATGCTTTAGGGTCTATAGTCGACAGACCGAAATTCTCCAGCGAATTGACTAGCCCTGGTACCAAGGTTACGAACTCTCGCCGCATCCCAGCCAGCTTAGGTTGAAGCCCAGCATTACTCTTAGCGGCTCCTTTGAAACCTTGAGTGGGAAATAATACTTGACCGAGCAATGCTGAGTCCCAATAGCTTATGTTTGAAACCCAATGAGAGATGGTCTCCTTAGCAACCTCATATTTGTCAGTTGGGGCTGCGAAGAACTGGGTCAATACACGAGCAACTGCCTTTCGATCAAGAGGGCTCTCCAAAGTGTTTAGACGCACGGCAGCCCCTTCCCGTTGGCTTTGGAGGTCGACTTGACGAGTGGAACGACTGCACCATCTCGACCATTGCTGAGTCCTCTCTGTTATCGATAACGCGTTGCCCGCGTCGATTGGGACTAGTATGTCCCTGTTCTGTCGAATGGCGGCGCCCACAAGTAGTCTCCGTTCTTTCGAAGGCTTGATCCGCAGAATCTGGCCGATCAGTCTCCGTGCATCCTCTAGGTCTTCGTCGTCAGGTCCGAGGTAATAGATGTTTACCTCCCCAAAGGTTAGCTATAATCAATATAGCAATCTTTCTATAACTTACCTGTCGCTTTTGGGATGGGACGGTGGTTTCTGTTATGATCGTGTTTGTGAGTTGCATCACTTGGCTAATGATAGCTTCGCGAGTATCTTTGTCCGGAACCCGGCCTTGTGATTGAGAAACCGCTTTAAATCCGGCAGGTAAACTGACGGTAGACGACTTGATGTTGCCTAGAGTATGAATGATCAATTTTAATATGTCAAGGCAAGTATCGTGATCAGAGGTGACACGGATCGTCTGATCTCTACTCGATGCCTCGACCTTTGCCCCATAAGTCTCGGATATTTGCTTGAGTATGTTTCGCTCTGCGATGAATTAGCGTTATTATTGTGACACTTATAGCGCATCTGGCTCACTGTGATTCACAATTATCTCTAGATGTGCCGATTGTAGCCGTATGTCCATCTCTCCCAACGAGGATTCATCTTCCTTAGGTCTTACTCGCCAACAATAACGCAGTATTCTATCGACGAGCATAGTCTTACGTGAAGCCTGCTTATCGACTTTATTTGGTAATGCCACCGTGGCGGTGACTCCATCCTGGGTCATTTCTGTGATTGGCGGTGCTTTGCTTTGCCAAAAATCTGTGGTTCCGGAAGTCCATGATGATCGTGCGTAGAGGGTGCTCCAGAACTGGTTGTGTAGGTCTAACGTATCTGCCAAATGTTTGTTCTCATTTCTCCCCAAGTACACAGCCAGTTGGCTTATAGTGAAGCCATCGTAGAGCCTCGCAACAACCTCGTCGTACCGCCGTCTAGAGAGGACGCTTCCAGAGGCTTCCCATGGAAGGCGGGCATCTTTCAGCCATTGCCCTCTAAGGGTATCTATATTTTGGCAGACCTGATCCATACTGATTATGCCTCGTTCTGCATTCATCTCCTCCTGCATGTCCGAGGAGCTCATCGCATCTATTGGCGGGTCGTCTCCAGTCTGTGATAACCGGGAACTATGAAGTGGCTTCTCATAATCTTTTCGTCCTTGTTGATCCTTGAGAATGAGGACTTCTGCAGGCTGACCTAGGCTCTCGAAGCCAAGCCTGTCCTTCGGCTGAGGTAGATCCCCAAGTTTCCTGAAAGCCACGGCATTGAAACGCGGCTTGTGAGGTTCATATGTGATAGTGAAGTTGGGCTGTGACTGGGAGGCTGGAGCGGTGTAGGATGCTTCATCATAGCTTTGGACGTCTTTTATAGGTGTTTGTTCTTGATGTAGACGACGATCGAGTTCGAAGTGTCGGACCTGCTGGTGGAGCTGTTGCTGCTTCAGCCGAGGCTTTCTGCGTAGGCTGAGGCGATACTGGCAGCGAAGACATATTGAAGCTTCCTGCGCAGCAAATCCGAGTTTGGACATTGAAAATCATGGGCATTGAAATTTCTTGGGAAACAGGACCGCAGCATGCCACAATGACGCCTTTCCCAATTCGGAAATATTCAGCCTTATCAGATCGAGGTAACCGTGAAGAGGTACTTGGACTATTGAAGATAACCATCATATATGATATATCTCAGGAGGGCCTACGCTATCCTATTATATGCTGATGTTAATGATGTAAAATACTTGGTTTTACAGCATTACACAAGAATGGCAAAACTATCACCCTCTTTCCACATCCGTTCCAAACCATGTCGGCGAATACCGAGGTAGCACCTGTCTTGCTAGGTTCCAATCTGCTCAGAGCAGCTCGAATTCACGATACTCAGCGGCGAGCGCCAGCAAGCTCAGGCTCCGCTGTCATTGACGAAAAAGCACTGGATGGTGGTTTTAGGTATGGGGAGATCACGTCGATAGCTGGGACTAGTGGTATGGGAAAGACTCTGGTGGGTTTGATAATTGATATTAGCGAAATGTACATGCGCATAGCGATCGCACATTTCAAAGTCAATGCGAAGGTGATTTCACTTCTTGCTTCGGCTGACGGCTGTCGTAGATCACGTACCACGCCATTGCCAGTCATCTACTCCGAGATGAGCTAGGAGAGGTGGCCTTGATTGATACCACGGGATCATTCTCACCGTTGAGACTCCGAGACGTTCTGGTTTTCCGCCTTCAGGCCCGGCTTGAGCGACAGCGTTATCAGCAGTCTGGGTACGTGTATGAAAGGGCGTCGCTGGACAGAGAACGGACCGACGAAGTACTCACGGGGGAAGCTACGCGGATGCTCGACCGTGTCAAAGTGATGAGGGTCTTCGACTTTGCTGGTATGGTGGAAGCTTTTAGCGAGATTGGTCAAATGATCGAAGCGGCGCAGCAAGAATCTAGGGAGGCTGGAGATGTAACGAAAACGAGGAGAAGGAAGGAGATTGGTGATAGCGAAGAAGAGCTCGATGATAACGATGATCCGCCCAACAAGTACTCATCTAGCAGTACTGAAAGGCCTGATAGTGAAAACGGTCATCTTGGCATGCTAATAATCGACACCATTACATCCGTGGTCAGCCCAGTGATGTCCAAGAGCCAAACCCATGGTCAAGCTCTTCTCACAAGCTTTATGCGATCTCTCCACCATCTAACAGGCCGCCATCACGTATGCACCATTCTCAACAACGCCGCTGTAGGTCTCAATCCCTCGAATAACCCAGAGTTTCATCGTCGACCCGAAGAGTATGTCTCTATATTCTCATCGACATTAGGCAAGCCTGCTTTGGGCAAGACATTCACATACCAGGTTGACACATCTGTTTTTGTGTCTGCTGTGCCTAGAACGACTCAAGATGCGACAACTGCCTTTGCAGGCCGTGGCGAATCCTTCCAGAAAGCTCTCATCCTGGAGATACTCAAAGACAAGTGTGGAACGAGGGAGGGGCGATGGGCAGCCTTCGAGATCGGTGATGGGGTCAAGCTTCTACCATGCCATAGCTAGCCTAGCATCTTCAACCGTTGGCAGAGATCGTCCAGCTTCGTAAGTCTTCTCTTGCCGTGAACTCGTCTATTTCATTTGTCGGCCCTTGTCGCCTTTGTTCAAATTTCTTCGACTCTCCATCCGACTGGAAATGCTGCGCGATGCTACCCCGGCCACTGACGGGTCCTGGGCTGTTGGGATTGCTCTTACTGCCTTTCCGCTGGCGATTAGGTCTGAGAGTGTCATGACTCCCGGATGTATTTCTCTTGTGACCCCGTAAGGTTCTGCTGTCTCCCTCACTCTCGTCATCCTCCGTGCTACCTCCTATCTTGGAGCTTGGGGCAGTGGATATGCCATTGTGTTTCGCCCAACCATCGCCTCCAACAAAAATATCCTCGATGCATTGGTCAGCCGGTAACTCACCAGCTTGTGCTGCCCATGATGCGGCAAGCGTCCGTCGGTACATATCTTGCAGTTTACCGCTTTCTCTGGCCTTAGAGGACATGGATGGCATGTTATTGCCGTCATCGGTGTCGCCTTGCTCTGCTGTCATGATACCCGCAATGCCACCAAAGACTGGCGCAGTCCGGAGAGTAGGTGCGCTGAAGTTCCTGTCGCCTTCAGTCTGCTTCATGTAGATACCAATCTAATATCTTGATCAGTGTTTTCATGGAAAGACGCAAAAGTTACAGCTCACCTTCAGCGTACTATTGATCTTACTCTCCTGCATTAGATACCTCCGTGTGACAGACTCTTCCCCATCGTCGCTTCCACCAACATATTCTGACAAATTCAACCTGACATTTCCCAGGACAATACGGTCAGCCCTCGCTCCAGATGAGTATTCCTGCAGCACTTCGAAGTGTATCTCGGACTCTTGGAGCATGCCGGTTCGATCGACAGTCAACCGTACCGGCAGATTCTTCACATAGTCCCAGCCAACTTTATGATCCCTGATGATGGCTTTGGTAGTATGGCCACGGTGTTCGGCGGAGGTAGACGATGGTAAATGCCATTTCACGTAGGAAGTTCCAGAGACTAGGGGGACGTTGTTCAAGTCGATGATCTGATGGTTCCGATCAGCTCGGGTACCTGCTTTGCAAGAGATGATAAGGTTACCTTCAGCTGCAGGTCGAACTTCGGCTGTGGAAAATTTCAGCACACATGCCTCCGAGTTCACAGTCTCAATGAAAACATACCCTTCGGTTCTTGGGTACTGTTGCGGAAAGTGTCAGTGTCTTCTGCATCCTACGGTACAATACGCTGAAAGACATCGTCGCTGGTAAAATGATTGAGTACTCACCGAATGCGTTCATCTTGCACAATTACCAAACAGTGATCCTGAAGAACATAAATAGAAAGCGCGACTCAACGGGTGCAAAAGGTAGATAGATTTGGGATACGTTCTAGACCATCCGGGGCTTCGGTTAGAGCTACGGGAGGAGCGGCCCGAACCGATCAAACTCGACTTTTTCGGGGAAGCGGGAGAAAATCGGCAGTGGATCCTGCAACTGGGTACATAACAACCCGAAGCCTGCTCCAATGTTGCTGGATCATCAAAGCCGGACTCCATAAAGGGGCGGATGTTACCATGTCTAAAGTGACCCCAGACTGCAGAAGTTCTCGATCCTACAGATGCTACTCGACATAGGTATCTATACCATCTCAGCTTCAGGATCTAGGTCCGATGGGTAGGTTGGAGGATCTTGTCGTCAGATCAATCTTTGCTAGGTACAGCGCCCAACCAAAGAAGAGCATACCGCGAACCTCTTCAGGCGGGGTGCAGGAATGGGTGCCGTTAAGTGGTATCGCTGTAGTGGAAGGTCGCTCGCACCTGTCGAACGCATCGGATTCGACAAGAATTGACTGAACACGTAGGGCATGATGTGACATGCATAGCTCTCGGGCAAGTCAGGCAATGAGAATGTTCTTGTGCATAGCTACCACTAATGTACTCTATAGAACTGGCATGAGATGTCTCCCTGCTTCAGATCCTGTTCTTCTCGCCAATGGCCGTGTTCTCCACGACTGGCACGCCGAGGTGATTGCACTTCGAGCGTTCAATCATTTTCTCCTCGAGGAAGCCAGGTTCCTTGCAACTTCTCCTGGTTTCGAATCCAATGTACTGAGGCACAGAGCACCAGATGCGATTGTTCAATGTCCGGAACAGCAACCTTTCGTCATCCGGGAGGACCTGAGGATCATGATGTACTGTTCGGAAGCACCTTGTGGTGATGCAAGTATGGAACTCGTAATAGAGGCTCAGGAAGACGCTACGCCATGGCCGGTCGCTTCTCACGATGACCCCGCCTTACTGCAGCTGCTGGGCCGAGGATCGTTCTCCCAGCTAGGTATCGTAAGACGAAAGCCTTGTAGGTTTGCGATTCCGAGCAACAAGAAAGCGGATGGCTGACTCCATAGTAGCTCGTGGAGACAGTCCACCGACTCTATCGAAGTCGTGCTCAGATAAGCTTGCTCTGAAACAATGCATGTCTCTGCTATCCTCGCCCACATCTCTCCTTGTCTCCCCCACAAACGCATATCTTGACACTTTGATCCTTCCACGCTCACGATATAGGCCTGAAGCATGTGAGAGGTCGTTTGGCGCGGAAGGACGGATGAAGCCAGTTGCTACCCAGACATGGTCCGGAGGTTACGCTTTTCACCCTTTTAAATTCGACACCACTGAATTGGCATTCAAGTACTCACGTCATAATGCTGGTGCAAGCCTCATAGGCCCGACCAAAGGTTGCAATATATCAGCGGTATGGAATCCATACATCCAGGAGACCCTGATCAACGGCGTCTTACAAGGGCGGAAACAGACGGATCCGCGCGGAGCAAGTGCGCTGTCTAAAGCGCGCATGTTCAGCCAATATCTCGAGGTTCACTCTATGCAGGAGATGCGATGGTCGCACGGAAGTGTCGCGATATTCGACCACACAAGTCTGAAGAAATCGGATGCACTCAAAGTTCGCCGGCAAGTCAAGACCATGGCGAAAGAAAAAGCACTCAAGGGATGGGATGGAAATTCCGACGACAACGTGGGGAATAGACATCTAGACCCGTGATCACCTGTTGAAAGAAAATGCGGCTTATGAAAAGATTTGCTCCAGGCCAAAAAGGACAGTTCCTATCAATGACCTATGACGAAAATTGCCTCAGACATGAAGATGATTTCCATCGATAACCTTTTATGATGGCTCCACACCGCTGTACAAGGTCTGACGCTAATCCAACAATGCTATGGCTCCCAAGATCCCAACCATAATGCTAATGCCGCCAACCAGGATGGACCAATACCGTCCTTATTATCAAGTGCATGCTAATTCCATCACCGTTCCTGTCTTAATCCCAACAGTCCAATGGCAGCTTTTCCTCGCACAGCGCTACTGGTTAGACTGTCTTCCTCAGCATGTGTTTCTCGTGATATTCCGTCTGGACTATCTGCTGGGCTGCCGATCTGCCTCAGCGCAGTGGATTGTCGAGGCAATGCCGGTGTCCTGAATACTTCGTCTCGGCTCCTCTTCTCCGGATTGCTCTTTGGAGAGCTTGGAGGCGACGAAGGAATCTGAGACTGTGTGATCGTCCGCGCGAAGTATGATGTTGGCTGAAGAATCGGAGCTGGGAGAAGTTTTGGCAGCGAAGGTTGACTTTCGGGCCACTCTGGGCTTTCGGTCGTTGATATCCGGAGTTGAGCCAGAGGAATGTGGATCTGGTTTGTTCTTATTTTGAAGTGGGCCAGTCGTAGCCGAAGGCGCAGAGTTTCGGCGTGCTGGACGTTGTCAGCTGGACCCCTATGACTATATGGGTGTGGTCCTACCTGGCTCGCTCTTGACTGCATCACCTGCGTCAACTCTGTGGCTGCAGTTTGCTGGGAGACCATTGTATCATCCGGATCGAGGTCGATGCACGAATTGGAGCTATTCTGCGAGTCCCCTTCTTCCACCTCTTCTACTTCTGCTGGTGGATTGGCGACAGCAGCTTCGGTTATGGTCTGCTTGGGTGTCCGCTGGCTTGGAGAGTCTAGGCGGGGGCTTTCCCTCGACTGTGCCTGGAAGATCGGATAAGCTGCCTATTCAGTCTCCCTTCACGGGGGTATCCTACCTCCTGTCGTGGCTCTTCGCTTTGGAAAGACGTTTGGGAGCAGGGAGTCAACCGGGCGCGGGAGGGCGATTGTGCATATTCTGGGTCTGCTACCTCTTGGATCGGCCTCTTGTTGCTCCCTGCATCTTTTCCAATGTTGGTCTTCGTGGAGGGCGTCCCGAACGTGTTGACTGCAAGCTCAGAAAGGGCTCGGCGTGTGGGAGTTGATATTGCCATAGCTGAAGCTTGTGTCTGTCAATACGATCAGAGCAATCCTCTGGCAAATGATGATAGGGGACAAGGACATACTTGAAGAGGCAGCGGGATATAGCTTGTTTGATGAGACGAAAGAGGTGGTGTTGAGGAGTCGGATTGGTGTCAATGGCAGATATAGTGATAGAGTGAACAATGTACTGAATCAATAGTCCTCAATAGAGCGCGTATGCTATATTGCACGGGCTGTAAACAAGCACGTGTGAATGATCTTCTCGCGTTTGTGTATTTCCATTTGAAGCTATCGCGGGATCGGAGTCTCGGCCAGTCGGCGTCTGCTGTCGGCGGAACCTCGGGTAGATCTAGAGTTAGCGCCCGTCAATAGGCTAGAAGTAGAACAACAGATTATCGTCAATGGAGGTCAACCACCTGATCCGTCCACAAGACAACCCTCTCCAATATCCTCATGCTTCATCACTGTACTCTATATCAACTCCTCTAGATGATATAAGTTGTGACTGGTTGCAGCCTCCTATCTCATCCTCATTCTTTCAGGCCGAACCCAGCCATGGCGAACCGAGTCATGATACCTTTCCTGGTCGGCATGATGCTGCTGACGGGCGTCTGCAATACCTTGCTCTCGAAATACCAGGTATGCGCTATCTTTCATCCTGCCATCCTCCCGAACTGAAATTTGCAGGACCTCCAATGCGTTGCGAACTGTGACCCCGAGGATCCCGAGATACGACGCTTCTCTATGCCAGTCATACAAACGTGTGTAGATATTCATCCTGTGTCAACTAGCACATGCTGACAATTCGCAGTGCCCAGATGTTCGTTGGTGAGATGGGTTGCTGGCTTGTCGTCTTCGGCTTCTACCTTTATAAACGCTATGTCACGAAAGATGCTCCTCTGCTCCAAGGCGGTTACCTACCCGTTGATGATCATGACTCGGGTATCGAAAGTGATGAGGAAGATAGGATGGGTGAATCTTTTTCAGCGGTTCAGGCTGCCAACCCTGTTGCAAAGTCACTAATTGCATACACGGACGGACGAAGGGAGCTATTTGGCTGGAGGATTATCTTGCTGGCTTTGCCCGCATGTTGTGATCTCACGGCGACGACTTTGATGAACGTCGGACTCCTCTTCGTCGCTGCCAGCATCTACCAGATGACCCGTGGAGCTTTGGTGCTGTTCGTCGGAGTCTTCAGCGTCGTCTTCCTTAAGCGCAAGCTGTACTTGTACCAGTGGTTGGCCCTCTTTATAGTGGTCCTTGGTGTCGCTATCGTTGGCCTAGCAGGCGCAATTGCACCTAATCCCCAAGATCAGCCGGACCCTCGGTCCTCTGTCCAGACAGGCCTTTTCATGTTACGCACAGTGGCAAAGGAAGTCAGCACCAAGGCGAAAACACAAGAAGCTTTGTACACTGTCATCGGGGTTCTTATGATTGCTGCGGCTCAGATCTTCACCGCTACACAATTCGTCCTTGAGGAATGGATCCTGGAGCAGTACGCATTGGAGCCTTTAAAAGTTGTTGGCTGGGAGGGTGTCTTTGGTTTTATCGTTACCGTTATTGGCATGATCATCCTACATATCGCAATTGGTTCGACAGAGAGAGGGCGGAATGGCTACTTCGATGCGAAAGAGGGTTGGAGGGAGATCACCCACTACAGAGCGATCGCAGTATCCTCGGTACTTATCATGATCAGCATTGGGGGTTTCAATTTCTTCGGTTTATCAGTCACCAGGACCGTCAGTGCTACCGCGAGATCTACCATCGACACCTGTCGAACTCTGTTCATCTGGATCGTTTCGCTCGGACTGGGCTGGGAGACGTTCAAATGGCTTCAGATTGTTGGCTTCGCGTTGCTTGTCTATGGGACTTTCTTGTTCAATGATATCGTCAGCCCACCACTAAGACGTTGCATTCGACGACCAAAGAATGAGGCTTTACTGGCCGAGGAGCCGATTGAACATTCATAACATAATCACGTTTCAGACCGATCATCACTTTCAGATATATTCAGCTCACGCCACGAAAGCCCGAAAACGCAGCGATTTGGCTCGAAGAGCACATGAACGATTCAGCCTCTACCATGTCTATTAGGTTTCTCTTCCTATCGGCCACTAGGCGCCTAGTACTGTCTATCATATACCCATTTTGGCCGCATGAGCCTCGCTATACGACGAACATGCGACGTCAGCCATTAACGCTCCTAACAAAATTCAACACCTGTAACCTCCCATTACCACTACATATCTCGGGACAGTATTGGGACAGTCTCTCAACCGTTTCGTTCTCTCAAACCCATACCGTTCTGGTTGAAGTACGCCACCGCGCCAGCACCTGGGCTTGTCTGGGCGATGCCGAAGCGAAGGTTGATGGTTGGCTCACATACCAATTGATTGATGAAGATGAGCTTGGGTTGACTAGCATCGGCGCCGGTTGGCAGCTCAAATGTACCGATCAGGCTTCCCGTTGCGGCTTCAATGGTATTGTACGTTGGTCTATTACCAATCGGTCCATTGATCTTGAACACATTGATTTGGCCTTCGCCGGAGCTGCTGTATCCAGCGTTAGGCACGAAGTTGAATTCGAAAGAGAAAGGTCCGGGGCCTTTTCCACACGGCAGGTTGGCGAAGGAAACGACGAGGTCTATATCGTTGGTATTGCCTGCGTCTTTGCTGATTTTGAATTCAAAGGCGATGCCCCCCGCATTCGTGACACTGGGCGACGAGGCGCTCGAAGTGGACGAGCTGGTGTTGGTCGCGGAGGTGATGCTTGCGAGGTTCGACAGGGACGAGATGATGCTGCTCGCGGACGTTTCGGTTGGTAGGCTGAGGAGCGAGGACGTAATGCTACTGGCGGACGTTGCGCTCGGCATGCTTGTGGAAATGGAGTTCGCCTGACGGGCCTCGAGCATGCCCACTGTCGTCTTTGCGTCACGCGGCTCCAAAAAGCCCATCATGAAGCCGCTGGTTGAGCTGCTGGATGAGCTGGATGAGTCGCTGGATGAGCTGGATGAACTGCTGGATGAGCTGGATGAGCTGCTGGAAGAGCTGGATGAGTTGCTGGATGAGCTGGAAGAGCTGCTGGACAAGCCGCTGAATAAGGACGCAGTGCCGAGTGGGAGGGAGATGTTCAATGAATTCAGAGGGGTGATTGAGGCCAAGCTGCTCGTCAAAGAGGGAGTACTGCTGAACAAAGAAAGGGTGGTAGACGAGAAGTTCGCGTCGGTAAGGAAACTTGATTCCATAGAGATACTTGAGCTGGTCGAAGAGGAGGAGCTCGAGTCCGTGGAGGTCATTGAGTCCATCGACGAAGATTGACTATCTGGCGCCATGCCTGATCCGCTCAGGTCGACCGACTGATCTGGATTGGCGCTGGAGATCTGGTAAGCGGCGCTGGGGCCGACCATTTCTTGCGCATTGAATACACTCGCTCCCGGGCGAGCGGCAGAGGTAGCGGCGAGCGCGAGGACGGTCGCGACGATGGAGACGAGCATTGTGATTTTTGAGACGGTGGTGGTGGTGTGGGTAGTGATCGTGGATGATTGTTTTGTATGTCAGAACGAACGACTTTGATATTGGGAACATTCCTATGCGACGGTCTTTAATAAATAACTAAAACTTCAACTTCATGCCGTCATCAATCTCTGCGATCAATTAAATCTCTGTCAATTCTAGATGAATCTACAACTTCCACAATCCATATCTCCCACCAGCCTCAGCGCCCCGTTACGGGCGCCATTTCCAGTTCCTTTACTCCGTCCCTGAAACAGTTATCCGTGGCGTCACGCCACCGATACGCCTGACAGTTGCAACGTCGGGGTGGGGCTTGCTGTGACAGTTGCACCGGCGGCGTGGCGCTTATTTTACCGGGGATGAAGTTGGGCCTTTCACCGTTGCTGAACGCCCTGTGTGGTGCATGCTGATATATCTATGTCAATTATTACTTTTTTCCTATACAATGTATGGATAGGTGTTTTACAGAACTTTCAAATCTCCACACTTTCTAACATACGGAGTAACAAGCCACAGTCGGACTCTGGTTCACATCTACACTGAGCTAAGCTGAGTGGAGTAGAGTGGAGTGGAGTGGAGTGTTTACATCAATACTTCAATACATCAGTATATCATTCCAAAATCCAACAAACCGTCATAGATCTCACATGGCCAATTTGGGTCCTGGTGCTATGACCGAATACTGCGGTTTTGGGAGTGGTGTCGCTATCCGGATCAAGTACTTACGGTGACTGGGGCTGGTGGATGGTGATGGTAATGGTGACGGAGATGGCTATGTGTGGTAGGATCATTCCATGGCAGATATTGTTTGAAGATCGGTGTGTTGTGCGGCTTTTGATTACCTAGCTTAGGACTGATGCTTGCAGATACATGTCTGTCTGTATTCGAGGTTAGATCCATGTATATACATGAGAGTATTGGTGAGAATGTGCTGAGATGTTTTACTGGACGGACGGCTTGGTAGATAGATAGAACATCGGCCTTTAGTTCTAGGCGAATACGGGTTCGACGGGAGCCATCAGCCTGCATTAGTGGATCCGTATGATAGTGGTTTGTAATCGCGAAGGAATAGAAATACACGGTTGAGAATGTCTAAAGTACGCTCGATGCACGGCCACGCACACAGGATCCATAGCGATCCAACATCCACGAATGTAGGATCTTCTTACACTCGGTGCCTCACTTTCATAGACATACCTGCAGCTCTTGAAGTTTGATAGAAGCAAGTGGCCGAAGCACCCAAAGAGTAAGAAAAGAATAGCGTCTCTGTGGAGTGAATAGATCGAGCATCATCTACTAGGAAGTCTGACGTTGTTAACAACGCAAAGTCGAGAGCTCGTTATTCGTTCTGTCGCCACATAAGAAAATGATTACGGTCAGTGTCCTATGGCTTCAAGGCTGAAAGATGAGACTTGATGAGAGGAAGAAACGAGAAAGGCACGCGGCCGTGGTCGTTTGGTGCCAGAAGTATTTGCTATCACAGCGGCGAACGCTTTCAGTTGTCAAAGGCAAATCGACGAAAGCGTCGAGGAGAGCAAAGACGAGATGGCCTTGGTATTATTATATACGTGAGCAAAAGCGTGCCAGGTACTACAAGCCTGACCAGGCAAGATATTTCGAATCAAATGACTTACTCACTCTGACGATACTCAATGACTTAGAGCAGGCATGTTCATGTTGCTCGATATGACCCCCTCTCGCATTCGGTAGAGAGCCGTATCAGAGAGCTCTAAGTATCCAAGTGCAGCTCTGAAATCCTTGCTGGAGCTGTGATCGAAAAGAAATACTTACTCATGGTGTTACTCAGCAAACAATGCCAATTGTAAGTTGGAGAAAAGGTAGGATGAGTCTTGTCGTCTTCTGATTTCGTTGCTACTATGGGGATTGCTAAGGAGTAGGAATAGTAGGGGCATCTGGCTCCCTAAATACATGCTTTCTAACGCTAGTCCAATTACCCCTCATCAGCTCCAGAGAACATATGCGCAGCGCCCCCGCGAAGCAGTACCAATAGTCTTCCTAATTCAGGCCTGATATCTTGACTCCCACTCGGTGTCTTCGCCGTGGGAACCCTACCACAGAGCTCCATGGCTCTTAGAAGTAGACGATCTGCCCCTATTAGGGCGCACCAGGCCTAATACCTGACCCTAAGCTCCAACTCTTAATGACCGGTGTAGACGCCGTAGTATAGTATTCTTTTAGCTTAATAGTACGTCGTGTACTAGGCTTTCCGCAGGTAATCGTAGAAGGCATCGTTGCCAGTAATTGTAGTCGCTAAGGCGTATAATTGTACGACGTGGCTACAGGCCACGAAGGAGCAACCCCCCCGGGACGGCGGCGTAGCATGAAGGCTTTCGAGCACTTAAAAGACTGTGACTATGTCATCGCACCGTGGTCGCCAGAAAAGGTAGGATGAGTCTTGTCGTCGTCTGATATTGTTGCTACTATGGGGGTTGCTAAGGAGTAGGAATAATAGGGGCATTTCCCTCCCTAAATACATGCTTCCAACGCTAGTCCAATTACCCCTCATCAGTTGGCATTCTAGCACGGCAAAAGTGGCAGTGATTACTTGTGACCCTTGGGTATCGGCGAGTGGTCGACAACCCGTTTCCAATGGATAAGCATATAGCGGGAAGGGGAATACTTGGTAGAGTTGCAGCGAAGCACCAACGCGAGCCTATAAAGCCGGCAGTGCCTCACAGGCGACTACTGTACGCTCTACGTACTGCGTTCACAGTGGACTGGCTGTATGGAATTTCGAGGCTTCTTTTGTACCCATGCAGCTTGTCAGTATTTCCCATTGGCGAGCTTGGCCTAAGCCGTTGATTTGGTGAAGACTCTGCCTTGATTTTGTTGCTGATCTTTGAGGGACATCTCCTGGGCTCGGCTTGCCCAAACTATATTAACGGCACGACGTGCTCGACAATCGCACGTGTCAGAACTTACCTTCGTCAGCCGTCTTCGAGCGGTATGTATATCAGATCAAGGCATTAATCACAACAAGGGCGACAGGTAGAGGTTGGCGAGGTAGTGGGTAAATGTTTGGGGGATATTTCACGAATGGGAGCATTTACAATTGTCCACAAGGCTGCCGTCCGCCTCTGAGCGTGGGGCATGGGTACACGACGCTCGTCGATCGATGGCTTCGGTGCTATGATGGTTAGCAAGTAGTTCTGAGTATACATACCTACAAACGCAGTTGTTGTAGTCATGGACGCGGGAGATGGTTAACTTAATACCCGTCGGAGAGGCATCGGCTTAGAGATTTGGCTGAACTTTTGGAAGACTACAAAACACGTATTAGGACGACGCAGGTCAACGCTAGAACGTATCTTCTTACCTTAGATAGGCGGTAATGGATAATTGTGGCTCGTGAGGAGAGAAGCCCACGGCGGAGTGACTCGATTCCCAATGGTTTGGTATTAATGAAGTGAATGCAGTTCGATCGTCCTTGCACATCCGGAAGTATAAGCTTACCCAACTTCAATTGCTCTTTATAATAAGTATGACTGGCTCGTTGTTACCGGGTTATATGATCCCGGGCGCTGACCGCAGACAAGGAAAGCTTGTGTTAGTAACGTCCCCAGGACAGCGTTGTATGAACTATTTCTTTCGGTCCGAGTCAAAGGATGTGACTGGAGAAGCCCTTTCGCATGTGGGTGCGAGCGATTGCTTTATGTTTTGGCATCATGTTAACTTGCCATGTTACCGTCTATGCTGAGCTCAAGGGCTTTTTACTCTAGCCATAAGGGTGTGCAAACCATCTGTTCTATGCTGAAAGCGTGAGCTGAAAGCCTCGATAGCGTCCACTAGGAATGGACCCGAGACTGCACAAGTCTAGATTTTGGCAGAATTAATGTGTGACTCTTTGACACCAAACTTTTTCCCGAGCACAATCCACTGCGCAAGGCATATGACAAGCCTAAATGCCGATTCGTTTTTCTCTGCAAAGGCGAGGTGCAACATGTCAGCCATCGACTTCGCAACGTCATCATCCTCGGATGCCCAGGCAAGAAAGCCTATGCTGGAGACATTATCTTTCGTAATGAGTCTAGTCATCAATCGATGTAGGGGCCCATCGATTCCGAACTTCAAAGGCGCACTGTAAGGATGCTTTCGCTTCTTGTAGATCTCGTCTGTGACGAACGGACGTGCTGCTTCTCGGAGGACGTACTTCTCGACGAAATGAAAACCTCTGCCAGAGTCGGTGGGGCCCTTGAGCTTCTCGTTGTCCCTGACCTTAGGTCTGATCTTCATACTCGGTGGAAGGCCATTGGCGTATTCAGCCAAATGATGATCGAGAAAGGGAGTTCGCCCTTCTGTACTGTGTGCCATTTCTCCTCGATCCCCCAAATTGGATAGGATCAAGTTATCCAAATGAGCCTTGCAGAAGATGTATTGCCCGCAGTGGAGTGGATGCCATTGAGCCATTTTCGCCACGACGTCATCCGGAATAGCTTGCAAATAGGGTGAGTGGGAAAGCAATTGACCTTGCGGCAATACATCGCGCTTAAATGGTAATGAAGGATACGCGTTGCTCATCTGGGCTGGTGTGAGCAACTCCGGAAGATGGTTCAAAGCTTTTGTAGAGGCACTGGAACCGTGCGTTTGCACCATCGTCTTTACTATCTTGTCGAATGCAACGTTCCTCGACACCTCGGACATAGTCGGGTTTCGGAAGCTCATATCGCCTTCACTCAGGTAGTCTGGTAAGAACAGCGAGTAGCCGCCAAAGATCTCGTCCGAACCTTGTCCTACGACTGCGATAAATATGGCAGTTGTCGAAACGGTAGGGTCACTTACCATTGAGGATGACAAGAAAGCCTTTTTCTCGTACTAATTCCGACAGAGCATACAAGCCAATGAAGTTAAGATCCGGATTCGGCTGCTCGATCATCCACGTAGCGTCTTCAAACCTATCTGCCAGTGCGTGTTCGTCCATATGCTTCTTGTAATATTTGACACCCAGAAACTCTGCTGTCCGGTTTGCAGACACTAGTCACTTGTAAGCCGCTGCCATTGGCGAGAAGCAAATACTGACATGACTCATCGAACCCACTGTCCTCATCAAAGGCAACGCCAAAGCAACTCAGTCTTTCAGTGATCGGCTCACTGCCAACCTGTTGTCCTTCTTGCATGAGGTGGTTGACCATGCCAGCAACCACGGACGAATCGATACCACCACTGAGAGCCACGCCAACTTTCACATCTGCTCGAAGGCGAACCTTGATTGCATCAAGGAGACGAGTGCGAACTCCCTGCACCATTTCCTCCTCCGTACGGAGATCTTGGTTGAGCTGCACAACGTGAGACTCGTCATACGCTAATATCGAAAACTCACTTTGCTAGGGTAGTCCATGTCCCAATACTGCTGCTCCTTGAAATCGCCAAAGCCATGACTGATCAGGAAGTGGCCCGGACGCACCTATCAAATCAGCACTAGTCTTTGCACACTTGAGTTATGCTTACCGATCGCACGTCTTTGAAGATGGTGCCAGAGCCAGTCTGAAAGCTGCCGCTGACAATGGCTGCCACTGCCCATTCTGGCTTCCAACCAAGGGGCAGGAATGCCTTCATCTCTGTAGCTACAGAGATCTCTCCGTCGATTACAGTCCAAAAGAGTGGTTTGATTCCATATCGATCGCGAGCGGCTATGAAGATGTCGCGGTCGGAGTCGTACAGGCAGAAAGAGAATTCACCTCTGAGATGCGAGAGAAATGCAAGACCGTAGCACTGATAGAGGGCAAGTACGAGCTCGCAGTCGCTGGTACCTCCGAACTTGTAGTCCAGCTTGGCAACCATCTCGAGACGAAGGCGGTCATAGTCATAGATCTCTCCGTTAACGACTGCATGAATAGTCTGCTTGTCATTGTGAAGAGGTTGATTGCCAGACGGGCTCAGGTCATTGATCTTCAAACGAACATGACCCAATGCTATGGTGCAACGTTAGTGTCATACCTCACAGCAGTACTTTTCTACTTTTCTTTTCACCAATATGACCGTTGGGACTGATCCATTTGCCGAGTGAGTCAGGTCCGCGATGTTTGATTTGTGCGAGACTTGCATCAATGCGCGAAAATGTATTGGCTCTCAACTTTGACTGGCGTAAAGCCAAAATCGCAATGAGGCCACACATAATGCCATTCACCACTTCTGTACTTCTGTAGGGGTCCAGTGTACAATTTAGTAAGAAGAACAAAAAACAAAATGAGAGGTCGACGAGCCCGGGCCTCCGATGTCGCTTTGCTGACGTAACCCAGAGTGACGTAGTGGTCTTGGCACGGACGACGAAGACGAAATCGGCTTGATAATCAAGTGTTCAGATACAACTGAAATTGCTTGGGACTGATGTAACACGATCTTGACAACAGGGAATCCTTCTATAGCTTGCAGATAAGAAGTGCTCGGTCGCATATGCCATGGAGAGACAAGTGCCAAGCCCGCATGTGAACAAGATGCCACATCGGCAGTCTTTTAAGATGTGAGCACAATTAATGGCAGGAGTGTGTCCTGTTCTGGGTTGTCTAACAGGCCATGCGATGATTGCTGTTTTGTCCAAGATAGCCGGTCCTTCGGGATCATCCTCAGGAGACACGCTTCCACACATCACCATCTTGGAGCCGAAAGATAGGGCCTTAGAAAGTTCTTGACATATGGCGCACCGCACCTCCTCCAAGAATTGAGTTCCATATATGGCAATGGTAAGGCTGTGCGATTTGACCATCATGGATCTGAAATATTGCATCAACAACGCAACAGTCAAATTTATAAGGTTTAGCTTCCGAGGGTGTGACTTCTCACCACCTTAAGGGATATTTTACTACCAAGATTTCGCTTCCGAGGCTAAGCAGAAAGTAGGTAAGTAAGGTACTTTAATCAAGCGTCTCCGCATGGATCAGCTACTTTAGCGTGTGTTCCCCGAGCCGAGGCTCGGCAGGATCACCACCTGAATGCTTGACTTACTTACTCGTATATACTTTATAAAGATCTGCCATTGAGATGACCACTCCATGGCGGACCGAGGACACTCTTGCGAAGATAGAAGATATGCTTTGGTCACTCCGACTCGGGGCTTAATTGCCAGGTTCGAGTAACAGGCCATACCCCTCCTTATTGGTACCTCAGACCTTCCTAATCTGGATGGTCCATCTGATATCATGCGAGCGCTCGCCTCGTGAGAGATGACGCAGAGACATGCAGGGTTTTCTTTATACCTCTCTCACTGGAGTATCCGCTGCCTGATCTGAGAGTATGAAATTCAAAGCTTCGCCAAAGTGGGCAGGTGAGGCTGATTGCCCCTTGCACCTGCCATGTTCATCAACACCTGTCATCGACACAAAAGCCCGTTCGGGGTCGATCAAGGTCTACCCATGGATCAATATATATACTTCAGATACTCCACCTAATTCTGCGGCAATTTAAATCTTGTCTTATAGCAGTATGCGAACTACATTCTTCCTCCCCGTCCTGTTTGCTTGCTCAGTGGTATCCAAACATGCTGTGGACGCTTTCCGGCGGGTCGATCGGGTGTTGGAGTCTAGAGTTGACGTGCAGAAGACTGCAGCACCTCAGCATAAGCCACTTCGGAAACGTGCATCGCCTTTCCTGAACAACGCTACGCAGAGTACGAGCATCGAATCACGTGTCATATCCTATTCCTGATATGCTTATAGAGTTCGCTGTCGACGGTACCAAGATCCCCGATGTCAATGTGTGTTGAAAAGGCCCGAAATCAGGCTTTAAGCTCATACTTGTGCAGTTCGACGTGGGAGAATCATACGCTGGATTGATACCTGTCTCCTCAAAGGCCAATGAGACTCGGGAGCTATTCTTTTGGTCAGCCTCACCCACTCTACCTGAGCGCTTCCTTGCTGATATTGGCCAATAGGTTCTTTCCCTGCTCGAATCCTGCTGCTACAGATGAGATTGTCATCTGGTAAGAAGATACCCCATATGCGCCTCCATACGCCTGACTGAATCCTCTTCTGAAGGTTCAACGGCGGCCCCGGCTGCAGCTCCCTCAGCGGGCTTCTCTTGGAAAACGGTCCCTTCACCTGGCAGCCTGGAACCTTCGCCCCAACGCAAAACCCTTACACCTGGGTGAACCTGACGAATATGCTTTGGGTGGAACAACCGGTGGGCGTTGGATTCACGCAAGGGACTCCGGACGTTGTGGACGAGATTGGTCTTGCGAAAGAGTTTATGGGATTCTACAAGAACTTCGTTGATGACTTCCAAGCACAAGGCAAAAAGGTTTACATCACGGGCGAAAGCTACGGCGGATACTATGTTCCATACGTCGCGGATGCTTTCATCAACGCCCATGATACGAAATACTACAATGTGGGTGGTGTGGCCATCATTGACCCGATTCTCGGCGATGGGGACCTCCAGCAGGAAGGTAACCTCCCGTACACTCATGGACCATGCAGCCGTAATTGACTTCGCCCATAGTACCTGTTGTGCCTTATCTGGACTATTGGGCAAAGGTATTCAGCCTGAATGAGACCTTCACCACCGCAATCCATGAACGAGCGTCTGCGTGTGGCTACACAGATTACATAAATAAATATCTCACATTTCCTCCGCCAGGCTCATTTCCTCAACCGAAGAACAGCTCCGACGGCTGCGACGTCTTTACTGATGTTTTCAGCGCCGCCTTGGAGGTCAATCCTTGCTTCAACATCTATCACATCCTGGATACCTGCCCTCATCTTTTTGACGTGCTCGGCATAGTCAATCCAGGTGATTATTTCCCTCCAGGCGCCCAGGTGTATTTCAATCGCAGCGATGTACAGGCTGCTATCAATGCACCTCCAACGAATTGGATGCAATGTACCGACAAGAACGTATTCGGCGGCCCAAATGGTAGCAACCCTAAGGATGAATCCCTCGGACCAGCACAGGATGGCGTACTCCAGCATGTCATCGAGTCAACGAACAATACGATTGTTGGCGTCGGAGGCCTCGACTACTTGTTACCCATCAACGGGACGTTGCTCGCGATCCAGAACATGACTTGGAACGGGCTCCAAGGATTTCAGACACCGCCAGAGACAGACTTCTTCGTGCCTTATCACCCAGAGTACAATGGAGGATCTCTTGCCGGAGCAGGAAATCTCGGCAAGTACGTAAGTGAACGTGGCTTGACGTTCTTCACTGTAGAATTAGCTGGACATGGTATGTTTATCCGGATTTCCTTTGAGGCTTGGTGCTGACAGCTAGACCAGAACTACCCGAATATTCGCCAGGTGCTGCGTACAGGGTTGTCGAACTCTTATTGGGAAGAATCTCCTCCTTGAGCCAGACAGGTGATTTCACCACTCAGACTGGGAACTTTACGGGCATGACACCGCTGTTGAAGCGTGAAGGCTACGAGAATATGAATATATAGGCCGAAGGTGCCGTAAATCTATAGTGCTGGTACCCCATGCACTTGGGAGCATGTAATAGGATACCTTTTCAGTAGACATCTAATTTCTGATATTTAACGTAATCACTCCGCGTTCGAGTCTCCCGATGATTGATGGGCCACGGCTGGCGAATGAGGAGGAAACTTGAGCAATAGAATCTGACGAAGTCCACCATGGCGGTTTCGAGCGCTGGTTTTATCAGCATCAGTATTGCAAAGCTGGCTCTGCGTCCTTCCTTCCTACTTTGCGAGCAGTCGCATCAAGCGGCAGATGCTAACCCGCGTGCCATGCCAGGCTTATGATAAGATAAGAGTTAAGTGATCCTAATAGAACATGGAGTTACCTTAGTTGTATCCTCTAAGCTAGTAAGAAGTTCCATAACTTTGAAGGTAATCTATTCAAGGTTTTGTACTTGTATCTATTAAACTTCTTCTATTTGGAAAAGAGCTGATTATCTCCTATGTATGCAGGACAGGAGGTACTAGGAGGGAGTTTGTATGATGCAAGTTCTTGCAGTATTAGTTTTGAAGTAAGGCGTTTGTTTAGAAGAGGTATACGATGTAGGAGCATGGATGAGGTGTAAAGCTGTATAGAGAACGTCCTTTAATTTCATCTTTATATAGATTCCATTGGTATACTCGCTTGACCTTCCTTTTCTGCAGCCATTAACGCCTTAATGTTGGAAGAAGAGAGCTGGCGGGCAATTCCATATGTTGGCGACTTTGGCATCGGGGCCTTGGCATTACCCCCTAGGATGCCTTGCCAAGATATGGGATGGGTAGACGATTTGGACGCCTTGCGAGTGTTAGTGACATGTGCTTGTATTATCAGGGGGGTCTCTCTACTGACATGATCTACCTTTATGCCTTTCGGCCGCTGATCGGATTCCAAGGCTCATCCTGTGGTGTCTGTTTTTCCCATTTCTTCAAGGCCCAGCCGATTTGCTCGCCATTGACGCCAGTGGTTTTGGAACTGATGTTGTCGTGGTGAGGGTCAATTGCTGCTTGATCGGTGGCTGCTGATGTTGTAGAGCCGTGGGTGGCTTTGGTTGAGCCATGATCTTCTGTAGGTACTGGTCGTTTGCCGCCTGTTGTTTGATTGTTGAGGGTTGAGCCGTGAGGCTGGGTGGATTGGTGGGAAGACGACATCTTGGTCTACTGATAGCTCAGGAGAGGACTTGTATTCTTTGGTATGAAAGAGAAGAGAAGTTGCTAGTAAGGTGCTATCTTGACGGCTTGACAAAGAGCAACATGCCTCGACTTTATAGTCGTGAGCCAACATTGGATCTTGCGAATGATGGGAGCTTAATGACGGAAGCTTTCATGCTTGGACCTCTCAACGAATTTTTTGTCGATGAAAGAGGTATACTGTGGCCAACATGGAGCCACAATATGCAAAGACCTGCTGCGAAGATCCTCGGCTGATACTAGCTCACAGCATTGTCACTGGACATTGATTCATGCGAGGAACTTTCCCACCAGCGTCGTCGCTGAAGGGAGTAATGTATCACAGCTCGGAGATGAGATGCAAAGATCTTCTTGCGAGACCGTCACATTAGCACTGGCTCAAACCCACACTCGCAGTACATGGAGCCACAATATGCAAAGACCTGCTGCGAAGAACCTCGGCTGATAGTAGCTCACAGCATTGTCACTGGACATCACCTCATGCGAGGAACTTGCCGACCAGTATCCTCACTGGCGTGGTCAATTCATCACTGCTAGGAGATGAGATGCAAAGATCTTCTTGCGAGACCATTACGTTAGCACAGGCTCGAACCCACACTCAGAATTGAGGGTATACTAAGAGGCGCTCGGAAATATTTTCGGCCGGGCTGAGTTCACGAAGATCACTCATGAACACCATGCATGGACCTTTGGTCACCGAGCGATAAAAGGTCTTCGCAACACCACCATCCATTTTGTTTGGCAGGGATGTTGTATGGTAGATACTACCAACAGGAGGGATTACGTATAGTCACTGCCGTCTGCAAGGTCCTTATGGGGGCGTCAATTTCTCGTTCGCTGAAGCCTTTCCTTGCAGTAACTGAGGGCCCTATGCACGGAACTCACTAGTCGCTTATCGTTGATAGGATCCTACAACATATAGGCACTCTCCAGATTCGGCGGTATAGCGGTAAATGTAGATCATTGTTGCCTCGAGCCGTCTTTTGGCGGGTTCCTAGCCGCTATACGTTAGTCATATGCAAGGAACTCTTTGGAGCCTCATTGCCCAGTGAAAAGGTGAGTCCACGGATTGGCCCCAATCGCCGTTTCGCTGTGCGGCCACTAGAGAGTGAACAGGTGGTTATTTGGGGTGTTGGAGTGGAGAAGCTTAGCATTCCATTCAAGCCACGTCATGAGCGGTAGGGTGGATTGAACTGACCGAGTGGAATCTCATGGTCAGATTCGTCATTGAACAACGCTGCCAGTTCCGGAACCCCCATCCATGCTAGCGTCTTGGCATAGGTCACCCTTGTTTATCTCCCCGAGTAAAGGATACACAGTAATGTAGAAAGCCACCAGCGGTTGAACAAGGATGTAGCCGCAGCAGATTAATGCATGGGCCTTCCTGTTGTCCAATCAGTATCCATGACAATTCGCGTCACGCATGATGGACCTCCACTTCATCCAATCACTGTCGCTTAGTGCCTGGTATCGTGGATAGAGCTATCGTCGATCAAACGATTCGTAGCCTTGCGGCTCACTCCGCCTTATAAGAGCTCTACTCCTCTTTCCATTGCTTATGAGTAGTCCCCGAGAATGACAAAATGAAGACTCGAAACCGAGGCCGGGCAACCGTGAAACTCTGCTGCCAATGTTATTGATGGATGAACAACCCACAGCATCTTGAATTAATAGCACAATCTAACTTCAAGGAAGTCGCCCACGTTCTCTCGTCTTCGCTATAATATCTCGACGTGACCGGCGACAATTCTCATCTTGGCTCCTGATCTAGCCTTCTTATCGCCTGACGAAATGGACATCGCAGTCGCTCCTCCGTCTAAGTGGGCTACCAAAGATGACTGGATTACCAACCACACCCTCATTGCACGGCTCTACGAAAACTATCCGCTACACAAAGTTATGCATTCCATGGAAACACAGCATGGCTTCAGAGCAACGTGAGCAGCACTATATCTATGTTTTGCATCAAAAGATGCTAATGGAACTCTTTAGCATCAAAATGTACAAGACGCGCATCAAACAATGGGGTCTCAACAAGAGACATCAACATATGGTGATTACAGCGGTCACGAATCAGAGCAAGATTCGACATCGCGTAGCCCGGGAAAGGCATTCGACACCTTGTCCTCATGGCCGGGTAGTCACTGTTGGAGATGTGGTTCAGTGCAGATGGTGCAGACAGGTAGTGATCGACGATATCGATATCGCACAACCAGCATCCGCACCAACTAAGACTATGTTGGAGTGCTTCACCGCGGTTTCGACCTTGTCTACAACATCAGGGCTGCTTAGTATACCAGAGCGTATCTTTAGCACTATCCGGGACTATTACCGCGGTTCTTTCGCATCTGGAACATGGGTAGCAGATCAAGAACGAATTCATTGTTGGACTATGAAAGATCGTGCCGGAGGCGCGTTGATGGTACCGTCGTCACGACATCTTCATGCGTTCCTGAATGAGTCTGAACTAGCTTGTAATCTTTTCGCCGATAACTACCACTCAGAAGCTGGACGGGCGCTGATGTCAGCAACAGCTCGAATAAAAGAGATCCTTCAAGCAGAGCACCCTATGACTCTCAGCGTTCTCTTTGAGCTTGTCCTTCACGTTCAACGGAGAAATAGGCAAGGGATAGCCTTGGAGGTTCTTCGGTATTTCTCTGCTCTCGCTGAGATACTCCTAGGAGATCAGCACCCTCTTCGCCAGATCTGTGGATGGCTTGCTTCTTCGGTAGATACAACGTTCTTCCACGAAGTGGTTGTTAGGTGTTTTCGGAGCGCTGTCGAGCATCTTGAAACCAGTCTTGGTTTCATGCATCGATCTACACGGGAATCTCGCTTGAGATACATCAAAGAAGGGAATTCGCATGAGAACATCAAAGAAGGGAATTGGCATGAGAACATCAATCGGGAAGATTTTCTTCTACGAAAGCTTCTCGGCGAATATGAACGTATCCTGGGGACTCTTGGCTTTCGGACCTTAGATATTCGTTCATCACTTGTGGCTCTTTACCTGAAGCGGGAAGAATTTGCCAGTGCTAGAAGGTGGTCCACGAGACAATATTTGGTTTTCAGCAAGCTCAATCGTTATCGGGTGATCTGCAGACATTCCAGAAGTGGACGTTCGAACTCATTAGTATATGATTGCTCGTTGCAAGCTTCACGAGGACGAATCAGAGAAGGCAATCTTCTTCGAGCCGATCACACTACCAACCCTAGAATGGAGGACACATGATGTCCGAGTATAGCGGGCGATTATGGAAGAGTGTATGTTGAAAGGTATATTTCAATCTCCAAATTCTCGGGCAGAAAATAACAAGACAAAACTTCCGGTTAATTGTCTTCGTATTACCCAAGGAAATCTAACAATCCTCATGTAATAAGTACTACAGATCCAACACATCTCTAGAGCACTCAGTAGACACTTAGTCCTATGTCATCTTATGTGAAATAGACTACCTTAGAAACATCGCTTTTGTACGCGTACATTCAGTTACATGAGCGGTTCACACGGCTAAAGACATGTGTTCATGAAATATCATTGTTTGGTCTCTATTCAGGCTTATACATTATGAGGCTTAGGCCTCCTACAGTAGCTCTAAAGAAATCTCCTGTATCTAAACGGCACGGTCCTAGGGTAAGCAAGCCTAGTTACATAAGCAACATTCTAGAGGTAGGATAGTAGGAAAAGCTGAGATTCACGATCTTTGAGTTTTGAAATGATGAGAAACCAGGGGGACGACAGTGCTAAGATGTTGTATCATAGTACCTGCGATCTCCCTGACCGAAAGCACTAGTACTTCCCCTCACTAACCCCTAGCTAAGCTAGCTGGCATTTCAAGATCATACGTTGTCCAGCAATATTTGTGCAAGGGGAGGCTCGGATGCGTGATGTAGACTGTCGATATAGACAGGGCGTGAAGTTATGGGGCGGGACTACTGGAGGATTGAATAAGTATACCAGAGTGAATCGTAATCAGTCTGTGGAGTGATGATTTAGGTGCTGAAAGGGGTGCTAGGTGAATGCTTGCTAAGGTATCGTTGGAATGAGAGGCCTTCTCAGTATTTTTCAAGGGTTCCACGGGATTTTTTGGTTGGTAGGCAGTCTTTCATAGGCTTTCAATTGTGGCAAAATAGTCTGAACTTACGACGTACAGTGGACCGTTGAAACCCAAAATAAGTGAAGGATCAACCAACGGATGAACTACATTAGCGGTGAAAGCTCCTGGTTTTAGTCACTTCTGACGGGATCCCGATTCAACGAGGAGTGCTAAGATTTGGGTGTTGATTGTGTAGAACGTTGAATTGTTTGAGGTGCATGAGAGTTCTGACTTCATATACCAAGACCGAAGCTGAGCCATCGAGATCTCGCTGATCATTTCTGGATTTCAAATGATGTCACCTTAAATGCTGAAGCTTAACCAAGGTCTCTCCAGTCCGAATCGAAACTCTTAAATTCAATTCAATTTTCATATCGAAGTCCCAGAGATCAAAGGCCCTTCCTTAATCCACAACGAAAAAAACCCCACTATATTGTACTTGTCCTTACCCCTGATCGTCTTTATCGTCGCAGAACCCCATCCCATAGGGCCCCTAGCATACTCCAGCTGCCACGCCGCCCCCAGCAGTTCCATCGCCAAACTATTCGTCATGCGTTGTGCATTCTCCGCCTGCACAGTCGGAAAGCGCACTGATACCAGGCCGCTGTTGAAGACACGTCTGTTGTCGATTAAGTTGTCCGGCTTGCAACTTTCAAAGTAATCCACGAGATTGGAGATGTTGCCCGTGACGGCGCCTTTGAGTGACTCGTCGCTCACTCTCAGGTACTCATCGATGATCATCCAGGTGCTTTCAACGACATCGTGAGACTTTGTCTCGGAGATCAAAACGTGGAAGGGGGGCTTGGGCCAGGTTCCGAGGAGGGTGGTTGTCGAATTTAACGAGCTCGGTGCTTGAAGTGAGCCGTTGGAAATTGACGGAAGTTGTAGGATCGAAGGGTAGAGTGGTAATGACAGAGAGGCCGCAATGCTTGCGATGGCGATGCAGAGGAGGAAAAGCATCTGAATTGCACAAGAGTCAACAGCGGACAGCAGCCCGCTATTATCACAATCATACGAAATTGCGATTCTCTTGATGGTATCGGCAGATTATGGCGGGTACCAAGTATAGGGATCCTTAATATCCGATATCCTTTGAGCCGCCTCCATTTCATTCATCAGCTTCATGCCGAGGCCACGCGGACGCGAGACACAGATAAGCAAATCTGCCGTGTAAAGTAAGCAGAAAACAGGTTTCGGATTGTGGTAGCCTCATTTGGTATTCGGGGAACAAATCGGCACGGGATCGAGCCATTTCATCCACCGTTGCCCAGCGCCGTTTTCAATCGCTGAGCCCGATGTTCGGTAGCGTCGTCCGAGATGTAAGCGCATGCTGGTGGGACGCTTATAGTAATAGCTGCCGGCCTTCGGTGTCTCCAACCGTGGAAAAGGCATGAAGTTGCCTCTCTCAACAGCTAGAATCAGGTTGTGATCCTTCCGTGAAGTTGCCCTTGACTGCATCAACGCGAAGACCTTGGCTTTGGTCAATCGCGATACTGATCTTGATACATGGCCGATGATAGATCGTACTTCGAGAACACTATTACTGCAAGGGTCACAGTGAGACTTGCTGAATATCCCAGAGTCAAAACCCTTACCGAGTATGATTCAGCGTGCTAGACTTGGTGCGAATACGGAAGACAATCGCGTCCTACAAGTCCTTGTACCTCTCTTCGAAATCACGTGTCTCTCCGTTCATAATCATGTATGAACACCTTGCAAACTCTTCCAGCTGCTGACCAATGCTAGTGTCGCCTAAACTGTAGAATGCATGCGCAGCGTACATCGCAGCATTTATCGCAGATCCTTCCAGTTGACAATAAGAACGGTCTATAGAGACTATGGACCCGCTTATGGTGACCACGAATCCTAGGTTTCGGAGCAGAGCTATAGATGTCTTTATGACCTTGTCTTGAGATCCACTTTTCTTGTAAGCCTGGCAGAGCCACAGCCCCAGGGATACTAAACCAAGACGTGGTCGATGCTCGAAAGCCTGTCCATCATAATTCTTCTCCAACTTGGCATATAGCTTCTCGACCTGTGCTAGACTTGGCTCTTTGTGTTGGTACTGCGGCGACAGTGGGGAGTCGGACAAAAGAGCTCTCGATTTCTCAATCAACTGTGCTCGGTACTTGCGCTGGTCTAATGATGATGCAGCTTCTGCATTGCACAGTCCACAATCGCATTTAAACGCCCACGTCTTTTTAAGCCCCTCTTGTGCTTTGGCGTTGACCGGGTCTGGAAGCCGGTACGGCATCAATATCTCTTCCCCCTTGACAATGTCTCTTGTCGCCCTTACAATCATCATGTCGCCAATGAACGAACGTCGTGCATTGCCGTCACAGGCGTGGTTCATGTATGATGCTCTCAACCACAGACCCGTGGAGTGATAGCCGGCTGAACTAGTGGCCTGTATCTGCGCTGCTCTGCTACTCGATCTTACCGTGGGACATTCAAAACAATTATACTCAATTATTGATTGGGTGCGGAAGGCGTCAATCGGCACAAGACCATCAACAACTCGAAGCGAATTTTTTGGGTGTTCGCCACCATCATAGAGATCGAAGAACTCAATAGCTAGCTCAGGACTATAGACCAGCTTTTGTATCAATTCGAAGAGCAAGGTTGCCTGCGTACCAGTCAAGGCCCGTTTGGTGTGATGGTTCAAGATGGTATAACGATGAGGTATTTCATCGGAGTCGAACGCTATGCACTTCGCTTTCTCGCACATGATCATTTGACCCACCCCAATATCTTTCGTGGCAATGAGTCCTCTGCCATGCGTGCCGAACTCGCATATTGCCGCATTCGATGTGAAGTCAGCGTGGTCAAGCCGATTATGCTTCTTGTTGGACGATCTGCTCATCTTCGTGAAGTCATAGTCGCCGCTGGACTGTTCTCGCTTACGCTGTTCCACTCGCTCGAGTGCGTCGAAGGCAAGTTTCTTGTTTGGCGCAAGCTCATACATTTTCTCGAAATATGCTTGAGCTTCCTGCAATCGGCCGAGTCCGTAAGCTGCACAACCCGCGCGCTCATAAGCTTTGGAGTTGAGCGCGTAATGTCCGTCATTTTCTCCCTCTTTGGCGGGAAGAACAGAGGCTTGGGCATCTATCAGTGCTTTCTCGAAGCGCTTGAGGAATAAGTTGACTGCCGCACGATTACGCAGCAGATCATGCTTGGTCGCTATATCATCGAAGCTGCAAGCATCCAAGCCTTGACTGTATGCATGGAGAGCGGCAATGTGGCTTCCAGTGCTGTACGCAGCATTCCCTTCCTTTTTCCAGTCAAGCGCAGACCTGTCAGCTTCGATGAAATTGGCATATACACCTGGAACAAGGTTGTCATAATGATATAGTCGAACAAGGTCGGAGGGATGATCAACCCGTAAGCTGTTGATACTGTTGGCGCTCGCTGAATAGTATGGCTCCTTGATGGCAAGTATAGCATCTTCTGGAAGTATTTCGTCTACTTGGGCGGCTACATTGGTATTGTAAAGGGCCAATCTTTCAGTGGCACCTGTCTCGTCTTGAATTATGCTGTGCACGGCAGTGACTCGGAGCGCAGTATCAATGGTCCGTACAAAGAGAACTTTACCACGATGGTGTGTGTCGAGCTGTAGCTCTGCAATGCTGATTGGATCTAATTCGGCAACGTTCTTTGTGGATGGTGGGTAAGGATCGCAGAGGAAATAGTGTTGTTCAGAACTACCAGTATCTTGACCCTGTCTCTGCATAATTTCAGGCTTGAATCATGGTGTTGGTGACAGATTAGGTGACTCACAAGCAAATCGGATTCAAGAAGTAGCTGCTGGCGAGACGGTCTGTTGATATTTGGTAGACTAGACTTCGATACTGAGTTCTGTGAGCTTAGTTCCTGTCTCAAGTCAGCCTTCTTCGGACCTTCTTCTCAATAGTGGACTGGCCATATGGAGTTCGAGCGTGGATGGAAACAGTTGGATTTATTGACTTTGTCGCTAATGGGGCTATGGGAAAGGAGATGATGGGGTGATCAGAGGTCTGGGGAACTCGTCAAGATGTGCTTTGAAGAGGACGATGAACAAGTCATATCACGCGCGATTGTGTGAAATTACAAGAGTGAGGTTCAATGGGTTGTTCTCTCTTATAGATCCGGGAAAGATGCCGAGTTCTTAGGTTTCTGACTCAATCCATGACTCACATTACGAAGTGGGCCAATGCGCAGCTAGAGAAGTACCTAGCGAGTATCACATATAAACTCTTTCTTTCTTCTTGTTTCATGTAAACCATATGCGGCGGACAAGACAAGTGTTCGCATGCCTAGAAATGCTAGGACATAGAATTACATCCGGAAGCAGTGTAACAAATTTATTCGAATATAAAAGCTAGTTAGATATTTAAATATAAATACGCGATTTTAGGATATTTAAATAATACTCGAATATAAATAAGCTAGTTAGATATTTAAATATAAATACGCGATTTTAGGATATTTAAATAATATTCAAATATATTACTATATTAGATATAGATACCTAGTACTTATTATTTATAGCTATTTATTACTAGGTAATAATAGTAAATACTAGGTAGTAATAGTAAATACTAGCTAGTAGGCTAATAGTAGTAACTACTAGGTAGTAGTAGTAAAAAGGGTAGAAAATCTTAGAAGAATTACTACTTTATTTAATTATAAATTTCTACTTTAATTTATTATTAATTATACTTTATATAAATATATAATTTAATAATAAAGATAATATATTTACTCTAATTATATTAAGCTTTAAAATATATTAAGATTATTATTAATTATTAATTATTATTATTTTAATTATTATTACTTTAATATTAACTTATAATATTAATTAATTATATAACTAGAAATAAGAAATTCTATTTATATCTTTTATATTTTCTATATTTAGATATAATATAACTCTATATATCTTTAAATTATATATAGTAGATAATTAAAGCTTTAAAGAAGATTAATATATATATAATTTACTAATATATATCTATTAATAGTAATTAATTAGCTATCTACTATTAATAGCTCTTAATTTAACTATAAACTAATAGATTTTTTATTATTATTAGATTTATAGACTAGAGAAAGAAGAGGTTAGTAGTTATTTAAGTTTTCCTCTTCTTTTTAATTACTCTAACTCCGCTTTTTAATTACTCTAACTCCGCTTTTTAATTACTCTAACTTAGCTTATAAATTCCTAATCCGGCTTATAAATTACTCTAATTTAGCTTATAAAATACTCTAATTCAGCTTTTTAATTACTCTAAGTAAAGATTCTAAAAATTATATAAAGAGTAAAATAATCTAAATATTCTTCTTTTTTACTCTTTATTCCCTAGGTCTTTATTATAAAGATAGAGTCTAACTTAGAAGAGGTTCTAAGTTTTAACCCCTCTTTTAAAGAAAGAGATCTATTTTTAGATTTATTTAAATTAGAACCTATTCTAGATAATTTTAACTTTAATTTTAATAGTTCTACTATTCCTAAAGTTATTAATCCCTCTTCTATTACTACTACTAGTAGTAGTACTCCTCTACCTTCTACTCCTAAAAGGATAGGAAGACTTAAAGGGTCTAAAAATAGATCTTAGTAAGTTTCCTTATTATATCTATTTAAATACTTAATTAACTTTCTTAATAGATCTTCTTTTACTAGAGTAAAGAAGATAATTATAAAAGTCTAAAAATCTTCTTACTCTATATAATCCCCTTTAGATTCTAGTAAAAGAAAAATTATACTTATATAAGCTTTTCTTATTAATAGATTAATAAGTAATATAAAGACTAACTACTTCTTAGATTTATAAATATATCTAAGGAGAATTTTATTCCCTCTTTTAATATTTTAAATAAGTAAGATATAACTCTTAATTTTATATATATTTACTAATATTTTTTATATATAGATTCTAGGATTTATCTATTTTAGAGCTAGGAAATCTAAAGATTAAATTTATCTTTAATTTCTAGTTTATTAGTAATTTATATAGCTTTCTAAGTAGTTTTATAATATAAAACTATCTTAAATATTAAATAGTAATATAGTCTTTTACTTACTATTATCTTATTTAATTTATCCTTATAACCTTCTCTATTAATATATTAACTAAAAGTACTTAGTAGATTCTTCTTAGTTTATTATTATAGATTAATAATACTACTTTATCTAATATCTAATATAGCTTTTAATAAGCTAATTAAACTATATAAATAGTTTACTTAATTCTTTTTTATTAGTTATAGAATTAATAGTATAAATTACTTTTAGTAGTATTAAGATATACTTTATAAAATTAAAATTAAAATTAAAATATAGTATATATATTATATATTAATATATTAATATTACTTAGTATTATCTAGTATTATTTAATAATATTTAATAATATTTAATAATATCTATTAGTATTTATTAGTATTTAATAGTATTTAATAGTATTTTCCTATTTTAATAGTATTTTAATATTATATTTTAATATTTAATACTACTTAATAATATATAGTATTTTTTAATACTATTTAATACTATTTAATACTATTTAATACTATTTTATAATATATTTAAATTATCTCTTTTCTTAATATATAACTAGTTATTCTATTTTAATTAAAATTATCTTAGATATTATCTTATATATCTTTTATACTAAAGAAGTATTAATTACTAAGATATTATATTAAGTATACTTAATTAATAAACTTAGATATCTTTAATATCCTATTATTCTATTTATTTTTACTACTTTTTACTACTTTTTACTACTTCTTATATTACTCTTATATTATATTACTCTATATTTTTATTTATATATAAGATAGCTACTTCTTCCTTAACTAGTAAATATAGTAAAGGATATAAACTACCTTTTATTAAAAATTAGATATATTTATTTAAGAATAATTACTATAAATAAGAATTATTACCTTTTATAATAGGAAAGGATTAATTAGTAAGTAAACTAATATAATTCTATATAGATTAAAATTATATACTTAGCTCTAAAGTATTAATATATAAAAAATAAAAAAGCTTTAAATAAATCCCTTAGTAATTATTTCTTGTATTATAAGAATAATTATCTTAAAATTAAAATAAAAACTAAAAATAAGAGTATATCTAATAGCTCTTAAATTCAAGCTAAATTTCTCTTATCTAATATCTATTTTATAATTAATATATTATTAATTAAAATTAAATATTTAGAAGGTAACTCTTAATTAAATTCTATTATATCTTTTTTTTAATAAAACTAGACTAAATAGATAACCCTCTATTAATAATTTAAATAAGGAATTTAATAATATAGCTTTTTAAACTATTATAAATAAGAGATTTAAAGAGCTTTTAAATTATACTTAAAAGTAAGTCTTTTTATATATAATATAAGAATAAACTAAAAATTACTTAATAGTAATATACCTCCCTTATATTATAATAATATAAGGAATAAATTAGTTCTATTATATAAAACTAATCTAGTAAAAATAAAAGATAAAGTCCTAGATTTTAAATATAAAATATAATATGAAATTTTCTCTTACTTTTAATAGCTAGATAGCTAGTAATTAAGGTAAATACCTAGGAATTATACTTTATTATATTAATTCTAAATAGGAATTAATTTCTAAATTAATAGGAATAGAAGACTTAAAGAAATAATATAAAGCTAGTTATATTTATAAAGTTATAAATAAGAAATTAATAGAATTTAATATTTAAGATAAGATCTTAATATATATATATAACCTTAAAGTATTATTATTAATTAATCTTATTAACCTTTCTATAGATTTACTAGTAATAAAGCCTCTAAAAATATAGCCTTTTTAAATCTATTTAAAAGGAACTATTTAAAGTCTTATAATAAAGAAATATTTATAGTTAAATATATAGTATATATAATAAATAATATTATTTAAGATATATTAAAAGATTTACTATTTAATATAAATACTAATAACCTAATTATCTATAATATATTAAATTCTAATATTAATAATATAATAGAAAATAAAGAAAATAATATAGTTAAAGATATATAATATAAGTTCTTTATATTAAATCTAGAATAAAAGATTTAAGGATTTACTAATAAGTAAATACTTTAGTATAAGAATATCCTATAAAAAGAGTATAAAAAGTAGCTACTACTTTTAAATATTTAGGTGAAAATATAAGACTATTAAGAAATTAAATATTATTATATTAGATACTTAAAGCTAGAATAATATTTATAAGTAAATAAATAGATTAATTTATTAATAAATACTAATATTTAGATTTAAATTAAGAACTAGATAGTCGTTTATATATAATATACTAGATCGATTTATTTTAATATATCTAGCTATTAAAAGTATTATAAAAGCTTCTAAAACTATTAATATAAAGGTTAGAGAAAAGCTCTTATTTTTAAAAGGAGATATTAAATACTTATATAATTACCTTAATATTTTTAAGGTTTTTATAAAAGCTATAACTAAATTATAAGCTAAAAAATATCTAACTATCTAGTATATATATATCCTTATATAATTTAAATTTAAAATAAACTAATTTATCTTTTAAATAATAAGAATTTTATAAGTATTCTAGATATATTATTATAAAAATTTATTAATATATATAGACTTTAAGACTATAAGGAGCTATTTTAAAAGAGTAAGAAGTAGAAGATAATAAAGATAAATAGAAGTTATTATAATTAAAGTTTTAAACCTTATATAAATAAGGTTATATAGATTTATTATTTAATTTTAAGTTAGGATTTTTATAGTATAATTATTAGGATAGATTATATATAGAATTTCTATTAAATTTATTATTTAGTTCTTATACTAGCTAAGTTATAATATATCTTATCTTAAGATAGTAGATTTTTTATATATAAGTATATTTATAAATTATATAATATTATTATCTAGGATTTATAGTAGATAAATAAGTAGTAATAGAATAATAGATTATATTATTTTAAAAGAAAATAAAGTATTAGATAATAATAATAATATATTAACTTATATTATTTATATTATATTATATTTATATAACTAAGCTTTAAGATAATATAAACTTTTATAGATAGAAATTTAAATAGAAATCTATAATAGAATAAAGTAAAGATTCTTCTAAGATCTTTTACTTATTTTACTACTACTACCTAGTATTTATCTAGTTTTTACTACTACTACTACTTAGTAATAAAAAGCTATAAATACTAGGTAGTAATAGTAAATAAATATAGAAACCTATTAAACTAAGAAGTATAATAGTATAAGATTAAGTAGTAATTAAAGCTATTTAATTAGTAACTTTATTAATAGAATAATATCTATTATATCTATTAATAGACTATTAAGAATAATATTATATATTTATATATATCTATATAACTAATCTTTAAGATAAATATAAACTTTTATAGATAGAAATTTAAATAGAAATCTATAATAGAATAGAGTAAAGATTCTTCTAAGATCTTTTACTTATTTTACTACTACTACCTAGTATTTATCTAGTTTTTACTACTACTACTACCTAGTAATAAATAGCTATAAATACTAGGTAGTAATAGTAAATAAATATAGAAACCTATTAAACTAAGAAGTATAATAGTATAAGATTAAGTAGTAATTAAAGTTATTTAATTAGTAACTTTATTAATAGAATAATATCTATTATATCTATTAATAGACTACTAAGAATAATATTATATATCTATATAATAGTTAAGTATATTTAAGTTTAATTAAAAAGGTCTTATAATAAGATAGAGTAAAGATTCTTCTAAGATTCTTACTTAGTTTATTATAATTATCTAGTATTTATAATTACTACCTACTATTTACTATTACTACCGAGTAGTAATTAGCTATTAATACTACTTAGTATATATAAATACTATATAAAAGTAGTAAATTATATAGAAATTCTTAGAAGTATTTATACTTTATCTTAGAGACCTTCTTACTTAGATATCTATATTATTAAAATTTATATAAATATAATATATTATTTTAAGTAGTTTTTAAATAGATATTATATATATACTAATAAACCCTATTTATATTTATAATAATAAAAGATTAAATATAAGAATCTTTATTCTTAAGTTAATATAATTAAATTAATAATAAGTATTCTTAATCTATTAATAAAGATAGAAATAATAAAACTTATAATCTATTATAAGTTTATAATAATTAGTTATTACTACTATTCTTATTATCTTAAAAAAATCCTTTATAAAGTTATTATAAAAAGGTAGTATATATAATTATTAACTTATATTAACTTATATTATTTACTAGTTTATATAAACTAATATTATATATTAATATATAATATATATAATTAATAATTAATAATTAATAAATATAATTCTTTTTAATAATTAAGTATTAAAAGAAAACTTTATAATACTTTTCTTAAATACTTAATATTATTATAAGATTAATTAAAGTAAGGATATAGTAAAAACTAAGTAATAATTAGATATAATATAAGAGTATTATTTATATTACTAAGCGATTTTTTTAATAATTTCTATAAATATAATATAAATATAAAGAAATTACTCTTTTAAGTAAGATATTTAAATAGATATTTAAATATAAATACGCTACTATAATATTTATATTTAAATATAAATATTATCCTAGTATATTTAAATATTAATAAATTTATTATACTATCTAGAAGTATTAATATTCCTCGCGCTAAGTAGCTAGCCTAATACTAGGAAGACTTAAGCTAATTTAACTAGGTATTAGTAAGAAGGAGCTTATTATTTAAAGATTTATAAGTAGATTAAGAGTTTAATAAGTAAATTTAATATAGAATAATAAGCTTAAAGTAATTATATAGAATTATAAAGTAAGACTTTTATTAAGAGAGAATACTATAATTTATATTACTTAAGTAGATATATAGTAGTATTCTTTTAGTTAGTATATAAAAAATATAGTAGTAAAGTATATAAGTTATTTTTATAAGCTTTTTTTACTAATTATAATAAATCTAAGTTATTTTAAATAGAAATAAGAAGAATATCTTATATTAGAAGTAGTTAAAATTAGCTAATTAGTTAGATTAATTTAAGAGATATTCTAAAATCTAATAATTTAAACTATCTTAGTTAAGCTTTATTAAAAATATAGATATACTTTCTTAATTAACTATTAATTAAAAATTAAAATTATAAGCTACTTTAAATATTTAACCTAGTAAGTAATCTAGCTTAATACTTAATCTTAAAAGCTTTTAAATAGAAGTTATTTAAGTATATTAATATATTTTATAGATCCTTACTACTTACTCTAGGTTTCTTTATATAATAGAAGATATTATAAGTAGAAGCTCTTTTACTAGATAGGTTTTAATCTTCTATATATACTTCTTTTATATAGAATACTAACTTAGTAAAAGAATTTATCTAATACTAGAAAATACTTATAAAAATTCAAGATTTTTACATTAGAAAATTACCTCTACTACCTAATATTTAGTAGGTAATATAAATAGTAGGAAGTATATTAGATATATTAGTAGGTAGCCTATTATATATATATATTAATAGACTAATATAAATTATTCTAATAGTATTTTATACCTAGTAATAAGACGGATATTTTCCTCTATTTAAGCTAATATTAGATATATTAGTAGGTAAGATAAATAGTAATATATTAGTAGGTAGCTAGCTTATATATATAATAGTATTAGCTATATTATATATATATACCTATTCTAATAGTATTCTATACCTAGTAATAAGATAGATATTTCCCTCTATTTAAGCTAATATTAGATATATTAGTAGGTAGATATTAGATATATTAGTAGGTAATATAAATAGTAGGGGTTTTAGCTTATAAATATAATAGTATTAACTTATATAGTAATATACTAATTTAGACCGTACTAATAGTATTACCTACCTAATAATAAGATAGATATTACCCTCTATTTAAGTTAATATTAGATATATTAGTAGGTAGATATTAGATATATTAGTAGGTAATATAAATAGTAGGGGTTTTAGCCTAGAAATATAATAGTATTAGCTTATAGACTTATATAGCGATATAGATTATACTAATAGTATTACCTACCTAGAAATAAGATAGATATTATTCTCTATTCAAGCTAATATTAGATATATTAGTAGGTAATATAAATAGTAGAGGTTTTAGCTTATAAATATAATAGTATTAGCTTATAGACTTGTATAGTAATATAGATTATACTAATAGTATTACCTACCTAGAAATAAGATAGATATTACCCTCTATTTAAGCTGATATTAGATATATTAGTAGGTAATATAAATAGTAGGGTTTTTAGCCTGTAAATATAATAGTATTAGCTTATAGACTTATATAGTAATATAAAGTATTCTAATAGTATTACCTACCTAGAAATAAGATAGATATTACCCTCTATTTAAGCTAATATTAGATATATTAGTAGGTAATATAAATAGTAGGGTTTTAACTTATAAATATAATAGTATTAGCTTATAAACTTATATAGTAATATAGATTATACTAATAGTATTTTATACCTAGTAATAAGATAGATATTTCCCCCCTTTTTAAGCTAATATTAGATATATTAGTAGGTAAGGTAGTAGAATAAGTAATTTATAAATAATAATAGGATTTTTATTATTAATCTAATTATTCTAGCTATTAGTATATAGAATTTAGTAGGTAAATCTATTTATTCTAATATATCTTTTAAACTACTTAATTAATTTTTATTATTTTTAAAGTATTAGATTACTAAAAGTAAGTTATATAACTTAATTTAAATAGAAAATATTATAAACGGTAGGTATAGATATAGGTAGAATATAAAGAAATATTAGACTTTTAATATTCGCGCTAGTCTAGGAAAGGAATCTAGGGGACTTATTAACTAACCGATAAGCCGCGATAAGCTTAGGGTCCTAATTCCCGTATTTTCTATTATAGTAAAGAGATACCAGTAGTATCTAAATATCTATAGCATGGAGACTAAGACAAGGATGGCATTCTTCTAGGAGAATTCCAACTGACTAGAGAACTAACCCAGTTGAAATTAATCGTTCCACGCCTCTCTCATCGTTGCGGCCCCTTGATATTGGGGATGCACGCCTGAATCTAAGAGCTTGCCATTGCCTTGCACGGATCCCAGAAGTTGTGTCTCAAGATACAAATCGTTGCCCGGCTTAGAGTTGACACGATTAAATCGGGTTGATGTGCCTGTAGGACTACTCTTTGAGCGTGTTGACCATGGGTACACGAGTCTCAGCTTAAGGGATTTCAAGGAGAATGGACTCAGAGCTTGGTGGAGTTGGTGTCGGAACAGAGAGGCCAAGTGTGGCATGCAGCCCGCCATAATGCCAACACAGATTTCGACAACTCTTAGTGATCATCAGCACATAGAGGGTCGTTAAAGTAAGAACTGACTCACGAGGTGATCACAATTGGTACGACATTCCAAAGAACGTCGGACGACTTCGTGGCACGCACTCGATAGTACGTGTTTACAATGGCACAAATGCACGCCCTGGAAAAACCTTTAGCTTTGATACTCAGTGTCACCCACGGAGAGACTTACAAAAAGCCCGTCATAAAGATTGCGATGACCCCAAACTTACGTCTCAGAGGTAGCTGAAGCTTCCATACCACTGGAATGGGTATGGCAAGAAGGTAGATGTCGCTGAGCACGTTGAACGCGGAAATCACATAGCCTAAGTTTAAATCCCTACCGCAACGTCTGGAATTCTGGGCCACTATCCATGTCTCACCTGATCTGGGAGTACAACTTATAGTTTCCATAAGTAGACAAGCTGTGTAGAAGAGCACATTGAAGATCATGCCGAAAAATATCAGGTACCTGGTCCGGACGTTCGGAGAAAAGACGCGGAGATACATCAGGAATAGCGACAACTTGGTGAAGAGGATTGTTGGTAGATAGCCAACTTGTACTATCAGCAGTTTCTGCAAGTGATGTGAGATGGTACGAGCGTGTGGAAACCAGGAATTCTCACTTGGAGCATGACGGGGGTAAAGGTCAGAGCCCTAACGTCCCATTGATGTGGCCCAAGTTCGTTATGGGCTGCTACTATACATCCGTTAGAGCTCAATCTCCCTTCAGACGAAATTCAGCGACATACGGTCAAAAATTACGGCAGCGTAACTAATCAGGCACACCTGACATCGCGTTAGTGGATATCAATCCTCATCGCTTCCTTATGCCTACCATGGCCGCAACGCAGGCATCTGTTCTGAGTGAGCATTTAATAAGCAACCAATGGCTTTAAGATCCTGGTGTCTTACAATCGTCTTTAGTGAAGGAGCGCGCTATCCAAATTCTCGAATAGACTCGTAAAATTCCGAAAATTACCATCAGACCCATGGCAATTGAGCATATAATGATAGTCAACCCAGCATGAGAGTCAGGGTTAAGAAAGTTTGACAGTTGTCCCGGTGGAGGGGGTGAACCAGGGATATCTTCTAGAGATATCGAAGAATCCATGGTTCAATTGAGTCGATTATGGGAGTTTACCTTCACTTTGCTGTGAGGAATCTGATGTTTGGCAAGGTCAGACTTATTTACCAATGGCTATAATGTTGTAGGCTTGGTGTGAACCCTCTTAGATGCACTGATCGTTACTCAAACTTGCGAAAAAATCCTCAAAGTTGTGGCCTTTAAAGGTTTGGAGGGAGTGGGACTGCAAGAAGGCATCAGGCTGAAACCTCAGCGAAGATCAGACTGGGGCACAGTCAATGCCATGCAGGCGGGATAGATAGCATGCCTATGGAGTATGCATTCGGAGGCGTAGCAGCTGCGAGCAGCTAGACCCAGTCAATACCGAATGGTGGAGCGGTCTGTGAGAAGCATTATGTGGAGCGCTTCTAGCGTCGAGCCAAAAGTGCGCAGATCACAACCATGTTCAGCCGAGCCGAGATGGAAGGTGCTTGTGGCATTGAAGGTGATTGTTCGGGAGCCGATCATGTTCTGATGACTTCCTGACGAGGCAAATACTAGCGGGCAATCCACCAATAATTATATGATAGCTATACACACCAAAGTGTGACTTGCTCCGATGCGTATTGAAAGGTTTGGGGCTAGTATGCACGTTGAGGAGTGTGCAATCGAAAATCTTTGGTGTGTGCTACTTGACATCCGTGTCTATCTACTTTGTCAACATATCTCTCGATCAATATCAAATCGAGACCCCAGTGCCCGCATACAACATACCCTGAAAGCAATGCAATGCGAATGCGAGTTGGGCCGTTCCTTTGTGTTTTACGATTCATTATCAGTGCATCACTTACGAAAGTGTTACGACAACCTGCAAGAGTCTTTGATCTATTTCGAGGAGAAACAACATGGACGCTTTTGACTTACCAGCTTCACCTTGGAGCTTGCAAGAAATGCTGTGGTCGACATGGTGCCAGTATTGTTGCAACGATATGGTAGCCACAGGTACGTTCGATGGCAGAAGTCAAAGTCTTTGCAGAGGCTATACTGATGGGACATCCTCGATCAGGCTTGGCCATCTTGCTATGCCATGAAGCCCTGTTCTACCTTCGTCAGGTCCCAGTTTTTCTTAAGAGCAATCCTCTATCTCGTCTGTCGAGATCCAACGTTGGAGAGCAGCAGCGTGATCCACCCGCGAGGTTCTCCGATTACATCCATCTCGCTTTAGGCATAGACCTTGCCGTCGAGATCCCGCTCATTATCGCGATGCATCCTGCGACTTTGCTGTCTAGTACTAGCTTCAGAACTCCCGTTCCCAGCATTATCCAGATCATCCTACAGATGCTCGTCTTGTGGGGCGTTGAGAGATCGATCTATCACTGGATTAAGTGGTTTTTGCTGTCAGGACAAGGACAAATTGAAGGTTCTTTGGAGACACCAGAGCAGATTTTCGAGCCTTTTAGGTTAGCTATGGAGTTCATGCTTCCTAGAGGAACACTCTTGATAGCAGCGGCTGGATTGGGAGTACCGTCAATGCTCACTCATTTTACCGGGAAGTTCCACGTCATCTCTGTTATAGCTTGGGTAACACTGCGCCAGTTACAACCAAGCTGAACCCTGTATAGCAAAGGGCTTCCCTACAGCTCTGAAAGGAGATTTGCATTCTTTAGGTTTGGACAATGATCGGAGTCAGCGTTGCGGCTGGTTGAGGAAATAGACTCCTACCACGTTAGATATGTGTTTGCACTTCGCTACGAGTAAATGATGTGCTATGCACCCTCAAGGCAACTCGTCAGAACAATGGTATGTCAGGACACTGTAGCCAACAGATTTGGGGCTTCCCACGCCCATTCGCTGGAGCTGAGTCTTCATAGAAAGCCTTTCCAATGGAAACTCAGTATTCTGCAGATTCAAGAATGCCAATAAGAAGAGGCAGACCACAGCTCCAATGGGAAGGATCTGGAACGTGGTCAATGACTGATCCAAAATAAGCTGCTGGGACAGTACATACAACCAGAAACACCGCCGCCAACTGGGTGATCCGTCAGGACTCCTCCCATGATTGGATCAAAGCAGGTTGCGAATCCAAGACCACTGATGACGATGCAAAAGAACATCGAGCGTTTTCCGAGTGGTGCTACAAAGCCAATGACACCTAGTGCACCCTGGAACATTCCGCCAGCTCCAACGCCCGCAATGGCTCTACCATCGATAAAAGCTGGCGAGCTAGGTGCTGAAGCGGAGGTAATCGACCCAGCTTCAGCTGATATGAACATCAGCATTGAATCCTTTGATCGTCTTTGCCTGGTTTATAACCTCAAATTTCAGGACCGAGAGCAAATATACAGTCTTGACTTGGAACAATCTGTAGAAAATGCCAAAGATCGGCTGAAACCCCGTCACAGTGAGCAGATAGGCAGAGCCATAGTAGCCAACCTCAGTGAGAACCTCGAACACCGTTGTGATCTTCGGGATCACTACCCCAATTATGGTCTTGTCGACGGCCACAGGAAGAGTTCTGAGGAGAAGAGCCACAAGAATAATGTCCAATCTCAAACCGGTTAGGTAGGACGCTATTTCGACAGACAGGACTAATCCTTTCCTCGGCGGCGCGCTCAAGCTCATTTCGCCTGCTGTGGGAAGAACGGTGCGGTCCTGTTCGAATTGCTCCGAGCTAATCGTGTCTGACGAATCTCGCCTATTGTCATGCGGGCTCTGTACTTTGGAGCTTCGCTTTTCCAGATGTGATGTTATTGGCGTTGTTGTTGTCATTGTTCTGGCCAAGACATCTACCTACTGGCGTGGCCAAACGAACGATAGCAGTTAGTCATAGGCTATAAAGGCCTAACGAGTGTTTAGTGTTTTGGACAGGCGATACTTGGTTGCCTTAATACCCTTCCAGACATGGCAGCCACGTATCCATGTTGTGCCTACATATTTCCACTAAATCAAGTACTCGTTACAGCCGAGCAAGATCATTGCCTGCATTGCTTCGAGAGCCCTCAGCCAATGCCAAAGGTGAATTCAATGCCACACATTGGAAGGGCAACGCTCCTTTCGCACAGTAAATACCCCAGCATTACTTCCGGCATGGTAAAGGGGGGTCTCGCATGCGCTGAATCCTGCATGATGTTGGTTAAAGAACTCATGCCAACCACACATTAGTCCCGAGGCTGAGCTTTTAGCGTCGATAATCGCTAAGAGCCAGGTCTTGATTGAGTGATTGGTGCTTCTCATGAGGGGAAATTCGATTTGGCACACCAGGTATGATAACATAGCCTTGGCCTATAGCATTGCCCGTGACACTCATTCAGATGATTCGAAGCATCATCAATATAAACATTTGCTGCTCCAAAAGTAGCTTTCATTTTCCTTCTAGGTGTACGACTTTGCATCCATAGCAGAGTATTCAGCGTTTGTTGACGTTCTGATTGAGAGAAAGGGGGTGCGGGGATAGGGGATCATTTCTAAGTGGTCAGCCTTGTCGCCTCGGGCCTTCGGTCCGTCCCTCTCCGAGCGGACCCACTTATGATTAGATAGGGTTTGGATCATCTCTTAGCGTGTGGGGGTCATCTCGTAGATCAGCTCGTTGATAAACCACGCCATATACCAGCCTTGGACGTTATGTGGATATGTGACTCTAGAGCTATAGCTGCTACGCCGTAGACCAACGGACGGCGCGGCCGGATTCGTGTGCAGGAGGACCGCTCGGAGCGACGAAGATGTCTCAAGATATCGTGCCTCATCATGTTAAGACTATGAGAATATGCATTGGCGACCCTTGTTCAGACGGCGCAGGTAGTTGGATCAGCTTGATGCGGCACGTGCGCCGTTGCTTTCTGCTAGCTGAAATCTCATTGGGACCTCGAGTGGATCGGTATCAGCGGATAGCATTGGCTGGAAGTATGCCTCGGCATAGCTGAGATACCTAAGCACGGTAGGCTGGCACACGAAAAGAATGTGCTTGAAACGTGTTCTGTACCGTACTATACCATAATTTTCTAACCGTGTTTGGTCGTATTGAGACCTATGACCTTTAGCAGTGCTTCTCTTCTCCCACCCCTTTTCAACGTCCTGTCTATTTTTGTCATCAGTCTGCAAGATGTTTGAAGTATCATCGCTAAACTTTGCAGGTCTACTAAGTTTTCGGTATGTGTGCCTGGAATCTCTCATCATATTATGGATTGGCTGGAGACTGGACTCGATTCTCAAGACTGCCGCAAGATCCCCGGTACGTATTTAATCAGACGGTGCAGTGGAATAATCGATTTCTCTCTAATTTAGCAACAAAAATAGAGGAAGGTTATACTCGGACAATACCCCAGCATCTTCGGCATGTCGCTCAGTGGGCTGCTTTATCTTGTGGCTGCTCCTGAGATGCTACGCCATCATTATGTAAACATCCCTGCATTGGAAGGCTGTCAGATGCTTAATTTCTGTAGCGTACCGGCGTTCCTTATGCCGTGCAAACGCTCGAAGACTTCAACGTCCATGTTTCCTCGGAGGTTCACATCAAAGAGCTAAGTGAAGCGCCGGAGGACGAACTTTCTCTACACGCCTTAGCAAAAGATGTAAGCACCTCAGCAATGCTTCACAGGCAACATCATATCCAGTGCTGACCTTCGCGACTGAAAGATGCTTCAACCAAAGTACACAATGAACGGACTCGGTGTTCACGATGAGATGAGGGCGAATGGAAGCGTCCATAGTCGCGTCTTGGTGGTTCAGCTGAAGTCAAATCTCACAACACTTCAACCACAATTACAAGATGCAATTGCATCATCATTTGCACAGGAAATTGCCAATAAAGCAATGAATCCCGAGGGTGAGATCATTATACGACGTGCAACCATTATGACACTTACACCAGTCAGGCTTCACCGAAGTCCAGGCTCTCACAATGGCAAAGAACGTGGTTGTTAAAGCGAACAGTCATGCCTTCTTTGGAGATGTTCTTTGTAAGTGTCGAAATGATTCGGAAAACGAACGAGCAACTCATTTTGATAGCGGAAGATTCTGCTTTCCTGGAGGCCTCTCTGCGATATCCGGAAGACGTCTTTGTTGCTAGCGAGGCACTGCGCTTCACACCCTCAATATTAGCCCCGTATTTCACTACCAGCCCAGCTGAAACGGTCAGTGTGGAAGCTGATATGAGCTAGGGTAGTAGCATCCTTGATTACGAGGCAAGGGCAGGCTGCTAACTCTCTCGTGAAACGTCTGACTACAGTGGTCGAAGATCGCTTGAGGAATCGCCCTCTGGCAAGCTCTCTGCCGGAAGCCAGAACGGTTTGCGATTACATCATTGCCTCGTCAGAGGAATTGAAGCTGATAAACTTAGCCTGATTGTATACAATGGATGGTCGAGACCATGCCGCGCAATGACCCATGGCCGGCCGAGAAGATTGTTCAAGTCATACTTGGCCTGTGGTTCGCTTCTGTACACCAGCTCGCCATGGCACGTACAAGGTGTCCTCTCGTTCTCAGGGATTGCGAGGTTGACTTGTGACTTAGAGTGTTGTTTACGGCTTGTACGATCTGTGCACACATCCGGAATATATCCCGCTCCTCCGGAAGGAGGTGGTCGACAAAGCAGGGCAGGTTGACAAGCTGATTCTCATGGACAGCTTTCTGAAAGAGTCTGCCCGAATCTGTCCCTCAGATTCGAGTACGTAATTCGCTTTCTTCGTTTCCAATGTGGTTGTCTAAGATATGTGCCTAGTCTCCGTCCGCCGCAAAGCGCTTGTCCCATACACATTCTCGGACGGCACCCACGTCCCAGCTGGAAATGTAATATGCGTGCCACTACGCGCGATACTCCGCGACTCAGCATACTACAAGAATCCCGACGACTTCAACGGTTTCAGGTTTTGTAATGACACCGCCACAGAAAGCTTGTCCAAGCTCACTCATACCGAGCCTAAATTCCCACTGTGGGGTCTTGGGAGGAGATCATGGTAAGCTTGACCCGGAAGTCTTGATCCGAATCTTAAGCGGCAGCTGACCTATTTGCGTCCTTTCGTCAAAAGTCCAGGCAGATATTACGCCGTACACACGCTGAAATTGATCATAGGTCACATTCTGTCGGAATGTGATTTAAAGTTTGCAAATGGTAAAGGGGCTCGAACATTCTCCTGGAGATCAGCCACTGTTCCACTCTCAAGCACCACACTTTTGTTCCGACCGCGGGCTCCATGGAAACCTCACAATACTGCAATTTAGGTTACTGAACGCACACAGCACCCTGTTAGACTCAAGTCCATCATGTAGCGTTATGAAGACTCTTGCAACTCCTTGGCACTCGATGTCCCCAATATATATAATATCTATTGAAGATAGTACACTCATGTAGTTGACTACTTTGTGGCTTTGTTTACCTAGAACGACGCGGTCAGCTTCAGTGTGCAGTGCTAAGGTTGCGCAGGAGTCTTGATGTAAGTTTTTGTGAATGACTTCATCATACAGCAAGTAGCAGATGCTTTTCGCGGTGCTATATTTCCTTCCAGGACACTGCGGCAAGATCAGGGTTCCGCACTTGGAGGGTCATTCGCAGCAAACTGTCTTCTACGATCTTGACAACCCGCAGTCTCGCCTGTTCTATCGTTTCCCTGGCTCCGGCCACCGGATACACACGGTGCTTGAAGAACAAGGAAGCCACCACAGCCACAAATTCAACTTGAGAGAACTTCTTGCCAACGCAGACTCTTGCTCCACCTGACCAGGGAAAGTACGTTCCTTTCTTTGGCTCGAATAGCGTTTCCTGCTCGAGTTGACGTTCAGTATCTGCGCCGGCTTTGACCGAGTTTCCAAGTAGCCACCGTGATGGACGCCATATCAACGAGTCCTCCCCCCAGTAACGAGGATTGGTGTGCATTGCGAATATGTTCAGCATTACTAAAGTATCCGGGGGTATAAGATGTGCTTGACCATTGATACTAAGAAGCTGTGAGTGATCGTTCGTGTATTTGGGAATTGCGACGATAGGACTGTAAAGTCTGAGAGACTCCATCTGTTCACTGTCAGCTTGGACTCGTTTACACCTAAAGACGTGATAGAGGGCAAGTCACTGACCATAACAGCACGGCAACGTTTCAATCTCGGGAACTGATTGTAGTCCCATGCCTGGTTGTAGGGTTGGCCACCGAATACCTCCTCGATCTCTTCAGCCAGCCAAGCTTGCCACTGCGGATAAGCTGCAAGAAGCAAGATGCTGTATGTCAGGAGGTTACCAGTCGTCTCATGTCCTGCGAAGTTGTAGAGAAACAGGTTCCCGTAGATCTCATCATCTGTCAGGCCTTTTAGGACAGTGCAGTCTTTGTCGTCTGGTGTAATGGCTTGCTGGGCCTCTTCGGAGCCTCTTACCAATGAGCTCATCAGGTTCGCCGCTCCGGGCGCTCTTTGAGAGATCAAGTGCTTTTCTCTCTCTAGCATATTAGTCATGTGTCTTCGAAACTCGGTGGTCGCCTGGCTAGCTCTCGCCCAATTCTTCGGTACGACTGGGTACTTCAAGAGTAGCTTCGGAACAGCAATGACAACTAGGGTGTACTCCAAGATCAAAGACAAGGCTTCCCGATATGTCATTGCGAAGGCGGACCCAGATGGCTCCCTTGCACTCGCGAAAGAGTAGGATGTCCCAAATCCCGCACTAGCCAAAACATGTAGTGATAGTATCCTTGTATCCAGGGCGGTGCTCTTGACACCCTTTGAATCATGATTCTTCCACCAGTCGAGCATTCCTTGTGCCTGTCGGAGGGATTCAGCCCAGACCAGGCCACTGTTTCGCTCATTGAACGGAGGCGCTGTAATCTTTCGGTGGCGTACCCAATCATGACCTTCTACCTGGAGAGTATGAGTCTGTTGCCAGAATAGGGTGAGAGGGGTCCTACCGTGTTGGCGTTCCGGCCAAAGATTTCGAGCATTTCTATGCACCGATCAGAATATCTTTCAACGCCACGATTACTATAAAACATGAAAAATCGCAAGCAAGTTCATGAACCTACTGTACAGGTGGACAGGCTTCTGGAAGTCTTTGCGCCGTAGGAACACATCCTCTATTGCCTCTGGATTCGCGAGGAACAATTGATTCTTGGCTGGATTGACATGCATGAAAGCGTCTCCCAGCTCCGAGTGCATCTTGAACTTATCATGATAACACCATCCCAATCGATTGTACCGAATGAAAGCCCCTAGACCGAAGGGCAAATATGGGCAAATAGGTATTATCACTTTCTGAACAAGCATCCAAAGTGGATCAATTGGGTCAAAGGGACTCAGAAGGATGGGTAGATTGGTCCGCTTTGCGCTTTGGCGATTGAGGTTCAGAGAGTATATGGATCGCAGTAGCCATACTAGGGGTGCCAGGCAGCACAAAGTGCAAATAATCCCGAGGAAGGCCATTATGGTAGCCCAGGCACAGTGCGCTTGACCACTGAGATAGGCTGTTTATTCTAGACTGGTTACCCCACCAACGATAAGGGTCAGTTAGTCAGCATGCTGGAGCCTGGCCGTAAGATAGTCATACACGTCCCTACCCTAGAACTTGTCCTTTGGATTTTTTAGCAATCATCAGATACCCACTAGCGTAAAACTTTTCTTTGCAGTCGGTATCATGACGTTACTCCGGAATTCGAAACGCCACGTTACCGAGTTGAATTGTTGACAGCGATCTCTAAGGCAACTGATTGTGGACGGCGGAACCCGCAGCTACGTTCGCTGTTCGTCAACATGCATCATTGCGGAAACGCGCCAATCAGCCTGATTCATGGGCTCTCGGGATGGATTCAGCATACGGCACGACCTGCAGCTACATGCATGTTCGTGACAATCCACCAGTTAGATTATTTTGACTCTGCGAGGTAACAGAAACGAACAAGGCTGTGGACTACTGGGGTATTGAAGTCGTGCATGACATGCGTCATGTAGGTAGGCCACAAGGTAAACAGTAGTAGTGCACGTCTGATCCAGTATATCAATGGGCCTCAGACTTGCATCAACGTTGCCTCTTGTCCTTACAATCGTGATTGAGTGACTGGTTACCGACACTCTTAGCCCACTTTCTCCAGCCTGATGCAATCAAGAGCGATTACCGGGCATCGCCTGTCTCATTTTCAACGCCTATTCGTTGGCGCAACTCATTACGTTGAACTTAATTTGATCACCTCTGAATCTTGACCAGACTCCAACAACCTGTCAACCAAGTTTACTCCTTCTGCATCGACTGTGCTCTCAGATACCACGATACCACGGGAATGTTAGCGGTGCAAATTACGGAATTGCCGATGCATTTTTATGAAGCCTTCTTTCATGCCCCAGTCACTCTGCTTGTTTTGATCATGGCATTGCTACTATGGCGGCTATGGACTTTTACCATCCTCCCATGGCTAAGTCCCAAGGAACCCAAGGAAGTGCCATACTGGATCCCATGTAAGTTGAACTCGTGAACCAGTGCTTCTCAATCTGACACCGTCGTATTCAAAGATATAGGTAATATATTCCCCAACAAGCCCAGCGTCGTCGTTTGAGCTGATGGAAATGCCTTTGGTCTACCAGCCCACGCAATCGCCTTCTTCAAAGACTCACATGGAACGCTTACTTACGGAAGGTATGTTATCGGCTGAACACAGCCCTCATAGTATAACGTACTTGAGTCATATACTCAACGCTCCCTAAGAGTCTGGCTGTCAGGGGAGGCTAATGTGCGACCAGAGAATTTTTCGGCAACACTCGCGAGCCGTATGCCATTGCAGTTGCTGGAGAGAAGCTTTACATTATCACTTCTCCCCACGACGTATCGACGGTATACAAAAACATTGTCACACTTACATTCGATGACTATATCCGAGATATGATGTACCAATTTGGCGGATCGGAAGATGCGGTTCACAAGATGTGGCAGGATCCTGGCAAAGACGGCCAAGGTCGAGCATTACTGAGTCCAAACCCAGTCCACAAGAATCTGGCGAGGCTAGGCGAGGATTTCTACCGGCAACAATTGCATCCAGGCACAAACCTTGAAACCTTACAAAGTCAATTCATGCCGAACATCCACAATTCGCTGATTTACGAGGTTATACCAGAAGAAGTCATCATCTCATCCACGAAAGGCGAAAAGACGGTCTCTTTGCTCGGATGGGTCCGTGGGGTTTTGTTGGACTCTGCGACCAGATCGTTCTTCGGTCACCGTCTCCTGGACATCGATCCCAACTTGTTCCAAAGCTTTTTCGATTTTGATGACAACAGCTGGAAGCTTACTTATCATTTACCTCGCGTGTTTGCGAGGGAAATGTACTTAGCCAAAGAAAAAGCGACTGACGCGTTATTCAAGTACTTTCAATTGCCGAAAGAAGAGCGACCTGGAGCGGCTTGGCTTGTTCGGACATTGGAGAGCGAAATGAGAAAGCTAGGTATACAAGAATCGGACATCGCAAGCTTCGTGATGATGATATATTGGGTGTAAGTTGAAGCGTTTTACACTGTGAAAAATTTCGACCCGAGACTTCACCTCTAATACTCCACTGACTGTGACTGGTAGCATCAATGGCAACGCGTACAAGCTTTGTTTTTGGATCCTGGCCTATGCGCTTCACGACGAGAGTCTTCTGACGTCGATTCGTGATGAGATCGTCCCTGTGGTCAACGAAGGTCTCACTGGCCTAGAGTCCAGACTCGAGCGTTGCGCTCTCCTCGACTCTGTCTACAACGAAACCCTTCGCCTTACAGCATCATCGTCCTCCGTCCGCACCGTCCTCTCGACAACAGAAGTAGGTGGCAAGCAGCTCCGTAGCGGCACTAAGGTCCTCATACCTTACCGCCAATTGCATCTCAACGAAGACGTCTGGGGAGACGACGCCAAGACCTTCGATTCAGAACGCTTCCTCAAGAACAAAGATCTTGCCCGCAACTCCAGCTTCAGACCATTTGGTGGTGGCACGACCTACTGTCCGGGCCGCTTCCTTGCAAAGCGGGAGGTTATGACGTTTGTGGCGCTGCTCATTTACCGTTTTGATATTACTCTGGCTGTCAACCCTGCTCTGCCAGCCAGCAAAGACAAGGCGGCCAAGCCGGCTTTCCCTCGACTTGAGGAACAGAAACCCTGCTTAGGCATCATGGGCCCTACCAAGCACCATGATGTATGCTTGAGGGTTAAACCGGCGAAGCGATGAACTGGAAGATTTTCTCATGCCACTCGTCGCTGACTTCACAGGCATTGGTGGTTCTTATATAGCCAGTCGATGGAAGCGAAGTTAAAGATGAAGATTCTCGCACCCGGTACTCTGGCGAAGAAGGTCTGTTTGCAGAGGGTATGGACACTTGGGTTGATTTTGAAAGCTGGGATTGGAGGTTGCTCGGCCAGGTCGAGGGCACATCTCGATTAGGGAAACAGGGTTCCCACGCCGTTTATCTCGATGTACTGTGACGAGGGCGTGGCGCACAGGAACGCAAAACGGCGTATCGGAGAGGGAGGAAAAGGACGTGAGAGTCTGCAAGATTAATATGCGGGAATGTGATGAGCGCAGGGAGTATCGTAATATCCGAATTCTTGCAGAAAGGCTGAATTTCAATATCCCCGAGCGTGCATGGAATAATTTAGGGTACGAATATAACCTTTTACATCATGGACTGGATAGTGCAGTTGTGAGTTGGATTGATCTGTAAGCATAGATCACATTTATAGAAGTTGGAGTGTTAAGGGATCTGTACCGAGGTGAAGCTCAGGCACTAATCGATATCTTCCTTAGAAGGCTAACTCTAGTATAAAGGTATTACTATTAGATAGGTTTTACAGTCCCGATTTTAAGCGATTATTTAATATTATTTAATAGTTAATAGTTATATTAAGCTATAGTATTTACTAATTATATAGATTATTAGATTAGTAATTTAATTATTAAATTAGTAATTTAATATAAATAATAGCTTAATTAGACTATTATTTTAATATCCTTTATAATTAAACTATTATTTACCTATATTTATATCTATTCTATCCCTCTTATAACCTTCCTCTACTATTATTAATAGTTATTATATACCTCCTAGGTATACTTTAAAGTCTTCTAAGGATATTCCTAGTATTAGTACCTTTACTATTACTATTATTAGTACGCTAGATCCTCCTTCTATATCTTTATAACTAAGGATCTTAATATAACGCGATAAATATATAATATCTATATATTTATATAATTAGTAGGAAGATATTATTACTAGCCTCTATATAAATATACCTCTTACTTTCTAGAAACCTCTTAATAATAATAATATCCTTCCCTTATATTCCTCTTAACTTATATTATAAAAGTCCCCTTATAAAGAAAAAGGTTATAAGAAAGCTAGGCTATATAATATAAAGCTATTATAGTAGTTAAAGAGGTATAAGAGAAGGGGGACTAAGAGCTTAAATATCTTATTATTAAATAGTTATAATAAGAAGTATAAGAGAGGTAGATAGAAGGGATAAAAAATATATAAAAGAATACTTCTTAATATTAAGGAGATAATAATATTTATTAATTATATACTTATTAAAGTAGGTATATATAAACTTTCTAGTATAAATTTATAATAGAAGGAGGTATAATAGGACTTTAAGGTATATATCTACTATTCCTACTCTTAGAACAGCTATTAATAAAAGGTAGTAGTACTACGTAAATAGTATAAGTATAAGAAGGAATATAATAAGAGATCTAGGTATATAATAATAAATAATAACCTTATATAAGTACTAGATTAATAGTAATTAATAGCTAATAAAGTTTAAGCTAGAAAATATAAAAAGAAGTAAGATATAAAGGATAAAAAGGAGAAAATCTAGGATTATAATACTAGATAAGATATACTCTCTACTTACTAAGGTAAAAGATTATAAAGGAAATAGAAAATACTAGTTCTAATAAAATTCCTTCTTATAAAGAAAATAATAAATAAGACTTCTTCTTAAAAGGCTTATATATCTTAATCTTATTTATAATAATATTACTATTACCTCCTAGTATAAGTACTATATTAAAAGGTTCTCTCTACTAGTAGTAAAGTCTAAGTCCTTAATATTAGAGTAATACTAGCTACTAGAGTAATATTAATATTAAGAGTAATTTTAAAGATAAAACTAACTCTATTAATAGTACTATCTATTAGTTATAATAATTATAATAGTAGAATAAAAAGAAGAATAAGGGGATAAGGTTATAAAAGGATAGGTAAAGACTTAAATAAATATAAAGGTCTTATCTAACTTAGGATATAGCTACTATTTTAGTTAATTTTATAAAGTAAAGTTTAAAATTCTTTAAATCTTATAATATAATAACTCTAGTAATAATACTTATAAGTCTTAGTAAGCTTATATTAATAAGTAGTACTTAGACCCTTCTATCTACTAATATTAATATATCTATAATAATTAGTAACTAGGACCTAGCTTTAAGTAAGAAGCTAGAAGTTATTTATAAATAGTAACTTAAGATTAATAAGGAACTTAAATTTTTAATTAATAAAATAGAATATATTTATAATATATTAAATACGCTTTAAAGAAGTTATAAGCCTTTATAACTTTACTAAAAAAGTAAATAAGGGCTTAAGAAGACCTTCTTTTAATACTTTATATAAACTAAGTCTTATATTAATAGTACTTAAGTAAAGAGATAGAATAAATATAAAAAATATTAGAAAATATTACTAGTAAGATTAGTCTTACTATCTTTATAAATAATAATATATTAAGCTATCTCTAGATATTTAATAGAGAGGTTATAAATATAGTATAATTATATATTAACTAGCTTAATAGTACTAAGGATATAAATTAAATAAGTAATAGTAGAGACTTTAAAAGTAATAATAATAATAGTAAGTAAAGGAGAAATACTATTAAGGATTTTTATATAAAAGTTAATAAGGAGCTTAATAAAGATAGAGTTAATAATATATAGTAGGAATATTATAAGACTAGTAGATATAATATTTAAATATATTTTATAACTCTAGTATATAAAATAATATAAAATAATATAAAATAATAGAATAACTAATAGTATAAACCCCTAATATTTAAGTAATTTAAGATTAGGATATTTTAGAATAAAAAGTAGAAAAACTAAATAGGATATAGAAGTAGAAACTTTAAGTAAGAATAAAGAAATAAGGCTTTATAAGATACTTACTATTTTATAATAATTATATAAATAAGTTATATTACTTAATAAGGGCGAGTTTCTTATATTTCTTATATATATTATAGATTTAAGCTACTTTATAACTTATCTTTATAAGCTTCTTTATAATCTTAAATTTAATAATAAGCTCTTTATTAGTAATATAATCTATAATCTAATAGTATTATAGTATTAGAGTTAGGTAATTATATATAAATTATAAGCTTATAATCTCTTTAATTATATTATAAGGCTTTATATAAAGAAATATATCTAAGTAATTATTAGATAGAGTTAATTACTAATAAATATTAGTAGATTATTAAAGGCCTTATTCTAAATTAACTAGATACTATATTTTAGCCTTATAAATAGATAAAGTAGTTTATTAATAGTACTACTACTTAATAGATATTACTAATAAGTATTAACTCTAATTTTATTCTATACTTAAAGGTATTTATTACTTAAAGTATTTATATTATTCTAAAATTATACTTAATAGTAATTTATATACTAGCTATTCTTCTATTAAACTTTCTCTTCTATATATTTAAGTAGCTTATATATAGTAATATAATAAATTCTATATACTTATAAGCTTTATTACTAAATAGATCTAGAACTTACTACTTCTAGAATACTTAATATAACTAGTCTTATATACTAGAAGTTTATAGTATTATTAAATTATTTACCTTTCCTTTAAATAGATTATATAGTATATTAATTAAACTATCTAGATATATTACCCCTAATTATATTATATTATATACCTTCTTATATATAAAATAGAAGAACTTCTAGTCTTCTTTTAATTAATAGAAGCGCTAAAATATTCTATTAATAAACTCTTAAATTATAAACCTCTTATATATTTTACTTATATATTTAATTACTCTTATATACCTCTAAATCCTATTATATTTAAGAATAGAATACTAGTATAAAATAGAATTATAATAATTATATAAATACTTAAGAATATTATTAATTATAATAAAAATAAAGGAGGAAGATTATAAATATTATTATTAATTTATATAAGAGATATAAGTATAAGAATTTTATTAAAATAAAATATAAAGTAAGTTCTAAGCTAGGCTAATAATTATATTACTAGGTAATACTTTTAAAGTTAAAATAAGTAAGTAATTAATATATCTTATCTTTAATAAATTAGAATATCCGCTTTATTTACTTAGATAGGAAATTATTAAGACTCTACTTCTTACTCTAATATTTAACTAGTAGAATATAAGTATATTAAAGAACTTAACTAATATAATATAAATTAAGGATAAGAAGGACTAGAGTAGTTATATATATAAGTTCTTTATTAGAATTAATATTTATAATATATTATTATTAATAATATAAATAATTATTAAAAGGGGTTTTATAAGTAAATTCTAAATAGGTAGATAGGGCTAGAACTAAGTAGTAATAGCTTATATTTAAGTAAATCTAAATAAAGCTTAGTATATAACTAGATCTATATAAATTATTAAATAAATATTAAATAATCTTATTATAAAACCTATCTATTATATCTAAGAATTCTTAGTTAGTAAAATTTAGTATATATAACTTTAATTTATATATAAAGCTATCTAATTTATCCTTAAACTTAGTAGTAGAGCTATTAAGGATATCCTTACTAATATACTTATTAATAAAGTTAATAAAGTATAAGTAAGCCTATTACTCTAGCTTATTATCCTCTTATTATACTTAAGTCCTACTTAGAAATAGAATAGTTAAGAAGTAGTTTAAGTCTTTTATTTTAGTTATAATATAAGTAGTAGACTTACTTAGAATCTAGTATAATCTATTTATAAGGTATTTCTTAAAGGGGATAAGAATCTCTTTAAAACTATATTAGTAGCCTATTATATTAATAATTTATATCTTATTAGTAAATAATTATTCTACTTTTAATACTATATATAGTATATTACTAGAATTTAGACTAGGAATAAGCTTTATTAGAATTAGTAGCTTTCTAATATAGATATCTAATACTTTAATAGTTAAAGCTACCCTTATAAGATATAAATTATAACTTATCTAAGTAGTAATCTTAAAGTCTATCTTATCTTTAAGAAGCTTCTAAGTTAGATAACTTAATAGTATTATAACTATTATATATTAATTATTTATAAGAGCTACCTCTTTATAATTAATATTAGTAGTAAGATAAACTAGAAAGAGGCTACGTTTTAATTAAATAGTAATAGATCTTTAATTTTAATAAAGCTAGAAGACTCTATCTTAGATCTATAATTTTATTAGATTAATATTATATATAACCTCTCTATTATTAAAAATAAGCCCTTCTACTAAGATAATAAGTAAGTAGTTATATTTATAAAGTCTTATTATCTTATTATCTTATTTCTTTAAATATCTAGAATAGTTAATAATAGTTAAATTATCTATTATACCTCTAATACTATTTAATATCTATATATTAATAGAGTAGCCTTAAGTATATTAGCTATTTAAAGGAGCTTCTTTTATTATTCTAAGTTATAATAATAGGTTATATAATTTAATTAGTATCTTTTCTAGTATTTATAATTATAATAGATATTATAGTAAGACTAAGTTATAAAGCTATTAATTAAAAAGCTTATTCTCTTTATTAATAACCTCCCTCTTATATTAACTCCTAGTTAAAGTAGTATAATAATTAATATATAGAATATATTATAGATATATAAGATATATATAATATATAATAGATTCTAATACTAATAATTATAGGATTAATATAAGATAATAACCTTAGATAAACTAGGATTCTTAAGTAATTATATAATAAATTAAGTTCTAGTTAATACCTAAGATTTATATACTTTATTAGAGAAAGAATATTCCTAGATAACTACTTAAGATATAGCTATTATATAACTAATTAATCTACTATCTAATAAACCTAATCTTAAATTCTCTCTAGTATCTATTATTCCTATAAATTAGTATATCTCTCTTATTTCTCCTAGTTTCTTTTCCTATATATTAAGACTAACTAGCTCTTTATCTTTCTTCTACTTTATATATTTCTAATATATAGTATTTACTATATACTATAAATCTAACTAAGAACTAGTATTAAACTCTTTAAAATATATTATATTAAGAATTATATTATAGTAATTACTAGTTAATTATACTATTAGTATATTTATATATAAGTCTTATAATCTTTTTAAAGATACTTTAATATACTTATAAGTTAAATAAGTCTTAAGTAGAATATTATTTAATCTAGAGACTATATATACGCGTTTAAATAATATAATACCCTTATTAAAAGATATAAGATCTAAGGTCTTAATATAAGTTATAACTTAGAGAATTAATATAACTAGCTTATTAAAGTAATAAATATCTTATAATAGATAAGATCTTATATAACTATATAGTAAGATAACTATTCTCTTATATACCTTTATATTATTACTAATTTAATATTATTTATAATCTCTTATCTAGTCTCTATTATAATTTAATATAAAGGTTCTATTAAGTATACTAGATAGTATAATTTAATAGTAGTTTTAAGGGGTATTTTACTTTATTCTAAGAGTACTCTACTAGCTTTATATCTTTATATATAATTCTATACTAGTATAGTTACTATAAGCTTAATTTTAGCTTAGTAAGTTAAATCTTTAACTATTATTAGAAGTACTAGAGAGTTAGAGTTAAAGTAGATTAGTTATAAGACTTAAAGAAAATTAAAAAACTAACTTTATACTTAAATTCTAATTTATACTATCTCTATACTATATTATAATATAATAACTAAAATCTAAAAAGTATAAATTCTTTATAAAGCTCCTTATTCTAATTATTACTATAATTCTTAATACTTTAAATTATTATAATAGATATTAGTAGAGAAAGAGTATTTTATAAGATTATATATAGTATATACTTATATCTACCTTATCCTTCTATTATTATAACTTCCCTCTTTAATTATTAATTATAATTCTAAAAAATAGAAGTTTTATATATTTCTTCTATTATTAATTTATAAGCTAACTTTAAATTTATATTCCCTCTTTATAATATATTAGAATATTTCAAAGATTTAAGTCTTATAAATAACTATTATATAACTAATTATACTTATAAATACTTATAAATAGTAAGAGTAAGATATTTACTAAGTACTATTTATAAGTATTTATAAGTATAATTAATTAAGTATAAAAAGACTATATTAATTATATAACTAATTATACTTATAAAAGCTTATTAATAGTTAGAATAAGATATTTAATAAGTACTATTTATAAGTATCTCTAAGTATAATTAATTATATATAAAAAGAATCTATTATATATACTAATTATATAATTAATAAGACTTATAAATACTTATAAATAGTAAGGGTAAGATATTTAATAAGTATTATTTATAAGTATTTATAATACTAATTAGCTTAGTATAAAAAGAATCTATTATATATATTAATTATATAATTAATAAGACTTATAAATACTTATAAATAATAAGAGTAAGATATTTAATAAGTACTATTATATATATTTATAATACTACTTACTTAAATTTAAATTATATCTTATCTTATATTACTATTTTATAATTACTTAAATAGTATTAATATATAATAAATATTAGGCCTAGTATTAATTAGATAGTTAATAGTAGGTATCTACTACTTTTATACTAGGAAAGACTAAGTCTTAATATTATTAGCTTCTACCTTATTATTATTTATAAATAACTAGTTATAAGTAAACTAGTAGATTTACTACTATTAATCTTAAGTATAATAAGTTTAAATTAAGTAAGATACTAATTATAAAACTATTAGATAATAATATAATATACTAGTAGTACTTACTATCTTAAATTATCTAGTTAATTAAATTTAATTTAATATTACTTAGGTTTTTCTTATCTATTACCTATTATCTTATAAGAGTTATAATTACTTTAATATTACTAGTTTATTATAAGCTATCTTACTACTACTATAAAAGAGAAATAAAGGAAGAAGAATACTTAGAATTAAAGATATTATATAAAAAAGAAATTATTATAAGAGGTAGTAATAAACTTATATATAATTACCTTTAATCTAACTTACTAGACTAATAAGTTAATTAAGCTATTATTTTCTACTATTATTAATAGGATTTAATCTAAGATAGAGATAATCTTTTAAGATATAATAATAAAACTTTTTATAAATTAGATATATTCTAAGGTTATTAAGGACTTAACTTAGGCTTTAACTCTTATTATTATAATAATAGTCTTATTATAATTTAAGCCTCTTATCTTATATAGTAATATATTAAGTAATATTTTTATAAGATTAAAAGAGTAATATTTTCTTCTTAGTATAAGAATTCTAAGAAGATATATCTTACTTATTAATAGTAGCCTTATAAAGTCTAGCTTAACTTAAGTTAAAGTATCTTTAACTCTTAAAGTATAATAGGATTTCCTATCTCTCCTCTATTCTTTTATATCTTTTTACTATCTAATCTTATATATCTATCTTTATCCCTAGCTTATTTATATCTATTAAATCTACTATTCTTTACTAGCTACTTAAGAGGTCTAAGATACTCTTTAATAGAGTATTACTTTTAATTAAAATAGCTACCTTAGTAGACTAACTATTTTTTTAGTACTTAGAAGTTATTTTTAGTATTAACTTAAATTACTAAACTACTTATAACTAGCTTATATCTTATATAAGTTTAGTATTATATAACTTTATAAATTTAATTCTAAATTTAATTCCTTATAATTAGTTTATATCTTAGAATACTATTATAAGTAAAGCTAGAAGTTAAAAAGAAGGCTAATATAACTTAATATACCTAGAGATATAAAGATAGATAGAAATAGAAGTATCTTAAAAGTAGTCCCTTTATAATTAATAAAATTAATTCTATTATAACTAGCTTACTAGCTTTATCTTTAATTAATATATTATAAATATTTAAAGTCTACTTACTTTTAAAGATCTCTAAGTAATTAATACTCCTTCTTTTATTTATATTTATAAAGCTTCTTAACCTCTTATTATCTATTCTAATATCTAATACTATAGTATCTACTCCCCTATTATAATTAAAGTCCTCTAGTTCTATTAAAAATACGTTAATTATATAAGTACTACTAGATCTAATAATTAAAAGCCTAATAATAGTAATAAAAGAGTATTAAATTAGTAATATATAGAAGGTAATTAGAAATAAAGTATTTATATTAGAAAGTATACCTCTACTATTTATAATATTACTAGGAAAGCGCTTAGAAGTAATAGACTATCCTATTATAATTCTTAGTATATTATTTATAAATAATAATATTAGGAATCTACTAGAATACTAATATATTACCTTTAAAACTAAGGAGAAGTTATAATACCTAGTAAATTATCTTTATTAAAGTTTATTTAAAATTAATAGTAGCTTCTTCTATTATAACTACTAATATATTATACCCTTATAATAAGCTTAGTCTTTACTTCTAATACTAATAGATTTAATATAAGCTCTACCCTTATTTAAAAGAGTTAATAAAGTTTTAATAGAGACTTAAGAAAGATATTTAAGATATCTCTAATATTAGAGTCTTATCTTTATAATAGATAAGATAGAGTCTATTAAAGTATAAATCTTATATTAGATAATAAACTACTATTAATTAAAAATATACTAGGTTATTTAAATATCTTATTAATAGACTTAGTTATAACTCTACTACTATTAGCTATTAAAGAGATTAAAACCTATATATTAAAGCTAGATATATTAAAGCTAGCTAGCTTAAAGATAGTTATACTAACTACTTTTATATTTTATAATATTAAGAAATATACTAGTAAAGCCCTTTAAAATAATAACTTAATAATTAAGGGGTTATTAGATAGAGTTAAGTTAGAATTTCTTTAAGTAGAAGCTACTCTTAAATTAGCCTAGAAGCTATTTTATAATTATAGTTAATATTATATTTAAATCTTATATACTTTATAATTACTAATAATATTACTATATATCTACTATTCTTTAAAAGAGTAGATTAATTATATTAATAAGTACCTTTCTTATAATTATATATTATAAGGTAATCTACTTATACCTCTTAATTACTTTAATATCCTCTCTTAGAATAACTCTTATAATAATTATATTAATATTACTTAGAAACTACTTCTAACTACTTTTAATCCTTTTATTTACTTTAATTTTATAAAGTTAAAGTCCTAGCTCTAGCTTAAGATAAATATAATAGTAGTTAAAATTAAATATATATAAGATATTAATAGTTTTCTTATAAGAATTATTACCTTAGTAGTATATAAAGATATATTCTATTTAACTTATAAACTATCTTTCTTATAATATATTATCTAGTTAGATTAGACTAAATTTATAAGAGTAATAACTTATAAAGTAATATAACTTTAACTTAAATAGAGTATCTTTAATACTAGTTATAACTTTAAATTCTATATCTTTTTCTTATATATATTAGTTTATAATAGTACCTACTTTAATAATAATAAATAAGCTATCTAGATTAATAAAATTCTTCTTTTAATTCTTTAAACTAGCTATTTTAATAGTATCTTATAATACTATTTATATAACTTTTATAATATAGTTATAAAAGTATATATAAAGAATAAGATTAATTTAATATATAATAGCTAGGTAATTAATATTAAGTATATTATCTCTAATAGTTTTATTACTATATTTTAATTTAAGGTCTTATATTATATTAATAATTTTAAGGAGTTTTAAGAATCTATTCTTTTAATTACTAGTTATAATCTTAAGTTTATTATAAAGATTAATAGCTTTATATATATAAGAGAGGCCTTTTTTAATAAGCTTAATATCTTATATAATACTTATAAGAAGATAATACTTATAAGAGAATTCTAGTTAAATTTTAGTATTAAAGATATCTCTATTAATATTAATTATAATAAATCTATTACCCTCTTATATAAAACCTTATATCTTAAGTATTAGTAGACTTACTTCTACTATCTACTTATTAAAGTAACTTATATTAAATATTTATACTCCTTATTTATACTAATTAATAATACTATATTTATATTAATAAAGATATTAGAGACTAATTATCTCTATTAAATAAGTAATCTTACTTACTATAAATCTTATAACTTATATAAAGACTTATAAGTTATACTAGTAAAGAAGTATAATACTTTTAATAATCTTTACTTTAAAGTACTTAGATTTTTAAAGAGCTAACTTAATTAATAGTATACTATTAATTAATATAATAAGGTAGTAGAGTATAACTTTAAAGATCTTAAAGAGCTAGGTATATAAATTAAGACTTAATATATAAAAAGTATAAGACTTTAAAGGTTAAACTTACTACTACCCTTAATATTATAACCTAAGTAAAAACTAACTTTAGTATTTAATAAGAGTATTATATTTTATTATACCTCTTCTACTAATTAACCTTTATTAAAGAAGATTATATATATAATTATAATCCTTAATTATCTTTACTATCTACTCTAACTAATAAATTAAATTTAATTATAAACTCCTCCCCTTTTAATTACTTAAGTATATAATAATCTTTATTATTTATAAATAATATTATACTAGTAGATTATATCCTCTTAGAAAGTTCTACCCTTTAATAGTAATCTAGTAGCTTACTTATATCTCCTCTAATATTATACTAATATCTAGAGATAAATAATTTTAGCACGGAAATTATTTATATACTACTAAGGATTTAAGTAAGAATTATTTAAAATCTTTAACTAAATAATTTCTAGGTTAAATTTAATCTAATCTTTTCTTTAAAAAGTATATTTTAAAGTAGATTATAAGCCTTATAAGAGGAGGATCTAACCTTCTTTATTAGGCTTAGTCTTAACTTTCTAGAAATTTTAAAAGTTAGCTGAATTTTTAATATTCTACTAGGGCTAGGTAATTTATAACTAGTATAACCTTATTAGTTCTTACTCGTTCCTTATAAGATATAATAAATATAATTTCTAGAAAATAATATCGTTATAAAGAGCTCGCTTAGAGCTTTTTAACAAGCTATTTTTAGTAAGAAATTATAGAGAACTTATTAAGGTATTAAGAGTTCTATTTATCTATTTATTAAGTACTCTAGTAGTAATATATATAGTTAGAATCTACTAAAACTTTATATAAGGTATTTATAAAGTAGAGTCTTATTAAAAATAAATTAAAGAGTTTATATAATTTAGATAAGTATTAAGAAAGTTATTAATTATAAAAGAAAACCTAATATAGTTTCTTTAAAGTCCTCTAGCTAATTAAATTTAACTTAGTATATATATAGGAATATCTCTTAGAATATATTTCTATATATATATATGAAAAATCTAGATAGTTCTTTATCTACCTTTAAAGAAAGTATAGAATTATCTCTTATTAATAAAAAGTTATTAAGATAGAAAGTAAAGATTAGTAGTTAGTACTAGGTAACTACTCGCTTACTTAAATATTAAGGTTTAAGGTTTAAGACGGCTTAGGAGTATCTCTAGTAAGCGCTAAACGTTTATAACTACGTATCTCCTTTTATTCTCTTTCTTCCTTCCTTAATATTCTACTAAATATCTATCCTTTCTAGTTTATTCTAAATTCTAGATAGGAAATCGATATAACTCTTTTAATTACTATAGAATATATCTCGATTCTTAGGGATACTAGCTTTCTAGCTTATTATAATTATTATTACTCTTTTCTTCTATTAAGTATTCATTCTTATTTCTAAGGGAAACCGCATTAACTTTCCTTTAAAATTCGAGAGGAAATACTTTAAGAGACGAGAAAACACGCTAGTCTTATTTAGGATTAAGATAACCTTAAAGAGACTTAAATCCTAAGTTCTTTCCCTTTCTTTTTTCCTAAACTCGCTCTTTAAAATAATAGTCTAGCGTACTAAAACTATTTATATATAGTAAGATTAAAAGCTCTTATAAAAAAACATTATAGGGAGGTTTATTCTTAGGAGAATCCTCGGGGAAAAGGTTGAATTCTAAAGACTTCTAATATAGAAGAACCTTAGGCTACAGGGATTAGCTGTTAATAATTCTTCCTTTCTAACCCAGGTTATTCCTACTTTAGAGTCGACTCTAAAAGACCCTTTTCAGATCGACAGACTAGGCCTAGAACGGCTAGTTCGGTGGAAGAAGAATGAAACGAAGATGAAAGCGAAATTCGCTCTAAACGATCCGAGGCTCTTTCGGAGTTTTCTTAAGGTATTACTCGAATATTTTTTTATAAAATAGTAGTACTAATAGTATATATAGAGCCCCGAAATTAGGAATCTAAATGGTCTCGTCTAGACTCTAAAATCCTCGAGTTTCAAATGAAAGAAATACGAAGAATCGAGAAAAACCCCTACGATAACCCTAGTCCCTAGCTAGAAAGAACCTAATAGGCTTTATATCTAGATAGGCTAGACCGGATCGAGCTAGTCGCCCTTATAGGGGAGCCGGATACGCCTTTATTAAAGGTTATCTAGGCTAGTTTCAACGAACTTACTTGTAAATTACAATAAACCCTATCGAATATAAGGTATTTCAGACGTTTTTAAATAGTTTAGACTAAAATTAATTAGTTCCGAGCTAAGCCCCTTTAAGCGTACTAGGATCCGAGTTAAATTCCGATATATTCTCGTTCTTTTAAGTAAATTCTCACTTTTTTCATTAGAACTTAAGAGTCTACGACGTTAATATTATTTCTAGACTATTCTTTTATATCTCTTTAATAGTCTAGATATTATTATCTAGTCTAAATTACCTCGGAAATCGAAAACCCTAAAGAATTCGTTGAAAACCTTCGAGAAATATTAAAAGATAGCGATTCTTCCGATAATACTAGCTAAATCGAGACTAGCGACGAAGACGAATTTAGTATTTATAAGAATACTTAAATTCAGGCCCGAAATTCTAGGAAGATAGCCCCTCTTTCTCGTCTAGAAAAAGCTTTACTATACTTTTTAATCGCTCTTCTTAATTAATCCGCTTTTAAAGATAAATACAAGCTCCCTTTTATTAATACTCTAGCCGTACTAGGTCTAGATTAAAGAGGTTTTAAAGATATTAATAGCTATCCTTTAATTTTATCCTCTATTTTAAAAATCAGACGTTTTCTTATTTTATAACTTACTTTTAAAAATTCTTCCTCTATTAAGTCTAGACTAGACGACTTAAGCTTAGTTTCTAGTACTACTAGTATTACAGAAGAATATTTTCCTAGCCCTAGAGCTTAAAACAGACCTCTTTTATAACTAGAAATACTTATAAATTAATTTCTTATTTAAAGTTCTCGATCGCCTTTTAAATAGATATTAGACCTTTAAAGCTACGGATTAAAAATAGCCTAAAATATAACTTCTTCTAGTTATATTAACTAGGAAGGAGAGACTATTATTTATAAAACTCTTTCTTTCTTAATAGCTAATTTTCAAGAATTTCTTTATAAACTTATCTCTTTAACTTAAGTACTACTTTTTTAAGATATACTATTTAAAAATAGTATATCTACGGCTAAAAGTCCTTTATAAAAGATTCTAGATATTTCTTAGCGCTAAATCTATAATAATCCTCTTAATTCTACCCTATTTTTAAATTTTCTTAATAATTCTTATATAAATATTAGCCTAGAAAACCTAGAATAATTTCTATATAGTTATATAACTACTAGTCCCGATCTAGCTAGCCGGTTTATAGTTCTAGGGCCTAAATTCTACTAGGACTCCTAGGAGCTTTTAAACTAGATTTTATTTCTTTCTTAATTCCTTAAAAACCTTCTTATTCTTATTTATATAACTAGGGGCTAGCCGGCCTAAGCTCTAGAGCTATTATCTTTATAATATTTAAAATTTATAAAGACGGGAATATAGAATATCTTTATAGAAAACGGTCTACTTATCTTTATTACTTCTTATTATAAGGGGTATAGTATTTCTAGTACTATGAAAATTATTTATTAATATCTACCTTAAGAGGTTAGTAAACTATTAGTCTATTATCTATAACTAGTAGTTCCTTTTCTAGAGCGAATTCTACTAACGAATTTTCGAAAAATACTTCTAGAGTATCTTTTCGAGAATCTATTAAAAAGTCGACGTTTTAAAGCTATAAGAATTACTTCTAAATAATTTAAAAAGGTTTTTTAAAGGGAGATACTAGCTAGTTTAGGATTAGCTATTAATCCTAGCGACTATTACTATATAGCTATTAGAATCTCTTGTCGTTTTCTTTTAAAATCTCTTTAATTTTAACCTAAGAAATCTACGGAAATAGATAATAAAACCGACGTCGATTATAAAGATAACGTCCTAGATCTATAAGCTAGATACTCTTCTAGGACGGCGGGAATTATATACGCTATCTTATAGGGTTAGGGTTAGGGTTAGGGTTAGGGTTAGGGTTAGGGTTAGGGTTAGGGTTAGGGTTAGGGTTAGGGTTAGGGTTAGGGTTAGGGTTAGGGTTAGGGTTAGGGTTAGGGTT
>JAABUM010000311.1_pt1 | contig 93032 bp, 74 predicted proteins | sample 5559161 | NCBI WGS metagenome assembly JAABUM01 (sample SAMN10711868, study PRJNA513369) | rock metagenome | isolation source: Antarctica rocks | place: Antarctica: Victoria Land, Siegfried Peak nord
CTTCATCGATTGTTCCCACACCATTCTCGTAGGTGGCAACGACGCGCTCACGTAAATCTAAAGAATAGGCTTGCATCTTTCCAAATTACTCTCTTTTGAAGTGTTCATTCAACTGAAAATTACTAAACTGGTCGAGAACGGTTGTAAACAAAAGCGAAACCTGATCGCCTAGCTTGATAACATTCATTTGTATGGCGATAAGCGGGACGGAACCATTAAAAAGACTTATGACATTCAAAAATCGACTTGTAATATCTTCAGCAACAATGACCGCACAGTGATCGTATTGCGGGTATCGCTTTCGCTCAATGTCCCAATATTCAATCGTGCGAATGATATGGCTCTCATCAGTTCTGCCAAGTTGGACTTCTACTTCATAACGCCGGTTTGATACCGCGTCTTGTAAAAGAAGATCAAGTCGCCCCGCCCTTGGCTGAATGCGCTCTTTATCTCTAAGGACTAAATCTCCAAGACCTAAAATCGAAGGGTCTTCAGCTATTCTATCTTGCACCCATCGCTCATTGAGTTCCGGATGAAGCTTAAGCCACACTTTCTCAGGTTTAATATAAGTTAGATTAGACATTATTGTTTATGTCCCGACTTTGTCTTTAGCAACTTGTACTGCCGCTCAATAGCTTCAATTTTGGCGACGCGCTTCTTGTGGCGGTCTTCGCTGATTTCAGTCGCAAGCCATGCCTGCACGATGTCGCGCATCTCTGCGCTGGTGATTGTGCTGCTTCCCAGTGTGAGCACGTTGGCGTCGTTGTGTTCGCGGGAATTTTTGGCGACGGCGATTGAGTAGCAGGCGGCGGCGCGCACGCCCGGAACTTTGTTGGCGGTCATCGCGCTTCCGACGCCCGCGCCGTCAATAATGATGCCGAGGTCTGCTTCGCGTTGCGACACAGCGCGTGCAACAGCGTGTGCGAAATCAGGGTAATCAACGGCGTCTGTGGAGTTTGTGCCGAAGTCGTGAACGCGGTGGCCTAGTTCTGTGAGAAAGATTTTGAGTTCTTCCTTCATTTTGTAGCCGCCGTGATCCGAGCCGACGGCGATCATTTTTGCTGCGCGTGAACCGCGACGCGTGGGGCGGCGGATGAGTTCGATGCGGCGCTCGCGCACGATGTCGGAGGCTAATGGTGTTAGGCGCGCGCTTTCTGCGATACGAAGGCGCGCGCCGTCTTCGAGGCCGCGCACGTCGTCTTCGGTAATGACGCTTTTCGATGATTCATCGCGGGTGATGGACACATCATCTTTTCCGGCGACGGCCAGCGCTGCTGTTGGCAAAGGCGGCGCGACGTTGTGCTGGCGCGCAAGAAGCGTCTGTGTTTCGTTCGAGGAAACATGGGGCGCGACAATTGGCGAATTGACGGCAGGCGCATCATTACTTGCGCCCGCGCTTGCTTCGTCCGCCGGAAGCGCATTATTAAGCACGTCGCGCACAAGCGCGCGGACGCGGTCGCGTGTTGATTGATCGTCAGACATAAATTCGAGAAGTCAGGAGACAGGAGTCAGAAGTCAGAATGAAGAGAAGCACGAAGGCGATGTTCGACTCGCATCGAACGTTCTGCCGCTTGTTTTATTCTGTCTCCTGACTTCCGACTCCTGAATACTATGTTTTCAAACAAGTGTGTCGTGGCGCAAATCGAGCAGGCGTCCGGCGTGCGCCGTTACCTTGTTGTCGCGCACTGTGAAATCGACGCGCCCGACGTAGATGCCGCTTTTGCCGACTTGGAAAATCACCGTGTCTTTGCCGGAAGGCTGGCGCGCGAGCACAGGGCGCTGCATGAATGTGTGCGTGTGACCGCTCGCGATAAAGTCTATGCCGTCAACCTGTGCGACGACTTGCGTGTCGCCGATCTCGTCGCCCTTCGGTTGCGGATAATAACCGAGATGCGACATGCACACGACCATCGCGCAGTTCTCGCGCTCACGAAGCAGTTTCACGCAGCCTTTCGCCATCCGCACGGGGTCTAGATATTTGAGACCTTTGAAGGACTCCGGCGGGTTCAAGCCTTCGAGTTTGATGCCAAGGCCGAAAAGACCTATGCGCACGCCGTTTATTTCGCGCACGACGTAAGGCTTAACGCGCGGTTCGATAGCCGTGCCGCGCACGTCGTAGTTGGTTGAAACGAAATCGAATTTGGCAAACTTCATCGCAGAGGCCAGAGCGTCAATGCCGTTGTCGAAATCGTGGTTACCGAGCGTGACGACATCGTAGCCGATGGCCGACATGGATTTGTATTCGACTTCGCCGCGATACAAATTGAAGTAAGGCGTGCCTTGAAAAGCATCGCCCGCGTCAATTAAAAGCGTGTTCGGATTTTCGGCGCGGACGCGTTTGACGAGTGTGGCGCGTCGCGCGACGCCACCCTTGCCAGCGTATTTGTCGTTGGCCGGAAGCGGGTCAATCTGCGAATGCACGTCGTTGGTGTGCAGGATGGTGATAAGCTTTGCGCCCGCCTTCGCGTCGAGCAGCGGAGCAGAGAGCGTGGAGGCAAGATCAACTGCGCGCGCGTGGTTTGCCGTGAGCGAATTCGCGTTTGTGGTAAGCGCAAGACTCGCGCCGCCGATGGCTGTTGTCGTCAGGAATTTTCGTCTTGAAAAAGTCATGGTTGATCGCCCTCGCTGGTGTCCTTGTCTGCGCCCGCGAAACGAAACCGCCCGTCGAGCGTCGCTTTGATGGAGCGTCCGGCGGCGGTTTCCGATTTGACGTAAGCGAGGACGGCATCGCGCATCGTCAGATTCAAAGGCCGCACGTTTTTCGCTTCACGAAGGATGCTGTAATCGCCGCCGCGTTTGACGAGATAATCAATCGTCACAATCGTGTAGACGGCTTTCGGATCAATATCTTTTTCGGTTCCGTTGTTCGCTGTGTCGAGTTTGGCGCTGACGATTTCGCTCTGCTTTTCGGCGTTCGTGCGATAGCGTATGCGCGCGCCGGACTGTGCGTCGCGGTGCGAAACGACGACATCCAGGAAGCGGCGTAGTTGTTCGCCCGTCAGATCGAGCGCGACGAGTGCGTTTTCAAACGGCAGTAACTGGTAAATATCGCTTGCGCGAACGTCGCCCTCTGTGATGTCGTTTTTGCGCAAGCCTCCGCTGTTGGTGATCGCAAGCAAGACGGGCTTGCCGAGTTTAGTTTCGCTTGCCGAGCGAATCGCATCGGCGACGAAATTGCCGAGCGAGCCTCCGCCCATGCCGCCCTTGCGCAAGCGGCCTTTCAAGGTTCCGACAACCACATCAAGCTCATGCACCTTCGCGCTGTACGGCGCGAGTATTTTATCAATCGATGGATCGTTCGGGATGCTCGCGTCAATGCCGCTCTCGCTGGCGCGCACGCGAATCTCACGCGGCGCATTGGAAGCGGGAGCGGCAGTCGAAGACGCACTTTGTTGCGCGCGCGCTTCGTGTTGGCTGCCGCAGAAAAGAAGTTGCGCGGCGATTATCAAGCCGACAGAGCGCATGTATTTGTTGGCATGTCTCAATGTAAAAATCCTTTGCTGTTGGAAAACGTTGACATGGTTGACCTGAGTAGCGAAGCTCAAATAGTATGTCGCACCGGACGGCTGTAGGCAAATGCCGTTCGGCGCTTTTCAAATCCTAATTTTCGTCGGGGCATTTATCTGGAGGCTATCTTGACCACACCCTCTTTATCGCAGACCGCACAGGCGCACGAATCCGAATTCAGCAACCCCAATCTCGAACCGCTTTTTAGCGCCGGAGCGATTCAAGCGCGCATCAGCGACCTCGGCGCAGAGATTGCGCGCGATTACGCCGGGCGCAATCCTTTGCTTGTCGGCGTGCTCAAGGGCGCGTGTGTTTTTATCAGCGATTTACTGCGCGCGATTGATTTGCAATTGGGCATCGAGTTTATCGCAATTTCGAGCTACGGTTCGTCAACGCGCACGTCCGGCGAAGTTCGTCTCGTCAAGGATTTGGATGTCGCAGTCGAAGGCCGCGACATACTCGTTGTCGAAGACATCGTGGACACAGGCCTGACGCTTTCTTACTTGCTCTCGAACTTGCGCGCGCGCGGCGCGGCAAGCGTTAAACTCGTCGCCATGCTCGACAAATATGAGCGGCGCGAACGCGAAGTGCCGATTGATTACGTGGGCTTCAAAATCCCGGATGCGTTCGTCGTCGGTTACGGCTTGGACTACGCCGAACGCTACCGCAATCTGCCGTATATCGCGGTGCTCAAAGACCCGAATGCTTAAACACCCAAAAGATTGTTCGCCGGTTTATTGATGATGAAAAACAAAATGATGGGTGCGCTTCGTAACAACTTCAAAGCAGTGGTATTTTTAACGGCGATTGTTTTATGCGCGAGCTTGTCGTACCGGCAAACTCTTGTTGTGGCGCAAAGCAGTGCGCGCGGGCAAAACGATGCGCGAGAAGCACGCGAGACAACGCGGCTCGATTACGGCCTCGTCATCGATTGCTCGATGTCGCTTCGCGCGCAACTCCCGTTCATGATTGACATCGGCAAAACAATCGTCAACGGCAACCGCTTGAATGATAAAACGTTTCTTGTGCGGTTCATCTCGACAAACAAAATAGAAACGATTGTGCCGCTGACAAACGACAAATCAGAGATAATTGACGGCCTTGAAAATCTTTATGTGGAAGGCGGGCTGACGGCGATCACCGACGGGCTTCGCGTTTCGACTGAATATCTTCTGACGCAACAAACCGCGAGCGTTGACGCATCAATGGCGCGCAGCAAGGCTTTGATTCTCATCACGGACGGCGAAGACCGCACGGACAAAACGAAGCTCAACGGAGTTCTCGCAACGCTGCGCGAAAAGAAGGTGCGCGTCTATGTCATAGGGCTTTCTGCGGAACTGAAAAGCGATAAAGGCAATAAGACATACGAGCGCGCCGTCAAGTTTCTCAAATCAATCGCGGACGCAACCGACGGGCACGCCTTCTTTCCCGAAACACGCGACGATTTCGCGAAAGACACGAACGAACTGTTTCGACTCATGCGGCAGCAATGACTTTCGCATCAACGAACAAGTTCACAGAGTCATAGCTCATCGCCTCTCGTAGTGCTTACTATTCATTGCCTTTCGTAATTTCCGATAAAAAGCTTTCGCCCGCCGCTATGTTCAATCCGAAGTTACCGGCAATCGTTTGCCCTATGTCTGCCAGCGAGCCGCGCGTGCCAAGGTTGACGCCCGCGCGCGTGTGTTTGCCGTAGACGAGCAGCGGCGTGTATTCGCGCGTGTGGTCGGAGCCTTTGTAGGCAGGATCGTTGCCGTGATCGGCGGTGATGATGAGCAAGTCACGTTCATTGAGCGCCGCTTCGATTTCAGGTAGCCGCATATCGAAAAGTTCGAGCGCGCGGGCGTAGCCTTCGATGTCGCGGCGGTGGCCGTAGAGCATGTCGAAATCGACGAGATTGGAAAAAATCAGGCCGCGTGAATCTTCCCGAAGCGCGTGGATTGTTTTGTCTATGGATTGATCGTTGTTCTTCGCGGGCAAGTCCTTCGTCACGCCGAGCGCGTCATAGATCGAACTGATTTTGCCGATGCAGACGACATCCAATCCGGCGTTAGAGAGCGTCGGCAGAAGATTGTCAGGGGGCGGCAAAACTGCGTAGTCGTGGCGATTTTCCGTGCGGCGAAAGTTGCCCGGCTCGCCCTCGAACGGACGCGCGATGACGCGCCCGACTTCATGCTCGCCGTGTAAAAGGCGGCGCGCCGTTTCGCACATTTCGTAAAGCTTCGGAACGGGAATGACGCTTTCGTGCGCGGCGATTTGGAAAACGGAATCGGCGGAAGTGTAAACGATGGGCGCGCCCGTTCGCATGTGCTCTGCGCCAAAGTCTTTGATGATTTCCGTGCCGGAGGCGGCGACGTTGCCGAGCACGCCGGGCGCGCCCGTTCCCTTCGTAAAGCTTTCGATGATGTCAGCGGGGAAGCCTTGCGGGTACGTCGGGAAGGCGCGTTCGAGAATGATTCCGGCGAGTTCCCAGTGGCCTGTCGTGGTGTCTTTGCCGTTCGAGCGCAATGTGCAGCGTCCGTAGGAAGCGCGCGGATTCGCGGCGGGCGCAAGGCCGTTGAATGAGCGAATATTGCCGAGACCGTAGGCTTGCAGATTCGGCAGCTTCACTTTGCGCGATTCCAAAATGTGGCCGAGCGTGTCTGCGCCCGCGTCGTTCCACTGGGCGGCGTCAGGCATTGCGCCGATCCCGACGCTGTCGAGCACAATCAACGCGACGCGCTGGAAGGCATTGCTGTGTAACATAAACAGAACTATTTCCTCTCTAAAAACTATTTCCCGCACATGCACAAGCCGCTGCCGCAAAAACCGCAACGCAAACAATAATTAAAATTACTCGAATCATAAAAGCCACCAGCTACGAGAGACACCGAACTGACGCTTTCAGTTGGGTTGCGCGTAGTAGCCTTCGCGCGCGCGAACCTGCGCGCCGCCCGCGACGCCGCGCACTTCGACGCGGATCGAGCGGAAACGATTGTCGCGCGTTTTGTTCGTCGGATAGTAGCCGAGACTGTACTGCGTGCCAATAAGCCCGGCGACTTCGATAAAGGCCTGTCGTGCGTCGCGCAGCTCGTTTGCGACATAGGTTTTCCCGCCGGAGATGCGCGCCATCTCGTCCATCTCGCGGCGCGCCAGCGTGTACAGATCGCGGCTCATCTGCATTCTTTCAAACTGTCCGAGACGACAGAAATTCCCGTAATCGGCGGAGTCCGCGCGCGGCGCAAATATCTTGCGGTAGCGCTGCATCTGCGCGCGCGACAGGCGAAGCGTTTGATCGCCGGAGCAGTCGCGCATCAAGCGGTCTTCCACGAAATCCTCCGTGTTGACTTCGATGAAATAAGCGGCGACGCCCGCGCGCGAAAGCTTCGCCCGCGCTTCCACAAAATCCGCGTCGCTCGTCGAATCCACACCATCCGTGAGCGCAACGACGGCGCGACGCCCGCGCACTTCCGCTCCCGGCGGTTCACGAAAAACTTTTTCCGCAACGCCGATCAGCGCATCGTAAAACGGCGTGCCGTTGCTCGCGCCGACGGATTCCACAGCCCTGCGCAACTTCGCTCTATCGCCCGTCAACTCAGCGAGCACGTCTACCGTCGCAAGATTTTTCGCATCGCCCTCGCGCCCTGTGTTAAAGGCAACGACGGCCACGCGATCACCCGGCCTCAGCGCGTCGAGGAAGACGTTGGCGGCGCGGCGAATTAAAGCGACGTCGGCACGCGTTGAGCCGGATGTGTCGAGCAGCAGCGCGACTTCAAACGGCGCTTCGGTTGTCGCAAAGTTGCTGACGCGCTGCGGGCGATTGTCTTCGTAGACAAGAAAGTTTTCCGCGCGCAAGTTTGTCAAAGGGTGTCCTGTGCGATCCGTCACAACTGCCGGAATGGAGACCAACTGCGTTTCGATACGCACGACATCCTCTTCGTCAACTTCTTCGCCCGCCGGAGTGGTCGGCTGCGCGGCAGGCGTGTGGCTGTCGGCGGGGCGTTGCCCGTTCGTTGTCGTAGGTTTAGGCACGGATGCGCCCGCTCTGCGCGGCCTTTGCTGTTGCGCTTGCGCGTTTGCTGCGTTATTGAATGCCGTCGCGTGCAAGAGCAGCGCGAGGACGCAGGCGAACATAAACTTGCATCGTGACAGGCGCGGCGGAGTCGCCGGATTCTTCAGTGCTTTCATAAAACTTTTCTTTCACAAAACCTTTGCCGGAGTAATTAAGGTAAACTAATCTTACTCTCGCTAACGCGCGACGACAAAAGGAGCAAAAACAAAACCATATGCCCGTCATTGGAAAATTAGACAAACAGGTACATGACATATTGATCGCGCCGCTTGCCAACCCGAACGCATCCGCTCACGAACCGCATCAGGGAGACAACGCACCGCAAAGCGAGAAGGCACAACCGCGCGAAATTGCGACGGATGAAACAACGCACGCAGAAAAGATGGTAGCCGCGCAAGCGTCGTTGCCCGTCTGGTTGCTTTAACAGGAGCAGGCGAGCGCGCCTTGACACTCGGACTTACTTCATTTTAGGATGACGCTTCGCTTTTCGTGGCTGCACAGTTTGAAAGCCTCTGACATAGATGGCACAGAGAAGCACGAGTCTTTGAATTGAAAAGCATAATACTCGCCTGAACGCCGCACAGCAAATCCGGCGGGACGGAAGCATTAGAGGCACGTACGTCAATGGTAGACAGCCTCCCTTACAAGGAGGAAGTTGGGGGTTCGAGTCCCTCCGTGCCTACCATTTTGAAAATCCGACAAGTTTACCCTGCGGAGTCGTAGTTCAGTTGGTTAGAACGCCGGCCTGTCACGCCGGAGGTCGCGGGTTCGAGTCCCGTCGGCTCCGCCATTATTTTCAATAAGTTACGGGAACGGACGCGTGAAATACTGCGTCCGTTTCCCGTACGCGTGTCACTAGTCGTGTCACTAAGGGGTTGTAAATAGGTTACGAAATCCCGATAAATATAAGAAAAGAGGGAGCTTCCGGGCTCCCTCTTTTCTTATTTGGACACTTAGACCGCCGACGTGACGTTTTGAGGTTCTACACAGATCGGGACTTAGTCTATCTCATTCCGTAGCCGACCTTCTATCAAGGACTTTGCTAACAAAGCACTCGCCCCAATCACGCATGATTGGTGGTGCGATAGTGCGTTGCTCGCCCTCAGAGGACGCATAATAATTGATTGAAAATTGTCACCAACACACTATTACCCCACCACTCGCTGTTCTATAAAGATGTGACGGGAATGCTTTACGGCGACGCCAAAGATTCACTGGCGAAATTGGTTCAGTCCGTTCAGCAAACGTAACTCAACTTTATCAATCCATCTTCACACTCACATCTGATTTGAATCCCTCTTCTCCTGCACGCATTATGATAGGGCGGCTATCCGAGGAGCAGCATGGAGTCGGTTACGATTCCGTTGCAGTTAGGATGTTGCAGTTAAGATAAGGAGAACCCTAATGTATGATGTTGGCCTAAAGGCATCGGAGCGGCGGCAGAATGCGCAGGCAGGACACTTCATGGTTGAGACTTAAACCTGCGTGAACACGGATGAGTTTGATCCAACTTGTAACAGAAGACTTGCGAAAGTTTACGTTGTGTGGCCTTTGGTTTCAGTTCCGTACTCGGAAGATAAATACGTTCATCAAGCCTCAACTATGTAGATGATGCAATACAGCATTGATTACTTTTACAATTTTTTCGTCGCATTGCTCGGACTCACGCTATGCTTTTTCTTACCGGCGTGTCGCACCAACCGTAGGGCGGGCGGCGAGCGTGAGCTAATAATCGGCGCGCGTGCCGACGATTACGTAATCGAGCCGCTCAAGTCGAAGCTCGGTATGTACCCGCTCAACGCGCAAATCTGTGAGCCATTGGTTCGCATTACAGCCGACTACCGGATCGAGCCGCTGCTGGCGACACGCTGGGAACAGCAGGGCGATACGTGGCGTTTCTTTCTACGCCCCGACGTTGTTTTCTCTAACGGTCAGCCACTCACGAGCGAGGCTGTCAAATACACTTTCGAGCGGCTAGTGAAGGGAGATTTGCCGGGCACTTACCAGCACACCTACATCGGCGAAGATTCCGTCCGCGTGGTAGATGATCTTACGGTAGACATCACGCCGAAGCGCCCTAATATACGTCTGCTTGAACAGCTCGGCCATTCCAGTTACAGCATCATCGCTCCCGGAACGGAACCCGCCGCCAAGCCAATCGGCACGGGGCCGTTCAAGCTCAATGAGTATAGGCGTGGCGAATGGATGAAGATTGAGCGCAACGAACGCTACTGGGGACAGCCGCCCCGCCTTGACCGCCTCACCTTTCGCTTTTTGCCCGACGACACGACGCGCGTGCTGGCGCTCGAAGCGGGCGAGGTTGGCATGATCCTCGACGTGCCGCGCGAACAAGCGGGGACGTTGCGCGCACAAGCTAGTACGCGCGTGATCGAAGCGCCGGTAGGCCGCGTGGCCTCTATTCTTCTCAACGCTCACGGCCAAGCGCCGTATGATCTACTCACTGAGAGAAACCTGCGTCGTGCTCTTGCCTTAGCGATTGATCGTCGCACGCTGATCGAAAGGGTATGGGAAGGCAACGGTGAGATGATCTCGACGCTTGGCCCGCCGGCGATGCTCGGCGATTATGCACAGCTTGCGCAGGGCATGCCTTATGATCCGAAGCAGGCGGCGGAATTGCTCGCGCAAGCAGGGTGGATGCCCGGAGCCGACGGCGTGCGCCAGGCACAAGGACGGCGACTGAGTCTGACGTTGATTGCGTGGCCTGAATTCGGTTCGGCGACGTTGGAATTCTTACAGGCGCAAATGGCTGCCAGCGGTATCGAGTTGCGGATCGTAAAGTCTCCCGACATGGCCTCTTATTCCGCGCGGGAGGAGGCGGGCGAATTTGATTTAGACCTCGAAGCGGGCAATCAGAATGACGCCAATCCGATGTTCCTTCCCGCCTTGCGCTTCTACTCCAAATCGACCGGCAAATCTGTTCGCTACTTTGCGCCCGGCGCTCGCTTCGATGCGATCATCGAGGCGGGTCTCGAAGCCAGCGAAACGACGGAAGTCCAACGCCGTTCAGCCGAAGCGCAGCACCTCCTGGTGGACGAAGAAGCAATCGTGATCCCGCTCGCCGGACTCAAGCGCATCTACGCCATGCGTGAGGACGTGCGTGGTTTTAATCCTCATCCTTCGCTCTTAAATCAACGCTGGGATACGATCTCTGTTGAGCGATGAAACGATACATCCTGATTCGCATCCTTTCTCTCATCCCACTCTGGCTCGGCATCTCCGTGCTTGCTTTCTTGCTGAGCAATCTCGCGCCGGGCGACCCGGCGACGGTGATCGCGCACCGCCTCTCGGATGCGCCGCCGAGCGCGGAACAGATTGCCGCCATCCGCCGCGAATACCGTCTGGACGACTCCTTGCCGGTGCGCTATGCGCGCTGGCTCAGTTCGGCGGCGCGCGGCGATCTCGGAATCTCGTACCGCACGAAAGAGCCGGTGCTCAAGGAATTGGCCGCGCACTTTCCGGCGACGCTCCAGATCGCGTGCGCCGCCCTCATTATTGCACTCATTATTGCCCTGCCGCTCGGCGTGTTCGCGGCGGTGCATCGTGGTAAGTGGCTCGACCATGCGGTGCGTGTCGGCTCGCTATTGGGCGCATCAATGCCCAGCTACTGGCTCGGTTATTTGCTGATCCTTCTCTTCGCTCTCGTACTCGGCTGGCTGCCGGTGGCCGGGCGTGAACAGTCAAGCGGGTTTGTGTTGCCCGCGCTTACGCTGGGACTCGGGATGGCGGCGACGCTCGCGCGTTTGACACGTACAAGTCTGCTCGAAGTGCTCGGCGAAGATTTCATACGCACAGCACGCGCGAAGGGATTGAGCGAGCCGACAATTATCCGGCGGCACGCTCTCAAGGGCGCGCTGATACCCGTGATAACGATCATCGGGATAGCCTTCGGTCATCTGCTGGGCGGTGCGGTGATCGTCGAAAGGATATTCGCGTGGCCGGGCATCGGAACGCGCCTTGTGGATTCGATCTACGACCGCGACTACCCCATGATTCAAGGGTTCGTGCTCTTCATGGGTGCGATTTTCACGGTGCTTGGCCTCGCCGCCGATCTCTCTTACCTATGGGTTGACCCGCGCATCCGTTTGGCTAGAGCGTTGCGTATGAACCGATGAATAACGAACCAGAAATCTTAGGAAAGTCGCGGGCGTATGAACCCTTAGAGGTTGCAGGCGGGCAGGATGAGTTGGCCGCGTGGCTCGTTGCCGGACGGCGCGGTGTCTTTAGTAGCATCAAGCGTGACCGTTCAGCGCTTGCCGGATTTATTGTCGTTGTTGTGATCGTCCTCCTTGCTCTCGCCGCGCCCATCATCGCACCGCATGACCCGGCAGCACAGCATCCCGCGCAACGACTTGCCTCAACGAGCCTCACGTTTCCACTCGGCACAGATAATCTCGGTCGCTGCTTGTTTAGTCGCTTGCTCTACGGGGCGCGCGTCTCGCTTGCGACCGCCGGAGCCGCTTCCCTACTGGTCTTGTTCATCGGCGTCAGTCTTGGTGCAGCGGCAGGCTACGCTGGCGGGTGGGTTGATATGGCAATCATGCGAGTCGTGGACTTACTGCTCGCTTTCCCGCTCCTCGTGCTGGCGCTGGCAATTACAGGATTCATCGGCGTCGGGATGGGCAGCGTACTCGTCGGAGTAGTCAGCGTGTGGTGGGCATCTTACGCGCGCATTGTGCGTGGACTGATGCTCTCACTCCGCGAACGTCCGTTTATCGAAGCGGCGCGGAGCGCTGGCGCGGGACACGCGCGTATCGTCATTCGTCATCTGATACCGAATTTGATCTCGCCGATCATCGTGCTTGCGACGCTCGAAGTGGGAGCATTGATTTTAGCTATCTCGGGTCTTAACTTTCTCGGACTCGGTGTACAGCCGCCAACGCCCGAATGGGGGGCTATGCTTAACGACGGGCGGCCATTTCTGCGCAGCGCGCCGCAATTGATGATCTATCCGGGACTGCTGATTAGCCTCACCGTGCTCGGTTTCAATTTGCTCGGTGATGGACTGCGGGACGCGCTCGATCCTCGCCTGAAACGGTAACCTCGACGCTCTGAATACAACCTGCCACACTCCTTAATCAAATGTTTTGAAAAAAGTTTTTGACAAACAGAAGCAGAAACTATATTTAATAGTGTCACTTCGATTATTCGCACTAAGTTTAAAAATCAAAAGCCTTGTGGCACGGCTTAGCGGCCAATCCAACCTCCACCTGGTAACTTCGGAGTCTGTGATGAATACTTTTTCTTCGTACAAATCTCTCTACGGTTTTCTGAACTTCCGCAGCCTTTTGTTGCTCATGAGTTTGCCCCTGCTATGTGTGGCAGTATCGAGCGTAGCGTGGGCGGAAACATCTGAAACTTCCATCTCAGGAACAGTCACTGACCCTACGGGAGCGGTCGTAACGGAAGCTGTAGTCGAACTGCTTAATACTGCCAATAGCGAGTCACGCAGGCAAATCACAAATGAATCAGGACAGTATAACTTTCCGAATGTTCCTCCCGGCGAGTATAAAGTCACCGTTACGATGAATGGTTTTCACCGCTCAGTTTCTTCGGCAATCAAGGTTGATGGAGCGAGGAATTATCCTGTGGACGTTGCTCTGGGTGTTACAGACGTGCTGGAGACAGTCGTTGTCACGGGCACGCGCAGCGAACAGGAGATCGGTAAAATAGCCAGCGCGGTCAGCGTCGTCACGCAAGATGAGATACAGCAAGGACAGCGCGTTAGCACATTGGAAGAATCGCTAAAGCGCGTATCGGGCGTGCGTGTCGAAGATGAACTGGGCGGCAACGGGTCGCGCGTTCGCATCATCGTTCGCGGCGTCGGCACGCGCGCGAATAGCCCTGCGGGTTCTGGGGTGCGCGGTGTGAAAGTGTTGGTGGACGGGCTTCCCAAAAACAACGCGGGCGGTTCGGCGCAGGACTTAACCAACATTGATTTGCAATCGGCACAACGTATCGAAGTGCTGAAAGGGCCATCGTCGGTTTTATACGGCAATCAGTCCGGCGGCGTCGTCAACATCCTGACCGAAGACCCGCCCGTTAAGCCTACATTTGCTTACAGACAAACTTTCGGTGCTTACGGCTTATTCAAAGAGCACTTCAAAGGCGGCGGGCAGTACGGCAGGTTCGGCTTTTTCGGCAGCGTCTTTCGCAACGACCAGGACGGTTATCGCGCTCAATCGAAATTCCACAACACGGGCTTTCATTCAAAGCTCAACTACAACATCAACCCGCGCTCAAACCTGTTATTGATTTTTGACTATGATAATAATTACCAGCAATCGCCGGGGCCGCTGACTGAAGCCAGATTCCGGCAAGACCCGCGTCAGGCCGACCCGACCTTCGTGAGCAATGACGTGTTCGCGGCGGTGAAAGAATTTCGTTTCGGAGCCGTATATCACCGTGAGCTATTCGGGCAGGATGATTTGCAGGTGACGACTTATGTTGCCCCGCGTCGTCTCGGACCGTTTCAGCAAATCGGCGTTTTCATCGCCCAGCAGTTCGTCAATCGCGGCGTCAATGCGCAGTATGTCAATTCGCGCTCCGTCGGCGGATACGGTAACCGCTTCACACTCGGCATCGAATATCAAAACACGCCGATTCGCACCACGACCACCAGCCGCGTCACGAATCGGATTACGTCGGATTTGAACGAACACGCTAACACCGCCGGAGCATACATACTGGAAGAGTTCAGCATCCTGCCGAAGCTGACGCTGACAGCGGGCGGCAGATATGACTACGTTCGTTTTCAATCACAAAACTTTGCGACGAACTCGATTGAAGTCGGGCGCATCTTCCGTAGGTTCACGCCGAAAATAGGTGCAGCGTATCAACCGCTTCCCAATCTTTCGGTGTATGGCAATTACAGCCGGGGTTTTGAAACACCGGTTATCGGCGAACTGCGTATCCTGCCCGGTGGTGCATTTGGATTTAACGCGAGCCTTGACCCGCAAGTATCGACCAACTACGAAGCGGGCGGGCGCGGCAGTTTCCTGAGGCGGCGCGGCACTTTTGACGTGGCGGTTTTTCGTCAGAATCTCAATAACTTCATCAGCCCCTTCGGAGCTTTCCCGAATAACTCTTTTCAGAACGTGGGCGACGTGAAAGAGAATGGCTTTGAACTCGCGTCTTCTGTAACGCTTGTGCCGCGCCTGGTTTTCACCACGTCTTACACTTACTCGGATTTCGTCTTCAAGAGATTCAATAACGGCATCAGCAACTTCGCCGGTAATCGTCTGCCCGGCGTCCCCAAACACAGCGTTTATGGTGAACTGCGTTATGAATTGCCGGTAGGAATCTACGGCGCAGTCGAGAGTCAATACGTCGGTCGGTTCTTTACGAACGATGCCAATCAGTTCACTAACCCGCCGTATTCAGTCACCAACTTGCGCTTCGGCTACAACGGGCGTGAGAGCGAAAGGAAAGTTCGTTTCTCGCCATTCTTCGGCATCAACAACATCTTCGATAGAAACTACTCGGCCTTCGCCATTATCAATGATTCGGCGAGACGTTTCTATAATCCGTTGCCGGGCATCAACGTGTATGGCGGAGTCGGCCTCTCCTTCTGAATTTGATGCGCCCCGCTCATACAACATCACGCCGCGCCCGACTCTCACTTGCGTGGCGATTAAGTTTATGTTTGACGCTCGCGCTGCTGTGTGCGGGTTGCCAGCGCACATCGGAGAGCAATCGTAACCACGCGCGTGAATTGATCGTCGGCGCGGGCACGGATGTCGCCGTCAGTGGAGCTTTCCAGGCGAATCTCGGTGTGTATCCGCTCAACACCAACGTCGCCGAACCGCTCGTTAAACTCTCGCCTGATTTCAAAGTCGAGCCGTCCCTCGCGACGAGTTGGGAATATCGCGGGCAGAACACATGGCGATTTTCCCTACGTCGCGGCGTGCGCTTTCACAACGGGCAGCAGTTCACGGCGCAGGCGGTTCAGTGGTCTATCGCGCGTCAGGCGAAGGGAAACTCCGGCTATAGTTTTCTCACCGAAGAATCAGTAAAAATCATTGACGATTATACAATTGACATCACTCCATCAAGACCCAACATCCCTCTGCCGCAGCAACTCGTACATCCCAACTACAGCATCTTTGCGCCAGACACAGACCCCTCGGTCAAGCCCGTCGGGACAGGACCCTTTCGGTGGGTTGAGTACAGAAGAAATGAACGGATAATTATCGAGCGCAACAACGATTACTGGGGCGAAAAAGCGTTGCCGGAACGAATTACTTTTCGCTTTTTCCCGGACGCCACGACAAGAGTTCTGGCTCTTTTGTCCGGCGAGGTTGATGTCGTGATAGACCTTCCGCGTGAGCAGGTCGCAACAGTCGCCGCTCGCTCGAACCTCACGATTGCGCGCGCTCCCGTCGGGCTGATTCTGAGCTTGCAAATTAACAGTCATGGTCAAGGCGACTTTAACTTACTCTCCGACCGCACGCTGCGAAGGGCGATAGGGCTTTCCCTAAACCGTCAGGAATTAGTCCAGAAGGTGTGGGACAAAGAAGGCTCCGATGTGCAAAACATGACTGTTCCGGCGATCCTCGGCTCCTACGCTAACATCGTTCATGGTTTCGCTTACGACCCGCAACAAGCGGCGCAACTTATGGACGCGGACGGATGGCGTATTGGGCAGGACGGAGTGCGCGTGAAAGACGGGCGGAGGCTGCAACTCGCGCTCGTCGCCAACCCTGAACTTGACACAGCGACGGTGGAGTTTGTGCAGGCTCAACTGCGACAAATCGGTATGGACGTGCAATGGGTTAGGCTGCCCGACATAGGTTCTTACGCTTCGCGCCTGAACGCGGGCGAATTTGATCTCAATCTGGGGACATCAAACCAGAACGATGCTAACCCGCTCTTTCTGCCCGCGCTCATTTACTACTCCAAGTCGGGCAGACCTTTTGCGCGCTGGTATTATGCGGGCGAGCAGTTTGACCGGGTAGTGGAAGAGGGTATGCAAGCGCCCGATCCGGCGGAGGCGCAACGTCTTGCCGCAGAAGCGATACACATCGCCGTTGATGTTGAAGCAGTGAATGTTCCCGTCGCCGGAGTGTTCCGCCTTTACGCGCTGAAGAAGACCGTGAACGGGTTTGTGCCACACCCGTCACAGACGAACCAGTCGTGGGCGCGAATCAATTTGCGGTAGAGTCTCGGGGTTATTTCCGGGAAGCGAATTTTGAAAAGGCGAAGAGGCTTTTGCGCATAGCCTCTCCATCCTTTGTTAATGTGTACTCAACTCGCGGCGGTATTTCCGCAAACATACGGCGATGTATCAATCCTGCCTGTTCGAGTTCGACAAGCCTGACGGTCAGGGTTGACGAACTCATATCATCCATTTCGCTTCTTAAATCGCCAAAGCGCATAAGCCCGCGTTCACCGAGCAGGAAAAGCAATCTCAGCGCGTATTTGCGACCGATGATTTGCACCAGTCCCGTCGTAGGGCAGAGGCACCGATGGCTGCCTGCTGATGCGGCGGCGCGGTCTATGCACCCGCAGGTATTTTCTTCCGGCACAGTTAAGATAGGTAACCCCATAAACCTTCCACGCGCTTCACAGCCGCTTGCGCACCGTGCGCCGCACAATCTCCGCAGTCATTCCGTAAACCAGATGAGACGCGAGCGAGTAAACATGAGTCGAGAGCGGGTACTCTGTCGGCAGTTTCGACAAACCGAGCGCGGGCACTATTCCCTCGTCGGCGGTGAGCCAGATAAATGCGCCGAAGGGAAGTCCGGCTCCTGCCGTCACGCCCGGCACGAGTTCGGACACAGCGCCGTATAAGCCTCCCGTCGTGACGCCGAAAGCATAATGAACGCCTGTCCCGGCAACATTTTTTTCTCGCTTTGCCAATTTATGATCGAAGACGCCCTGCGAAATAGCACTTGCGACGCGCTCCGTCGCGTCGTCATTTTCTTCATTGCCGCCGCGCTCCTGCAACTCGCGCCCAACACCGTGCTGCGGCGATCCCGGCTGCAAGGATTGTGCGCCGTGACCTTTCTCTTCACCCTCAGCAAGTTTCCCCAACAAGGCTTGGAATTGATTCATTACGGCGGACGCAACGATTCCGCCTGTCAGCCCCGCAACTAACCCCTTCAACACGTCGCTTTCGCGGCTAATTCTTCTGGATTTATTTTTTTTATTATTCATAGCACGCTCCGCTAAGAGTGCTGATGCGTCGGTTGAGCAGTGGAAAAATGCTTGCATGGTTCAGTTGATTCAGGGTCGTTGCAATCGCAATTAGGATCGTCACACTCGAAGTGACCCGGCTTGAGCATCGCCTCGAACTCATCGGCGAATCGTCGCCCGCCCTCCTGCTCTCCGAGAGTTGTCAAAGCATATTTATCGTCACCGGCGCGTTCGAGCATTCCATTTGCAACCATGCTTTCGAGATTGTCGCTAAGCACCTCTTGCTTCGTTTGTAAAAACTTTTGCAAATCGGAAACGGCAAACTCTTTTCCTAAGCCTTCGCCCGTCATCCAGTACATTACCTGCAAAATTTCATCGCGCCAGTAGATGCCTTTTAGCGAATCATCAACGCTATGCTTTCCGTGCTCTGACATAACATCTCCCTACGAGACAGCGACCTTCACTTTATCTTCTTCAATTTTTAACGGCAGAGACTGTAGCCGCAGTTCGGGTCTTTCGACACAAGCGCCCGCACGCTGCAAATTATAACTATATCCATGACACGAGCAACTGAGCATCGGGCTATCGAATAGCGCATCATCGAGAGTGCGCGCTGTGTCTGCGGCGCAGGCATTGCGGTAAGCGTAAAACTCTCCGCCGAGTTTACAGATTAGCAAGTTAATCCCTGCGTAATTGACTATCTTGAATTGCCCGTCATCGAACCCTAGAGCGCGGACAACCGAAACCCACGTGCCGTTCACATTCTTTGTGTCGGGCGGCGGTCTTTTGATTTGCACTAATTTGATTGGCGGCGGCTGCGTCTCGCTTCGAGGAGGAGCGATGATTGAGCCTAACAGCGCGGCAGCCTTCGCGGTCGCTTCGACTTGTTCGGCCATGCCTTCAATGTCAATTCCTAAAAGATCGGGCGCGGCGACATCAAGAGCCTTTTCGATTTCCAGTTTTAATGCGACGACGGGCGGAGCGCCTTTGCCGCTTCGCATCAATCGAAGGCTGGCGCGCCCGTTGTCTACACCAACCAACTCCACATCACAGCCTTGTTCGAGTAAAAGTGGACGTAGCCCGTCAATCGCCGCTGCTACTCTAATAGGCAACTCGACGGGCAGCAGGTTGTGGATCAGCAAGATGGCGCGGATAACATCATCCGTCAGCATCCGCGAATGTATTTCCTGTTTGAGCGGCAACGACTCGAAGGTCGCCATGATGCGCCGCAAAGCATCCCCGTGTAGTTCGAGGATGATTTGCACAAGGTCAAGGACTCTCTCGCGTAATTCCTCGTCCGGGTATGCTTCTAACTCTTCGACGAGCGCGCTTAACTGATTGATGACTTCTTCAGCGTCACGCTCTGGAATTTCCACGTCGCTCATCAGCCGCCAGCCTTCATTGCTTCGCGCCTGACACTCTCAATCGCATCACCCACTCTGGCAGCGACAACAGGACTAAACTCCATTCCCCAATCATCCTTCAGCGGTTCGATCTCGACAATCGTGACATCCGTCGGAAACACCTCGAAGTGCTGGCAAACAATCAGCAGATTTTCCAGACTAATGACTCCCGTAACTGCTTCTCCGATGCTCGCCTGTATTTCATCAACGCTCGGTTGCGGGTCAACCCAAGGATAAACTTCAAGCGTTCCCGGCTTGCGTCCGCGCTTGGCGGCGCTAACCAAAATCGCTTTGTCGAACTTAACCGGCGATTCTTCGAGCCACTGGTAAATCATGATGGGGCCGAAGTTCAAATCTTCAACGTGTATGTTGTCCGGCCACTGTGCTTGCTCTAGTTCTCCAAGCAACACACGCCCGAACGACATATCACTCATGTTGGAATAACCGATGCCTGAGACGAGGACATTCACGAGACTTCACCCCGACAACTTAAAACGCCTAATAAGCCCGAAAGATTACCCACAGAGTCACAGAGATTGAAAAAGGTTAAATCCAGAGCCGGATGTCTTTTATATCTACTTTACTCTGTGCCTCTGTGTCTCTGTGGCAAGTTTTGCTATGTACTCTTATTATCCTTCAGCGCCGCACGCGCAGGTGTTGACCTCGCGGATGATTTCGCGCTCGCCGCCGTAGATGTGCGTCGTGCAGGGCATACACGGGTCGAAGCTACGAATCGCGCGGAGCATATCAACGCCTGTGAAATCTTCAGGCTTGTCGAAGTCTTCGATGATCGGCGTGTTGAGCACCGCCGACTCGTAAGGGCCGGGATTGCCGAACGGGTCTTTCGGCGAAGCGTTAAAGGTTGACGGAGTAACGATTTGATAATTAACAATCGCGCCTTTGTCTAACACGAGGTGATGTGAGAGGTAGCCACGCCCAGCGCCCCAGAAGCCGACGCCGCGCCGCTCGCCCTGCGGCACTTCAAATTTGTTGCTGACCTTGTCTTCGCCCTTTCGCAAAAGATCGAACGCCTTCAAGACCATTGTGTATGCCATCATCAAATTGTAGCCCATACAATAAGCACGCGCGCGGTTGCGCTCAAACGCGTTCCATACGGTGGGAATCTTCCACTCGAAGTTCATCTCGCGCAGCATCGTCTTCGGCATGTGGAATTTTAGACTGTGCCCGGTGGCTTCCATAAAATCGTTCTTTGGCATTAGTCCGGCGGCGGCTGTCGTCCAGATGCGCGCGTAGCATCCGGCTTCGACAACCTGCCTGTCCCAGCGCGGCGCGGTGTCCCACGTATAACGATCCTTCCAACTCTCTTTCGACGGTTTCGGTATCGTCTCTTTATTCCAAGGGTGGTTCGGCGAAAGCGGCGCGCCCGACGGGTCTGTCATGTATCGCTGGTTGCCGTTTTGGTTCCAATCTTCGTAATAAGAATGCTCGACAAACTCTTCGAGACCGAGATTGATTTGCTGAAGTTTCGTCGTTACCAGCTTGCCGTCAATGACAACGCCCGGAGTCGCCCAACGCTTCTCGCCCCATTCGTTGCACCGCTCGTAACTCGCGTCGTAGGAATTCTCGTCGTCCCACATTCCCAAGTCGATCAAGTTTGCTGGCAGCGCTCCGACCTTTTTGTATTCGGGATTGTACTCGTAGAAGAACTCCGTTAGGTCATCCCAGAGCAGGATCATACGCTTCGTCCAGTCAATCATCTTTTGCAAACGTGTGTACGTCTCATTAAAGTCAGTGATCGTTACCGTGCTGGACATGCCGCCGGGGACGACGGTTTGCGGGTGCGGATATTTGCCGAAGAGAACCGAGTAAGCCTCACGCGGCACGCGTGTCATTTTCAAGCCATCGAGATATAACTTGCCGGAGAGCGGATTAAGCCCTTTCATAATGTCTCCGATGGTCTTGAACTGATGTACTTCGGCGTTGGGTGCTTCCGACGTCTGCGCTTTCTCCCACATCGCGGGATTGGTCGCTTGAACAACGACCTGCGAATAATCAGGACCGGCGAGCAGAAACAGATGAAGCGGATGGTCGTACAGAAAATCGAGCGCGAGCGCGAGGTTTCGCAGCACCGTGCCGAGCGGCGGAGGGCTGATACCGAACGCCATTTCAATCGCTTCGCAAGCGGCAGTCGAGTGAACGCCGCCACAGACGCCGCACGCGCGGCTTGAAATGTAGATCGCGTCGCGCGGGTCGCGTCCCTTTAAGATCACTTCGTAGCCGCGAAAAAGTGTTGCCACCGAATTGGCTTCGAGAAACTTGCGCTCTTTCAAATCCGCCACCGCATGAAACGAGAGTGCGCCCGCAACGCGCGTCACCGGAGAGATAGAGACATCCTTGATGTGCCCGTTACGCGCCATCATCTCTTTCAGCTTATCGCGGTTGATTTCACCTCGCTGGTACCCGTAAGGATCAACCACGCCGCCCCTTAGCTGCGCATTGCCCTGCGCGTCGAATTCAATCGGAAGGTTCTTAAAGCACATTGGATTAGCTCCTCGCTCAATAAGTGTATGACGTTCTAAATGACTTTACACAACCCGAACAATACCGAAGCGCGTCAACCAGCCCGCAAATGCCGCCAAAGCGGTTGTTAGATTGCGTGCGACAGAACATTATCGAAGCGCGTCAATCAGCCTGTGAAACAGGCGGCAGCATGTAGCCCCGCGCTGACGCGCGGGGCTACATGCTGCCGCTTGCTTTCGCAGACTTCATTATAGTTGCTCTCGCTCCTCGGCTTTCTTCACGCGCTCTTCGGGCAGCACTTGAAAATCCTTGCCGAAAACTTGTTCCGGCAGCGAGTGAAAGCCCGGCGGGAACTTTTTCCGCGAGTCGCGTTCGGGACGCTTCGCGCCTTGAAACTGCATCGCCTCGTAAAAGAATTCGAGAATCTTGTGCGTGAATGACACGTCGCCCTTTTCCGTCGCCCAGCCGCTCGGCACAGTGTCGTGCCAGCGTATTTCGCGGTTGCGCTCGCGCTGGCTGATGCGGCGCAAAGGGCGAATAATTGAACCCATCAGGCGCGATGAGTTGCTCGAAATCAGTGAACCCGGCGGCGATTTGTAGAACGGCGAGAACTTGTCTGGAAAGCCGGGCATCGTGCAGCCGATACAGGGGCCGCCCGCATTCATGCAGCCGCCCATGTGCGAGATTGCGCCCGTCTCCGTGATGTTGCACTGAACGACAGGCCCCCAGCAGCCGATCTCTACAAGGCATTCTTTGTCGCCGTATTCTTGAGCGAACGTGCCTTCTTCGTAAAAACCGGCGCGCCCGCATTTGCGATGTACCGTTTCTGAAAATTGCCACACGGGACGACCCAATTCATCAAACTCCGGCAACGGCCCCAAGCCTTGCAGGAATAGCAGAATCGCTTGCACGGCATCTGTGAAGTTATCGCCGACGGGAGCGCAGCCCGGAATGTTAATGACAGGCAAACCGAGCGCGCTACGATAATCTCCGCCGAGCCAATCCATCACGCTCATCGAGCCTGTGACGTTGCCGTAAGCCGCAGGGATGCCGCCCCACGTCGCGCACGTCCCGACGGCGATAACTGCCGCCGCGCCCGGCGCAAGCCGCTTCACCCACTCTGCGGTAGAAACTCTTTGACGCTCCTCGCTTCCTGCCCAGAGCGGAAGCGAGCCACTTGCCGAGAACGGTTCGCAACCGGCGGTTAATCTCTCATCGGCAATCGAGCCTTCGTAGGCGACGACATACGGAGCATCGAGTTTACCTTGCGCCGCTTTTTCCAGCGAGACGGTGAAGTGGTCGCCAGATTCCAGTGTCAGAACAGTGTGGTGCAGCACAACGAGCGGGACGCCCGGTATCGAGCCTGTCAATAAATCTTCGAGCGCTGGTTCCGTCGCGCCGCTGACCGCAACAGTGCAACCGTCGCAACTCATCCCGGCGAGCCAGAAGACATAGACGCGCTCAAGCGGGCCGAGGCTAATCATGGTTTTGCCCTGCGACTCATGTATGTCTTCAGCTATCTCTTCCATTGTGCGCCGCGCGACGTTGCCGATCTGATCCGGCATTCCCACCGTCGAGGATACATGCTGTTTATGACTTCCGGCTTCGCCGACATGTTTCTCTGGAATCTCGCTCATAAAAGTCTCTCCCTTATTTTGACTATCGCTGCAACAACGTTTCGCCGACCGTGCCGATGTTTTTATCGACGTTTGTAAAATGCGCGGCAACTGATTCCAGCCCGCCTGCAAGCGCCGTCAATCCGCCGTTCAAGGTTTCGACTCCGCCAAGCATCTCCGTCTCTTTCTCAATCGCCCGCACTCCGTAGTTGATTTGCTCAAGACTCCGGCGAACCGCTTGCAACGTCCGCAAAATGATAAAGAGTGAGACGACCAAGGCGATCAACAGAATCGCGCCGAGCAGCGCAGTTAGAATCGTCAACAACAGTACCATTTTACAAACTCCTTTCAGTCAGAGCGCGTCCGACTGAACTTAACTTTTGTTTGATTGATGCCGAACCCGCTTCAATCGCCGTCGCCGCGCCGAGAATTTTTCCGGCAACTCCCTTCGTCGCCTCCAATCCTGAAATCAAAGCTGTATTTCTCTCAATTCCTTGCGCCGCCGTGAGCGTCGTCTTTGCGAGATTCAGAATGTCTTGCTCGGTTCTTACAATAAGTTCCACCAGCTTCAGTATCCAAAGCGTCAACGCGAGCGCGATGATAAGTGTCGCAGACCAGATGACGATGATTGCAGTTTCCATAATCTCCTCACTTTTGAGTTACTGAGCCGATCCCCAAATGCGCCGCGACCCCGCTCAAACTCTCGTTTGTTTCAAACAAATGTTCATCCACTAACTGCAAACCATCGCGCACACCGACAAGTCCGCCGTTGATTGTTTCGAGATGACTTTCGAGCGGCGCGGTGTTGGTTTGCGCGCGACCGAGTTCACCATGCACCGCCGCAAGCGCGCTGCCGATACGCCAGAGATAAATGAAGATCGTGATGAGACTAACGGCGAGCGCCGCGACCAGCACGACGAGATAAATAACGGTCAGCCACGTGAGCAATCGCATCTTTTATTTCCTCACTCCGAGCGCGTTCGCTAGCATCGAGATTTTATCGTCAATCGATGCGGCTCTCGAATTGATAGACCCGGCGGTTTCGAGAATCTCGCCCGCGACCTTGTTGGTCGTGTTCAGCATCCAGATCGAAACGGTGTTGCCCGCGATTTGTTTGCCAGCCACCCAAATATCAGCCGCGTGTTTATCCACGCGCCGCGCGGCAACAATCAGCAGGATGAGCAACGTGGCGACGATTAAAATTACAACCGCGCCCGCAATCAGCGAGTAAGCCCAAAGCGTCATCGTATCCATATTGTTAAGCATGTAGGTTTCCTCCTGTTCCATTGCTGCTGCTGCCGGGCATTTCACGTTGAAGAAAATCGGCGACGCGCGACAACTCTTCGACAATCGGAGCAGTCGCGTCGTAGTCAATCACCGCGCGCCCTGTTCGGTCGGCTTCGACAACCGCTTCATCGAACGGGATGTTGGCGATCAACTCTAAATCATGTTTGCGGCAGTACGCCTCGACTGCTTCTCTGTCCTGCGGGCTGCGTAGTTTATTGGCGACGCCGTAGATGTGAGGGATGCCAAGCCCGCGCGCAAGCGGCACGGTGCGCCCGGCTGTTTCGAGCGAGCGGTAATAAGGTTCAAGCACGACGAGGAGCGCATCAACGTACCTGACCGTGCCGCGACTCATGTGCTCGATAGACGCTTCCATGTCCATCACGGTCACATCACGGGAACCACTGACGATTTCACCGACGATGCTGCGCACGGCAGCATGTGCGCCGCAGAGTCAACCCGCGCCCGCGTGATCGACGCGCGTCCCGACCAGCACCGTCACACCGTCCGGCGCTTTCAATCCGTATTGACTAACAATCTCCGCGACAGGTCTCGTCAGCACATGACGGCTTTGCCCTGATTCATCTTCGCGGCGCTCAACGACGCTGCGCGGGACGGACTCGATCTCGACATCACTGCCGACGCCGAGAGCTTGAAGAAGATTCGGATTAGGATCGCCGTCAATCGCCAGCACGGGCAGCCCGCGCCGTGCAAGGATGCGCGTCAACGTCGCAGAGATGGTAGTTTTACCGGCTCCGCCTTTGCCGCTAACCGCAATCTTCATAAGTCGCCTCCTGATTAAATACGAGTTGCGGATTTAAGTATGTCTTTATCCCGTAATCCGCAATCAAGTTGGATTACCGCATAATACGCCTACACCCCTCTAAATGAGAAGAGAATAATTTAACGTCAGTTCGATGTAAGTATTCAATCAGCCTGTGAAACAGGCGGCAGCATGTAGCCTCGCGCGTCAGCGTGGGGTTACGGTAATGAGAAATAAATTTGAGCCTGCGAAGCTGGCGATAGATGCCTCGTCCACAACGCACGGTGGTTTTGACGATCATTCATCGTGGACGCGCAAAGCCTCTGCCGCCAGATTCGCAGGCTTCTTTGAATTTATTGACGCACCTAACCCCACGCTCACGCGCGGGGCTATCATGCTGACGCCCGCTCGCGCGGGCTGTCGCGTCGCTTCTCTTACGTCGAACTGTCGTTAAGTAGTGACTTGCGTGTGAAAAATACGGACGGAGTGTGAGGCTAATGACAGGCGGTAGTTGAGCCGGAACTGTTCGCCCGTTTTTTTATGATTAAGACAAATGGTTTTTGGTCTGGATGGTCGGTGCGCTCTGCTCCGCCGCTTTGGATGTAACGTCCTACTACTGCTACGGTGACGCCGAGCGTAAAGGCGACGAGCAGAACGATCAAGCGGGGTAGATAACTCTTCATGCGGGAAAGATTAGCACCGGGATTATAATTTAGCAATCTTCTCTTTTAAGCCGCCGACGGCTTTTTCCTGGTTGAGAAATTCCCACTAAGCAAGCGATTGTTGATAAAGATTTAGCGCCTCCGCTTTGTTCCCGAAAGCCGCTTGCGCATCTCCATACTGGCTTAACACAAACGCTTTCAGCGACCTGCTTTCGACACGACGGCTGGCTTCCAAGGCGCGCTCAAAGTAGGAGACGGCTTCCGCCCGTTTTTGCAGTTTGATGTAATCGTTTCCGATGCGCACGAGCTGTTGCGTGTACTCCGGTACGTCCCCGACTTTTTCCCAAAGAGGCAAGGCTGTGAGGTCTTCTTGGAGACCCGCTTCGTAATCGTTTCCCTTTTTGCTGATGACGCCGAAGATGATGTGTGTGAAAGCGGCGGAGCGCCAATCGCCAAGCCTCTCCCAAATAGCTAAGGCACGCCCGAAATAAATTCGAGCATTTTGGAGTTCATCCAATCTTTGATAAGCGAACGCAATCGCCCGCAGAGTGTTCGCTTCGTCCCGCTCTTCGCCGACTTCTCGCCAGATTTGCAGAGCCTTCTCATAAACGGGAAGAGACGCGCGTCTTGTTTCCGGCTCGGCGCGCAAGTTATCTGCTTCTTGATGAAGTTTGACGGCGGAGAGAATTTTGCGGTCGAGTTCCGTAACGGGTCGGAGCGCCGTCTGTTGCAATGTGTACTCGCCCGGTTCTGCGCCCGCCGAAAGGGTGTAGATGTCGAAGCGGTACGCGCCCGAAACCGCCGCGCCGATTCTAACCAATTCAGTGCCCCGTCCGCTCGTTGGCGTATCGAATTCACCGAGAAGTTCGCCGTTCGGCGCGAAGGCTTTCGTAATCACATCTACATCATGCTGTTCGATGCTCAGAGCAAGAAACTGTTCCCTTTCGAGCTTAACCGTATAAGAATGAATCTCGTCGTTTTTGAGTTGTTTGGTGACAGGCTTTCCGAGCGCAAGTTGTTCCGCGTGCAGCGGCAAATTTCTTGAGCAACTCGCTCCCAGTACAGCACAAAAAACCAGTATGGAAACTGTGGCTATCAGCCGAAAGTTTTTTACCCGACCGCGATATTTATTTTCTTTCATTGTCTTTCAAACTGGATGCCGAAAATTTTGCGGATTTAATTTTCAAACATAGCCAGATTTACATTGTGCTTGCTTTACCAGAACAAAAGGGCATAAGTTTTTTAAGGGAACGACATTCTATGCAAGCAGAAATGATTAATCAAATTCAAGCCTTTCACGGACATCTGTGCCCCGGTTTGGCGATGGGCATTCGGGCATCTGAAATCGCACTCGAACGAATCGGCAAACACGCTGTGGATGAAGAGGTTGTGGCCGTTGTCGAAACCGATATGTGCGCGGTTGACGCAATTCAGTTCCTGACTGGGTGCACCTTCGGCAAAGGAAATCTGATTCACCGCGACTACGGGAAAAACGCTTTTACGTTCGTCCGCCGCTCCGACAACAAAGCGATTCGCATTTTGACCAAGCCCGACGCCTAGGGCGACTCAAGCGACGCGCATCGTCAACTTTCCGCCAGAGTCCGCTCCGGCACGGCGAAGCTGGAAGAGAAAGCGCGTTTCCGAGAATTACATCTCGTTAAAGCCCGACGGATTCTTGACGCACCGCTCGAACAGCTTTTTTCAATCAACGAAATGACGATGACTCCGCCAAAAAAAGCGCGGATTTATGCTTCAATCCGGTGCGAAGAATGCGGCGAAGAGGCGATGGAAACGCGCATACGCAAATTCGCAGGGCGAGATTTATGTATCCCGTGTTTTGAAAAAGTCGAAACCCGTTAAGCTCGTCAACATATTCTGGGCAACTGTTCGCCAACGAGCATATCCACAATGCGCGTCCCGCCGAAGCCCGTTCGCATCGCCACGATTCCCTGCGGCTCACGTTTCACTTCGCCGATGATGCAGGCGTCGCGCCCGTAAATGTTTTCCTTCATCCGCGCGACGAGCGGTTCGGCAATTTCGGCTGAAACAATCGCCACGAGCTTTCCTTCGTTAGCGACATACAGCGGATCGAGACCTAGAATCTCGCACGCGCCCTTTACTTCTTCACGAACGAGAATGCGGTCTTCATAAATTTCTATGTACACTTCCGAAGCCAAAGCGATTTCGTTCAATGTCGTCGCGACGCCGCCGCGCGTCGGGTCGCGCAAACAATGAAGGGCGTCTAATGAATTGAGGCGGGCAGCTTCATCGAGCATTTCTCTCACCAAAGAATTGAGCGGCGCGCTGTCGCTTTCAATCTCCGTCTCAAGCTCGAGTTCGCCGCGAGCGATCATAATCGTCGTGCCGTGATCTCCAATCGTGCCGCTTAAAATTACCTTATCGCCGATTTGCGCGCGCGCGGCGGAGAGGTGTACGGGCGATTCGATGATGCCGATGCCCGACGTGTTGATGAAAATCTTATCCGCGCCTCCACGCTGCACAACCTTCGTATCGCCGGTGACGATGGAGACGCCCGCATCCCCTGCCGCTGCGCGCATCGAAGCAAGTATGCGCTTCAAATCTTCGATGGGGAAACCTTCTTCGAGAATGAACCCGGCGGAGAGATAGAGAGGCCGTGCGCCGCTCACGCACAGGTCGTTGACCGTGCCATGCACGGCGAGAGAGCCTATGTCGCCGCCGGGAAAAAAGATCGGATCAACGACATAAGAATCGGTTGTGAAAGCTAGTTTAGAAGGATTATTGAAATCTATGTTGGCCGGGATTTCAAAAACCGCTTGATCTTCAAGAAGTTCGAGCAGAGGGTTTCTCAGGTACTCAAGGAAAAGCCCTTCAACCAACTCGTGCATCGCACGTCCGCCGCTGCCATGCGCAAGCGTGATGTGCGTATCCTTGAGTTTTGATTTTCTTCGTCGTGCGCGCTCGACTCGCTCGAAGAGCGGCGAAGATGTGAATTCCGTGGTCATGTCTTTCACGCTTTCGCCACTGCCGCGCTTTGCGCTGAACGTTCGGCGATTTTCGACAGCCGCCCGAAGTTATAATAAGCCGCGCACGCGCCTTCCGATGACACCATGCACGAACCAATCGGCGTTTCCGGCGTGCAGGCTGTCCCGAACACTTTGCACTCCCAGGGCTTCTTTACACCCTTCAAAATCTCGCCGCATTGACACGCTTTCGGGTCGGCGATGCGCAAGCCCGGCACGCTGAATCTCAACTCCGCATCGAAGCGTGCATACTTGCTGTTCAACTTCATCCCGCTATGCGCGATTGAACCAAGCCCGCGCCACTCGAAATAATCACGCGGCTCGAAAACTTCAAACAATGCTTCCAGCGCTTTCCGGTTGCCGTCGCGCAACACCACGCGCGGATACTGATTCTCAACTTCGGCGCGGCCTTCGACGATCTGTTTGACGATCATATAAACGGACTGCAAAACGTCGAGCGGCTCGAAGCCTGTCACGACGAGCGGCTTGCCGTATTCCTGTGGCACGAACTCGTAGCAGCGCGTCCCAATCACAGTGCTGACGTGGCCGGGGCCGACAAAGCCGTCAAGCTTCAAGTCGGGCGAATCGAGCATCGCTTTCAGCGCAGGGATAATCATAATGTGGTTGCAAAAGACGCTGAAGTTTTCGACCTTGTCTTTCGCCGCTTGCAGAATGGTCATCGCCGTCGAAGGCGCGGTGGTTTCAAATCCTAACCCTAGAAAAACAACGTGCCGGTCTGGATTCTTCTTGGCGATCTTCAAGGCATCGAGCGGCGAATAAACCATCCGCACATCCGCGCCCTTCGCTTTCGCGTCCAAAAGATTAGTCTTTGATCCGGGCACGCGCATCATGTCGCCAAATGTGGTGAAGATGACATCAGGCTGCAAGGCTATCGAGATCGAATCGTCTGTGCGGCCCAGCGGAATGACGCAGACCGGACAACCCGGCCCGTGAATCATCGTAATGTTTGGAGGTAGCAGATCCTCTATGCCGTATTTGAAAATGGTGTGCGTATGCCCGCCGCAGACTTCCATTAACTTGAGCGGCTCGTCGGTCAAGCGCGCGATCTGTTCGGCGAGTTTATGCGCGATGTCGCTCTGCCTGTATTCATCAATAAATTTCATTGGACACCTTCAATCATGCCTTAGCCTTCGAGCAAAGACTTGTGTTCAAAGTATGTATGCACTAAATCCCACGTTGTGTGATAAAGCGCGACGTGGGATTCCTGTATCCGGTGAATGCTTGAAGTAGGAACGGTGAGACAGAAATCGAGTTTCCCGTCAGCGTGCATCGCAGCCATCTTTCCGCCGTCGCCTCCGGCGTATCCAATTGTAATGAGTTTCATTCGCCGCGCAGTCTCGAAAGCGCGCACGATATTTTCGGAATTGCCGCTCGTTGAAAGACCTAACAGCATGTCGCCCTCGCGCCCAAGAGCGATTACCTGACGCGAGAAAACATCGGCAAAGCTCACGTCGTTCGCCACCGCCGTGACCATCGCCATATCGTTAGATAAACAGATCGCGGGCAGTGCCTTGCGCCCGACGGTGATCGGGTGCATAAACTCGACGGCAATGTGTTGGGCGTCGGTTGATGAACCGCCGTTGCCACAGACGAGGAGTTTGCCGCCGCGTTGGAAAGCCTTCGCCATCGCTAAAGACTTGGCGAGAATCGCGTCACCGTTATCTTCAAAGAACCGTGCGCGCACTTCGTCGCTCTCGCGCACTTTTTCAAGCAACGAAAAGCGCAGTTCTTCCGTCAACTCCGGCGTCTTCTTTTTATCGTTATCGTCATACAGAAACGGATAAAAAGCGCGTGAAAAATCATCGGCGTTCTTGGACATCTCAGTACCTCCGTCCGGCGAATATCACTCTATAGAAGTTTTGAACTGCTCCACTTCCGGCTCGTACTCACCGATCTCCTTGAGCAATCTAAGCGTCTCTTCGGCTTCCCTTTCATCAATCTTGCTCATCGCGAAACCGACATGAATCAGAACGTAGTCGCCAATATTCACTTCGCCGTCCTCGAACATTCCGATGTTGACGTTGCGTCTCACTCCACCGACATCGACTTTCGCAAGGTGGTTTTCTTCGTCAACCATTTCAACAATTCTACCGGGTATCGCCAGACACATAACCTTAAATCCTTCCTGCGCTAATGCGTGCGTGGGCTACTGCGGCTTGTCCGAGCGAGATGCCGCCGTCATTTGTCGGCACACGGCTGTGTGTAAAGACATCGAAGCTGTCGGACTTTAGAATCCGGCATGTCTGTTGAAGTAAAAGCATGTTTTGAAAGACGCCGCCTGACAAAACGATGCGGTTAAGCTGTCGTTCTGTTCTTATTTTACGGGCAATCGAGGCAATCAGTTGCGCCACGCCGAGATGAAACTTTCCCGATATGATCTGTGGAGATACACTGGCAAGTATGTCTTCTACCGCATGACGAATAACCGCTTCTGACTTTATCATACCACCGTTTTTCACCACCTCAAACTCATAGCTCTCAGTGCAGTTCCGGTCGGCGATAGTTTCAAGCTCTATCGCACCTTGACCTTCGTAGTTGACGCTTGTTCTTAGGCCAAGCAGGCTCGCCACCGCATCGAATAGTCTGCCCATGCTCGATGTCTGAGGGCTGTTCGTCTTTGTCGCAATCATCCGTCGCATTGTCGTCCAAGCGCGCTTATCCAAGTTTTCGACGAAAGATATCTTGAGATTTAAGAAGTCATCTCCGAACGCACGCTGTAGATAAACTGCCGCCATGCGCCAAGGCTCACGGATCGCTTTTGCGCCTCCGGGCATCGAAACGTAATCGAGATGCGCGACGCGCTCGGCTTCCAGAAAGTCCGCGACGAAGAATTCGCCGCCCCACAATTTGCCATCCGTGCCAAAGCCGAGTCCATCGAATGCAACACCGATCACCTCGCCTTCGATACGATTATCGACCATGCAGCTTGCGACGTGTGCATGATGATGCTGGACGCCTATTTTAATTGGGATGTCGTCGAGCGCGAGCGCGTACTTCGTCGAGAGATATTCAGGATGCAGATCGTGGGCGACGACTTCGGGTTGCAGATGAAAGAGTCGCTTAAAGTGTTCAATACCTTGTGTGAAGGAACAAAGCGTCTCTAGGTTTTCGAGGTCGCCGATGTGATGGCTGACAAAAGCGTGCTCCCCGCGTGTAAGACAAAAAGTGTTCTTCAGTTCCGCGCCGCAGGCGAGAATCTCCCGCGCGAATTTGAACGCGGTCTTGATGGGTGCAGGAGCGTAACCGCGCGAACGGCGCAAGGTCATCTCGCGATTTTCGTGTATGCGCGTGACTGAATCATCCGTTCGCATGTGAATACGCCGGTCGTGAAGCAGGAAGTAATCGGCGATTCCGCTTAACCGATTAATCGCATCTTTGTTTTCGTAACTGATCGGTTCATCCGAGACGTTGCCGCTGGTGAACACAAGCGGGCGGTCAAAATCTTTCAGCAGGACCTGGTGCAAGGGAGAGTATGGCAACATAAAACCGAGTTTGCCGGTGCGCGGCGCAACCATTGGCGGGAGCGCGGCAGCGACTCGCTTTTCAAGGAGCACAATCGGGCGGCGCTCTGATGTCAGTAAAGAATCTTCTGCTACGGAGACGAAACAATACTCCTCGATGACTTCAACGGAGCGCGCCATCAACGCGAACGGCTTATCTTCCCTGTGCTTTCTTTGTCTCAATCGCTCAACGGCCCCAGCGTTTAGGGCATCGCAGACAAGGTGAAATCCGCCGACACCCTTGATGGCAATTATGTTTCCACTCGATACAAGAAGGAGCGTGTGACGGATAGCATCTTCCCCGTCGGCAGTATTAACCGCTATCGCCAATCCATTAGAGTCCGTTAGAAGAAGCTGGGGGCCGCAATGCGGACAGGCAATCGGCTCGGCATGGAAGCGACGATCTACGGGATTCACATATTCCGCGCGGCACGCATCGCACATCTCGAAATCCCGCATCGTAGTATGCTCTCGGTCATACGGGATGTCTTCGATGATCGTGAAACGCGGTCCACAGTTGGTGCAGTTGATAAAGGGATAGCGGTACCGTCGATCTTGCGAATCGAATAACTCCCGGAGGCAGTCTTCGCAAGTGGCAACGTCCGGGGAGATGAATGTGAGAGATTCTCCTTCCGCTGTGCTTTCGGCGATGCGGAAATCGCTGTAGTTTTCCGGCTCTAAATTTTCGCTGACATGAATTGACTCGATGCGTGAGAGCGGCGGCGAATTCGATTTAATCTCGTCTATGAATTGTTGAATAGGAGACCGCTCTCCTTCGACATCTATCAAAACGCCAATCGCATTGTTAAGGACACGTCCTCTAATCGAATGCTTCAAAGCCAGCGAGAAAACAAACGGGCGAAACCCGACGCCCTGAACAATCCCTCGCACGGATATTTGGACACGTATCATCACTCGGTAACGGATTGTCGGATGCGAATTGCAGATTGACCGTCTTTACTATAAATTCTCATCTCTGTTATCAAATCTTTGAGGAGAATTAAGATGCTTACCGGAAAACGTCCTTACACTCTATCACTTGCCCTTTCGCTCTTTGTTTTGTGCGCGGCACCACAACGTGCTTCAGCGCAGAATCAAACGCTTCGCCTGCCGCGACCGAGCCAGAAGGCAAGCATCATGCAGACCGTCGGCGTGACAGACATTAGAATCACCTACAGCCGTCCGGGTGTAAAGGGACGAAGAATCTTAGGCGACGCGCCGCCAGCAGCAGCGGCGACAACAAACGGCACGGCAACTCTGGACGGCATGACGATGGGCGGATCAAGCCCGAAGGACGTTCCCGTTGTGCCTTACGGTCATGTGTGGCGCACCGGCGCAAACGAAGCGACCGTTTTTGAAGTCAGCGACAACGTGCTGATTAACGGGCAACCGCTTGCCGCCGGACGTTACAGTTTGCACACCATCCCCGGCAGAGATGAATGGACGGTTATCTTTAACAAGGACGACGGGCAGTGGGGCAGTTTCGAGTACGATGAGAAGAAGGATGCGCTTCGCGTCCGGTTGAAGCCGCAGATGGTTGCCGACAATCAGGAGTGGCTGAGGTTCAACATCGATCCCGTGACGGGTAACTCCGCGCAGGTCAACCTTCGTTGGGAGAAGATGAGCATTCCGTTCACCGTCGAAGTAAAGGACGTAAACGCGCTGGTGATCGAGAAGGCGCGCGCCGCCGTCGCTTCCGCGAAGCCCGACGATTGGCAGACACGCGCGCAAGCGGCAAACTTCGCTTTCCAAAACAAAGTCGATACGGAAGAAGCGATGCAGTGGCTCGACCAATCCATCAAAATCAAGGAGACGTTCAGCAACGTTTCGATGAAGGCGCGTGTGCTCGGCGAAGCGGGCAAGTTTGCCGAAGCTGCCGCCACAGGCGAAAGAGCGATTCAACTCGGCAAGGAAGCGAAAGCCAACCCGCAGACCATCGCCAGCATGGAAAAACTCGTCGCCGGATGGAAGGCAAAAGGGCGATAAGCACCCGACAGTTCCTACCCGTGATGAGAATTTTGATTGCCGGTGTCGGTAACGTGCTGCGTGGCGACGACGGTTTCGGTGTCGCCGTCGCACACATCCTCAGCCAAAACGACAAACGCCCCGACGCGGTCACATTATTCGAGGCAGGCATCGCCGGCATCTCTCTCGTACAGGAATTGATGGATGGCTATGATGCTCTGATCATCGCCGACGCCGTCGAGAGAGGCGGCGCGCCGGGCACTGTCTATTTAATCGAGCCGGATATTCAAGATTCTTCGATGATTGACCCGGCGGCGCTTCATTCTTCGTTGGCCGATGCTCATTACACGGAGCCTTCAAAAGTGCTGATGCTGGCGAAGGCTTTGGGAGTGTTGCCGCCCAAAGTGTTCATCGTCGGCTGCCAGCCCGCAGGCTACGACGAACTCGGCGCAGAACTGAGCGACGAGGTGAAGAACGCGGTGCAAGTTGCCGTTCGCCGGATAGAATCGCTCATCGAAAACCTGAACCATCAAGAAAAAGCATGAGCCTCAGGCGAAGGCTACTTTCGCGCTCTTTCGGGCGACTTCTCATCAGGCGCGCCATTCAGTCCGCCTTCTTAATCCTACTCTTAATCATCCTCAACTTTCTTTTGATTCACCTCGCGCCCGGCGACCCGGTTCATCTACTGGCGGGACAAAGCGGCGATGAGAAATACTACGATTTCATTCGCGCCAGATTCGGCCTCGACAAGCCGCCCGGCACGCAACTCTGGATATACATTTCAAGCGTACTGCGCGGGGATTTCGGCTATTCGCTCGGCTACCAGCAGCCGGTCATCAACGTTATCTTCGCGCGCGTTCCCGCGACACTCCTACTGATGTTAAGCGCAACCTCGCTCTCGTCCGTCACTGGCGTCATACTCGGCGTCGAGGCCGCGCGCCGCGAGAACTCATTTTCTGATCGCGCGATAAACACATTCGCGCTGGTCGGACATTCAGTGCCGTCATTCTCCGTCGGCCACCTGCTGCTCATCGTCTTCGCGCTCTACCTCGGCTTCTTCCCGGCGCAAAACATGTCGTCCGCGAATGTGGAATTGACGGGGCTGAATTACCTGCTCGACGTGCTCCAACATCTCGCGCTGCCTGCCGCAACTCTCGCCATTTTTTATCTAGCGCAGATCATGCGCCTGACGCGCACAGCGATGCTGAGCGTGCTCGGCGAAGGCTTCATTACCACAGCACGCGCCAAAGGTTTGTCAGAGAATCAGGTGCTCTACGGCCATGCCTTACGAAACGCGCTTCTGCCAATCGTGACGATTGTGGGCAGCGATCTGGGAATGCTGCTGAGCGGGGCGGTGTTGGTCGAGACGGTGTTCGCGTGGCCGGGACTCGGCAGGCTCATGCTCGACTCGCTTGCGATGCGGGATTACCCGGTCTTGCTCGGCTTGCTACTCTTGATCTCGATCAGCGTCGCCGTCGTAAATTTCATAACCGACATCATGTATGCTCTGCTCGACCCTCGAGTTAATTTGTAGGGGCAGGGCTTGTCCCTGCCCGCACGGTCTCACATCGGATTTCAACGTTGAATGTTTTGCGAGCTAACTAACGGGCAGGGACAAGCCCTGCCCCTACAATTCTGAATCATGTATCGAGAGACAGCCAAAGCGAGCGCGCCCGAAGGATTCGGCTTCTGGCGTAGTTTCAAGGGGAGCCGGACGGCGTTGGCCGGACTCTTCCTGCTGACGCTCTTTTTCTTCGTGACTGTCTGCGCCGAACAGATTGCGCCGCGCGACCCGCAAAAGACTTCCAATGACACGTTCCGCCCGCCCGACGCGAGATTCCTGTTTGGCACGGACGATCTCGGACGCGACGTTTTCAGCGGAGTCGTTCACGGCGCGAGAGTGTCCATCTCAATCGGCGTTATCGTCGCCGTGTTGAGCGGATGTTTCGGCGCGCTGGTTGGACTCACGGCGGGTTACGCGGGCGGAATCTTCGATGATCTGTTGATGCGGCTCACAGAGCTTTTTCTCATTCCGCCCAGATTCTTTCTGGCACTCGTCACCGCCGCGCTCTTTGGCTCAACCTTCTTCACGCTGATCGCCGTGTTGAGCGTCACCTACTGGCCGCTGACGGCGCGGCTCGTTCGTGCGGAAGTTCTGTCGCTCAAAGAGCGTAGCTTCGTCGAGGCCGCGCGCGCGATGGGAGCGAGTCCCGCGCGCATACTTTTCCACGACATACTGCCCCATGCGCTCCCGCTCGTCGTGACGAACGTGACGCTGATGATCGGCGGCGTGATACTCGTCGAAGCGGGGCTGGAGTTCGTCGGCCTCGGCGACGCGAACCATATTAGTTGGGGCTACATGCTGCACAACGGCCAGCACTTCATACGCGACGCATGGTGGATAATCTTCTTCCCGACGCTCGCCATTTCCCTGCTCGTCCTCTCACTAAACGCAGTCGGCGACGCCCTCAACCATGCGCTCGATCCCAAATCGCAGATTGACCGCTTCGATAAGCTGGCTTGAAGTTGAACGTGTCTCTGTCTCGCTTTTGGTGAAGCATCGTGGCGATATGTGCTAACGGGATACTTGAGTTCTTTTGTTCCGTTCATTGTAGCAGGGACGTAATAAGGGTAGTATCATCCGACGTTAGCGTTTGACTTCACAAAGGGAACATCAAATGTACGACTTGATAAAAAAACAAATCGCAACAGACTATTTCCAACAGCGGTTTTCAAATGACGGGCAAAGATTTGTCGCTTGGTATCTGCGGAATGTGCTATTCCGAGACATGAATGAAACACGCGACGATACTACGGACGGAGCTGGTGACAAGCAGATCGACGCCATCATTATTGACGATGACAAATCATTGGCTCGCATCATACAAGGCAAATTTATACAGGGTGATGTAATTGACGCCGAGCCGCTCCGCGAAGTCTTATCATCGTGGATTCAAATAAAAGACTTAGCTCGCCTTCAGAATGTTGCTAACCCGAAGTTGCAACGAAAGCTATCAGAATTGGCTGTCGCCCTCGAAGAGGACTACGAGGTGTCTTTCGAGCTTATTACTACGGGGCTGTTAACTGAATCCGCCAAAAATGACCTTGAGGCGTTTCAACAAGAACTTTCTAGAATCAGTGAGAATGAAGAGTTCGACGCCACAATACATGTGATTGATAATGATGAACTCAAACGTCGCTACGAATACGCCATTGAGTCGGACAACCCTAGCATCAACTATAAGCTCAGTCTTACTGATAGTAAGTTCATGTACCATGAGATTGCCGGTACTCCGGTACTTGTCGCGGCACTTCCATTAAAAGAGTGCATGAAACTACCTGGAATCAAAGATGGGTCATTATTTCAAAAGAACGTCAGGCAAAGCCTCGGTTCGAGCAATATAGTGAATAAGGGAATACGAAACACGATAATTGGAGACAAGCGCGCTGACTTCTTCTTTTTCCACAACGGCGTTACAGCTTTATGCAACAAGATGGAATTAGAAGGAGATACGCTTTCCCTCTATGGTCTGAGTGTAGTTAATGGTTGTCAGTCCCTAAACACTATTCTCTCATGCAGCGAAACTGTGAAGAAGGTAGATGACTCGTACATTCTATTTAGATTTTACGAGATACCACAGAGAGACCGTGCAGACAAAATATCTATCTATACCAACTCCCAAAGCGCAGTAAAGGCACGAGACCTGCGTAGCAACGACAAGCGTGTGCTGGCGATCAAGAAGGCATACGAACTGAAGTACCCTACAGGATATTTTATTTCTAAGCGCGGCGAATCAGCACCTGCCGACAGAAATAAGGATCATGTTGTAGAGCTATCTGGTCTTGCCAAGAATCTTGTGGCTTGGCATTCACAAAGACCCAACCTCTCCTACGGAGAAACCAAGATTTTTGATAAGTATTTCGAGACTCTTTTTAAGAATAAGGACTATCCACCTGAAAACGTTTTTGCACTCAATACGTGGATGAATCAAGTTCTTAAGAATTGGGTTGCGGCAAATCCATTAAGTCTAAACGAAACTCTACTGGCGATGCGCGCATATGCGCCTTATCACCACCTATACGCAATAGCAATGTGTTTTTCTATTGCGAACAATCAGTCTGAGCGGGTTCCAAGTCCGTACAAGGCTTATGAGGTGGCAGCAAAATGCGGAATGGTAGAGGAGATTGTGAAAGTAGCTGGAATCAGCTTAAACATGGCTCTCGAAGCCGCAGCAAATGAACCTCAACCAGCAAACAGAGTTTTCAGCCCACAGAACTGGATCAAAACAAAGGGATGTTTGGCGGGAATAAATGGCGCAATACGAAACTATTTCAATATGCTTCCGATGATGCCGGGTGGTGCTGAGATTAAAAAGAAACTGACTGAGTCCACCATGCTAGGCATCGAAGATTTTGAGTATCGTTGGTCTGCTGATTAATAAGCCTCACGGCAGAAACGGGCGTTCTGCCGTGCTTCGCGCCCTCGTGAATCGCTTGCCATTTGTTTCATTCTTGAGCGGGACAAAATAACTATTCTGTCTCCTCGTCCGGCCTTCAAGACGTTGTTTTCTTGCTTTAACAACAGATCGCAGGAAAGGGATTCTAACCGTCAGGTCTCATCCGACGACGCCAGAGTTGCGTAAGCCTTAACTCCTTCTCTTGCGCAGGAAAAGTATGGCTGTGGCGGCAGAAGCGAGTAGGAGGAGGGCGAGCAGGAAGAAAGTTCTCCGTTGCGTGTGCGTGCTTGATGCCCCGCCGCCACGCACGCCGTTAGCCCACCGTGCGTCCTGTGCAAAGTAGATGCTCGACTTCGCGCTCCATGTGTACATGCCCTGCAATGCCTCTCTGTAGGCAGCGCCAACGTTCGGCTCGTACAGCCAGAAGTAGGGCAGGTCTTTGACGAGGATCGACTGCGCCTCGAAATAATATGCGGCGCGCTTTTCCTTATCCGGCTCGGACGCGGCGAGCGCGAACAGTTCGTCCACGCGCGCATTGCGGTAGCCCGCTCCGTTGGAGAAAGGAATCGGCCCGATGTTCGATGAAACGACGGTGCGCTTGACGCCGATGTCCGGGTCGGGGCCGTTCTCGAACGAGGCGAACCCCAGATCGAAATCCTTCTTAACGTAAACAGCATCGACCGCCGCCGCGAACTCCATTTGTTGAAGCTCGACGGCGATGCCTGCTTCCCGCAACTGATCGCGTAACGCCTCGGCCACCTTCGCGTAAGAGGCCGCGTGGATGAATTTCAAATGGAATCGCACACCGTCGTCCGCGCCGCGCTTGTATCCTGCTTCGTCCAGCAGTCGATTGGCGAGCGCGAGGTCGTGCTCATACCTTTCCACGTTCGGGTTATACGCCCAACCGAGTAGATGCGAGACAGGCCCTGTGGCGGCGACGCCTAAGCCCATCAGCAGCTTATCAACAAGGTAGTTTTTATCAATCGCGTATGCCATCGCTTGCCTGACGCGCAAATCCGAGAGAGGCGCACGCGTGAGGTTCGGGATCAATGTTTCAACTGTCGCATATCCTTCGCGGCCTTTGCTTGTCAGGACGACTCCCGGCGCGGTCTTCAGGCGAATCACGTCGAGCGGCGACGGGTTCAACAAATAATCCACTTCGCCGTTCTCGAACGCGATGGTCGCCATCGGCGCGGCGGGTATCACCTTATACACGATTCGCTCCAGATAGGGCTTGCCCTGTTTGAAGTATCGCTCGTTACGTTCAAGCGTGAGGTGATCGCCCTTCAGCCATTCATGGAACTTAAAAGGCCCGCTTCCGACTGGATTCGTGTTGTGCGGGTTGGTGAGCGGGTCTGTGCCCTCGTACAAGTGTTTCGGCATCACGGGCGCGTTCGTGACGTCAACGAGTTGCAGGAAAGCGGCATAGGGTTTGTCGAACTCGAAGACGACGGTATGAGCGTCGGGCGTTTCGATGCGGCGCAGATTATCGCCCATCGAACTGCGCGTGCGCGAGTGATATTTTAGTAGCAACTGCTCAAAGGTAAATCGCACGTCTTCGGATGTGACGGGCACTCCGTCGTGAAATTCTGCGGCGCGCGTGAGGTGAAAAGTGTAAATACTAGCGTCGGGCGAGACCTCCCAACTCTCGGCCAAATCGGGCACCGAGTTGAGGTTGAAATCGTGCGCCACAAGCCCGCTGAAGATCGACCCGCAGATGAGATGTACGCCCCCTTGAGTCGTAATCGCGGGGTTCAGACCGCCGGGATCGGATGAGACCGCAACCACGACGCTGCCGCCATAGACATAATCATTACTGCGGCTTGAGCCGACACACACAAATACGAGTGAGAGGAGCGCCACGGTAAAGGCAGCCCCGTTCTTCATCTTCTTTCTCATTAAGTGCCGATGAGATTTGACGCCTTTGCCAGCTTTCAATTCATCACCCGATGCGTCGGACAAATTTTCCATACACTTATATTATTCTATGCGAATCAGGAGTAGAGTTCGAGCGGGTTTAGTTTCCACAAAACCATTTTATCGCTCATTGCTGATCTGCTTCCCCTACTCCTAATTCGCATAAAAGATGCAAACGGATGAAAATGCTTGAAAATCTTCTATGACTGCAACCTTTTCGAAGGCAAAAACATAGATTTTCGCTGACATTCGCATTCGCAATGCAGAGGCTACGAATTTAGCAATGCGAAAGGTCAAGAACCCCGGCTCACTGGAGGAAAAGAGGAGGAAATTTATTCCAAATTTCAAAATTGCGATTTTCCAAAAATGTAGAAAAAACTTGGATGTTTAATTCCTACCTGCGGAGTTCAATAAAAGGCGTCAACTTACTTGACGTGAAGACGTGAACAAATTAATTGTATAATTCGACTAGAGTGAGAAGTGATAATGAAGCGTGGCAGACATTTTTAAATAAAGGCGGCGTCGCTAACGCGCCGCACGCCAGCTTCGCGGACGGGGTATTGACCCCGCCCTTGACCAAAGGGAACATCGTTCCCTCTGGACTCCCTTAGTTTCTATTCGGCGACCCCGCAGCAAGCTGGCGGGGTATTAAAGAATAATCAGTATCAAAAGTGGATCATGCCTTTGGTATGGCGTACTCTTTAACCAATGAAAAGTGGCAAGGAAAGATGCGTGTCAGTAGACGTGTCAGTAGAACCTGCGTGATACAGTCTTTTCGTGTCGTTACATGGCGTGATGTGTCTGTCTTAACTTATTGATACATAAGCTAACTCGTTGATTTTATTAACGTGGAATTTACATCTGTCACGTCGGAGGTCGCGGGTTCGAGTCCCGTCGGCTCCGCCATTTTGGAAAGCGCGCCTGTATCGTCTAGGGCGCGCTTTTCTACTTTTACCGCGCATTTGCAGCCATTCTCGAAGGTAGAACGTTTGGCGCTGTGCGCCTGACTGAAGCTATTACCGCCTCTTTATCCCTTGAGTCCCGTCAAAAATCCCGCACGGGAAAATCCCTTCGGGCGGGATAGATATTACCCTCTTTAATACCTCCACCTCTTTTCTCCCATAATACCCGGGGCCACGCCCCAGCGGTTGCACTTGGCCTGCTTCATCAAAATCGCGCAACACGCGCCGCACCATGTCTCGACTCATTCCGGAACAATCTCTCTCCAGACCACTAACCGTAAAAGGTCAGCTCACGGCTTCGCGCGGCTGGATGCCGTGCTGGGTTCATTGTACGAAAGCTTCAAAACGGGACAGAGCGTGCCGCTCTCCGGTTTCGGTAATTTTTATGTGCGCCCGGAGCGCGAGCGTTAGGTCTTCAAATTCAACCCTTCACAAAGGCTGTGCGCACTTTTCGGCTGGTCATCAACCTATAAAGGTTGACCTTCGAGCACGCAGGAGTTAAACAGTTGGGTACTCGTGCTCTCTCTCAGACGATTAATGCTTCGATGTCCCAACCAGCACTGAACAACTTGAGCGTCCGCGAAATTCGCCAGTTGGCCGGGGAGCGTTTCTTCGCGCGCGGTGAAAAGTACTTCGACGAAGGGCGCGTGCTCGGGCTGACGGAGTATCGCGGGCAGGTGGCGGCCAAGGTTGCCGGGACGCAAGATTATCGCGTCAAGCTTTGGGCGGAGCGAGGCCGTTTAGACTACTCGTGCAGTTGCCCCATCGGGGATGACGGAGAATTTTGCAAACACTGTGTCGCGGTCGCTCTGGCATGGATCGAGGAATCGGGAGGGAAAGACAAGAGAGGCAAGTCAAAGAAGTCTGCGGCAACGATGGAGGACGTGCGCGCCTTTCTTGAGCAGCAGGATAAGGGCAAGTTGGTCGAGATGCTGCTGAACGAGGCTTTGGAGAGTGACAGCTTGCGCGAGCGTCTGTTCCTTGAGACCGCGCGAATGAACCCCGAGCGAATTGATCTCGCCACCTACCGCCGCTCAATCAAAAATGCCGCGCGTGTGAATGATTACGTGGATTATTACTCGGCGGGTGGCTACGCGCGTGGCGTTCACCGCGTAATCGAGTCCGTCGCTGTACTGCTTGATGACGGCCATGCCGTTGAGGTCATAGAACTCACAGAATATGCGCTCTCTCAAATTGAAAAATCATTGGGATACACTGACGACTCGGACGGGCATATGGGCGGCTGTATAAACGATCTACAGGAACTACATCACCGCGCCTGCCAGCAAGCAAAACCCGACGCAGTGGCATTAGCGCGGCGGTTGTTTGAATGGGAGATGAGAAGCGAGTGGGAGTTTTTCGGCGGTTCGGCAGTCGTCTACGCGGACGTACTTGGTGAGAGCGGGCTGACCGAGTACCGCCGCCTGGCCGAGGCTGAGTGGTCGCGCGTGCCCGCGCTCGGCCCCGGCGAAGATGATTCTGAAAGCTACGGCAGACGCTTTCGCATCACGAGTCTTATGGAAGCCATTGCGCGTCAGTCCGGCGACGTAGAGGCTCTAGTCGAGATCAAGCGCCGCAACCTATCTCACCCTTACTCATATCTTCAGATCGCCGAGATTTACCGCGAAGCGGGCAAGCCGGACGACGCTCTCAAATTGGCGGAGCAAGGCTGGAAAACTTTCTCGACGAAAAGGGACTGGCGGCTGGGCGGGTTTCTGGCCGACGAGTATCACCGCCAAGGCCGCCACGATGAAGCGTTGCGGCTCGTCTGGGAGCAATTCACGGAATCTCCGCGTCTCGAAAATTATCAGAACCTACAAGCACATGCGCGCAAAGCCGGACGCTCATCATGGACGCAGTGGCGAGAGCGGGCGCTCACATACATACGAGAGGCGATTGCGGAACGCAAAAAGCAGAAGGGTCGTCAGAAAACTTACTGGCATTGGCAGGAGGCAGATCACTCGGAACTCGTGCGCGTCTTTCTCTGGGAGAAAAGATACGATGAGGCATGGCAGGAGGCTTTGGCGGGCGGCTGTGTAAGCGACCTATGGATGAAGCTCGCCGCCGTGCGCGAGCAGGATCACCCGCAAGACGCTCTCTCCATCTACAGGGAACGCATCGCCCCTCTGGTGGAGATGACTAGCAACGCCGCTTACGAACAGGCCGTCGAACTTCTGTCCAAGATTCGCAAGCTGCTTGCTCGACTGGGGCGTGAAGCTGAGTTTGACGACTACCTCGTGGCGCTCCGAGTTGAATTCAAACGCAAACGCAACTTCATCAAACTCCTCGACGCAATCAGGTAAAGTTCAGACCGGGAAATACTAAACAGAGTGACATCCCCTTGCCTCAGCTAAGAAAATATCGTCTGAATTCTCTCTGAGTAAACTCGACGGCGACGAAAAGCGAGTCGCACGTCTGGTCTTCGCAGATGGGGCATTCTCAGGTTCTTCGTAAAATTTTCAGCGCGGAAGTGAGAAAATTTCGCAAGCCGCCACGAAAAGTGTCATTTTTAAGCCCTCAGTAAGAATTTGAGCTGGTTGGACTACATAGGTGAGATATCTTAATTGTGACCCTCATAAGGCAGAACAACTCTGCGGAGTGAATCCGCATGTCGGCTAAAATGTCATCCTCAGACAATTATCCGCGCCCGGTCGGGCTGCTAGCTCTGATCGAAGCCTTAGACCTGCGTGTTCCCATACCTGCGGTGCGTTCTTTCGTCACCCGTGGGACGAGGCGGACGAACATCTCCGGCAGCACAGTCTCCGAGTTTTACCCCCAGCGGTTAGAGCACGACACGGTCACCGGCAACCTCAAGTTTGCGATGCGATACGAGCCGGTTGATCTGGGCGTGCTTTATGCCACCTTCAAAGCGCTCGACCGCGCCGATATGGAAGAATGGGTTCGCAGCGAGCCAACCGGCATCTTCGCCCGACGCGCGTGGTATCTCTACGAGTTACTCACCGGAAAAACAATGGACGTACCTGACGTGCCGTCGGGCGGCTACGTTGATCTACTGAACCCTGCGCTACATCAGCTCGCTGTTCACCTGCCCTGAACCAACAAAAATTCCCATCTGAGCTTATGCGAATTTTGAATTTGCCGTTAGGGAACAATTGTTTGCACTGAGCGGCGGAGCATCAATATTTCGACGTCAAGGCGGCGCTCCGGGTGCTCGTTGCGAAGGGTGTTTCGGAACAACTTCAACTGCATTCCACGAAATCCCGGATCGTTGCTATTGACCGCAATGACTTTTTCAAGTTGGAAGCGCTCAGGATGGTTGTTGATAATCGTTCTAATGTGTTCCTCAGAGGCGGCGCGTAGTTGCTCCTCGATGGGAATTGGAATTGAAGCCGAACTCGGGTTTAACGGCGGCGGCTCTTCCGCAACGATGAATTCCGGATCGTACTTGTAAATCACATCGAGAATGTCCTGATCGTTCGCGGCGATTTGTTTGTACTCGACGCTTGGTTCGATCAGCACACTGAACAGCAGCTTATCCGCGCGAAGCAACCAGAACCGGCGATCAGAATCGTAGCGACGCAATTGATAAATAAAATCTCCGTTGAGCTTTCCGACGAACAAACAGTACGGCGAGTTCCTCGAATTCGCCAGCACATATCGAGCCGCATCCTCATAGCCGCGCACGAAAAAATACGGCTTCGCCAGCGCGCTCCATGCGATGCCCGCCAGCGCGAGCATCGTCAATGGAAGATAAAACTTCGGCGCGCGCAAATGATTTGCCGCGAACCACAATCCGTCTGCCGCAAACAGCGCAAATGCGGGAATCCAGTAGATCGCATGACGCGGCTCCATTTCGCCGAGCGGCGTGAATGTCAGATACGTGGCGAGAATAGTCGCAAAGTACGGCAAGGAAGATGCCCGCCGCCGCGCCGTCGTCAAATTCCAAACCAGTCCGATTAACGCCGGAATCAGCGCCCACCAACTTATCTGTTGCGGAAGCGACGCGGGATAAAAAAACAACCTTTCGAAGGAAAGAAATGTCGGATAGTGAGACGAATGTTCCGTCGCGTACTTCACATGAACCCAGCCGACGCCCATCGCTGTGAGCGCGTAAGATGGCAGAACGAGCAGCAGCGCGAGCGCCGCGACGAGAATCGAATCTCTTCGCCACAAAAGGCTCAAACGCTTTCGGGCGATCAACAGTATCGCAAAGAGCAAGATAAGATAAACGGCATCGAATCTCGTTAGCGCTGCCAGCGCGGAAGTCAAACCGGCATAAAGCAGATCACGGCGCTGCTCCCGCTCAAGGTAGCGGATGAAATAATAGGATGCCGCCAGCGCGAGCGCGAGCGTCGGCACTTCCAGCATTACGTAGTGCGAGAACTCGAACACCAGCGGCGCAAGTCCGAAGATTAAGACGGCGATTGCCGCACGCGTGACATCATGCGTCCGACACACAAGGCGGAAAAGATAGACACACGCCAGCGCCGCAAAAAAACCTATCAGCGCCTTCGCCATTATCAGCGACGTGCCGAAAATGCTCATCCACAGTCCTTCAACGAAATAGAAGAACGGCGGCCAGACCAGCAGGCCGAGCGCCGGATATTGCAGGAAGTATTTGATCGTATAGTCGCGCAGGCTGCGCACAGGCAGATCATGAAGCGCGTCTCTGAAATAGACTCCCGTCATCACATGACGCGTCTCGTCATTATTGAAGAAAGGCTCGCTTGCTTGATAGACCGCCGCCTGCGCGATGCCGATGGCGAGGATTACTCCCAGCAGAATAAAGATTTTTTTGCGGCGTGTGGACATAGAATCAGCAACGGTTCTTTCGCAAACAATGCGGCCACCGATATGCGCTCGTATGCGCCCGCTAAATTGATTCGATCATCACGATTTCTGAAACAGAATCCAGAACAAATCTTCCGCCGGATAAGGCAGCGCCAAACGATCAGGAATCAGGCTGCTTGCGGCGGCGAAGAATTGATCGAGCGGCGAATCTTTGAGCCGGTAACGAAGCAGTGACTTGGCGTGTGCAGCATTAATCCATTTCGATGGTCTGCCGCGCGCCGCTTCCCGAAAGCCGAACTGCGCCGCCAAGCGACACAGGCCATCGGGCGAGAACCACTGCAGCACGCTCGGCGGGCTGTATTCGTGCCAGTGTTTTCCGAAAGCGCGCGCCGTCCAGCTTTCCCTATTCCACGTCTCTATGAGCCAGAATCCTCCCGGCTTTGTCACTTGCTGCGCCGCTTCCAGCGCCTGACGTGGATCAACGAAATGCGCGACGACCTGAATCATGCTAACTAGATCGTAGCGCTCGCTCGTGTGAAATTCTTCCAGACTTCCCGTTATCATACACAGCCCCAACTGCGTGCGCGCATATTCGGCCATGCGCGGATTCGGCTCGAGGCCGCAGCCACGCCAGCCCTCGTCCATAAAACCCTTGAGCACGAATCCCGCCGCGGCTCCGACATCTAACATCGCGCCGGGACGTGTGTAGCGCGTAAGAAGCCGCCCGTATCTACTGCCATGCGCTTTGAGAATGGACGCTTCACCTATGTAATTTGTGTAACCGGCTTCGCCGCCCTCGAAGTATGTGTCGTCGTAGATGCGCGCGACGTGGCTTGCGGACGGCGTGACTTCGGCGACGCGGTGGCGACAAATCGCGCAAACGCGAATCCAATAGTCTTCGTGCATGAAGAGTCGGCTCGTCGCGCCGTCGCAAATAGGACATCTCATCAAAAGGCCGCCTTATCTGCGCGCGTTAGTGTCCGGTGAAAAACTCGCACCCGCGCTGCCTTGAGGCGCGGCGTGAGAGATTGAGGCTCTCACACGGAGGTTTGAGTCGCTTGCCGCCTGCGTCGCATGGTGCTGAAGAGTAGACACGTTGAAATCGTTGGCGAGAATGTGCAGAGCATCGCTGACGATTTCCATCTTTTTCTCCGCAGAAAGTTTCATCGCGGGAAAGAAGGCCAGTTCCGGCGCGTCTGCGGCATCCAGAAAATCGAGCGGGTGAAGAAGCAGCGAAGGCTGCACGCCGCTCCAACGGCAAAGCGTGATCGCAGTTTGAAAGTAGCGCAACGCGAGCGGCGGCGCGATGATGCTCAAGTACAAAAGATAGCTGACGTGAATGGGCGTTTTGAAAAGCGGCATCGTCGTGACGGGAATTTCAATGAGCGTTCCGGCCTCCGTTTTCCAAAAGTAAGGCTTGAGCGGCTGCAAGCCATCGCGCAGATGGCCGAAGAGCGCTTTGCGTTTCTCCTTCTCCGCCGGACTCAATTTCGTCGTCATGAAATAATAGGCACGCGCCAGCGGCCCCATGTAAGTGGGAAGCGTGGAAGCATCATACAGATAGTCGCGCCGCTTCAGTGTGCGCAGAACTGCGGGCGAGAAACTATAACCCGGCCCGCGAAAGCCGACGGTGCGTTGGCCTGTCGCGCGCTCGATCTCCTCTTCGGCGCGAGATAGTTCCCTTTCAATTTCTGCTTCAGAATATAAATGCAGCCATGGTTCGTGGTGAAAGGAATGATTGCCGATCTCATGCCCGGCCTCTGCTATCTGGCAGAGCGCCGCTTGATTCTTTTCCAGCGCTGCGTCCTGACCGACGATGAAGAAAGTGATTCGCTGCCCGCGCGCTTTGAGAAAGTCCAGAACGCGCGGCACCACTATGTCCAAGTATGATGGAAAAGTTTCCCAGCCCGCGTCTCCGTGCGTTTTTAGATAAGACCACTTGTTGTCCAGATCGAGCGACAAACTAGCGATGGGCTTTTGTGAGGCGTTATGCTGATTCGAGTTTTTCATAGTTACAAATAAGACTGACGGCGCGCCGCACAGACGCTCACGCGCCAAGTTCGAAGGCCGTATAGAGTTGTAAGATCGAGCTTCCGTAGGCAGGAACGGTCAATCGCCTTCGCGCGGTAAAATGCTTTAACAGCGTAGGGATTAACGAGTGGCGGCGATCACCGAAATCGTCAGCGGCGCGCTTGCCGGTCAGAATCTTCAACCCGAAATCGGCGATTGGCGAATGACCGGGCGTAACGACGATCAAGCTGCCGTCCGTTCCAAGCACGCGCTTGATCTCCACGCAGGCGGCGTCCAAATCATCTACAAACTCAAGCGTGCTGATGGCGACAATGCAATCGAAAAACTTTTCCTCGAACGGCAGTGCCGCGACGCTTGCGGAAAAGAGTTGCGCCGTCACGCTAAAAGTAGCGAGCAATTCAGCGACTCGTTGCGACATTGGATGAACATCAACGCCGTAAAGCTCCGTACAGTATTCGCGCAACTCCGGCATGAAGACTCCGCTGCCGTAACCGACTTCAAGCAGCCTTTGAAAATGACGCGCCTCCAGCAGCGCCACCGCGAGATTGTAGCGAGCGCGAATGATCGAGCCGAGCAGTGGCCGGAAATTCCAGTCGGCGTGATCCACTTCGCCGGTTTTAAGCAGCGCCTCCGGCGGCAAAAGTCGCAAGCCTTGGTTTCGATGGCTCACACGCTCACCTCCAGCGTCGAGCTACCGGATTGAGCGAGCAGTTGACGCGCAGCTTTTTCGGCAAGCTGCACGGTCTCGTTGACATTCAGCGTGGCGTTGACAATATGCGCGGAATTCAAGATGTGAACGCCGGGCAACGAAGTTGATACCGGCGGCAAGCCCGCCGAATAGTTCAGCGTCGGAATAGGAAATACGTGGCGCACGCGGGAGACGCGAAAGCACAACAGATCATCGCGCCGGAAATCGGGATACATACGCGCCAGCGCGCTCAAGAAACTTTCCTGCAACTCTTCATCAGAAAGCGCGAAGGCTGGATCATCCGGGTCAACATACTTCGGCAGATAAATTAGCGCGTGGCCGCCGAACTGCGCGCGATCAACGAGCGCAGACATTTCGATAACGGCGGTGAATGGCACTTCGGCGTCGGTGATGTTCGTCACGTAGAATTTCGCAAGCGGCTTCTTCAGCAACAGCGAAGCGCAGATGATTCCCTGATACTGAATGCCGCGCAAGCCATCTTCTTCTTTCTTTGTTAAGCCAGTGCAGACGCGCGCGGCGACGGGGCCGGGCACGGTCAGCAACACTTGATCGAATGTTTCCGTGTGGCCGTTGGTAAACTCGACAGAGACCTCGCGCTTGAGCGGCGCGACGGTTTTAATTTCATGTTTGAGTTGGACGCGCACGCCCTGTGCGGCGAGCGCTTGCGAAAAGCAATCGAGGATGCGCGCGTAACCGCCCGGAACATAGCCGAACATTTCTTTCTTCAAGCCTGTACGCCGCGCGGCGTACATGCGCGCGATGGTTGCCCAGATAAAGGCAGCGCTGGTTTTGCGGTAATTGTCGCCGAGCTTGGCGCGCAACAGCGGTAGCCATATTTTCTCGAAAGTATGAGAACCCGACCAACGCCGTAGCCAATCCGTGACGGAGAGTTTTTCTAATCGTCGCCAATCCTTGATTTTCGAGGCGTAGAAGATCGTCGCTCCCAAACGCAGCTTGTCCGGCAAGGTCAAGGGCGGAAAACGAAGAAACTCAAGCGTATTGGACATCGAATAAAGCTGTCCGTTCGTGTAGAAACCTGTGCGCGTTTCGACCCACTTCATCTCTTGCTCCAAACCTAGTTCGGACAAAAGCGCGCGCAAAGATGTATCCGACAGCAAGGTGACATGATAGTGACGATCCCACACAACATCGTTTAGATGCCATGCGCTCGCCAGACCGCCCAAACGATCAGATGCCTCAAACAACGTGACCTTGCGGCCATGCTGCGCGAGCCGGTAGGCGAGCGTCATGCCGAGCAGCCCGCCGCCGATGATAGCCCAACGCTGCGACACACTTTCCATCACGATAAAACCGCAAACGGCAAGCGATAAATTAAAACGATTTTTCGTTGCTTCTTCATTTCAGTTACTCATCGCGCTTCTGAGAGTTCTGTCACAACCCGATCCTTGACGGAGTAGCGCAATCTGCAAGCCTGACACTCGACATCCTGCTCGGCATCGTCATCGCTCGACGAAAAACGAAGCAGCAGTTGCCCGCAACGACAAACAACGCCGACGGATGCCGACGGATGCCCCAGAGCGAGATGAAAATCCGGCACAGACTTAGTAACGAGCGATCCCATCCCGATCATCGCAAAGCGCCCGATCACCAGATCATTGCCGATGATGCTTCCCGCTCCGATGGTCGCGCCTTCGCGCACAAGCGTCGGCAGCGTGTGGTCGTCAGGCTCCGAAGAACGCAATTGTTTCAGGTCGGAAGTCGTCGCGCGTGGAAAACGATCATTGGTGAAGATTGTACCGGCGCTAATCATCACGCCGTCTTCAATCGTCACGGCGTTGCAGATATAAACGAAGGCATTGATCTTAACGCGATGACCGATCTGCACTTCGTAAGCGATATAAGTTTTTTCGCCGATGATGCACTCGTCACCGATGCGCGCATGTTGGCGTATGTGAACGCTATCCCACACGGAAGTGCCGTCGCCGAGCAAGACGCCTTCTTCGATGATGGCCGTCGAATGAATACGAACCGTCATCCGATGGTCTCCGCTCCGGCGACAAGATTTGCGTCCGACAGTTGATGGCTCGCCCGCATTGCATCGCAATTGATGGCCGTCCATTGGCTGCGACGAAGTGCGGCGTAAGCGGCTTCAATAACTTCGACGGAAGCGAGCGCATCGGCGGCGGTGATGCGCAGTGGTTCAGCGCCGTTGATCGCACGCGAAAAGTTATCGAGCTGGCTAACGAATGCCTGTACTTTATCGTAGCCTTTGCCGAACACCACCCAATCGCGGCTCGACGATGGACGGTATTTCGATTCACGCCAGCCGACGCGAATCGTGCCGCGCGAACCGTAGACGTTGATGTAGCTGTCCAGCTCTTTGTCTATGCTCCAAGAAAGATCGATGCTGCCCATCACGCCATTGACGCTTTTGACCGAGACGCGAACTGTTTCTTCAACCGCCAGCCCCTGACTGCGCTTGCCTTCGACAACTTGCACATCGGCGAGCGGCCCCAGAAAATAACGCGTCAGGTCAACCGAGTGCGTGCCGTTGTCAATCAACACGCCGCCACCGCTGATGAGCGGATCGGAGTTCCAGCGCGAAGTCATATCCACGCGCGACGTGAAAGCGTTCTCAAAAAGTATGATCTCGCCGAGTATGCCCGATTCGATAATGCTTTTGGCTCGCGCCACATCCTCGACATAGCGAAACTTTGAAGCCATCGTCAACAATACGCCTTCAGCCTGCGCCGTCTCCAGCATCCTGCGTGCGCTGTCCACGCCAACGCTTAAAGGCTTTTCGCAAAGAACGTGGATTTTGCGCTTCAGAAAGTGAAGACAGATTTCTTCGTGCGTGATCGGCGGCGTGCAAATGATGACGGCATCGAGCGCTGTCGCATCGCTCATTTCTTCGTGCGAGGTAAAGGCACGGCAATTCGCAAACCTGTCCGCGAGCGCACGCGCGGCATCCAAGCGAACATCAGCGATTGCCACAACGCAAGCCGTCTCGCATTTCTCGAAAGCCTGCGCGTAGGCTTGCGCGATGCTGCCAGCTCCGACAATTCCATACTTAAGTTTTTGCATTATCATTTCTCCCTCACACGGAGAATTCTTCTTCTCTTTCACATAGATAATTCTTCGACGGCCTGATGAATAGCGTCCGCAATGTAATCAATGTGCTCATCCGTGTAGCGTTCGTTCCAAGGCAGCACCAGCACTCCTTCAAGCGCTTCGTATGTTCCCGGAAAGTGTGCGGGAGCGTAGTCAACAGCCGCCGCGCGCGCCAGCGTGAACGGAAAGCGGCTCTCGCCGAAAGTTCTTTGCTTCTGGAAAATCTCGCACGCGAAAGCCGGTTTCTGGATGTAGCGCGGCGCAGAGGCGATTCCTCTCTCCTTCAATTGTTGCGCGACGCCGGGCGCGCCGCCGCGCAGCTTGCTCGCGTCAACGCGCAGACAATATTTCCAGTAAGTATGAACGCTTCCCGGATGAATGAAAGGCGTTTCCAGTCCCGGCAGATTTTGCAAACGGCGCGTCAGTTTACCGGCAGACGTGACGCGGCTCTCGACAATGCCTTTCAGCTTCTCAAGTTGCGCCAGCGCGACTGCGCCCTGCAATTCGGTCATGCGATAATTCAACGACAGAAAATAATGATCCGGGTGCGCATCGCCATAGCCCCAGGCTTTGTTAATAAAGAGAAACATGCGGCGCGCGAGCGCAGGATCATTCGTCGTGACGAGTCCGCCCTCACCGGTTGTAATGTGCTTGCCTTGCTGCAAACTGAAGCAACCGATAGCACCGATTGCGCCGACGTAACGATTATCGTGTTGAGCGAGAAACGCTTGCGCGCAATCTTCTATGACGGGAAGGCCGCGCTTGTTTGCAAGTTCCATAATCTCGCCCATGTCGCATGGGTTTCCGAACAGGTGCGTGACGATGATCGCACGCGTGCGCTCGCTCAAAACAGCTTCGATGGTTTGCGCTGTGACGTTGCAGGTGCGCGGCTCGACATCTGCGAAAACCGGAATCGCACCTTGATAGAGAATCGGCGTCAGCGCGCCCATGTCCGTGATCGACGTAGTGACGATTTCATCGCCCGGCTCCGGGTTTATCGCCGCAATCGCCGTATGCACCGCGCCGGAGCCGGAAGCGCACGCATAAGCGTATTCAACGCCGAGCATGTCAGCGAACTTTCGTTCGAGCGATTGGACGCACTGCCCTTTCGTGCTGGTCAGCGTTCCGCTGTTAATTACTTCGGTGAGCATCGCAATTTCCTGCTCGCCGAGCGTGCGCCCGGACGCATCTTGATCCGAGGGCAGCATTAATATTTCAGGGCGATTAAGCACAGAATTGTTCATTGTTTTTTTTACTCTTGGGGAACGGTGTGGGTTGGTGGTTTACCGAATTCGAGCGAAGCATCCGGCGTAGGATTTTGTTTGAGCGGTTGGTTGCGCGCGGCAGCGTTGTTGTGACGCATACGCATTATTGAAAGGCGCGCGATCAGCTTGAGATGACCGGCGATGGTTTTGAGCACTTTCATTTTTGATTGGCCGAACAAGCGCACTTCGAGCATTGCCGGATGTTCGACGATGGTTGAGCCGCGTAGGTCAAGTCTTCCAAGAATTTCCGTAACGCCCAGAAACCCGCTTTCTCTAAGCCGTAGGTCAACCACGGCGCTCCGCCTGTAAACGCGGAAACAACTTGTATAAGTGCAGAGCTTTTGCCGGAGCGTTTGCCGGTAAAGAAAGGAAGCGGATTTAGAGAGAGAGAGTCGCCACTTCGGTACGTTGCGCACGCCGCCCTGCGGATGATAAGGCGAGGCCGTGACCATATCGACGCCTTCTGTAAGACGTAGAATCATTTCAAGCAAGTGGTGCGGATCATAAGTGCAATCGCAATCAATCGAACACACGATTTCCGTGTCGGCGTGACGAATGCCGTTCAAAATCGCCGCCGCCACGCCGAGATTACGCGTGTGACGAACAACGCGGCAGTTAGGCCATGAACCGAACGAACGCCCTAACGACTCGAACGTTCCATCGCTGCTGCCATCATCGACAAAGACGAAACGCAGCTCGTAATCGTTTTGAAATGCCGCCGTCACGCTCTTCAAGGTGTTGGCGAGATAAGGCAGAATAAGTTCTTCGTTATAACAAGGCACGACGATGCTGACCGGAGTTCGTACAAGCGGATCGAGATTGCCTTCGTGCATCGCAGGCCTTGCCGGAATGGGTTTGATTGGCTGTCGTTGTTCCGCTCTGGAATCAATATAGAGTTCTCGTTCGATAACGGACGCGGCGGTGGGCACCGTAGCATCGAGTCCTAGATAGTCTGCCATTCCGACGAAGTTATATTTTTTGAAGTAGTCTTCGAGCACCCACGCCATTTTGTCTAAGTTTCGATAGTGGCGAATTCGTGCGAGATGGGAAACTCCGCTGATGCGCGGCTGCTCCGGGTCTAGTTCCCAAACGTGTGTGTACATCACGAACGGCGCGTCGTAGGTTCGATGCCAGTGTTCGACCATATGCTTGAGCAGCGTGTGCGGGAGTTGTCGAAAATAGTTGCCGCCCGCAATCGGCAGTAGCCAACCGAGAATATTGCAGCTCGAAATGGGAAATTCCCATATTTGCTTTTCGCCAAAGCGATGCGGATGAGTGAAGCGCCGCGCCGGTTCCGATTTGAAAGAGCGCGCGAGCGGGATAAGGCTGGAATCGTAGGCGTATCCTTCTTCCGCCAAGATGTCCAACTTCCATAGCTCGAACGGGTTTGACCAGAGCCGCGCGGCGCGATAGCCGAGAACTTTCGTTCCGCTCGCGCGCTCCAGTGCGTCCCGCGAACGCGCCAGGTCTTCGCGGAATTCTTTTGGCGTCATCGTGCGACGGCGGCGGTAATATAAGCCGCGACTCGCAAGTTCGTGCCCGCATCTGGCGACTTCACGGACGATCTCCGGTTGCTTATCTGCAACCCATTCCGAGACAAAAAAAGTGGCCTTGATGTTGAAGCGGTCAAGCAGCTCCAATGCCTTCAAAGTGTTTCGCTCAAGGCGAGTCTGAAAGCGATACCACTGCTCACGCTGAATCGGCCCGTTCAAGGCTCCAACATGAAAGTAGTCCTCTAACATCACTGTCAGCAGATGATGCTTCGCCGCATTGTGATTCCGGTTGTTCATTTCAACTCGCCAGTAGCGGAAGCTTATCCGTCTCACCGTTCAATGCTTCCGCGATGATCTGCGCAATGCATTGCCCGCTATGTCCCTGCCCGAAAGGATTTTCAGTCTTCCCGACGCAATTCGCCCAACTTTCCCGCCGGTAAGCTTCCTGAAGCATCGAGGTTAAACGGCGCGGACAATTTCCGACGAGGCGCGCGATGCCCGACTCTAAAACTTCCTGCCGCTCGGTATTCTCCCGTAGAATCAACAGAGGCTTGCCAAGCGTCGGCGCTTCTTCCTGCACGCCGCCAGAATCCGAAACGATCAGCCACGCGTTGGATAACAGCAAGATGAATTGATCGTAAGCGAGCGGTTCGATGAGATGAATTCTCGGATGGCCGGAGAGAGTCGCTTGCGCCGCGCCGACCACCGTCGGGTTCGGATGAACCGGGAAGATGAGCGCGATGTCATCATGCGTCTCGACGAACCGGCGGATCGCACGCAAATTCTCGATCATGGCCTCACCAAGGCTTTCGCGGCGATGTGTGGTCAACACAATGCGCTTCAATCCTTCGGTGGCTGCCAGTAACTTTGCGATGGCGGGCGTCGCTTGCGAACATCCGGCAATAGCCTGCAATGAATCGACGACCGGATTGCCGGTGACGAAAACGCTTTGCGGCGACACGCCTTCGGCCAGCAATGTCTTGCGATTGCGCGGCGTCGCGGCAAAGTGATAAGTCACTAAACGGCTGATGAGGCGGCGATTCATTTCCTCCGGATATGGACTGCAAGCGTTCTTCGAGCGCAATCCTGCTTCGACATGGCCGACTGGAATACCTTTATGAAATCCGGCCAGCGCACCTGCCAGTGCAGTCGTTGTGTCTCCCTGCACGAGAAGGAGGTCTGGCTGCTCTCGATCTAATAGCCCATCGAGTGCCGCGAGCACGCGCGAACAAATCAGGTTCAGCGTTTGGCCGTGCGCCATGATTTGCAAATTATAGTCAATGCGTATGTCGAACAAACGAACGAAAGGGTACAGAATGTCTGTGTGTTGGGCTGACGTGACGTTGATGGTTTCAAACATCTCGCCGTGAGATTCGAGTTGGTGAATCACCGGAGCCAGCTTGATTACCTCTGGGCGCGTGCCGAATATCGTCAAAATCTTCTTGATTGGTTTCGTCGCCAACTCAAGCGGGCTTATTAGTTCTGAAACATTCGAGCGCGAGGTTGTCGGAGTGATGATGGTGCTCATCTGTGCAGGATTTATATGATAGGTTTAGTTGATTTCAGCTTTAAGAGTCGAAAGCGTGATCCACTATTGGAGAGTTGACTTTATTTAGCGAGAAAGTCACATGACGCCGAATGTTTTGTGCGTCGGTTTTCGAGCTACTTGAACTTAACTATGTCTGGAGCGACAAAAGACTTGAAGTTTGAGCGTGAGAGCTTACTATCCTTTGGCGGTAACTGTTGTATTGGAGACGTGGTGCTTTGGGCTTTTTGATCCGCCAAGTTCATCGAAAATGACTGACTGTGCTCCATCCTTGCGTATTGACATAGACAGCGAAAAGCACGTCTCAGTCTCCAATATAGTACAGCAAAGCGCTTTTCTAAACAATATTTTTAATGATAAAAGATGGCTAAACAAAGGCGGCGAGGCAGACAATCAATACGCGCCACGCCGGTCTCTTTTGCATTCTCGTTTTGCGGCTCTATTGCGCGAATATATTCGCCGATATAATCCGCGCTGCACGGCAATCTTCCTCCTATTTCAACGTCACACCATGACGCGCAACTCATCGCCGTCCAAATGACGACACTTCGACCTAGAAAGAAACTGTGACTGAGGCTATGTTGTCACGGGTTATTTAATAAAGAGAGGACGGCTAATTCAAGCGTCGCGCGATCATTCACGCCGAGAAGCACTTGGCGTGCCCGGCCTTGCTGATCGATGAGGTATGTGGCCGGTAAACCATCCAGTCCGCCGAAGGTTGACTGCAAGCTCTTACCCTGAAGCAGAACGGTATAATTTTGTGGAGTCTTTTCCTTCTGAAATCTTTTGATGTCATCCGATGTGTCATTCCAAGAAACACCGACAACTGTTAAGCCCTTCGCTTCATATTCGTTTTGCAGCGCGTTGAGCACAGGAATCTCTTTGCGGCAAGGAATGCACCGGGTGCTCCACACATTCAAGAGGACAACGCGGCCACGCAAGCTGCTTAACGCAAAAGGCTCTCCGGTTGTGGTGTTCAAGACTATATTGAGTGCCGCATTTTTCGATGGAGCATAAAGATCGACGGACTTAGGTGACCTGTGTTTGACGATAGGAATAGTTATAAGTAATAGCGCGATAAAACCACCGATCATCCATTGCAACTTATCTGTTATTTGCTCCTTCCACCTCGATGTCGCCGGTTTGCGCGCGCGCGGATTTACAGGCTTGGGAATAAGCAGCGAAGCCGTTCCTCTGGAGTAGTATGTCGGAGCTTGCGGTTTCTTTTGTGAAAGCGCCGGAGTGGGAATTTGCGGCATGGTTATGCGCTTCGGCAGTGCCGGGTAATCATTTCCCATCCGAGTTTTTTAGAGCAGGCATGGCGGGGATTGATAGAAGCGCATAGGCGATGTGAGACAATCGGTTGCCGTATGTCTCACATCGCCTATCGAGCAGCACACTTGCGCCTAATTTGATAACTGCCTGAAACCGGTTGGCTCGATATACTGGAACGTCGGAGTTCCGGGTGGTAAACGGTTCGGGTCTCTGAAGGAATCGTCGAATGCCCAGTTGCGTTTCGGCGCGCCGTATATCTCGCCGCTTGCATGATAAGGGGCAAGTGCCTGCGTCGAACGATATAGCGGAGCGAGCGCACCGACAAAGTTCCACCTGTTAGACCATGTTTCCGAGAAGCGCGGAAAGTTGTGCATACCGCCACTCAAGCGCGATTCGTTTCCATTATCAGCATCGGGAGTTCCGGCCATCGCAGACAAAGTATTGCCCGCGATGATTCCGGCACGCACAGACGTACTTTGAGTACCGTCTGCTGCCGCGCCAGCGTCAGCCGGTCTCATGCCTGAACTCTCCGGGAATAGCGCGCTCGACGCGTCGAACCATGTTTTCGATATCGGGAAGAACGCATCCGCAACAATCGAAGCGGGAACCTGATCGCCCGTGTAAGTACATGGCTTGGTGGGATCGTTAAGCGTTGAGCCAGTCGGAGTGGCTCCTCCGGGCTGGCATGTGATTCCCGTCGTGTTGTAGTTGCCCCAGATGTAAACCATGTTCTCGGTAGAGACGGTCAATCCTTTCGTGGAAGAAAGTTTGTTTGCCGCCGTCTGTGTTATCAAATCTTCGCCGTTGAATAATCGCACGGCGCGACGAAAATAATTATTCGGATTCTGCCAAGAGGCAACAGTGAGCGCATTGGTGAACCGGGTGGCATTGGTAAAGCTTGCCGGAAGCGGGCTTGGCGTTCCCAGAAGCGAAATGGCAAGCGGATCGGGCAACTCGCTGATGTCTCTTTGAAGGCTGCCCTTTTTCGCTTTAGTGGTAGCCGGATCAATGCCGAAATCAATCACGTCTTCACCACCGTCGGGAACGCCGCCATTAATTCCGTTGGGGCCGTAGATGTCTTCATTATCAACCATGCCGTTGGTGGTCGGGATTGCCGCGCCGACAGGAGCGCCGGTCGTGTCATTGTAAGATGCGTATTCGGACTTGATCTTATCGCCTCTGCGATCCGATACGTAAACGATATAGCCGTTAGCGCTCACGCCGTCTATATTAGTGCTCACAGCATTGGTTCCGGTCAGCAGATTAGTGTCGTACACGCCGTCCGCCCAACGCGCCAGATTTCTCATGTTTAATTCGACGACGCTGGTGATGCCGCGTTCGTAGACGGTGGTGTTCGTCAGATTGCCTCTGATCCATCCTTCACGCACGTTGTAGACGTTGATCGGCACAATGCTGTTCCAGCGTTCGGGAAAGGGAGTAGAACTGGGCGCAGGAGCATCAAGGCGACGCGATTGACCCGTGCTGTCATCCTGAATGTTCGTCAAAAAACCGTAAGTGGCATCCATGACGGGCGTTAGTGGCGCACTTGAACTGACCTTAATCTCACCATCAGCGCCGATTGGGGTGTTGTTGATAATGTAAGTCAGGTAGTCGTTGCTGCCGTTTCGATCCCGGCTGCCCTGCGTGAAGGCTGCCCATAGCGGGCGCTGTAATTGAACGATGGCGTTTGGTTCGCCTTCGGTCATTCCCATGCTCAAGATTTCTCTAGTCACATCAATCGGAGTGCCACCGTTGGGCGGAACGATCTCAATCAAAATACGTCCTTTGATGCCTGCACCTGCCGGAATAGCGATGGACGAAGAGGATGTTTCAGCCGTAGTTTTGACGCCGCGAACTGTGTCAGCCAGATTAGCGGATGAACCTTGCAACGGAGCTGTAGTAGCCGTGTCTATGTACGCCCCATTATCGCCGACACGCCGCAGCGCCTTGCCGCCGTCAAGCGGTTTCGGCTTAAAGTAATAGGCATTTGTTGCCACAGTTTGCGATAACTCTACGCCTTTATTGTCAGGAATCGCCGCTTTGTTGGACGCCTGTGTTTGCCCTTCGTCGTCAAGCAGAATACGAATCTGCGCTTTAGAGTGATAGCGGGAATCGTTCAACACTTGATCGTAGTTCGCTGCCGCCGGATCATTTTCGCCGGGCATCTGGCGCTTAATAATTTCTCGTGTCGGGTTGCCGCCAAGCTGCAACGGAAGATACAAGGGAACGGCACCTGTCATGCGCGTCAGCACTTGCCCGCCGAACTGATTCGAGACTCCGGCTTGCGCCGCTGCCACCGAATTCGTTACCCAAGTTGAATTGTCGGTGCCGCTCGGCGCGTCGGGGAAAAAGCCGCGCTGTCCAATGGTTTTGCCCGGCAGATTAGGCCCGCCGGTAACGCTGCCAACTGTCATCGGCACTAAAACGCTGCCGACCTGCACATTCACGTTACCGCTGTCAGAGAAATTATTGCCGTTGCGAAGAACGGTGCGAACAAGCTCGTTGCCGACAGTGATCTTGTCAAGGAAGGTTGCGATGCCTGTAGCGTAGATATTTCCGTTGGCATGGATGCGGCCATTAAAGAAAAAGGGCGCGCCCGGATGAACCTCGATGTCGCCGTCACTGAACATACCGAACTGAAAAAGCGGAATCAGATAATTATTCATGTCACGCTGCAAGGTGACTTGTGTATTGCCCGCCGTATGAGTGGCGGTGGTTGTCAACTGATATGGCGAGACGGTGGCAATCAATCCGGCAAACGGGCCGGTCGGAATCGTTACTCTTGGATAGGTAGTATTGTTAGTAATAGCCGGTACTTGAGCAGCGCGCATGGCGGCCAAGGATGTAGCGTTTTCTACGAGGGTTTGACTGAATGTAAAACCATCGGCAGCTAGCTCGGATGGATAGGCATTTTGAATTGCGGTTAAGTCACTTGTTGACGGCTTCGATTTGCGCTCGAAAACGGCGCTGAAATCGCTCGTCATCTTTTCGATGCCCGCAGTGGCGGCATCATACGTCTGAGTGCGCTGTAAATCACTGCCTGCGATACCAGCTTCATTAGATACCACCGCCAATACCGAAACCGAGATTACCGCCATCACAGCAATGACGATTAGCGCCGTGGCGAGCGCAATGCCGCGCTCATTCGCCCTTCGCTCGGATGGCGAATTAAGTGTCGCTGTGTGAGTGTTATCTAAAATCGTCATGGTATATCTCCTAACCGAAAGTGAGATCAAATTTTTTGACCGGCAACTTTATGGTTGCAATGCGCCGCTGAATTGGATATTGCGAATGCTCGTGCGCGTAGTCTGAGTAATTGGCTGCACGGCGTTTTTAAGTACCGGGTGCGCCGTTGTGACTGTGACAAGTGCTTCGACCTGTTCTATTGCTGATTGTTGTGGCGCAGTCGTTATCTGTGCGACGGGCTGCTGTAACCTCCCGCCAGCGTCGCGCATATTCAAGACGTAACGAAACTGCAAAGCCGTGACATGCTCGGCGATCACGCTATCGGTGAAGCCAGCGCCGCCGCCGACACCCAAAACTCGCTTGATAAGTAGTTTGTTTGCGTTGATGAAATAATGGATGAGCTGCATCCGCATCAGCGACGTTGGCAGTGTGCCGCCTCCAGAGACGACGTTGATTGGCCCGCCAGCACCCGGTTGGTTTAGGCTGTAGGGGTCGCTGGCAGCGAAGATTAGATTAGGGCTGTTGCCATTAGCTCCTGTGATGTTTGTGATTGTTCCGAATGTCGAGCCGACGCTTGAAGTGATGAAATAAATCTCTCCGATATTAAATCGTGTAACATCCGGCGGGGTGATACTGACATTCGAGCCGGACGGAGTGATTGAGTTAGGCGGTAAGCCGACTGGTAGGAAACCAGGATCCCTTTCGAGAATTGTAATCCGATCCGTGCCGTCAAGAACATTTACAGCCGGATTTGTCCCGGCGACGACAGTTGTGCCGGGAACATTGTTGTCGGAGTTTATAACGGTAAGATTTACATAACCTCCGCTTGGATTTACTAAGTTCGTCGTGAGCCACGTCTGAACGAATACGACGGGAAGCCGAATGTTATTAGTTACTCTTAATCCATCACCGGCATTGAGCAGATCGCGGTTGATATATGCTTGCGCGATGCGTAATCCCTGTTGGGCATCCGCTAATTCATAAGTCGTCTGGCTGCTTTTTACTGCCGATCCCATCATCGAGAAAACGCTGGCTAGAACAACGAGCGTTACTGCGAGAGCGATCATTAGCTCTATTAACGAGAAGCCGGATTGTTTATTTAGTTCTACCCGTAAGCGCATATAAAGTATCCTCTCTTGAGATTCTTCATCGAGAGCGTAAAGAATCTCGTGCCGAAGCGCGTTAGCGACGGAAAGTGCCGCGCGCATCGTTATTCAAGTAAGTGACGCCAGCCAACTGCTGCGTCCTTCCGGCGTTTCCGGGATATTGCAAAGTCACTTCGACTCTCTTGAGGTATGGATTTAGCGATGTAATGAGAATGCGGCGCGAGTATCCTTGGGTGGCACGCGACGGATCAGAAAAGTCATCGTTTGTGCCATATAAGTTATCCGCCCCGGCACTAATCAAATCGTCATCCGTACCATAAATACCATCCGGGCCGGGATCGCTCGTCACCGGACGAAAATCAGAAGGAAAGCCAGCGAATTGCTGTGACGCGCCGGTAGGATCAACCTGTCCCTGATTAGCTATTTGTCCAAAGGTCAACTGTCCCGTATTCCGTAATGTTTCTATTTGCTCTCCGGCAGAGGCAATCATCTGCTTGCTGGTCGTCACATTGCGGCTCATATAATTTGCCGCCATCGAGTAGGAGAAGACAGCCGCCAGTCCCAACGAGGCGATGAGCAGAAGCACCATCGCGACGACCGCCTCTAAGAGCGTGAAGCCTGCTTCAGATTTGCGCGGCGCTTTCATCTGACCGGAGCACGAACAATTATTCAACATAGGCGTTGGCATTGCTGTTATACCTCCAAAGTTTGACTCTACCGGCAGAACCGAGCACGCTCACGGCGCTTGCCGTGCTGCTGGCGGCCAGTCCGTTATAAATGAACAGCGCATGGTCGTCTGTGGTAAGGACAGCCGGATTCCCTGTCGCCTTGAGCACCGAGCCGTCCGGCTGAAACGTGATGTTGATGACGTTGTTGACAAGCGGCGTCATCGTTGTTCCATCAGTGAGCGGATTTGTGAGTGCGCCGGGTGGCCTGCCATAAACAAGGTCGGCAGCACTGACGCCAAAGCCGGTCAGTAGAGTGGCTGGAGCTTTGACACCGTTGTTTGGATAGTTAGCGTCGGTTAAGGCTGCAATCCCGGATTGCCTTGTGCCGGAAGCTGTCTGGTGCCTAATAATAACGATCTGTTTGTTCGCATTGTCATACTGGAATGTCACTGCCTGCTGCCCCGACATCGCTAGCTGCCGGGCAAGACGCAACTGCGTCACTATCTCACGTGGTATACCGGCCGAACGGAACTGCCGACGCGAACTAATCAATTGCGGCAAGACCATCGCAGACGCAATGCCAATGACCACTATGACGATCAGCAACTCGACCAGAGAAAATCCAGCTTCAGTGCGTCGTGGATAACGTATGATTCGTGTAGCTTCCTTCATAATGTTTCGATGATCTCGCTATTATTCGTAGACATAAGTGTTAAGCAGAGCGTTCGCGGTGGATAACGGAAGTTCTTAAATATAAGCCCTTCCACAATTTGATAGAGCAAGCGGAATGCCAAGCCCTATTTACGCAAGGAACCATCGAAATCCATTTATCTATAAAGTGAAGGCTTAGAACAAGCGTTACCTTTGGTGACAAACGATGAAGCAAACTTCACAGTTTTATTGGTGTGATGAGCGTGTAGAGATGCACGATTACACAAGGTCTGATACGCACTATAGCGGCTTGCAATTGAATGTGGCTTATGTGTAGGGGCAACCCTTGTGGTTGCCCGCAAGCTTGAATGGCATTCAATCTAACGGGCAGGGACAAGCCGCTGCCCCGACGATTTATTTGGTAGGTCACGCACAATCGCAAACGGCTGTAAAGGCTGGCGTCCGGTGTAAATCTTAAGCAAAGAGTGGTGGGTGTAAAAGCTTGCGTTTCTAGTCTGCCGAAGAGTTTTGCTTTTAATGTTCACACAAGCGTTAAGCCGCCATGTAGGTTGGCATCTCTTGACAACCTACATGGCGACTATCTTATTTCTCGGAAAATACCAAACGGCTTAACAAAGGCGTGAGCGTTTGAGGCCATGAACCGCTGTTTCGACTAATGCATAAAAGCGGTATTATCGCCGTTTATCGCTGCTGATTGGATAGACGTGTTGTCACCCAACAACACTCCATCGCCCAACAATACTCCGTCGCCTAATAACACTCCGTCGCCTAACAGCACTCCGTCCACTGTTAGCACATTGGTGCTACAAAAGTAAGCGCCCTCGCTCAAGGTGATGCCGTCGCTGGTCACAAAATTATCGCCGAGTAGCACATCACTTGTCATCATCTTTGGGTCGCGCAGCAGAACTCCACCGGAGAGATGCACGCCGCCGCCGAACTGCACACCTGCACCGTAAATCTTTTGAAATTTGGTGATGAGGCCGCTGCCGGTGGCGTAGGTCTGGTTTAGGATGATTCCTTGCGCCCACGAGAGCGTATAACCGGCGATGCTCGATTGTGGAGATGGCTGAACATTTGTCGTTAACAGCGGCGCGCCAACGGAAGTCTTCGACGAGAGGTCAACGCGCACAAGTTTGGTTAAGTCAACCGCGCCGTCTATGTTGAGTTCGCCTGCGCCCTGCTCGAAAATATTGTAATTGGCGAGCGGCTGCGCCGTGTACTCAAAGATCATCTTAATCATATTCGGCGTCAATTTCGGATTCATCTGCAACAACATTGCGGCAGCGCCAGCGACAACGGGAGTCGCCATGGACGTGCCGCTCATGTACATCATCTCGTTGTTGACATCCGTTGCCAATCCAGCGTCCAATTTACAGTTCTCTTTGATAAGAAGATTGTTCGGCGACTCGGCGGAGATGATTTTATTGCCCGGAGCGACGAGGTCGGGTTTAATCAAATTGTCATAATGCTTGGCCCCGCTCGCATCCGCCCAGTAACTGCGTGTCGGCCCGCGCGAACTAAACGTCGCAACCGTATCATCGTTGCGCGCGTCCGTGCCGTAGGTATTCGCAGCGCCGACGGTGAGCGCAGATGGCTCATTACCCGGCGAGTGAATGCGCCCGTAGGCTTTCTTACCACCGGCTTGCTGACCATCGTTTCCGGCAGCCGCGACAACGACGATGCCTGAATCAACGAGCCGCCGCACGGCTCTGCACACGGGGTCGTTCTTATAGGAATCGACTGCCGGTGTGCCGAGGCTCATATTAACAACGCGAACGTTATACTTCGCGCCATAGGCTTGCACCCAGTTGAGCGCGCTCAATAATGCGGAGGTTGTGCCTCTGCCCTTTGAGTCGAGCACGCGCAGATTGACGAGGTTAGCGTTGAGGGCGATGCCAGCGTATGCAGCATTATAAAATTGCTTATTGCCAGCGGCGATGCCCGCGACGTTGGTTCCATGCCCGAACGGATCATCCGTCCGCTTCTCGCCTGTGAAGTCTTTACTGTACACAACGCGAGATTTGCCGTTCTCATCCAGAAACGATTTGTGGCCGGAATAAATACCGGAATCTATAATAGCGATGCCGATGCCCGATCCGTCGAGCGTGTAACTTGCGCCAGCGGCATTGGTCTGCGCGCGTTCGTAAGCCGCGCCTGTCGTTTGGGATACGTGGCCGAACGATTGAATTTCTCTGTCGAGAGAGACATGCGCAATTTCGTCGTGAGCGGCCAACTTCGCGATGGCGCTAACGGGCAATTCGACGGCCAGCGTTCCGAGTTGGCGTAGTTGTTCATTTATCTGCACGCCGTTTTCGTCAAGCAGCGTCCTGAGTTCTGCGCTCATAACATCATCAACTTGGAGAATAACATGTGCTCGCTCGGCTTTTGATCCGGCGTTCTGCACGGTTTCGCGAACATCTGTGGATAATTTGTCACCCTCAAACGGCGTGTCAGCGCTCGCTTCATTCTTAGCCGAGTCGGAAGAGTTGTTGTTCGATTCTCCAAGATGGATTTGTTCAAAGAAGCGCCCGACTTTATTTTCAATGTAATTCTCGTAGGCGATGGGAGTAGCCGTGCCAAGGCATCTCAAGTCCCCGCGTTGCAGCGCATCTTTTAGCGCATCTGATGCCGTTCCGATAGATTGCAATTCGTCGATAAAAAGAATGATCCGTCCTTTGCTACTTGCTGCGTCCGCCAATACATCTTTCAAGCGATTTTCAAAGTCGGAAGTGTCCTTTAAGTCTCCTCGCAACGAATCGAGATCGAGTCTGAAGAGTCGTTTATTACGAAGCGTTTCAGGCACTTCGCCAGCAACGATGTGACGCGCAAGACCGGTGGCGATCTCGACTCCGCCCTCTCCCGCTTCGCTAATCAACATGGGATTATTTTTTGTCGTGCGTGCGAGAACTTGGATAGTGCGTCGAAGCTCTGCCTCACGGCCTGCAATATCGCCGAGCCTTCCCTGACGCGCAAGTTTCGTCAAGTCAGTCGCGTACTTTGAAAGCGTCGGGTAGGTTGCTTTGTCTTTGTTGCCGTTACCGCTTATTGAATCACTTCTACCGGTTTGCGCTGCTATCCCGCTGGATTGCGCTCCGGCAGTCGTGCCTCCGATTGAAGAAACGAGCAGTGAGAAAAAAGCGATCCCGGCGATGAGTGGTGAATGTTTCATGTCTCTCCCTAATCCTCGTATACGCGGAGCGCGGAGCATTACCAACGATGGCCCCGGCGGTAAAACAAATTCCGCACACGCCACAGCAGGGCAAGCCGCATACCACGTGACGCCACGAATTAAAGAGATTGATTTTCTAAAGGTTTAGAAGATATTAGGTCGCTGTGGTGAGAGTTAAAGCTGACCTGATCGGTCAATCTGCCGGATTGATTTTTGCAAATTGACGCGTGAAAGCTGGTTAAGAGGTGAAGCTGATCAGGAATGTTTCGCGCTTCCACCGTAAGCCCGGCGTCCGAGAAAGCCTGCGCCGTCTTCTCTTGAAATGAGATTTCTTCGGATAAGATCATTAACCGAAGCTTCAAAAGTTATCATGCCTTGAGCGCGTCCGGTCTGCATCGAAGAATTAATTTGAAATGTCTTTCCTTCGCGGATCAGATTCGCCACCGCCGGATTGTTGATAAGCAATTCCACCACCGGCACGCGCCCGTGACCATCAATGCGCGGCAGCAATGCCTGTGCGACAATTCCTCTCAGGCTTTCCGACAACATGACGCGAATCTGCGCCTGCTGGCCTTCGGGAAAAACGTCTATAATCCGGTCTACGGTTTTTATCGCGCTGTTGGTGTGCAGCGTCGCCAGCACCAGATGCCCTGTTTCCGCCGCCGTGATTGCCAAAGAAATAGTTTCCAGATCACGCATCTCTCCCACCAGAATAATATCCGGGTCTTCTCTGAGCGCGGCGCGCAAGGCATTGTGAAAAGACTGTGTGTGGCTCGAAACTTCTCTTTGGTTAATCAAAGACTGCTGATTATGATGGACGAATTCGATTGGGTCTTCAATCGTAATTATGTGCGCGCGTTGATTGACATTGATTGTGTGAATCAGCGAAGCGAGCGTCGTGGATTTGCCGGAGCCGGTCGGCCCCGTCACAAGAATGAGTCCCTGTGAAATGTTAATCAGCTCAATTAGCTGTTCCGGCAACTCCAGTTCTTCAACGGTTTTTATATTCTCCGGGATAAGACGGAAGACCGCTCCGATGCCCTGCCGTTGCATGAAAACATTAACGCGGAAGCGTCCGACTCCTTCAAGCGGGTAGCTTAAATCCAACTCCCAATTTTCCGTAAAAAGCTGTTGCTGTTTTTCAGTAAGAAACTCAAAGATGAAACTATGGCAGACCTGCGCCGACACCGCGCGATAGTTGAGCTTCACCATTCCACCTTGAACGCGCAGATACGGAGCGGAGCCGCTTGTAAGATGCAAGTCCGAGGCGTTTTGCTGGTGCATCATTCTAAGAAGATCATCTATTTTAGCCATCTTCAGTATTCCATCTCAGCGGCTTCGACCAGCACGGCTGAGTTCGCTCAGTCATCAATGGATTTGTAGTACACCAGATGATAAGAGTTGATCGGCTCGAAACCGATGCGTTGATAAAATGAGAGCGTGCGTTCATTGTCCGCATCCGCAAACAAGCTTATTGCTTTGTGTTGGCGCAACAGTCGGCGGCATAAGTCGCCTAACGCGGCGCGCCCGATTCCGGTTCCGCGCACATCCGGTCGCGTCAGGACTCCTTCAAGGTACAGCACATCCTCGGCTACGCTCACGATGTCAGTCTTAAAAGCAATGCCCCGTTTATCGCGCACTACCCAGATACGCTCCTTCATGATGCGCGCCAGCACGCGCTCGCGGAAACCGATTGGGTCAGTCGCTGCCGGATTTATATCATTCAATTCGAGATGGGCATCGGCGTTCATGCACGCGATCTCCGTCGCCTCATCCGGCAACGCGAGTCGTAAGTTTTCTACGCCTCTGATCTCTTCTTTTACATTCGTCAAGGCCAACAGCACTTGCGCGGCTGACTGATGCGCTCTCAAGCGACTCGACGATTCATTAAGGACGCGACAAAACGCCTTCACCACCACTTCTTCACCAAGCACTACACATATTTCAGATTCGTGAAAAGCGAGCGCGGTGCGGGCAAAGGCAGCAGCCGTTTTCTCGCAGCTTTCGCCAAGCAGCACGTAGTGCCCGATCAATGCCACACTACTTAGTTTCTCTTGAGAAAAGCAGCCATAGAAAACTCCACGATGATTGTGGCTGTCTATTCCATGATCGTAAATCAAACCGAGCATCGTGATGTTTTCGAGCGGGCGGCGATTAAGGAACCGGAGCGTGCGCGATTCCTCTTTGATCGTTAATCGCCGGACACTTAAATTCGTGACGCCCGGAGCGTAAGTGATTTGCGAATACGGATCAACAGCGTCGGCACACCGGAGTGTTGTGGCGGCGAATAGCTTTGATTCGTTTGCCGGATGATTTGAGTTGAGCATGATTTATGAAATATCAGTTGTCGGTTTCATTCACCGCTTGAGCTAAGGGCGAATTGGCTAAACGAATGGCGCGCGGCCTTGTCGGACTGAAGTCGCTTATTGGAGGCCTCCAGTAATTCTTCGAGCGTCGTGCCGTCCTGTTTGAATCGCGCCTGACCAATACTGATGCCGAGTTCGCAGGCTTCCGCGCTCCATCCGGCGGGCTGATACATAGCGATTTTTGTTTGAATGCGCACTGTGATTTCGCTGATTGTTTCCGGCGATGCGTTGCGAAACAGCGCGATGAACTTGTCACCGGCGTAGCGTATGAAAATATCATCACTACGCAATTGCGCGCGCATCAATGCCGCGACATCTTTTAGAATCTCATCGCCGCGTGTTTGGCCGAGCGTGCCGTTGACGCGCTTGAAATCATCCATATCCATTGTGACGAGCGTTAGCGGATGTATGTCGTCAAGAGCGCGCATCCGCTCTTGTTCAAAGGCGGCGTAGAAATAGCGCGCGTTCGGCAATCCGGTTAGATCATCGGTCAAATTATTGGTTCGTGTCTCGGCGTGGCGCATCGCGTTGTGCAATGCGTCCGAGATGAGACCGGCGATTTGCCCCAGCAGGCGCAGTTGATCTGGGGAATAGCTGTCGAGTGTTTGCGAGTAGAGCGCGAGCGCGCCGATTTTTTTATCGCCTTTAACGAGCGGACAAACGGCCAGCGTGCGATAGCCTGTAGCGTCACTGCCAAGCACCGAAAGATCGAGCGCGGGATCGGTATTAGCGAACGGCTTGTTGTTGGCGATGACCCAGCCCGTGACGCCCTCGCCTGCTCGCACAGCGCGACCGCGAAAGCTCTCGGCGTGGAGTCCTGTCACGTGCTGCACGCGCGCCGCGCCGCCCGCTTCGTCGCATAAATAAACGACACAGGTTTCAAATGGAATGATGCGTTCGATCTTATTGACGACCAGACCGAGCGTGTCGCGCACGTCGAGCGAACTGGCTAAGCTCTGCGCAATTTCATAGAGCGCGACGACTTCGTGGCTCGATTGGTGCGCGTCGAGAATCGTCTGCAAGTATTCCGGTTTCCCTGCGGGTGTTTGGGCAGCGGGTTCTTCAGCTAAACCGGCTGCCGGTAACGCATTGCGAATGGCTTCTGTATCTTCCATCGCGAGCGGAGTGAAAGCCTTTTGGCCTTTCTTCATTTTTTCAATCTGCTCCTCAAAGGAGGGCAGGTTTTCGATAAAGATGTCAACGATCTGCGGATCGTAATGCGTGCCTCGATCTTTGCGCAAAAGCTCAATCGCCTGCTCACGCGTCATGCCCTTGCGATATTGTCTATCCTCGCGCACGGCGTCAAAGCAATCAACAACCGTGAGCACGCGCGCGGTAAGCGGAATATGTTCGCCCTTCAATCCGTCGGGGTAGCCCGTGCCGTCCCACTTTTCGTGATGGTTACGCACGATTGGCACGAGCGGATAGGGAAAGTTGATGCGTTCGAGAATTTGCGCGCCAACCACCGTATGAAGCTTCATTTTATCGAACTCGGCGGCGGTCAGCTTGCCCGGCTTATTGAGAATGTAATCGGGCACGGCAATTTTGCCGATGTCATGCAACAACGAACCGGCGCGTAGTGCTTCAACATCCTTTTCTGAAAGATTCATCAGCCGCGCAACACCCTCCGCGTAAATCTGCACGCGCTGCACATGCTCATGTGTAATCTGATCTTTGGCATCAACGGCAGTCGCAAAGGCTTCGAGCGTGCGCAGATGCAGCGCGCGCGTCTCTTCGACGTGCTGACGTGCGTCCGTCATGTTTTTGATGTATGGGCGATATGCTAGATAGTTAGCCAGCAAAACGGGAACGGTGAAGCCCACGGCCCAGAAGCCGTAAGAATGAATCAGCGCGTTAACGATACCTGCCGTAATGATACCGGAGAAGAACGTGACGAATCCCCACGAATAGCTTTCGCGCCATGTCGAGAGCATCGGCTTTCCGCTCTTAAGCGAAACCATCGCCACCACCAGACCGTGATTAATAATGGCCTGCAAGACGGCGAGGAGTCCGAGAGCAGACGCATAAGCGAAGAACGTTTCCTTGTGATGGGCAAGCAGGCGCAAATCGCCGAAGGCGGAAGTGACGATGAGAATCGAAATGAAATATGAGCAACAGATCAGCGAAACATTGACGGCAAAATTGAGCAATCGTTTATTGAAACGCGCCGCCTCACTCGCAGTCGCGGCGGCGGCGACGAGTATCGCGGCATCGCTTCCGCACAGCAGCAAGGAAAGAAAGATGATCGTATCCGAAGCCGTAATCACGCCCTTGTCGCCGGGGATTTGCGAGGTCGGCAGCCAGCTACTAACCACGGCGAAGGCGGCGAGCACAACCCAACGCATATCGAACGGCGCGCTGACCACACGCTCTGTCGCAAAGCCTATCGCCGCAATGCCAAACGCAACGAGTAGCAGCCGGAAAGCCGGCAAGCGTTTGTTGCGATTTTGATCTTTCATAACTTACCTTCGATAGCAATTCACCGACTGAATTTCCATTCCTTTTGCAGAAAGTTGCGCGGGCTTTGAGAAGCGAGGCCGCAAAGCTATCAGGCGCGTGCGGTGGCCGGGCAGTCTCCGGCTCAAAAGGTTTATAGCGAGCCATGTGCCACGCCTTTGCAAAACACGTGCAAGCGCGAAACTGTGATTATTGCCAGCAATCATTGCGCCCGGTGGACGACTTCAATCTCACGCCCATTCAAGTGACAAATGACGTTCAATCAAAGTGACATAAGATGTGACTGACTGACCGTGCCTTCTGACCGAAGCATTCATCAACAGGCATTTCTCAAGCACCATTGCCGCACGCTTCGGACGCCGCGCCATTGCCGGGAACGCAGATTGTGTAATCACCGCCGTTTATTGTTAAGTCGTTAGCAATAAAGAATTTAACTGCGTGAAAAGCAATGCCATCGTAGTTATTTGCCTAAAACCCTGACGACCTCTGCGAACAATCCACGACAGGCACAAGCGCTATGGCACAACACTTGAAAGAGAGGCGACGGAGCCTTGTCGCTCCCAAGCGAGAGATGCCAGTATCGGCTTCACAAAATTCGTCGGGCGAAAAATTTCGGCAACGATATTTAAGAGGAAGTTCACAAGTGAAAAAAGGTAAATCAATGAAACGCATCAAAGCCACGATGAGCCTCATCGTATCGAGCATTCTGCTGGCGCTGCCCATCGCAAACATTGCGTCCGGCATGAGCCTGAAGGTTCGCGCGCAGGAGATTGCCCGCGCCTCTCACGTGACAGATGCTTCCGATCAAGCGTCGAAGCTCGCTAAGATGCCGGATGATTTGCGCCTCATGATTAACTTTGATCGCGGCGGCAATCAATCGCGAAACGTGATAGTGGAAACGAACGAGCGCCCGAACGAAGCGGCGCGCCAAGTGATCGAACGAAACGGCGGCCACGTCAAACACGTATTCCAGAGCATCAATGCGCTCCTCGTCGAAATGCCGCTGTCGCGCATCGCCGCACTCTCTCGCGAACAATCCGTCGTCTTCATCACGCCTGACCGTAAGGTCGAGCGCAGCATGGCCGCGACTGCCAAGTTAGTCGGCGCGGACAAACTCGCCAACGCCGCGCGCCTTAAAGATGACGGAGACGACAACGATGACAGACCGGACGACAAAAGCGACGGCGATTCCAAATATCCGGCAATTGACGGCAACGGCATCGGCGTCGCGGTAATTGACTCCGGCGTAAGCGCCGCCAACAAAGACCTCGGTGGCGATGATGCGGAACGCAAGCATTCACGACTCGTGGCCTTCAAGGATTTCGCGGGCAGCGCAAAGGGTACGAGAGGATCAGACAGCTACGATGATTATGGGCACGGCACGGCGGTCGCGGGAATTATCGCCGGAGCCGGCTGGGGTTCACGTCAATTAGACAGTCGCGGCGTGAAATGGTATCCGGGTAATTACGGCGATTTCAAAGGCATCGCTCCGCGCGCCAACCTCCTCTCCGTCAAAGCGATTGATCGCAACGGCAGCAGCACGATCAGCACCGTCATTCAATCAATTGATTACGTTATCTCCGTCAAAGCGCAGTACAACATCAAAGTCATTAATCTCAGTCTCGGCACGGCTGTCATGCAGAGCTACAAAACAGACCCGCTCTGCCAGGCGGTGGAACGCGCTATCGCAGGCGGCATCGTCGTCGTCTGTGCGGCTGGCAACTTCGGCCACAACGACACGATCATAGGCTATGACTCCGCAGGCAAGGCCATTTACCAAACTGTGTACGGCGGCATTCATAGTCCCGGCAATGATCCCAAAGTGATTACGGTTGGCGCGACCAAAGACCCGCAACAGACGCTGGAAACATGGAACGGCAATTCGGGTGCTAACATCAGTCAGAATCCGAACCCGCTGCGCCGCACAGATTTGCAGGTGGCGTCATATAGCTCGCGCGGGCCGACGCTCGTTGACGGTATAATCAAGCCCGACATTGTTGCGCCCGGCACTAAAATCACGACGACCAACAGTCTTGACGGCGCGACTTTGACCGATCAGATTCTGCCGAACTCCGTCATGCCGCTCACAGGCAAGGCTGGTTCACAGTCAATCCCCAAAATGTACTGCCAGTTGACGGGAACTTCCTTCGCCACTCCCGTCGTGTCCGGCATCGTGGCATTGATGATGCAGGCCAACCAGAAATTAACGCCTGCGGAAGTCAAAGGCATTCTGCGTTTGACCGCGCAGCAATTGCCGTCTTTATCGTCGAAGAACCAGATCGAAAGAATGCTTTCGCAGGGCGCGGGACTCGTTAACGCTTACGCCGCCGTGCGTCTGGCGCAGAATGTTCGCCCCGACCCGGATCGCGCCGTCGCCGGGCAAAGCTTACTCAAACCGGGCGTAAGCCTGACCATGCTCAACCAAGACCTCAAGCTGAATCTCTACGATCAATCCGGACGCTTTCTCGAATATGGAGTGCTCAGCAGTGGTCTCATTCTCGCCGATGGATTAATACTCGCCGATGGCTTGATCCTTGCTGATGGATTAATACTCGCCGATGGCTTGATCCTTGCTGATGGATTAATACTCGCCGATGGCTTGATCCTTGCTGACAACAGCGTGTGGCCGAGCGGCCTGATTCTCGCGGATAGTTATGTTGAAGGAAGCAGCCTGCAAACATCTGGCGGCAAAACGTTGCTGGTGCAAACCACTGCCACTAAAGGAGTCCAAATCCCGAACGCCACTTTCTACGCCGACGGGCTGGTTGCCTCAACCGGCAACATGGCAGGCAGCACCATTTTCTCCGCGCAGGCGCGCGACACTTGGGGAAAAGCTGTTGTTGATCCACATTCAATGCCGTCGGGCATTAGCACCGGCGACCCACGCGTTCAGGGCGGCGCGGATAACACGGCTATTCCGGGCGTCAATCTCGTCACAAGCAGCAATGCTTTTTATCCCGGCGCAATCACAACGACAGCGCCGCCTTCGACGAATCCGACGCTTCAATTCAGTGCAGCGACTTACAGCGCGAGCAAGACCGCCGGAAGCGCGACCATCACAGTCACGCGCGCGGGCGACGCTTCCGGCACGGCCAGCGTAAGATACGCAACCAGCAACGGCACGGCGACGGAGCGTTCCAATTATACGAGTAGCGTCGGCACGCTCTTTTTCGCCGCCGGTGAAACGACCAAGAGCTTCACCGTTCTGCTCATTAACAATGCATATGCCGCAGGCGATAAAACCGTCAACCTCGCTTTGAGCAATGCGGCGGGAGCCGCGCTGGGAACGCCGGGCGCAGCGGTCTTGACGATCGCTGATTCCACTACTACACAGCCAACAGGGAACCCGCTCGACGATTCACGCTTCTTTGTTCGCCAGCACTACCTTGATTTTCTTGATCGCGAGCCGGATGCGGGCGGCCTCGATTACTGGAACGCATTGATTGCCAACTGCGGCGCTAACGCTGCCTGCATCAACGCGCATCGCAGATCGGTTTCCGCCGCCTTCTTCATTGAACAGGAATTTCAAGATACAGGTGGGTTCGTTTACCGATTCTACAAAGCTTCTTACGGCCAGCGCCCGACCTTCGCGCAGTTTATGATGGATCGCAGCAGCGTTATGGGTGGCGCGAATCTCGACGCGAGCAAGCAACAGTTTGCCGAAAGTTGGGTGCAAAGGCCGGAGTTTACGGCGAAGTATCCGTCGAATTTGACGGGCACTCAGTTTATCGCGGCGCTCCTCGCGACCGTACAGCAGAACTCCGGCATTGATCTCTCAAGCCAAAGCGCAGCGCTCAATGCAGACTACGCAGCCAATGCGAGTCGCGCACGCATCATCAGACAGGTAACTGATAACACGGCTTTTCAGAAGTCGGAATACAACAACGGCTTTGTGTTGATGCAATACTTCGGGTACTTACGCCGCGATCCCGAGCCGAGTGGCTACGATTTCTGGCTCAACGTGCTGAACAACCGGTTGCCCAACGATTCAAGCGGCTATCGCAGCATGGTGTGCGGGTTCATCACTTCACGCGAATATCAAGAAAGGTTTAGTTCGGTTGTCACGCACACCGATCAGGAATGCGGTCAATAGAAGCAAAGCTCTGGTACTCCGTCAGTCTGAAGTCGAAGGATAGAGACGATGCAACTTTCGTCGCGCACCTTCGGTCGTAAAGCGACATTCGATTTTGGCACACGCAGCCTTGCGCTCCGATTCCAACTTCTTGATGTCACGCTTGAGCGCGGCTTCGTCTCCGATTCGTCTGTCCAAGCATTGGCGACTGAAGACGCGCAACTCGATCTCAGCCATGTTCAACCAACTGCCAGGCTTCGGCGTGCAGTGAAACTCCGGTTTGCGAAGTATCCGCCGCGCCTTTGCGGGCGCGAACGTCTCATAGCATGGCGGGTCAATCTCCATTCTCGGTTATTGACCCGCCTATATCTTTCAAAGAGCCAATCCTCAAAACTAGACTGACGGAGTAATAGCATGGCCTTAACGGTTTCCAACACCAAAGGGGGTTATCCGATCAAGCTCGATTGCCAGCTTATGATATAGTAACGACGAACTTGTTACGACGAACTTGTTATAATGAACGTAGCGATTACCTGCATACACACGGGCATAACTGAGTTGAAACCTAATCTTTTAACAATTAATCAACTGCTCTGTGATACTCGATGGTGCTAAGTGTTAGATCGTCCGCAATTTCTGTAAATCTTTCTTCCGGTCGTCCGAAAGGTCGGCCTTTTGTATTTTCTAAGGGCGCTTTTCCGACGGGATTTTTAGAGTAGAGAACCAAAACTATTGGCTATCGCACGCAACATACTTGTCACGGGCGGCGCGGGCTTTATCGGCTCGCACGTGGTGGATCGCCTGCTCGCTGAAGGCTTCTGGCGCGTCACAGTCATCGACGATTTCAACGACTTTTATAACCCATCTATCAAGCGCGAGAACGTCCGCGCGCATTTGCTGAATCCCGCTTACAGATTAATCGAAGCAGACATTCGCAACTCTTCCGCGCTCGCCGCAGTGTTTGATGAAACGAAGTTCGATGCGATTGTGCATCTGGCGGCGCGTGCCGGAGTGCGCCCGTCGCTCTCCGATCCTGTGCTTTACGCAGAGACGAACATCGCGGGCACACTCCATTTATTGGAACTCGCACGCGCGCACGGTGTCGGGCAGTTTGTCTTCGGTTCATCTTCGTCTGTTTACGGCATCAATGCGAAGGTGCCGTTCAGTGAAGACGATCCCGTGAGGCAGCCGATCTCGCCGTATGCCGCGACGAAGGCGGCGGGCGAACTGCTGTGCCACACATACGCGCATTTGTACGAAGTGCGGTGCGTGTGCTTGCGTTTCTTCACAGTTTACGGAGCGCGGCAGCGGCCTGATCTGGCAATCCACAAATTCGCGCGCTTGATAAGCGAAGGCAAGCCCATTCCCGTCTTCGGCGACGGCACGACGCGGCGCGATTACACATTTATTGATGACATCGTGCAGGGCGTGAGAGCGGCGATTGATTACGATGCAAGCATGTATGAAGCGATCAACCTAGGCGAATCGCAGACCATCGAACTAAGAGAGTTGATTCAATTATTAGAGAAGGAACTAAAGCTGCGCGCTGCGATTGATCGCCAGCCACAGCAGGCCGGAGATGTGCCGCAAACATTTGCCGACATCACGAAAGCGCGCCGTCTGCTTAACTATGATCCGCAGACGAAAATAGAAGAAGGCATACATCGCTTCATCGAATGGTTTCGCCGCGCAGGTGAGTAGGCGAGGATTCTTCTGTGCCATTGCCCGCGAAAACCTGTTTTAATTTTCGTAAGTAGTTTCAAAGGCAAAACGATACTTTACGCGACAAAGATTGATTGCACGCAGCCGATCTTGCCGCGTGTCACAAACGATAAGGCCGCCGACGCCCTCGCTGCGTCGGCGGCCTTATTTATACTCTTAACTCCTTTGAGGGGGCCTAGAGCATGGTTAATAAATACTCTTTATTATATTGATGCACAAGGGAGGATTGTGCCTTTTTTCATGGCACAAATGTGCTGCCTCCGGCCAGCCTGAGACTTCTGCCTCCTCTTAGACTTTGCCGCTCTCAAAGGTTAAAATCCAGCATCCGGCAACAGTGCTACCGAGCGACCACATTGCAGAGTTTTGTGTAGACAAAATAAAAGCGGCGGGTAAAACTGCGGAGCAATTAGAAAGGGAATACTCTAAGCTTAGGTTTCATCATGTCGCAGGTTTTGAAGCAGTCGGGTGGCAAGCGCCGGAAGACGCATCCTGAGTCGGCTGCACCGACTCGCCCAATACTATGTTATCGATGCTTCTATGAAACGCAAATTGATTGTTACCGGCGGCGGTTTGGCGTTGACGTTGTTTGCGTTCGTTGCGGTGTGGCTGGCGGGAAGCGCGTTGAGTGCTGCGGTCAATCAGAGTGTCGGGAATGTGCCGCCGGATTTGAACGGACGCCGCGTAGAATTTTCGAGCGCTTCGGGAGCGACGATACGCGGCTGGCTGATCGACGGAAGAAAAGAGGGTGGAGCAATTGTTTTGCTGCACGGGTGCGCGCAAATCGCCTGAGCATGTTGGAACGAGCGCGCTTTCTTTCTCGTGCAGGTTATGCGGTGTTGCTGTTCGACTTTCAAGCTCACGGTGAAAGCACAGGCCAGCACATTACTTTCGGTGGTCTGGAAAGCATGGACGCGCAGGCTGCCGTAGACTTTCTTCACCACGCCGTTCCCGATGAAAAAATAGGCTTGATCGGCGTCTCGATGGGCGGAGCAGCCGCTTTGCTCGCATCGCCGAAGTTGGATGTTCAGGCGTTCGTATTAGAAATGGTTTACCCGACAATCAGTGAAGCCGTCGCCAATCGCCTGACCATGCGTTTAGGCAAGTATGCGAGCGTCCTTACGCCGCTGCTGACTTCGCAGTTAAAGCCGCGTCTCGGCGTCGCTGCGCAAGCCTTGCGTCCCATTGATAAAGTAAAAGACATTACGGCTCCAAAGCTTTTTATCGCGGGCGCGGAAGACGAGCACACGACGCTTGAGGAATCCGTCCGACTTTTCGACGCGGCGTGCGAGCCAAAACAAATTTGGATCGTGAACGGCGCAAAACATCAGGACTTGCACAAGGCGGCAAAGGAACAGTACGAAAAGCGCGTGCTGGGTTTCTTCCAACAAACGCTCAGGCGCTGATTCAATCGCCGAAACGACACTCCTTTTATCGCAAACACAACACAATATGATCTCCGTCGCAGAAGCCATCGGCATTATCTTGAGGGAAACAAAAAACCTTCCGGCAGAAAGTGTCCGGCTGGCACAGTCGCGCGGGCGCGTGCTGGCGGAAGACGTGTTGGCGGATACGGATTTACCGCCGTTTGATCGCGCGCGAATGGATGGCTATGCGGTGCGCGCGAAGGATACGGCGAACGCGCCAATCGAGTTGCGCGTGGTGGGCGAAGCGGCGGCGGGCGCAGGCTGGCGCGAGCGCGAAATGCAGGCGGGCGAAGCGGTGCGGATTATGACGGGCGCGCCCATACCGTCGGGCGCAGACGCAGTGCAGCAAGTGGAAGTGACAAGCGAAACGGCAGACGGTAGCGCGGTAAATATCGAAAGGGCGGCGACAGTCGGACAGTTCATCAGCGAACTCGGCACGGAGATTCGCAAAGGCGAAACAGTGCTACGCGCGGGCACGGAAATCAACGCGGCGATGATGGCGGCGCTCGCCTCCTTCGGTTACGCAAAGGTGAAGGTGGCGAAGCGCCCGCGCGTGGCGGTGCTGGCGACTGGCACGGAACTCGTTGCGGTTGGTGAAACGCCCGGCGCAGATCAGATACGTGACTCGAACAGTTATTCGCTCGCGGCCTACGCGGAACTCGCGGGCGCAACGGTTGAGCAATTGCCGCTTGCGGGCGACGACACAAAAACCTTGCAACTCGCCATCGAAGATGCGGCGACGCGTTGCGATGCGCTCGTTTTATCGGGCGGCGTGTCAATGGGCGTTTACGATTTCACGAAGGCGGCTTTGCGCGCCGCCGGTGCAGAAATATTTTTCGAGCGCGTTCGTTTGCGTCCCGGCAAGCCGACGGTCTTTGCGCGCCTCGACAATACGCTCATCTTCGGGCTGCCCGGCAATCCCGTTTCCGTTTCCGTAACATTTAATCTTTTTGCGCGAACCGCCTTGCGCCGCTTGCAGGGCATACGCGAAGCCGCCGCGCTACATGAAGAACATGCCGTGCTCGTGCGCGAAGTGAAAGGCTCACTCGAACGCGCGAGCTATCTTCCGGCAACGCTTCGCACAAACGCGCAAGGCACTCTCCTCGCGGAGCCTCTGCGATGGGGCGGCTCGTCGGATTTCGTCGCCTTCACACAGGCCACAGCGCTTATCATCGTGCCTGAAAATATGAGCATGATTGAAGCGGGCGCAGTCGCATCCATCGTTCGTTTGCCGGACGCCGGACAAAGTTTTTGACTTTATGAAGAAACATAAGCTGCTCGAAAAGGCTTTGACCGCGCCGAACAACATGCGCTTCAATCAGATGGTTGAACTGATTGAGGCATTCGGCTTTCGTTTATCGCGGATCAGCGGCAGCCATCACATATTCGAGCATCCGCAAATAGCGCAAATAGTTAATCTGCAAAACGTCAAAGGCAAAGCGAAGTCTTATCAAGTGCGCTAGTTTTTGTTGCTTGTCGAACAACACAACCTTAGAATGTAGCCACTATGAAGGATTACCACATCAACATTTTTTACAGTGACGATGACGAAGGATATATTGCCGACATTCCCAATCTGCAATTTTGTTCGGCTTTCGGCGCAACATCCGAAGAGGCCGTCCGTGCGGTTGAGGTAGCAAAGGCGGCATGGCTCGACGCGGCACGCACCGCAGGAAAGCCGATCCCGCAACCGCGATACCGCCCGGCTATTTATCAACTTGCATCATAGCCAACCAGCAAGCCACAAGGTTTCTACGTGACTAAACTTTCCCACATAGACGAGCAAGGGCGCGTGGCGATGGTGAACACGACGGCGAAACCAGCGACGGCGCGGCGCGCGGTGGCGTCCGCGCGCGTGTTGATGTCGCCGGAAACCATTAGCGCCGTCCGCGAACATCGAACGCCGAAGGGCGATCCTTTAGAGACAGCGCGGCTTGCAGGCATTATGGCCGCCAAACGCACGGGCGATTTGATTCCGCTGTGCCATCCTTTGCCGCTCACGCACATCGAAGTGCGCGCTACCGTGACAAACGAAGGCGTTTACCTCGAAGCCGAAGCCGCGACGCAGGCGCAAACGGGCGTCGAGATGGAAGCCTTGACCGCCGCGAGCGTCGCCGCCTTGACCGTTTACGATATGTGCAAAGCGTTGGATAAAGCGATGACGATCACTGATGTTCGGCTTGAGAAAAAGACGGGCGGCAAGTCCGGCGATTACGTGCGTGCTCAATCCGATTAAGTTTCGCGGTGCAAACACTCCGCGACGCTTAACGCCGAAAAGAATAGGTGGCTAAACTGAAAGCGTCTGGAACAAACGCGGCGCAGGATGCGTTAAAGTGATTGCCGAACGCGTTGCTTTCTTTCGCCCGCGCGATTAGCGTACAATGATTCGACTGTTCGGATTTGCCCATTGATTGAAGTGGAGCTTTTAAGGAAATGAAAATAAATATCTCAAGAGACGCACGACCGCAGGCGCGCACTTTGCTTTTCGCCGCGCTGCTGACCATCGCTTTGTGGTTTATTCCCTTCGCGGAATTTCTGACCTACCCGTTTCGCATCTTCGTGACTTTCATACACGAAGGCGGACACGTGCTCGCCGCATTGCTCACAGGCAATTCGGTGGCGAGCTTGTCGGTGGCGATGAATACGAGCGGCGAAACTTATACGACAAACGGCGGGCTGCTCTCGCAAATCATTGTTTCCAGCGCGGGCTATGTCGGCGCAACCGCTTACGGCGCGCTGCTGCTTTTGCTGATTCGTCGCGCGGTTCAGGCGCGCATCGTGCTCGCGGGAACGGCTGTTTTCATCTTTGCGATGACGGCCATTTACGGTTTCCTTGTGCCGCTCGTACACGGCATGATGAGTCCGTTCACGATTCTCGCGGGCGTGCTGATTCCCGTCGGGCTGTTGGCGGTGAGCAGATATGCGAGTCCGCGTGTGGCTTCGTTCTTCGTCAGCTTTCTCGCCGTGCAGTGCATTTTGAATGCGCTCTTTGATTTGAAGACGGTGTTTTTTCTTTCATCGCCGCTCGGAGCAAATGCTCAAACCGACGCCGCGAACATGGCGAACGCGACAGGCATTCCGGCTATCGTCTGGGCTGTCGTGTGGATCATTGTTTCATTTGTGATTCTGTCGGCGGCGATGCGGCTTTACAGCGTGAATCGTTCGCACGCGTCGGTGCAGGAAGATTTGCCGTTTGAAGACGCACCGGGAATTTAAGAGCACTAAGCGTGAGCGCTAGCATTCAAGAGCCGCCGGACAAGGACGCACTGTCGTCTTTGTCCGGCGGTTTCGATTCACCGGAGACAATTGAAAACGCGTTAACGCTCGGCTCGCTTTTCGTCGGCGCGCGGCTCGTTCTGCGTTGCCGCAAGGACTGGCGCGACGCAACCGTCATCGCCGTTTCAATCGACAAGATAACGCTCGCTGTCGGCTCACCGAACGGCGGCACATACCGCGTTCGCCGCCCGCCTGATTCCATCCTCTTTCAAGACGGCGCAATCCCTGTGCTGGGTGAACTTTCCGCAACCTCGACGTGGCGCGCGGGCTTCGCGCATTACGAAACTCGCTGGTAAATCAACATCCGTTTTGCTTATCGAGATTCATCTCTTCCCTTTTGCAAGAATTAGAATTTGTACCGGTAGCGTAACGTCACGCCACGACCTGCGCCGTCAATGCCCCAACTAATGCCGCGATAAAATTTGTCTGCGATGTTCTCGAAATCAGCAAACACTTCCGAGCTTTCATTGAAGCGAAACGCTCCGCGCAATCCGACGAGTCCATAGCCGGGAACGGCTGTGAAAAGCGGGACGGCAGACGAGTTGCCGGTGACGGTTACACCGTTGATCGTCGCGCCGATGGGCAGCAAGCGGTTTTGGACTTGCACGAGGGTTTCGCCCGTCGAAATCAAAATGTCGTCTGCCGTATTCCGAAGACCGTCAGCGCCGTTGCCGATGATGCCGCGAACTCGCGCGCCGCGATTAAAGAAGTTGGCGATTTGACCGCGCGTGCGTGGCGCGCCCGTGCGACGATCCGAGAGGTCGAGCGATGAAAGGCGCCTCTGGCGAGCGGCGAGCGTCGAATATGCCTCGACGTAAAAGCGTGAGGAGCCGCGCGGCTGATAGCGCAAGCTGAGGAAACCCGTCGCGGGCGGAACGCCGCCTTCGATGTTCGGCGGGAGTCCGTTAAGAAGACTGTGCGCGCGAATGTATGTGAAGTTGTTCCTTGTGCTGAAATCGCGGCTGAGTCGTGCTTCTGTGCTGAACTCGACGCCGTTATAGCGCGCGCTATCGAAATTTGTGCGCACCAGCACCGGATTCGTCGCCAGTCCGACGAACACAAGACCGTTGGCGTTTTGTGAAACGATCCGTTCGCTGCCCAAGAAGGTTCCGACTGCGCCCTGCGGCAACACGAGTGCTTGATCGAAAAACACATTCTTCAGTTTATTCGTAAAACCCGTTAGCTCTGCACGAAAGCGCGTTGAGCGCGTGAAGCGAAAACTAAGATCGAAACTATCGCTTTTTTCAGGCCCCAGACGAGCGAGTGGAATGCCGCTTGAGACTGCATCGCTGCCCGCCGTCGTGCCGATAAAGCCGCCCAGATTGGCGGCAGTCGCCGCGTCAACTTCAAAGCCATTGCCGACGAGTCCGATGATTCCTAAATCACTTGTGTTCGGAGCGCGAAAGCCGCGCGCGTATTTCGCCGCGATGTCGAAGCCGCCGCCGACGTTACAGACCGCGCCGAGGCGTCCCGAAAAAGCGCCGAAGCGTGCGCTGTCATCCGGAAACACCGGACGCCCGTTGCTGCCAACCGGAGCGTTCGCCGCGCGCGATTTATATGACGCGACGCTGTAGCGCAACGCGCCGCTCATGCGCAAGCGTTCGGGCACGACTGTGAAAACGTCTTGCGCAAAAAAGCCGTAGGAAAGATACCGCGCGCCGTTCGGAATGCGCGGGCGCGAAGCGACGGCGACTCCCGTCACAGGATTGAGCGTGTAAGCCGGAGCGCTGATTTTATCGCGGTAAACATCCGCACCGAAAAGCGATGTGTTGCGCTCATTGATTCGCTTGTCAACGTAGAAGTTGAAGCCTAAGACATTCGTGCGCTCGCGTTGCGATGTGATCGCGCCGTTCGGATCGCCCTGTCCGCCTTGATTGACGCGCTCTTCGCGTTGCCCGTTGTAAGAAAAAGTAAACGAAGCGTTGTTGAAGAAACCCAAGTCTTGCTTGACGAGTCGCGCGTAAAACAAATCAGTCATCAAATTGCGTAAGTCTGCGATAAGGTTGCCATCGCCGCCCAAGAGTTGGTCGTAGCGCTTGCCCCCATCCTGTTGATTGCGCGCGTAGCTCAAGAGCAGTCGGGTCTTGTCGTTGAGATTGAAGTTGGTGCGCAGCAATCCGCCGTACTGCGTGAAAGCCGTGTCCGGCAGACGCTCGCCGAAGATGTTCGACGGAATACCGAAGAAGCGCGTCACCGCCGCGTGCGAGTCAAGCCCGTCAGCGGGACGCAGTGTGTTGATGCGGCGAGCGTTCAAGTTGAGCAATACGCCGTAACGCCGCGTGCCGTAGGTCAACAGTGTGTTGCCGCCAAAGCCGCTGGTCGGCGACGAATAAAAGACGTTCGTAGTGCCGTGAAACTCATTTTCATTGCCACCGTAAACAGGCGCGCGCGAAATGAAGTTGACGACGCCGCCTAAAACATCCGAGCCGAATTGCGAGCTGTTCGGCCCGCGCAGTATTTCGACTGTCTCAAGGCTCGACGGTTCGATCAGACTGAAGAACGTGCTGACGCCGCCGCGTTGCGCGCTCGTCGTGTAACGCACGCCGTCAACATAAACGGCGACGTTTCGCCCGGTCAGGCCGCGCACGAAAACGGCGCTTAACGAAGGGCTCGTGCGTTGCAGATTGACGCCCGGTTCTTCGTCAACCGCTTGAGCAACGACTTCCGGCGCGCGTTCGATAATCTCCCGCTCGTTAATGACGTTGATCGGCTGCGCGGTGTTTCGTGCATCGGCAACCTGTCCGGCCTCCGCCGTTACACTTACCTGATCGCTGATCGGCGCAATCTCCAACACAACGTCGAAGTTCATCGTCGCGCCGGAAGTCGTTTCTGCGGCAAAGCGACGACTGCTGAAATCCCTTTTCTCAATTCGCAACTGATAAGTGCCGACGGGGACGGCATCAAAACTGAACTGCCCGCTGGCGTCCGATTCGGTTGAGCGCAACGTCGCCTGCTGCGTGTTGACGAGCCAAACTTTCGCGCCGCCGATGACGGCGCTGGATTGATCTTTCACCGTGCCGCTAATAACGCCTGTGCTGGATTGTGCGTGCGCTGTCGCCATGCTTAAGACAAGAGCTAACAAAACGACGAAGCACAATTGTGGCTTGAAATTTTGCATAGTTTCCTTCTTCGTGAACTTGCGCGGGCGTAAGATTAAATTGAAAAGCTGAAGGCTTTGGCGGAACATCGGGCGTCCTTCCGGGAATTCGCCCGCGAGATTACCGTCAATCCCCATCTACTGCCAACTTTCGTAGTTGGATTCTGAAGTATCACTAAGGCGACTCGCTATTACTTCCGTTAAAGTCTGCTGAAAACCTCACTTGAAATTAAAGCTCAATCTTCCGCTGACGCTGCGCGGGCGTCCAATGGCCGTGCCGGAGAAGACGCTCTCGAACGTAATCAAATAAAATCTGTCGAATAGATTTTCGACGTTGATTTGGCCGAGCATCCTGACGTGCTCGCTTAAAGCGAATTCCTTGCCAGCGTAAGCGTTAAAGATTGTGCGCGGTTTGACGAAGCCGCGCGCGAAGTTGACTTGGTCTAAAATTTTAGCGGGAAACTCGTTTGCAAAATCCGCGCGCGTCACGGTCGGGTCAAGCTCGACGCTGTAACCGCTATCATGTCGCCCGCCGAATGCCGCATAAAAATGTTTTGGCAATTGATCGTAACGCGCCTCAAAAACCGCCGTATTGCGTTGATCTTCTTCGATCCTGATGCGTTGCCCAGCGCGCCGCAAACTGTCAACAGCCTCGCCTAAAAAGAGTCCGCCGGTGATCGGCGCGAATCCATAGATGTGAAAATTCGTATAGCTTGCGTAGCCGGAAAACCCATGCACGCGCGCCACATCTAAACGTGTTTCCAATCCGCGCGAACGGCTGCGCGAAAGATTAGCCGGAAAGATGATGCCTGTTTCAAAAAAGTTTGTGATTTCGGGCGGCGAGTTCAAGCGGCGCGAATAAAAGTCCGCATCGAAGCGCACGTAACGCGAAAGTTGTTGCTCGAAGCCGACATCGAATTGCGATTCGCGGCTCGTTCTTACGGGAGCAAAAGCGGGCGCGCCTGCTTCTTCCGCAGGGCTGAAAACGCGTGATCGCGTTGACGAAGAAAGCAACAAATTTTCGAGCGCGGGCGTTTCCAAAAAGCGATTGTATGAAGCGCGCAAAACGGTTTTCGTGCGCGGGATAAAGTAAGCAGCGCCGAGACGCGGGCTAAGATAATTCTTCGTCGCAAGAAAGTGGTAGCTGTCGAAACGCGCTCCCACATCGAGCGTCAAATTGCGTGTCGCGTTGATGTGATCCTGTATGTAAAAAGAGCCTTCGCGTCCCGTGCGGTGATCGTTGAAGAGAAATGGATTGCCGAGTGTAAACGCCTGCGCTTCTCCGGGCAGGTCAGGCTGTTTTTCGAGTAGCGCATCGAGGTCTGTGATCGCGAAGGTAAAAGATTCTGTGACGGGAAAGCGCGTTAGTTCAAAGCCCGTTTTGATCGTGTTGCGTTTGACGTTGTAGGTCAGAGAGCCGAGCAAGCCTTGTGTGGAGTTGTGGCGCGATTGTTCTGCGAAGACGGGCGTTGCAAGCGCATTGCTCGAAAGTTTAGCCGAATTGTAGCGTTGAAAGGCGGCGATGTTGCTCACCAGATTCGGCGAAAAAGTGTGCTGCCACGAAATGGATTCGGAGTTGTCGTTTGTGCGGCGGCGTTGATCCTGTCCGGCTTCCTGCTGAAACGGTAAGTTGGGTACGCGAAAGCGTTGGCCGTCGAGCGCGAAGTTAAAGCGGACGAGGTTGGCTTCGTTCGGCGCGTAATCGAGCTTGAGAAAACTTTTGCCGGACGTGCCGCGATTATTGAAATTTTCGAGCGCGGGCGGGTCGAGAAAACGGTTTGTGCGAGAGCCTGCCGCGCCCGCGAAGTAGCCGAACTTTCCCTTTCGCCCGCCGACATTAAACGAGCCTTCGTAAGTCGAAAAGCTGCCGCCCGAAAAAGAGACGTTGCCTTCCGGCTTGGAAAGTTCCAGCCCGGAGCGCGTGTTGACCGCGATGACGCCCGCGAGTTTGTTGCCGTACTCCGCAGGAATGTTCGCGGTCGATATTTCCACAGAGCGAAAGTTGCTCGGATCGGGCGAACTGCCGAAGGTTGCCGCGATGGTATCCGTGACCGGTATGCCGTCCATCGAATATTGAACTTGATATTCGATGCCGCGCGCGTGCAAACGACGATTGGCGTCGAGCGTCCAGCCGGGCGCGGTGGCGATGATTTGCTCTGTGCTACGGCTCGGCTCCGAGGATGGAAAACTTTCAATGCGATTGCGGTCTATGACGACGCTCGGCGCAGTCTTTTCAGCGTTCAATAAATCTGTGCGGCTCTCGACATTGACTTCGCCGTTCACGGGCGCGATGCCGAGTTGCGCGTCAACGCGTTGCGTAAGATTCGAGTTGACATTGATTTCTCTGGCGAAGGGAGCGAAGCCTTGCGCCGCCTCGATTGCGAGTTTGTAGCGGCCAAAGGGTACGTCTATAAGCTGGTACGCTCCGCGCGAATCTGCGGCGGCAGTTTGCGTGTAGTTCGTCAGTGGATTGGCGAGCGTCACAATCGCGCCGGGAATTGCCGCGCCTGATTGATCCGTCACTGTGCCGCGAACGATTCCCGTGTTGGATTGCGCGCGCGCCGTCAAAGTTGAGACTAGCGCAAACAAAATGATAAGGCACACTTTGAGCTTGCGGTTTCGCATAAATTGCTTCTCCGTAAAAACGCTTATTACTAACTGATAAAAAAGGTATGTCGGGTAAATGTCGCGCGTGAGATTACAATTGATTTCAACATACTACCAACCTTCGTAGTTGACTTCAGGATCATTAATCAGAGCAATTTGCCGCTGCTTTTAATTTCACAGAAAGCGTTTGCCATGTCCGTGAACGCGCGAAACTGCTGCGCGCTTTTTTTACCGAAGCAATCGCGTTATGATGCGTGGTTTGCTGCTTCGCCTGAAACTCGACAATGCGCGGCGACAACAATTTTCCTATGACACAAGAAGCCATCGAAGTGCGCGGAGCGCGCGTTAATAATCTCAAGAATATTTCTTTTTCCATTCCTATCGAAAAATTGACGGTGGTCACGGGCGTGTCCGGCAGCGGCAAATCATCGCTCGCCTTCGATACGATTTATGCCGAAGGCCAGCGCCGCTACGTCGAATCGCTTTCGGCTTACGCGCGTCAGTTTCTGGAGCGCATGGACAAGCCGGACGTGGACGAAGTGCGTGGCATTGCGCCCGCCATCGCCATCCGACAAAAGAATTCGACACGGAATCCGCGCTCGACTGTCGGCACGCAAACAGAAGTTTACGATTATTTGCGCCTGCTTTACGCGCGCGTCGGGACGACTTTCTGCCGCGTCTGCGGGCGCGAGGTTCATCACGACTCGCCGGAATCAGCCGCCGCTGAAACTCTCCAAACCATCCCCGAAGGCACGCGCTTTTTCGTGCTCTTTCCCGCCGAAGCCGGATTGAACATCGAGACGAACGGCGAAGCGGGTAAGGCTGCCGCGAAGAAAAAAAGCTCGCGCGCCAAACGCAAAACGCCGACGAAGGAAGTGACGCGCCACACCGTCACGGCGCATGTGATGAGCCTTATGCAGCGCGGCTTCACGCGGCTTTATCATCAAGGCGAAACAATTGATTTAACTTCGCCCGACGATTACACGCGCGCTGATTTTACGGACGTGTACGTGCTCGTTGATCGCCTCGTCGCGCGCGCAGATGTGCGCGAACGCCTCGTCGATTCGTTCGAGACTTGCTTTCAGGAAGGCCACGGCACGGGCGTCATCGAAACCGCCGGAGATGGCCCGCAGCATCTTTATTTTTCCGAACGCTTCGAGTGCAAATACGACGGCACGATTTACGCGCAGCCGGAACCGCGTCTTTTCAGTTTCAATAATCCGTTCGGTGCGTGCCCGACGTGTCAGGGCTTCGGCAATACCATCGGCCTCGATCTCGATCTGGTAATTCCCAATCCGGCGCAGACATTGAACAAAGGCGCGATTGAGCCTTGGAATAGGCCGCAGTATGAATGGGCGAAAACCGAACTGCGCCGCTTCTGCAAGACCGCAGGCATTTCGTTGGACACGCCCTTCAATGACCTTTCCAGCGCAGAGCAACAGGTAATCGTCGAAGGCAAAGGCAAATGGACGGGCGTGCGCGGATTTTTCGAGTGGCTCGAAACAAAAAAATACAAGCTGCACGTGCGCGTCTTTCTTTCCAAGTTTCGCGGCTACACTTTATGCCCTGATTGCCACGGCGGGCGTCTCCGGCAGGAAGCGCGCGATGTGCTCGTCGGAGGCAGCACGTTGCCGGACGTATGCGCGCTGTCGATAAAAGATGCCGCAAAGTTTTTTGATGCGCTGGAACTTCCGGCAGAGCAAGCGGCGATTGCCGATAAAGTGCTGATGGAGATTCGTCGTCGCCTGCGCTTTCTCGTCGATGTCGGCTTGGACTACTTAACGCTGGCGCGTCTCGCTTCGACACTTTCGGGCGGCGAAGCGCAACGCATTCAATTAGCGACTAATCTCGGCTCGTCGCTTGTCGGCGCGCTTTATGTTTTGGATGAACCGTCAATCGGTTTGCATCCGCGCGACAGTTCGAGACTCGTGCGCCTGCTTCACAATTTGCGCGACATAGGCAACACAGTCCTCGTCGTCGAACACGACCCGGACATGATGCGCGCCGCCGACCATATCTTAGACATCGGGCCGCACGCGGGCGAACTCGGCGGACACGTTATTTACGAAGGCGACTTCGAGAATCTTCTAAAAGATCAACACTCGCTGACGGCGCGTTACCTGCGCGGCGAAGTGGAAATTAAAGAACCGAAACAGCGACGCACGCCCGGCAAGCGTCGTCTGCAAATTCGCGGCGCTAGCGAGCATAATCTGAAAGACGTTGACGTGGACATTCCGCTCGACATGCTCACTTGCGTGACGGGCGTTTCGGGCAGCGGCAAATCGACTTTGATTCATGACATTATTTACGCCGGAATCAAGAAACAGCGCCGCGATTGGCAGGGGCACGTCGGCGCGTTTACGAAACTCGACGGCGGAAAGTTGATAGATGATGTGATACTCGTCGATCAATCGCCGATTGGCCGCACGCCGCGCTCGAATCCCGTTACATACATCAAAGTGTACGACGCGATCCGCGAAACATTTTCACAGACGCGCGAAGCGCAGGCGCGCGGCTTTGATCCGTCGTTCTTTTCTTTCAATGTTCCGGGCGGACGCTGCGAAGTTTGTCAGGGCGACGGCACAGTGACCGTCGAAATGCAGTTTCTCGCCGATGTCGAACTCGTCTGCGAAGAATGCAAAGGCACGCGTTTCAAGCAACAGATTCTCGACGTGCGTTACAAAGGCAAGAACATCAACGGCGTGCTCAACATGACCGTGCGCGAAGCGATGACGTTCTTTCGTGAAGTAACGAAGATCACTAACCGCTTGCGCGTGCTCGATGATGTGGGACTCGGTTATTTGCGGCTCGGACAATCTGCGACGACGCTTTCGGGCGGCGAAGCGCAGCGCGTCAAACTCGCCGCACATTTATCAAAACGCACCGGCGCGAAAACGCTTTATATTTTCGACGAGCCGACAACGGGCTTACACTTTGAGGACATCAACAAACTGCTCGCGGCCTTTCGCGCGCTGCTCGACGCGGGCGGCTCTCTGCTCGTCATCGAACACAATCTGGATGTGATAAAGACCGCCGATTACGTTATTGATTTAGGGCCGGAAGGCGGCGCAGCGGGCGGGCATGTTGTCGCCGCCGGAACGCCCGAAGACATCATGCGCGTCGAAGCATCGCACACAGGCCATTACCTGCGCGAACATCTAACGCGCGCAAACGGGCATCATGCCTGAAGGGAGCTTTCTTTTATCGTGAGTTTGAAACAACAAATCGTTTCCGATTTAACCACCTCAATGAAGGCCAAAGACGCCGCGCGCACTTCCGTGCTGCGGATGGTCAAGGCCGCGTTGATGAATCGTGAAATCGAAAAGGGCGGCGAGTTGACGGATGAAGAAACAACGAAGTCTTTGCAATCGCTCGTCAAACAAAGGCGCGATTCCATCGAGCAGTACGAAAAAGCCGGACGCGACGAGTTAGCCGACAAGGAGCGTGCCGAAATCAGCGTCATCGAAGCTTACTTGCCGCAAGCCGCCTCGCGTGAAGAAATCGAACGAGCCGTTGCCGAAGCGATCAGTGAAACGAACGCTTCTTCGATGCGCGACATGGGCGCGGTGATGAAGGCGGCGCAGGCTCGTCTTGCCGGGCAAAGCGCCGATGGGCGAATGTTGAGCGAAATCGTCAAAGCGAAACTCGCATAATTTTTTACGTTTGTTCAGACGCCTGTAACGCCCGCGCGCTATCCTGCTTCCTGCGTGCATCTCATACCGAGTTGCAAAGCAATGTAAGACAAATTGTAGGGGCAGGGCTTGTCCCTGCCCGTCGCTCGTTAAAGGCACGGGCAGGGACAAGCCCTGCCCCTACATCCTTATTCTGCATCGCCACTTGGTATCATCTTTTATTTTTGGGCACGATAGAGAGGAATAGTTTGATTATGGTGCGCAACAAAGTTTTGGCGTTGATTCTCGCGGGCGGCGCAGGCAGTCGTCTGGACGTGCTGACGGAAGAGCGCGCCAAGCCCGTGCTTCCGTATGCGGGCGTTTATCGTTTGATTGATTTCGCTTTGAGCAATTGTATGCACAGCGGAATCAACGTTGTCTGGATCATCGAACAATATCTGCCGCATTCTTTGAACGATCATCTGGCGAACGGCAGGCCTTGGGATTTGGATCGCACTTACGGCGGCCTGAAGGTGCTGCCGCCCTTTGAAGGCAGCGAGGATAAGGACGGCGGTTTCGCCGAAGGCAATGCCGACGCCATCTATCGCCACAAAGATTTCATACGCGAATTTGCGCCCGACATTCTGCTTGTTCTAAGCGCCGACCACATTTACAAACTCGATTTCGGCAAAGTCATCGAACATCATCTGGAGCACAACGCCGATGTGACGATGGTGACGACGCGCGTGGATATAAAAGAAGCGAGCCGCTTCGGAACGATTGAAGCGGATGAGGAAGGGCGCGTCAAAACTTTCGCGTACAAGATGAAAAACCCGCCGAGCGATCTGGCGACCACAGAAGTTTTCGTTTACAACGCGCACAAACTTTTAGAGACGCTCGACGAACTCGCCGCCGAAGGCAGCAGCAAAAAAAGCAGCGACAAAAAGAAAAAAGGCGCGGGCGCAAAGCTCAAAGACTTCGGCCACGCACTGCTGCCGCGCCTCGTGAAAAACGGGCGTGCCTTTGAATATCGTGTCACGGAATACTGGCAGGATGTCGGCACAGTGGAAAGCTACTGGCAATCGCACATGGACTTGCTGGAACACGAACCGCTCTTTGCGCTCGACGATCCGCGCTGGCCGATTTTGACCTACGGCTCGCAGCGCCTACCCGCGCGCATACACAAATCAGCGCGCATCGAAAACAGCTTAATCGCGCCCGGCTGCACTGTGCGCGGCCACGTCATTGATTCCGTGCTCGCGCCCGGAGTCGTCATCGAAGCGGGAGCCGTCGTTAGCCGCTCCGTTTTGCTGCACAACACAATCGTCGCCGCGAACGCCCACATCAACTGCGCGATCCTCGACGAAGAAGTGCATGTCGAAGAAAAGGCCGTTATCGGCAAGCAGCCGAACACCACTACCGCGCGCCGAAAGTGTTCCTCTTCGGACATCGTCTTAATCGGGCGAATGGCGCGTATCCCGGCGGGCAAGCGCATCGCAGCGGGCACGCGCATCAACCCCCGCAAACAAGACTCATCAACAACCACCTGACAGCAACCACCAGAATTCGGAGTGCCTTCAGCCGGTAGTGGGTCAGTTTGAATTAAATTGAAAACTTCATTTCTTGACTCTCGAAAATAAGCGGTTATACTTCCGTTCATGCCTACACGCGCAAGCAAACGACCACGCGACGTAAACCAACTGGCGAAGT